>Ga0302202_10004800_pt1 | contig 14062 bp, 13 predicted proteins | sample II_Bog_N3_3_FD_194579 | JGI IMG/M metagenome (GOLD analysis project Ga0302202, IMG submission 194579) | Peat permafrost microbial communities from Stordalen Mire near Abisko, Sweden - II_Bog_N3_3 | ecosystem: Environmental > Terrestrial > Soil > Wetlands > Peat | place: Sweden: Abisko...
CGAGGACAAGGTTGCTGCCATCAAACGGCTGCGGGTAGAACAGGACGTGGCAATGGTCGGTGATGGCGTCAATGACGCGCCAGCCATGGCCCACGCGACCATTGGCATCGCGATGGGCGCAGCCGGGTCGGACGTCGCGCTTGAGACGGCCGACGTGGCGCTGATGGGCGACGAGTTGTCCCGCCTGCCATTCGTGATCGGTCTCAGCCGCGCCACCAGCCGCATTATCAGACAGAACCTCTGGATCAGCCTCGGCATGGTTGCCGTGTTGGTGCCGGCGACGCTGCTCGGGCTGCAACTCGGTTTGGCCGTGGTCTTCCATGAAGGCTCAACGCTGCTGGTGGTGGCCAACGCATTGCGCCTGCTGGCCTACCGCGAACCTGCTGTCTGATCCGGTAAAACGCTCTGATTGGTGGCCTTCACCTGATGCGAAGGCCACTTTACTCAGGTCGCCGCATACCCCTTCTCGCGCGCCATCGCCTCGGGCATCCCGAGCAGCGTGTTCAACTCCACGAAGGTCATCGCGTCGGCCACAACGTCCGACGTGCCTTCGCTGACCAGCCGTGCGTAGGTCGTGCGCAGCGTGCTGAGGGCGGCGAGGAAAGCCTCGATGGGGAAGATGGTGAGCGAAAAGCCCAGCGCGTGCAGTTCGGCGACGCTGAGGATCGGGCTTTTGAGCGTGCGGGCGCAGTTGAACAGCAGCGGCTTGCCGAGCGGACCCAATTCGCGCGCAATCTTTGCCAAATGCTCCCGACTTTCCGGGGCGTCGACAAACAATGCATCCGCTCCGGCCTCAGAAAATGCGCGACAGCGGGCGATGGCGTCGTCAATGCCGTTGACCGCCACGGCGTCGGTGCGGGCGATGATGAAGAAATCCGGATCGCTCCGGCTGGCGCAGGCAGCGCGGATTTTACGGCTGGCTTCGTCGGTCGCGATCAATTCCTTGCCCGCGACATGGCCGCAGCGCTTCGGAAACACCTGATCCTCGATGTGCAGCCCGGCGGCACCGGCGCGCTCCCACAGCCGCACCGTGCGTTCGACGCTGAGCACGCCGCCATAGCCGGTATCGGCATCGGCGATCACCGGCAATGTTGTCGCGTTGCAGATCGCCTCGATATGAGCGGCCATTTCGGTCTGGCTCATCAGACCCAGATCGGGCTGACCAGTGCGCACCGCCGAGGCGGCATAGCCGCTGACGTAGAGCGCGCGGGCACCTGCGGCTTCGGCGAGTTTCGCACTGATGGCATCATAGGCACCCATGCACGCGACGGGCGGCTCTTGCAGCAGACGGCGGAAATTGGCGGCGCGGCTCATGGTCAGCTCTCCTCGGGATCACCGCCGCACACAGCGGCCAGTCGGGCCTGCTCAGCGGGTGGCACTTTTGGGCGGTAGGTTTTGGACAAATGGCGGCGCACGGCAGCGGCGGCGGCTGCACTATCACCGGCCTCGATCGCGCGCAGAATCTCGCCATGCACATCGGTGGCGCGTTTTCGTGCCGCGTCGAACGACATCTCAGCGAGGCCCTGTGCGACCGAGTTGAACTGATGCAGCGCTTCGACAATCAAGGCCGTCAGCGGATTTCCGGTCGCCTCTGCCACACGGCGATGGAACAGCACGTCTTGCCGTTTCATCTCTTCCCAATCGGAGCTGGCCGCGATGCCGTCGAAGGCTTGGCGAATGGCGGCGATGTGCTCGGGGGTTCCCTTCACCGCCTGCGCCGCCGCCATGCTTTCGATGACGATGCGCAGTTCGATCACGTCCGCCAGACCGATCTGATCGGCGCGATGCAGAGCGGTGAGCACGCTGGTCACGCCGGAGCCGGGATCGGCGGTGACGGTCGGCCCGGAAGGATCACCATGCCGGATGGCGATCAGGCCACGGCTTTGCAGCACACGCAGCGCCTCACGAATCGTCGGGCGGCTGACACCGAACCGGGTGAGCATGTCGCGTTCGGATGGCAGCCGATCATGCGGACGCAGCGCGCCGGTCAGGATCGCCTGTTCAATCTGCTCGACAATTTCCTCATACGCACGGCGTTTGACGCATGGCGTAAAACGGGGTGATGCGGCGTCGCCGTCCATCAATGCTCCTTCCCGGCGGCCAGTGCTGCCACCGCTGCACGTCCGCTGTTTGTGGCCGACATCTCGACCAGTGCCAGACCGCCATGACTGAGCGCTTGGGCACGGCCCATGTCGAGCATCGCCTGATAGGCGCGACGACCGAGTGCAATGGCCACCGGATTGCGCGCGACGATCCGCTCTGCCTGAACGCGAATCGCTTCGTCCAGTGTGCCGTCCGGCACCACGGCGGAAAGGAAGTTGTAATGCAACGCTTCCTCAGCCGAGAGCAGGCGACCGTTATAGATCAGGTCGAACAGCAATTTGCGCGGCACAATCTGCACGGCGGTGGCCAGTGCGAGCATCGGGAATGCGCCAATTTCCAACTCCGGCAGCCCAAATCGGGCGGACGCGACGCTGATGGCCAGATCACAAGACGCCATCAAGCTGAAACCACCCGCTTTGGCGTCCCCATTGATGGCGGCGATCAGCGGCTTGGAGAGGGAGGCTGCCGCCTTGTGCACGTCGGCAAATGCCTCTGCGAAGGCGATGGTCGCCATCGCATCGCCGCCCGCCGCGCCATCCACCTGCCCGCCCGAGCAGAACAAATTGCCCGCCGCCCCAAGCACCACGACGCGCACATCATCACGGACATCGGCGACGCGGAACGCGTCGCGGATCAGCAGGCAAGACTCCCGATCCACCCGGTTCTGAATCTCTGGCCGATCAATGACGACATGCATCACGTGATCAGCAACCGTCACTTTGATCTTCATGCCGCCCCCATCGCGGTTTCAACAGCGCCGCCGAGATAGGCGTCGCGGAGCAAATCAGTGTTCAACACCTCCGCACTCGACCCTTCGAGCACCAGCCGCCCGGTCTGTAGCACGCAGGCACGCTGCGCCGTTCGCAACGACAGCCGCACATTCTGTTCAACCAGGATGATCGCCATCCCCTCGGCATTGACGCGGCGGATGACGTCGAAAATCTCCAGGATCACCTGTGGTGCCAAGCCCAGCGACGGCTCGTCGAGCAGCAGCAGGCGGGGACGGCCCATCAGCGCGCGGCCGATGGCGAGCATCTGCTGCTCACCGCCCGACAACGTGCCCGCCACCTGCCGCGCCCGTTCACGCAGCCGGGGGAACAGGGTGAAGATGCGTTCGAGGTCTTGCGCGATGGAGCGCGCATCTCGATCACGCCGGCAATACGCGCCGACTTCGAGATTGGAGCGCACATCCATCGGCTTGAAAATCTTGCGCCCTTCCGGCACGTGCGACACGCCGCGCTGGGCCAGCGTATGCGTCGGCAGCGTCGTCACGTCCACGCCGTCTAGGGTCATGCGCCCGCCGCGCGGGGTTTGCAGGCCGGAGATGGTGCGCAACAGCGTGGTTTTGCCCGCACCATTGGCTCCGATGATCGCCAGCGTCTCACCCGCACCGACCGTCAGATCAATGCCGTGCAGCACCGTCAGTGGACCGTAACCGGCAACAAGACCGCGAATTTCCAACATCACGCGGCCTCCGGCAGTGCGGGGCCGAAATAGGCGGACACCACGGCTTCATCCTGCCGCACCAGTTCCGGCGGCCCGTCGGCGATCTTCCGGCCCTGGTTGAGCACCGCCACGCTGTCCGCCAGCCCGAGCACGAAGGGCATGTTGTGTTCCACGATCAGGATCGAAACCCCGGTCGCACGCACCCGGCGCAGATAGGCGGCCAGCTCGAAGGCCTCGGCCGTGTTCAGCCCCGCTGCCGGTTCGTCGAGCAGCAGAAGCTTGGGCCGCAAAGCGAGCGCGCGGGCGATTTCCAGCAGGCGCTGGCGGCCATAGGGCAGCACGGCGGCATCCTGGTCGCGATAGGCTGCAAGCCCCGCTTCGGCGATCAGACGGTCAGCCGCCGCGTCATTGGCGCGATCAGCCGCGTGAGCGCTGGGCAGTCCGAGCAGCACCGCCGCCGGATGGGCCGGATGCTGGGCCTGACCTGCAAGGACGACATTCTCATGCGTGGTCATCCGCCCGAAAAGCTGCACCACCTGAAAACTGCGCGCGATGCCCGCCTGCGCGATCCGGTGCGCCCCTGCCCCGGTCAGATCCCGCCCCTCCATCCAACGCCTTCCGCTATCCGGCACCTGAAAGCCGGTTGCGCAGTTGAACAGCGTGGTTTTACCCGAGCCATTCGGCCCGATCAGCGCCTTGATTTCACGTCGACGCACCGAAAGGCTGACATCGTCGAGCGCCTGCACGCCACCAAAGCGCTTGCTGATCCCCTCCAGCCGAAACAACTCCTCCCCAATCGGCGGTGCCACACCGGCCGTGATGGCAAGCGCGGGGGTGGCCAACACCGTGGTGCTTGGGGCGGAGGGAGGTTGCAAGAAGCGTTTGAACAGACCCGAGACACCGTGTGGGACCACCAGGATCACCAGACAAATCGCCGCCGCATAGACGATCAATTCATATGCCCCGAAACTGTGCAGCGCCTCCCCCAACACCGTCAGTAACCCCGCGCCGATCACCGGCCCCCAAAGCGTGCCAATGCCGCCGAACACCACGGAGAGCAAAGCGAGCAGCGAGTTGGTGAAGGTGAAGGTATCGGGACTGATATAGAGAATAAGATGCGCATAGAGGCTACCCGCCAGCCCCGCGATGGCACAGCTCAGCGCAAACACGCCAACCTGCACCCGTCGCACATCGATCCCCAGCGAGGCGGCGGCGAGAGCACTGTCGCGCACACCGACAATGATCCGTCCGGGCCGCCCCGTCGTCAGCCGTCGCAGCACGAACCACACCAGCAATCCGGCGGCGAGCAGCAGATAATAGTAATTACCCACCACTCCGCGCACCGGCCCGATCAACTCGGTTCCGAAAAACGACGGTGGCGCGATGCCAAGCAGGCCGTTCGGACCGCCTGTAAGATCGACGGATTGCACGAATAACGTGGAGAGGATGATGCCGAAACTCATCGTCGCCATCGCCAAATAGAAGCCGGTCAGCCGCATCGCGGGCAGGCCAAGCAGCGCCCCAAGGGCGGCGCAGACAACCATCGCCGAGGGCGTGGCGATCCAGAACGAGACGCCGTTGAGCGTCAGCAGCGCCGCCGCATAGGCACCCACGCCGTAGAACCCGGCATGTGCGAGGCTCATCTGTCCAAGATAGCCGAACAGCAAATCAAGACTCATCGCCAGGATCGCGTTCACCACGATTAAATTCGCGACGTGCAATTGGTATTTGGAGACCGGCAGCATCGGCAACAGCAGGGCTGCCACCAACGCCACCACCAAAAACACCCGGATGACCGTCCGCATCAGAAATGCTCCCCAGTGACCATCGGCGAGCCGAGCAGGCCGGACGGGCGGCCAAACAGCACCAGCATCAGCGCCAGAAAGACGAACGTGTCCGAATAGGCGGAAGAGACATACCCCGCGCCGAATGTATGCAACGCCCCAACCAGCAACCCACCGATCAGCGCACCCGTTGTGCTACCCAGCCCGCCGATCATGCTCGCGGCAAAGCCGTTGACCGCAAGGCTCAACCCCATCCAGGGGGCAGCAAAGGTCAGCGGCCCGATGATCAGACCGGCCAACGCTGCGAACCCGCCGCCGAGCATAAACGTCACCAGCACCATCCGGCGTGGATCGATCCCCACCAGACGTGCGGCTTCAGGCTCGTAGCCGGTGGCAAGCAGCGCCTTGCCGAGCAGCGTGCGAGCGAAGAACAGCCGCATGAGCAGAAAGGCGACGGTGGCAAGGGCGATCACAAACAGATCATGCGGAATGATGACCACGCCGCCGAGATGCAGCGGCGTGGTCGACATCGGTGTCGGCACCGGCCGTTCCAGCCGCCCCCAAACAAGTTGCGCGACACCTTGCAGGAAGATCGACAAGGCGAGGGTTGCCATCACCATCGAGGTCAATGTCGCGCGTTGCCGCACCAGTTGTTGCAGCACCGACAATTGGAACGCGACAAACACCAGCCCGGCGAAGGCCGCAGCCCCCAGGGCGACCAGCAGATAGGGCAGATGCAGCGTGCCGCCGAGCGTCACGCCGCACATCGCCCCGAGCATCGCCAAATCGCCCTGCGCGAAGTTCATCAGCCGCGATGACGAGAAGATCAGGTTAAAGCCAAGGGCGATCAGCGCGTAGATCGACCCCAGCGTTAAGGCTCCGATCAGGAGCTGCAGGAACTCTGTCACCTCCGGCTCACGGCGCGGCGGCGACGAGTTTGTCGCCCTGGATCAGCCGCATATGCGTGCCTGAAGCCGTCAGAGCGACATGCTGGCCGGGGCCGAAATTGATCGTCACGTCGCCAACTCCGATTGCGCCACGATAATTATGTGCACTCTCCAATGCCGCTTGCAGCTTGGCTTGATCGAATGTGTCAGACGAGGCGGAAGAAGCGCTCTTCGCCGCCTCAGCCCAAATCCCCACCGCATCCCAGCCAGCCGCGGCGAAATAGGATTGCGGCCGATCACCCCAGCGCTTTTCGTATTGGTCCAGAAACGCCTTCGCCTCTGGCTTCTGCGGGTCGAACGGGTCGGTGAACAGCGCGCCGTCACAGGCACCCTTGGCCAGCGTGAGCACATTGGGGAACGACCACGCGGTCTGTCCCGCCAGTTGCGCCTTCAGTCCGAGATCGCGCGAGGTCAAACACAGCTTGGCGGCGTCGCCCCCCAGCACCAGCGCAATCACGAAATCCGCCCCGGCATTCTTCAAACTCAGCACTTGCGGCGAGATATCCGGCTGGCCTGCGGTGATCTGCTCATGCGCCACCTCCGTCACGCCATGCTGCTTGAGCACCTGGGCGACCGTGGAATAGGCACCAAGACCGAAGGCCGATGTGTCGTTGAGCACCGCAATGCGCTTGCCGTGCGCGGCGGCATAATTGGCCAACGTGGTGGCATAGACGCTGTCAGGGGCTGCGAGTTGGAAGGTCCAGGGCGCATCCTTGGCAATCGCGTCGGCGGTCGAGGCCACCGTCAGATCAACCATCTTCGCGCGTGCGAAAGCCGGTTTGACGGCGATGGAGACCGCTGAGCAGAGCGGGCCGAACACGCCGACCATCGCATCGTTGTTGACGAAACGCTGCGCGATGCTGACGCCCGCCGTGGGGTCGCATTTATCATCTTCAACAACCAGCTTCAGCGGATGCCCGTTGATGCCGCCCGCCGCATTGATCTGCTCAACCCGCAGCGTGATCGCCTTCTGCACCGCATCGCCAATGAAGGCGACCTGGCCGCTGAGCGCCGCACTCAATCCAATTTCAAACGTCGCTGGTGCCGCGTGGGCCGCCGAGTGTGCCCCGACCGCGATGATGAACGCTGCCCCAAATCCGATCACTGCTTTTGCGCGTGTCATAGGTCGGTCCCCTTGTTTTTTGCTTAGTTAACTGGTCCGACAAGTTGAAGTCAAGCGGCCAATACCGTCCGTCACGGACGGCCGTGCGGGTGCGTTGGACACAATTTTTCAGGCGCTTGGCGGTGAACAAGCACCATCTAGCGACCAATTTGTTTCTTTTTATATCAAAGAGATAAGGTGCCGATCGGCGTCAGAACCTGCGCCGAACCTCAATCGTGCTACGATTCACCCCCGACGTGCCGCAGGCTTATGACACCGCCCACTCCACTGCCGCCGCCGCATGCAGGGCGGTGGTGTCGAACAATGGCACCGCACTGTCTGACTGATCGACCAGCAGCGAAATCTCCGTGCACCCCAGAATGATCGCCTCCGCGCCACGCGCAATCAGCCGTTCGATCACCGCGCGATAGATTGCCCGTGACTGAGGCTCAATCCGGCCCTGCACGAGTTCATCATAGATAATCCGGTGCACATCGGCGCGGTCATCCGCCTCCGGAATCAGCACATCAAGACCGAAGCGATCCACCAGACGGCCGCGGTAGAAATCCTGCTCCATGGTGAACGCCGTGCCGAGCAGACCGACGCGGCGCAAACCCGCCTGCTGGATCGGTCGCGCGGTGCAATCGGCGATGTGCAACAGCGGAATCGACACCGCTGCCTCCACCCGATTGGCCAGTTTGTGCATCGTGTTGGTGCAAATCAGTAGAGCTTCAGCCCCAGCCGCCGCCAGCGCCTGGGCGGCTTCTACCAATCTGTCACCGGCCAGATCCCAGTGCCCGGCATGTTGCAGCGCCTCGATTTCGGCAAAATCGAATGACCACATCAGACAGCGCGCCGAATGCATGCCGCCAAGCTTGCCGCGCACGCCCTGGTTAATCAGCCGGTAATATTCGGCACTGCTCTCCCAACTCATGCCGCCGATCAGACCGATCATCCGCTGCGTCATCGCCGCTATTCCACTGCTATAAAGGCCCACGCTACAGGGGCAACGTCACCGTCGCACGCGCGCCGCCACCCTGGCGATTGCTGAGCACCACATCACCGCCATGCGCACGGGCGATGTTACGGGTGATTGGCAGGCCAAGACCATTGCCGCCGGTTTCCTTATTGCGGCTGGCCTCCATCCGGTAGAAGGGCTGGAACACCCTCTCCAGCTCATCGGGCGGAATGCCAGGGCCGCGATCTTCCACCGTCAGACGCACCAGATTGGGCTCGACCGAGAGAGTCGCCTCCGCACTGCCGCCATACAGCACCGCATTGCGCACCAAATTGGTTACAGCCCGCTTCAACGCCACCGGGCGACCACGATAAGGGAAATGCGCGGGGCCGACAAAAACCAGCTTTTCCGCCACCTCCGGCCACCAATCACTCTCCTCGTCCAGCACAGTGCGCACCAACTCGGCCAGATCAACGATTCCCACCGGCTCCTCAATCGCCACATCGCGCCCAAAGGCGAGCGTTGCATTCACCATCGCACTCAACTCGTCGATATCGGCGAGCAGCTTGCGGCGCATATCTTCATCTTCGATGAACTCGGTCCGCAGCTTCAGCCGGGTGATCGGCGTGCGCAGATCATGGCCGATGGCGGTGAGCATGAAAGTGCGGTCCTGCACGAAGCGGCGGATACGGCCGGCCATGGTGTTGAAGGCGATGGCCGCGACGGTGATCTCGCTTGGCCCCTCCTCGGACAGCGGCGGCGCGTTGACATCCCGACCGAGCGCCTCGGCGGCACGAGCGAGGGTGCGCACGGGTGCCGTCAACCGCCGCACCGCCCACAGCGTCACCAAAGCGGAGGCGAGCGACATCAGCAGGAAGGCACCGATGAAATGCTGCGATTGCCAGATGCGCGGCGGCGGCATCGGCAGATGCATATTGAGCCAGCGATCATCCGGCATGCGCATACCGATCACCAGCATCCGCGCCTCCGGTCCGCCAAGCATGACGAGTTCGCGTTGACGGTCAGCCTGCGGCACCGGGACGAATTGAGTGCTCAACACAATGGGCCGCCGCACCTCAAAGGCTGTCGGCGGCAGCGCATCGTTCGGTGGCGCGTTCGAAATGGCGACTTCAGTGCCGTCACTATGCTCCAGATTTTGCAGCACCTGCACGCGTTGCTCGGACGGCGTCAGCACAACGGAGCGATACAGTCCCATCGCCCGCACGCCAATATCGCGCGTCTGGGCGAGGCGTTGGAGTTCCACCCGGTCCAGCGCATGCACCGTCAGACCGATGGCCTGGACCAGCATCAGTGCACCGAGCATCGTCAGCGCCGTGCGAGTGGCGAGGCTGCTTGGAATGAGCTTCACATCTTCTCCACTTCGGCTGCCAACACGTAACCGCCCCCGCGCACTGTCTTGATCAACTGCGCCTGACGACCATTATCCTCCAGCTTACGCCGCAAACGGCTGATTGCCACGTCTATCGCCCGGTCGAACGGCCCCGCCTGACGGCCACGCAGCAGATCGAGCAGCATGTCGCGGGTAAGCACTTTGTTAGCCCGCTCGACGAGGGCGATCAGCAGATCATATTCGCCGCCGGTGACCGGCACTTCCACATCATCTGGATTGAGCAGACGCCGACGCGCCGGCTCCAAAGTCCAGCCGCCGAAGCGCAGCATCCGTGAATGGTTTTCACCCGCCATCTTGGGCTGCTCGACCGCACGGCGCAGCACGGCGCGTAGGCGGGCGAGCAACTCGCGCGGGTTAAAGGGCTTGGGCAAATAGTCATCCGCCCCGAGTTCCAGGCCGATGATCCGGTCGGTCTCCTCCCCCATCGCGGTGAGCATGATCAGCCCGATCTGCGCATGTCCGCTCGCAGGCGAGCGTAGCCAGCGCGCGAAATCGAGGCCTGATTCACCGGGCATCATCACATCCAGCACGATCAACTGGAAATGCCCATGCGGCAAAGCACGACGTGCCTCGCGCGCGTCACGCACAGCGGTGACACGCAAACCGTGGCGTTCAAGGAATTTCGCCAACAGGTCACGAATATCCCGGTCGTCATCGACCACCAGAATATGCGGCGCAGGCGAGCCGAAGAGGGATTGCGACGTTTCCATGTCTGGCACGATAAAGCATGGTTCCGACGAAGAAGTGTAAGAAAGCATTGCAGCCACCTCAAGCCGCCCGCGCCGCTCTGGACGCGCTGTGTGCCATCGACCCCGACCTTGCCGGCATCGAACATGCGGCGGGCCCGTTGCCGTGGCGCACCCGACAGGGCGGATTTCCGGGACTGTTGCAGGCCATCGTCGGCCAGCAGATCAGCAATCAGGCCGCCGCCGCCATCTGGCGCAGACTCGCCGCCACGCCCGACGCTCTCACCCCCACCGGCATGCTCAGCCTGGACGACGACGCCTTGCGCGCCGCCGGTCTGTCACGCCCGAAAATGGCGCATGCCCGCGCCTTGGCCGCAGCGATGGCCAGCGGCGCACTCGACACCGATGCCCTGCCCGCGCTGCCGGATGCCGAGGCCATCGCGCACATTGCCGCCGTGCGTGGCATGGGGCCGTGGACGGCGGAGGTGTATCTGCTGTTCGCCGAGCAACGCAGCGACATTTTCCCCGCCGCCGACATCGCCCTCGCTGGGGCCGTCGCCGCGCTGAAATCTCTGTCCAGCCGTCCGAATGAGCGGGAATTGCGCCGCCTTGCCGCATCGTGGGGGCCCTATCGCAGCCTCGCCGCCCGTCTGCTCTGGCACCATTGGCGGCATCTGACCGGCAGGCCAGCCATGGACGACCTGCCACTGGCGTGACAATTTGCCGCCCAATTGGAGGAACCATGCCCGTCACCACCCTGCACCCGAACCTGCCGATCTCGGTTGAAGGCCAGATCGCCATCGTCACCATCGACCGCCAGGAGGCGATGAACGCCTTCGATCTGGGCATGTGGGATGGTTTGGCCGACACGATGGAGGCGATTTCAGCGCAGGAGGATTTGCGCTGCGTCATCATCCGTGGTGCCACCTCCGCCGCCTTCTCAGCCGGTGCCGACATCAAGGCCTTCGAGACCGAGCGCGGCTCACCCGAGAGTGAGGCGACCTATGCCCGCATCTTCAATCGCGGCATGCAATCCATCCGCCGCTGCCAACATCCGGTGATTGCCGCCATTGAGGGCGTGTGCATGGGCGGCGGCGCGGGAATCACCACGATGTGCGATTTCCGGGTCGGCGGTGAGGGCATCCGGTTCGGCGTCACCGCGCGCAAACTCAGCCTGTGGTATTCCTATGCCGAGATGGACCCGGTGATTGAACTGGTCGGCACCGGGGTTGCGTCCGAAATCTTCATCGAGGGCCGGATTTTCAACGGGCGCGAGGCTTACGAGAAGGGGCTGTTGTCGCGTCTGGTGCCGGACGCCGAGGTGCAGGCCGAGGCGATGGCGCTGGCACTGCGCCTCGCCGACGGAGCGCCGCTCTCCGCTCGCTTCCACAAACGCGCCATCCAGAAACTGCGCGGCCCGCTGCCGCTGACGCAGCAAGAGGAGGATGCGGTGAGCGATTTCGCGCTGACCGAGGATTTCCGCAACGCCGTGCAGGCGTTCAAGGCCAAGCGCAAACCGGTCTGGCAAGCAAGATGACGGGCTGAACGATTTCTTAACCTTTGCCCCGGTAATCTGAGCGCCTCATTGCGAGGCCCCGGGGTGTGTCACAATCACTCGTCAACCTGCCGCTGATTCAGAGCTACCGTCCGCGCAGCTTCCGCGACCGCGGGGTGGCACCGCCCTTCACCACCCGCGTGTTGCTCGGCGCAAGATTGCGGCAGCCGCCGGATATGGTGGGTGGATCGGGGCTGGAGTTGATCGTGCCCAACCCCTCCGGCGGGCGGGGCGTTTACATCCTGCCCTGGGCCTCGGTGGGCGTGCTGGGGCGACCTTCGATGCATGATATTGTGCTCGGCCGCATGCTGGCAGCCCTGGTGGCGGGCGGTGATGGGTTGCTGTGCCCACAGAAGCTCGCCGATGCGGTGGCGCAAGTCGCCATTCAGGGCCTTGCCGGACCCTATGTCGCCCAAGCCGCCACCGATGCCGCGCATGCCGCGCGGGGCGCATTGCTTGAGACGCGATTTCGTCTGCTGACCAGCGTGACCGAACAGGTCGAAGGTGCTGGGAGCGATGGCATTCCATTGGCGCAGGATACGCCGGAGAACATCGAACGGCGGGGCCTTGCCGCACTGACCGTGCTGGCCGGACGGATCGGGCAACCTGTGCAAAGCCTCGCCGAAGCAATGGACCGGATGGCCGGATTATTTGTCGAAATTGGCGCAGGCAAGGCACGTGCGACCGCACGTCTGCCCCGGCTTGTGGTGGCGATGCAGGATCTGCATCAGGATTTGATCGCCTGGGCACAAAGTGAAGCCGGGCACAGCGGCGTCTGTCCCGCAGGCGAAACCCGAGACGCCGTCCACGTCGCCCACGTGGCAGAATTGGCATCGCGGATGGCTGAAATGCTGCTCTCCCAGGTCGGCCAATTGCTCATCGACCCGGTTGCCGCCTTGCGCGGTTTCGTCGAGTCAGAGGCTGGGGTGATCGCCCGGCTCAACCGGGTGTTCTGGCTGCTCGACGGTTGGGAGAATGTCATTCGGATTTGGGTCGCCTCACCCTCATTGTTCCCGCGCGCTTTGGCCCTGCAGGATATCGCCCGCAGCCTGCCCAGCTTGCCCGATGAAGCCGAAAGCTGGCTCGGCCTGCCGAAAGGCTCCACCGAGCAGGTCGACCGGGCGACCTCTCCACCGCCTATGCGAGATCGCAGTCTGCCGGTGGATCAGATGGCGATGCAGGAACGGCTGCGCATGGTGGCGGTGTGAACTGACATGGGCACCTCCCTCTCCTCAATCCGCGCGCTGCAAACCCATCTGGCGGTGGCGGAGGACGCCAAGCTGCGGGAAATCGTGGCGTTGGTGGATTCATTGCCCAAGCGCGGCGTGGCGGATGGCATCATCGCCCCATTGCGCGCGCGCCTGCAGCGACTGCGACCCGCGCGCATGCTGCATGTGGGGCGGCTGCTGTTCGTCCCGGCTGATTGCGTGATTATCCCAGCCGCAAGTTGGCGACGCGGCATGGTGGGTGTGCCGCGCCACGTGCTCACGTGCCTAACTTCGCTGGTGCGCAACGCGATGGGGGCGGAATATTCGGCACTGGCGGCCCGCATCGTCGGCACAATGTCCGACGATTCTGAGAGCATTCTGCTGCAGGGCGGCGATCTATGGCCACGCGCGGCGACCATTCTGGCTCAGGCTCAAATGCCACCGGAATGGGCGGGAATGACCGGGCTTGGTCTCGCCGATTTCACCCTCATCGTCCGCCCCTTGGCGATCCTGCTCAGCGAAGCGGTGTGCATCGAGACATTGGTGCAACGTGGCAGTTCGGGGGAGAGCGTCGAGCGGGCGATGCGGCGCTGCCTCGCCCGCGCGCAGACAGCCATCGCATCACTGCCCGAAGCTGCAGATCCGGCTCTGACAAAGGCCTGTCTGGCGCTGCTACTGGCCGTCTGCCTGGACCGGCTACCGGACATCGAAATGGCGCTGATTGCCGCTGGCGATCTGGCCAAGAATAATGACAGCCTTGCTCCCCGCCAAGCGGCAGACGCTGCCATCGATGCCGTGCTCGATCAGGCGGATGTGCAATTGTCCCAGGAAAACGCCGGACCCGCGCTGCCGGACTTGCTGC
>Ga0302202_10004807_pt1 | contig 14043 bp, 14 predicted proteins | sample II_Bog_N3_3_FD_194579 | JGI IMG/M metagenome (GOLD analysis project Ga0302202, IMG submission 194579) | Peat permafrost microbial communities from Stordalen Mire near Abisko, Sweden - II_Bog_N3_3 | ecosystem: Environmental > Terrestrial > Soil > Wetlands > Peat | place: Sweden: Abisko...
AAAAGTTTTGACCTATCGTCAGGGGAGATTCATGGTGCCGCACCAGCTTTATCGAACGATGTCGGCCACTTTCACCTACCTCTCCACTGTTCGGGAGGATGATCACGCCTCCTCGTGGATCAGTAAAACGGGATGGTTCTGGGGAGTGCTGACGCTAGTCACACTCTGGAAACTCCTGGCTGCCTCGAAGCTCGGGCTCATCTTTGACGAATGCTACTACTGGGAGTGGTCGCTCCATCCTCAGGCCGGTTATTTCGACCACCCTCCCATGACGGCCTGGTTGATTGCGTCGGGCCACGCGCTCTTCGGTCAAACATCCCTGGCCGTCCGGTTCTGGGCCATTGTTTCCGGTCTCCTCCTGGCGCTTGCCGGACGCGCTCTCGGCACAGAGCTCTTCGGACAGGCGGCGGGCAACCGGGCCGGAATTTTCCTTCTGCTCGCCCCGATTTTTGCCGGAAACGGCCTCTTGATGACACCGGATACTTTCCTGATGCCAGCATGGGCGTTTGCCGTCCTTTTTGCCTGGCGAGGAAGTCGAGGGAGCATGCTCTGGTGGCTTGCCGCAGGGCTTGCTGCAGGGCTTGGCATGCTGAGCAAGTACACCATGGTGCTTTACTTTGGAGGACTGGCACTTTTCTGGATCACGAGTCCTGGCCGACGCGGGAACATCTTTCTCGGCAGCACTCTGGCAGCCCTGGTCTCGCTCCTCATCTTCTCCCCCGTCATCTGGTGGAACAGCCGTCATGAATGGATCTCCTTTGCCAATCAGATGCGCCATGGCTTTCACAACGAGCATGCGACACTGATCAACTTTCAGAACCTGAGCGACTATACCGTTTTCCTGATCGTGCTCGTCTCCCCGGTGCTCGGACTCTTCTGCTTTCGCTCGGCGACCACACAACTGCGTGATGAACGCTATCGCTTCCTGGCCATCTTCTTCTGGGTGGTTGTGCTCTTCTTCGGATTCTCCGCCGCCAAGGCGCATATCGAGGCCAACTGGCCGATGGCGGCCTTCGTCACCGGCCTGATCCTTGTGGCCGCCGATTGGGAGCGCTATGGCAAAGTCTGGCGACGTACCGCGATCATCATCCTGCTCCTTGCTGATTTCGGGGCCGTGCTCGGAGTCGGATACCTCTCGCTGCCAAAAGACTCCTCTCTAGCCATTCAGAATCTCTCGTTCAACACCGGGTTCCTGAAACAATGCCTTGCTCCCCTCCCCCACTCGGAGCAGTTCGCCGACAAACTCGCCAACTCCGCCCAGCAGGGCTTTGGTGACTTTCAGGGACGGCTTGAAGAATTCCTCGGTCCTCAGGATGTGGCACGCGCTGTTTCAACCGAGTTCAAGAAATCGGGCGCAGATTTCCTCTGCGTCTCCAGTTACCAGTTCGCGGGGGTCATCTCTTTTTACGCCCCCGAGTTGGAACCCGTGATGTGGCTCCCTTACCTCGGCCGCTACCGCCTCTCCTGGATCAATGATCAGGTCTGGGCTGGAAAGACGGCCCTCACCGCCGAATGGCCTCATAACGGCCCCGATTATAGTGTCCTCTTCACCGAGTTCTCTGCACCACGAGCTTTGGAAGTTCCGGGAATCAAACGCCCTGTCTTTCTCTGCATCGGCAAGAATTACCTTCCGGAAAAAGTAAACTTCCGTCCCGGACACTGAATCCATGACACGCATTGAAAGGGCAAAAGCCCTCGCGACAGAACTTCCCAGAATCTATCCGTTGGCCCATTGCGAGCTCGATTTTTCGACTCCTCTGGAGCTTCTTGTTGCCACCATCCTCTCAGCCCAGTGCACCGATGTCCGCGTGAACATGGTCACTCCGGCCCTCTTCGCACGCTGCCGCACTGCTGCCGACTATGCCGCTATCCCGCAGGAGGAAATGGAGACGATCATCCACTCCACCGGCTTTTACAGAAACAAAGCCAAGTCGATCCGGGCAATGGGAGCCGTTTTGGTGGAGAAACACTGCGGCGAAGTTCCCCGCACTATGGAGGAACTCTCAGCACTGCCCGGAGTGGGTCGCAAGACGGCCAATGTCGTGCTTGGCAATGCCTTCCAGATCAATGAGGGAGTTGTGGTTGATACCCATGTCGGCAGGCTCTCCCTCCGGCTTGGTCTGACCACACAGACAAATCCGGTCAACGTCGAACACGACCTCATCAAACTTTTCCCCCGAGAGCAGTGGTGTGAGCTGAGTCATTGGCTCATCTGGCACGGACGCCGCCGCTGCAAGGCACGCAACCCGGATTGCCAAGGATGCGAACTCCGCTCACTTTGTCCCAGAAAAGGGCTAACGAGCTAAGGAACCGCAGCCTCAACCACTACTTTTCATGAGTTTCACGACAGCCAATCTCCTCGGTCAGATCCTCTTCGGTGCCATCGGCTTCGGAGCCTTTCTTTACGGGAAAAAACAGGGAGCATTCCGGGCGATGATTCTGGGTGCTGCCCTGATGGCCTATCCCTACTTTGTGCCAGACACCTTGATCCTCTATAGCATCGGCATCCTGCTGACACTTGGCCTGTTTATTTTTCGCGATTGAACAGCATTAGAAAAACCACCTTAACGATCGTTCACAAACCGTTCCATGAAACAGCTCCTCAAACCCTGGATGGCCCTCCTACTAGCCGCCACCATTGCGGCCTACTTCTTTGCCGACCGTCCGCTCTGCGAATTCATCTACAACCATGCGGTGCCGCAGCACCTCATGGATTTTCTGAAGAAGATGCTGAGCCTGCCTTTCTTTGTCAGCGAACACTCGCTGATCCAGCGATCCAACCTGCTCAGCCAGCTCCTGGATTGGCCGCCGCTCATGTCGGGTCTTTCCCCTTTTCTCCTTCTGCTCGGAGTTCTGCTCAAACCGGGAAAAGCTAAGGATCTCCTGATTTTCATGGGCATCAGCATTCTCCTGACCTTTGTCCTAAAAAATGACCTCAAATGGATCTTTAGCAGGAATTGGCCAGTGACCTGGACCAACAACAACCTCTCCTGGATCAGCAATCATGCCTATGGATTCCACTGGTTTTCCGGGAAAATTTTTCAGGGAGATGACACCACCGGCTCCTTCCCCTCCGGCCATACAGCAATCGCCTTTGCCACCCTTCTTCCGATCGGCCTCCTTCACCGTCGCCTCCTCCCCTACTGCATCCTCCTTGCTTCCCTCGAAGGTCTTGCGATGATTCTCTGCGACTACCATTTCCTGAGTGATGTGCTGGCCGGAGCACTTGTCGGCATCCTCTGTGCCTTCGCCGCAAAATCTGCCCTACAACGTGAAATAGCCTAATCTGTAACTTATGCAAAAAATCCTCCTCACCTGTATCATCATCCTGATCGCGGCCTTTGTCGTGGCCTTCTTCTCTCTGAACCTCCTGGTCAAAAAAGCCGTCAATACCCTCGGCCCGGAGATCATGAAGGTCGATGTCAACCTCAGTGTGGCAGATATCTCCCCCTTCTCCGGCAGTGGCAGTCTCGTGCACCTTCTGATCGGCAATCCCGAGGGCTACAGTTCTCCCTTCGCCCTCCTCCTTGGTGGAGTCCAGATCAAAACCCAACGCACCTCCCTCTTCTCCGATCCCGTCATCATCAAGGAAATCGCCATCCGGAACCCTGAGATCAATATCGAGGGCACCCCGTTCGGAAACAACCTCACCAAACTTCTCTCCAACCTCAAATCCTCCTCCAACAATAGCAGCGGTGAGGAGACCGCTACAGACTCTAAAAAATCAAAGAAACTCATCGTCAGGGAAATCATCATCACAGGAGCCAAACTCCATGTGCACTTCACCGCCGCCAATCAAAGCCTCGATCAGACACTTGTTCTGCCTGACATTGCGCTTCACAACATCGGCTCTGATGGCTCTGGCGTCTCGACTTCCGAACTCTCACGACAAATCCTGACTCCGCTGCTCAACAGTGCCATCAGAGAAGGCGGAATAGCCTTGGCCAAACAAGGCATTAAACAGCTTGAAAACCAAGGTGCCGGACAACTCAACAAGGTGCTCGGAAACTTTTTGAAGTAGGCTGTGGACTGAGTCGAAAGGCGAAAGGCGAGAGGCGAAAAAGCTGAAGGATGAAATCAGCGACTGGCGGGAGCTGATAGTCATGCAGGCCTCAGGGCGTGCAATCCCAAGATCAGCAGATCGAGGGATGGCTGGCATGGGAATGCCGCCAGACAAAAGGCATCAAATCGAAGGTCGGAATTTTAGACAGGATGAACAGGATGAACATAAATGAGTTGCAGAAACGTTATCGTTCAATCCATTGAACTCAGGCTCTCCCGAGCCATTCCCCCCTTTGGGGCTGCCTTCGGCAATACGAGGCACATGGGCAGTGTCCGGAAAGCCTTTAGCCCGGTAGGGCGCTACTCACGGGAGTGAGAGCGGCAATCCTATCCGCTTTGATTCGCTCGCTCCCGCTCGGCTCACCCTCTTCGGGCTGTGTTCCTACACAGTCTATCCTAGCCGTTCCCACGGCTATGTATTCCCTAGTCGCTGATTTGAGCGAGCTGCCTTTTTTGCCAGTCGCTGATTTCCTATAATCTTGTAAATCCTGTCCAATTGCCTTTTTGGGGTAGTAATCAGGAACTCAGGAACTCAGGAACTCAGGAACTCAGGAACTCAGGAACTCAGGAACTCAGGAACTCAGGAACTCAGGAAATGAAGAGTTACGAGCTGAATGCTAGGAAGCTTGGGTCAGGATTTTGCGGTGAGATCTTCGGTGATGGTTGCGAATTGTTCCAGGGCTGCTTCCAGATCGGCGGTGATATCGGCAGCGATGATCTCGGGTGCTGGGAGATTGGCGGAGTCTTCGAGGGCTTCGTCCTTGAGCCAGAAAATATCGAGGTTCGCCTTATCGCGTTTGGTCAGCTCATCATAGGTGAAGGACTTGAAGCGCTCGCTCTCCTTGCGGTTGTGGCGGTTCTTCGGATTGTAGCAGGTAACGAAATCGTCGAGATCACTCCGCTTGAGGGTATTTTCCTTCAGGGTGAAATGCTGGTTCGTCCGCAGATCATAGATCCAGAGCTTCTCGGTCCACGGTTTTTCCTGCGCGGGCTTGCGGTCGAAGAAGAGGACGTTCGCCTTCACTCCCTGGGCGTAGAAGATCCCGGTGGGGAGTCGCAGCAGCGTATGGACATCGGCCTGCTTGAGAAGCTCCCGGCGGATTGTCTCCCCTGCCCCTCCCTCGAAGAGGACATTATCCGGAAGCACCACGGCGGCGCGGCCATGCTGCTTGAGGATCGTGAAGATGTGCTGGAGGAAGTTGAGCTGCTTGTTGCTTGTGCTGGCCCAGAAGTCATCGCGGTTGATCGTGAGGGAGTCCTTCGACTGCTCTCCATCGGCTCCGATGATCGTAATACTGCTTTTTTTCCCAAAGGGAGGATTGGCAAGAACCATGTCGTATTCCCCATGCTTCCCGGCAAGCGCATCTTTCGTCGTGATCGGGAGATCGGTCGCATCGGCATCGCCTCCGATACCGTGGAGGAGGAGATTCATGGCGCAAAGCCGGGTGACACTATCGACCAGTTCAAACCCGAAGAGCGTGCTATCACGCAGGCTCTTCTTCTGTGCCCGGTCGAGTGAATGGTGATTGGAGAGAAAGTCATGGGCGGCCAGCAGGAAGCCCCCTGTGCCGCAGGCCGGGTCGCAGATCGTCTGGCCGGGCTTGGGTGCCATGGCATCGACGATGGCGGTGATCAGGGCGCGGGGGGTAAAGTATTGACCAGCGCCTCCCTTCACATCGGCGGCATTCTTTTCCAGCAGTCCCTCGTAGGCATCCCCCTTGATATCGACACCGAGGCTCGTCCACTGTTCCTTGTCGATGAGGTCCACAATCAGGCGGCGGAGCTTGGCCGGGTCCTGAATCTTATTCTGAGCCTTGCGAAAGATCAGCCCGAGCATTCCCGGACGCTTCCCCAGCTCCTCCAGGGTGTGCCGGTAGTGAGTCTCCAGATCATCACCATCGAGCTTAATCAGAACATCCCAGCCGAAGCCCTTGGGGATCGGCGAGGGCTTGTTGAAAGGTGCACGGGATTGCTCATCCGCCATCTTGAGGAAGAGCAGAAAGGTCAACTGCTCCAGATAATCCCCATACGAGAGACCATCATCCCGGAGGATATTGCAGTAATTCCAGAGTTTTTGGACGAGTGCGGGTGCGGTCATTGAATTCTCTCTCTATCCTCCTCTTCAATTACCGGACTCGCGAGAACGGCTGCACGAATACGATTCATTAATTCCATCGGCAGATCAGGGTGATAATTGAGGGATTTTTGATGCACAAGATCAGCCATTTCACCAAGGCTGCGCCTGAATATCACATTTCCGTCAATGGCCGTCTGACGAGTAAGCGGTGAATAATCAGATGGGCCAAATTCGACGATAGTGTCAGGCCGCTCTCGATTGCGAATCCTCATCTTATCAATTTGCGAAGTGAATACTGTGAGAAGCAGCAATTCCTCTCCAAGTGGATCTCGGTTGAGAACAACAAAGAAATGAGGCTCCGTGGAAGTGAGTTCGCGAGCTTCAAAATAAAATACACTCCCAGATCGAAGTCCTAGCTTAAGCTCAAGCGGCAGCTTCTCAGGGGACATGAGAGCGCCTTAACCTAGAATGCGTTCTGCGGCAAATCGCTCTTTAATACCCTGTGCGAGGGCTTCGCGTTCTTCTGGAGAAAGCGGATGACATGGGTCTGTTCCAGGCTCGGGATCATCTAAAAAATCCCGGTAGCTCATGGGAATTCGTGTTTCCCTCTTACCCTCCAGCGCTGGCTCGTGTCTCTTCCAATCAGGATAGCGATGAGTATGTTCGGCAAGAGCAAAGTGATCCATTTGACCAAACTCTCCCCATGCCCATTGCAGAGCAATCCGGTCGGATTCAGAAAGTGATTTTTCTTCCACTTCGGCTATGGAGCGGAAGCTGTAGCGATCCACGGGGGCTAGAAATTGGGCACCATAGGCTCTTTCATCATCACTCAGAAAATCTCCCATCTCGGCCAGATCTTTTGCACTGGAAGCGACGGGGCCAAATTGCATGGCAAGATATTCATCACCAGTAATCGGGCGTCCGAAACGGCGCAAGTGATAGCGATCGGCAAAATAGACCAGCTTCAGAGCCTTGAGCTTGTTGATCTCACCTCCACCCTGTCGGGCAAAGAAGTTCAAGACTTGGGTCGTCTTACGATGGGAAAAGGGGAAAGACATTAATTTATTCCAGCAACTCACAATACCACACAGGTCAAGAGGAAGAAGGCTTTATCAGGGGATAAAGCCCCATACGAGAGACCATCATCGCGGAGAATATTACAGTAATTCCAGAGCTTCTGGACAAGAGCGGGCGCGGTCATTTTGATATTTTTTTACCCTTAGCACCGCTTCTAGAGGAAGCATTCACGGTCACTCTGGACAAAAAATTTTTCTCGTAGGAATTCGTGCGCCGGAATTTAAGAAGACGCTCGGCATTGTGTCCGACCATATGTGAAAAGTTAAAGCGTCCCGAGATAAACTCTCTCCATTCCGGATCGCTCATCGCACGGACAAAGGGATTCGCCAAAGCATTTCTGATTATAGGCTCTAATTGATCCTCTTCCGCCCCTCCACCGGTATATTCATCATGGAAAAAATGGGATTCACTACGGTGTTGAAGATGTTCAGTCAGCCAATCGAAAGAACGAATTGAAATACCTAGCGTTTCTGAAAGTTGATTTCGTTTATCCAACCACGAATGACTGTTTTTACGGGTTCCAATAATGATGCAGTATTGAAAGAGGGGCTTGCATTCAACGAGGTGCAAAAATGATGGGAATAGCTTCCGTGCCTCTATTCGATGTTCCTCAATCCATCGCTTCCAGTCGAGAATTTGATGAATTGCCCGCGTGAGCCGCGCAGAAGCTATCCCATCTTTCGTAAATGGAATGTCCCAAGGCCTCTCGATCTCAATGAGTTGATAAGCAAGCCCATAGCTTCCCTCATCACGGACAATCACAAAATCAGTCACCAATTCCGCACCAAGTCGAATTTTGGAAAGCACTTGAATTGAACTCCATTTCATCGGGAAAAAGACATGGGCATTCCTGGCAATAAAATCGTGATAATAGCGCTCTTGCAGCTTATCTGAACGCAACAGCTCATTCCATTTTGAGCGGATGCTCTTCATCTGCGGACAACCCGGTCCGCCAAATTGATCCCAAGGAACCCCAACTCGGTTTTTTTCTCGCCGGATTAGCATTTGAGTCGTGATGTCTTGAAGATCTATGCGGTATTCAGGCGGACACCGATAAAAATGGAGAGACCATCAGCCGGAAGGATATTGCAGTAATTCCAGTGCTTCGGGACGAGGGCGGCGGGGTTGCTCATATCAAGAATGTCTTTTGAATCAATGAGCTGTAAGCCCAACGAATTGCAGTACTGCCGATTCACAGACTGGCAACAATAGCTCTAAACAGGCTGGACCGTCCGGATACGCATCAAAAATCTGCGAAGACATCCCCGCATGCACTATGGCGCATCGAATTTTGTAGCAAATCAAAACTCCCTTTTGTTCTTTTCCTTTGATCAACTTGATTTGTCCCGATTGGTGGATCGAGTGTTCCAGCGCCGCTGCGAATCGATTTCCGTTTACCTTAGCTTTATCGAATTCATCGACGAGCATTGCGAAGTGATTATCGAGCCCAGCATTCTTAACCAAAGCGAGGAATTGGTTCAGCTCGCTGTCGAGCGAAGTAGTCGCGACTGCAAGGGATTCCTTTGGTGACGCGAAGAATGTCGATTTCAATGTCTCAAAGACTTCTGACAAGTAGCCATGCTCGAAAATCCGGTAAAGGGACAAATAACGCCATTTCGTTTTCACCTCGGAAGCAGCTTCTACAAACAATTCTTGGAAGCGGAAACCAGGCAATTGGTCTAACTGGATCCGTGAGGTTGATTTGATCTGAATCTGGGTCTTTGTGACCCATACTGGTGGAGACACACATCCATCCAATAAAGGACACACTTCAGCCCACTCATTGAAAAGCCGAACAGGAAAAGCAGTTGCTGAAAAGCCAGCTTTAACAGAACGCACAACCTTCTGAGGTGCAATGTTGCTGCCATTAAGAAGAGTCTGGTCGTAGAACCATGCACAAACCAAGATCTGCGAAGCTGCAGTTGGGGGAGGGCCACCACCATTAGCCGGAGTACATACGCCAGCGCATTCCACCGTGCCATCCAACGTAATCTCCAGGTATTTCCAAGAGAGCGGAACACGCTTCGCTGGGACAATTGAAAACAGAGTGGTGCCAGACGTGGCATTGGTTGCAGCTGATGCAAATTCAACCCCGGATAAGCCGAAGGTCTCTTGTGCAAAATGGCCTGCTCCCTCATGCACTGCCAAGTCCCCCTCGGTAATTGGGGAGACTACGCCGAGAGCCATCTGAACATGAGGAGGAAGTTCCATAGCAAGTGCAGTTTAGGATTGAGCCCCAAACGCCCAGCACTCCTCCATTGTCTTGGAACCATCAGCCAAGAAATACTCCTGAAAAGCACGGTAGACCATATCACGGGTGAACTGCCCGACATTGACCTTTCGGACATCTTCCCCCTGCCTCAAATCGTTGAATCGTTGGACAGCCAAAACCTCGGTGTTGCCACCGGTAACTGCTGCCTTAAGTGTGTTGAGACTCCGCTTCATTCGGTCGCGCAATTTGTCGTTCCTTTGGGCGGCCCCAACTGCAGCGGAAAGTCCGAGAAGGACAGTTTCATTTCCGAAGAACTGTGATTCTGTTGCCCATATCGCATTATCCATTTCAACCATCCATCCAATAAGAGACTTGAAGTCGTCATCAGCATTCGCCCCGGACAGCGAAGTTCCGAGTGTTTCGATGGCTGATTCCGCAAGCAATTGTTCCATGACTGTATTTCTCACATCAATGCTTGGTGTCCCTTGAAGCCAGGCTTGGAACGACTGAGAAAGTTTAGCTAAAGTAAATTGGCCTGCACGGACGCGGCGTTGGGCACTAAGGGACATGAGAATTTCCAGCCCGGGGATTGGCCGGAGGTCTTCAGCAAGTTTCATGCTGAGAATTTCGACCTGATGCTTTATCGACATTGGCTTTTGCCCAGCGTTTAGGAGAAGCATGCGGTAGGCAACTGCGCTGAACGGAATGTTTAGCCAAATTTCAATCCGAAGGGGTCTATCCAAAAATTTGGTCTTTTCTTCGACGAGATTTGCCAAATCATCTCGCGTTTGGCGTAGGGCGTTCGTTCGCTGGAGACCGTCGATAATGTAGGTATCAGGTGGTCTCGGAAGATTCATCTTGGCCTCTAACTCCGTAATAATTTCTTCGCGAAGCACGGGGTCGTTTAACGCTGTTTTGCTTAAGGCTGCGGGGAACGGAATTCCTGAAACGGCCAGAACGAGCGGCGGCAAGATACAGCCTCTGCGCAAATCAGCGCGAAGCGTTTGATAAGCCTTTGAATCTTTGATTATACCGCGTTGGATGTTGAGGTTCGCCTCAGCGCCAGCAGTCGCAGCCAAATACCACTCATAGCTGCAGGTTATTGTGACGCAGTATCCGTTGATGCGCTCGTCAAGTGTGAGATCGATAATTTTCATTTTATGTTTTTAGTCAGTTTTCCGGTGTAGGCATTTTGAAGGATGGACTGGCGGAGGCGGGTGGCGCGTTGGAGGTTGGATTTGAGGACGGATTCGAGTTCGTCGATCACGCTGAGACGGCGTTCGACTTCTTCGACGATTCGCTTTTGTTCGGCAATGGGAGGAAGAGGGATTGGCGTCGGCCTGACATCCCCAATATTTACACCTTTTACCGCAACGCCTCGCGCCACGTGTTTGAAATGATTCTGGCAGTCGGGATTGCGTAGGTAGGTAGCGACATAGCGGTGACTAACCAAATCTGTAACATCCAAGCGAGCCGTATCTTGAGTGATGTTTCCGCCATCAAGCTCCATCGGAACTTCCGCGACCCTGCCATATGTGCCGCGAATGGAGAGCAACAAATCGCCAGTACTCAAAGACGACCTGGCATACTTTGCGGCGATCTCCGGCGTGGTCCGATGAAGGCCTGCTAAGTCGACCTTATCGCCTTTCATATCTTTGACTTTCACGAACAACACGCCAGTCTCGACGTTTTCTTTTGGCATCAGGATGCCGTAGCAGATTGGGCGAGTTGCACTGGTCAATTGCTCTAAGCTGGCGATAGTCCAACCTTGCAGGAATGGCTGAAGATTAGCGGTGCCAGGAGCAACAGGCTCTTTGTATTTTCCACGGCCAGACCAGTTCTTCCGGCGTTCGGTGAGGATGCGCTGGAGGAGTTGTTCCCCGGTTTCGTAACTGCGGCCTTCGGCCTTCGCCAACTCGGCCTCCGTTGGAACCAGCTTTCCCTCGCAGGCGGCTTTGAGGACGGCGGCGCGGTAGCGTTTGAGATTTGCCTGAACGCGCTTCAGCGCGGTCACTCCGGCTTCGAGTCGGGTAAACTGTTTCTCTATCTCTGCAACGATTTGACGCTGTTCGTCGAGGGGCGGGAGGAGAATCTCTGTATCCTTGATTTTCTTCAGAATGATTCGTCGGATTGCCGTGCCAGTCATCTCACCAAGCAACCGCTTTGATCCAATTGGCGACTCGATGTAATAACGAAGGAAGCGTGTTTCAAGGACATCTCGCTTTGGCTTCAAAAGCGCGACGCTTGAAAGTAAGCTGAACTCTTCGTCGAGTGTGTTAATCGCAACATTACCTGTATTTGCGCCGTCCTTCGTGAGCAGAACATCTCCAAATTCAGGCTGGCATCTGGAATAGATTTCTCGGTGAACCGGTTCGTCCACGTAGGCGATATCTCCGAGATCTAGTCCCCACGGACGGATATTTTTCGATGTGACATATTTGAATCGGCCTTTACCTGGTTCACTGTGCTGAACGTGCGGGGAATGATGAGTTCCATCCGAAATTTTAATACAGACTTCTGAAAACTTGGCCTTTCTCCAAGAAGTCGGTGACGATGCACCAAGCTTTTTTGGCGCTTGGAGTGTGGCGATCATTTCGTGGCAGAGGCTACCTCGGAGACGAGGGCTTTCTTATGGAGAAGGAATTTTCCAACCGTATAGACCGCAATGCTGGTGGGCACGAAGTTAACCGGGGTGCCGTCACGGAGCTTTCCTTCGCCTCTGTAGGTACGGGTCGTGATTTCGCACAGCGTCATGGAGGGGTGGATTTTTTTGAAGAAGCTAAGATTTCCAAGCTCTCCCGGATCGCTTGCTGAACGATCGCTCCACTTGACCTCGGTGGCCCAAGCAGGACGCTGTGTCTTCGGATCGAGGGAGACGATGTCGATCTCCCCTTTCTTCCACCGGGCGTAGTAGAGGTGCTCTATAATCTGGGGATCATGGAACCACTGTGCATAAAGCGCGGTCTCAGCAATGGCTCCCATGGTCTGGTCATCCTCGGCGGGCGCACCAAAGAGGGCGGCCCGCATGGAGGGATTTGTGAGGTAGATCTTAAAAGCGGTGGCCCGCTGGAAGTGCCGGGCATTCTGATCGATGCGGTGAACGCGCCGGATGAGGAAGGCGGCCTCAAGATACTCAAGGTATCGGGAGAGGGTTGCCTTGGCGACACCCGAGGATTTGGAAAGTTCCTCAAGCGAGACTTCGTTGCCGGTATTGTAGGCGAGTGTGGTGAAGAGGCGATTGAGTTCCTGGATGTCTCGGATGCCGTAGAGCTGGGGAAGATCCCGAAGGAGGACCTTGTCGATGATGTCGCTCTTAATGAAGCGGGTCGTGTCGTCGCGAATGGAGGGATTGAAAACGGCCTCGGGGTAACCGCCGATGTTCAAATAGGCGACAAACTCACGGTTCAACGCCTCGATGTCGTTGGCGACGAATTCACCTCCCTCCAAGCGGATCAGGGTCTCTTCCTTGCCGACGAAAAAGAGGTACTCAGCAAAGGTGAGTGGAGGGAGGAGAAATTCGGTGAAGCGTCCGGCTCCTGACTCCCGGCTCTTCAACCGGAGTGCTGCTGCGGCTGATCCGGAGGCTATAAAGCGGATGGCCGGATAGCTGTCGACAAGGGACTTGAGATGGACTTCCCAGTCCTTCAGATACTGAATCTCGTCAAAAATGATAGTCAGGGGGGACTCTCGGGTGTGGCCAAAGTGCTCGATAAAACCGAGTACGAATGTCTCAAGTCCAGTGTCGGTATAGATGGGTGTCTCTAGGGAGAGAAAGAGGATGGAGTTCCCCGGTGTACCCTGCTTGAGAAGTTCACTTATGGTCTGATGGAGAATGACGGTCTTTCCGACCCTACGCGGACCCAATAAAATAATGGCCCGGCGAACCTCTCGGGTGTTGACGAGGTGAAAAAATGGATCGAAGTAGCTACGGCGCGGGAGATCCCGATAAGAGGAGGCGATCTCTCCATCGGCAGCCCACCAAGGGTTGTCAAAGGAAAGGCGCTTATCAATATCCTGCTGGGAAATCTGGAGCATGGATTAGAGTATGATTTATCTACCTAGTAATAGCAATTAGTATTATCGTGATATGCTTAATTGATTCGTTTAGTGCCAAAATGACTGCGGCATGGTGTTATTTGTAGCTGTTTGTAGCTGTTTGTAGCTGTTTGTAGCTGTTTGTAGCTGTTTGTAGCTGTTTGGTGCATTTGGTCACGCCGCCAAGACCTCGTTGAGTTCATCAAGCAGGTCGGGCAGTTGCTCGCCAAAGAGTTGATGGGCCTTGCCCAAGCCCCCGCGCTGGTTGAAGGGGGAGAGCTCCAGATCCTCGGGATCGATGCTCAGGGAGGTCGCGATGTGATCCCTGATGAGATTGAGCCAATCCAGTTGCTCGGGGGTGAAGGCAGTTCCCTTCCTAGCCCTATCCATAAGCCATTCACTGAAGCGTTCTGTCACGGAATCGGCAAAGGGAGTCAGAACGGGCTGTTGTTCTAGGGCAAAGCGGACGAGTGAGACAAGATCGGCGAAGCGCCCGGCCTGAGAGCGTCCCTTGACCTTGCCGGGAGCGGTGACAGCGAAGGCATCCCAGAGGCGATCCTCGGTCCAAGCGGCATGGTTG
>Ga0302202_10004818_pt1 | contig 14025 bp, 13 predicted proteins | sample II_Bog_N3_3_FD_194579 | JGI IMG/M metagenome (GOLD analysis project Ga0302202, IMG submission 194579) | Peat permafrost microbial communities from Stordalen Mire near Abisko, Sweden - II_Bog_N3_3 | ecosystem: Environmental > Terrestrial > Soil > Wetlands > Peat | place: Sweden: Abisko...
GCGGGCACATCCCGCGTCTCTAGCGTCGTTTTGGCGTCAGGAACAGCGCTATCCGCGCCGGAGGGACACGACTTTGGTTAATCCGCCACCTTGTCCATCGCCGCCTGGATAGCGGCAAAGCGCGGATCTACCTCATCACGCATGTTCGGGTGCGTGAACACGTAAAGTTCATCGTTCCTGACGGCGTCGAGAACGCGCCGGGCGACCGCATCGGGCTCCAGTCCGGCCTGCAGGCGCTTGGCGATCTCGGCGACCATCGCGGCCGCCGGAGCGGCCGGATCCAGCGCTTGGGTCGGACCATAGCGCTGCGGCCGGTTGCGGCCGCTTTCGCCGATGCCGGTGCGCACGAAGCTCGGACACAGCACGCTGACCCCGATTCCGAGCGGCCTGGTCTGCGCCGCCAGCCCTTCCGAGATCCCGACCACCGCGAACTTGCTGGCCGCGTAAGGGCTGAAACCCAAGCCGTTGACCATCCCGGCCATCGATGCGGTGTTGACGATGTGGCCGCCCTCGCCGTGGCTGCGGAGGTGCGGAAGGAAGCTCCTGATGCCGTGAAGCACTCCCATCAGGTTGACGTCGAGCACCCATCGCCAATTGTCGAGCGAGATGTTGTCGATACCGCCGCCGGCGGCGACGCCGGCATTGTTGCAAACCACGTGAACATTTCCAAACGCGGCAAACGTCGCCGTCGCGGCGCGTTCCAGGCTTGCCGGGTCGGCGACGTCGCAGACGACGCTGCGGATCTCGGGGCCGGAATTTTTCAGGCTCCTGGCCGCGGCCGCCAACGCGTCGGTCTCGATATCGGCGAGCATGACCTTCATGCCGGCTTGCGCGAAGGCCCGGCCGAGCGCCAGCCCGATGCCACCGGCTCCGCCCGTCACGAAGGCCGTCTTGCCGCCGAGCTCCCGCATGATCCCCCCCTTTGCCGGAATTTTTTGCCGGACGCCTGCCGCTCCCTCCTTGCATGATTGGACGCGGACCGGTAGCGATTTCCGGATGACCTCGGTTCGCACTGTCGTATTCGATCTTGACGGCACGCTGGTGGATACGGCGCCCGACCTGATCAACGCGCTCAACTTCATTCTCGACCGCGAGGGCATGCCCCCGGTCCCGCTCCATGCCGCGCGCAACATGATCGGCGCCGGCGCCCGCCGGCTGCTCGAACGCGGCCTCGAACTGGAGGGCCGCCTCGCCAGCGTGGCCGACATCACCCGCCTGACCGATGATTTCATCGACTATTACGCGGCCCACATCGCCGACGCATCGCGGCCGTTCGACGGGCTGGAAGGCGCGCTCGATGAGCTGCAGGCGCAGGGATACCGCTTTGCCGTCTGCACCAACAAACTGGAATGGCTGTCGAAGCTGCTGCTCGATCGGCTGGGATTGAGCCGGCGATTTTCCGCGATTTGCGGCGCCGACACGTTCGGCATTTCGAAGCCCGACCCGGCCATCCTGCAGCAGACGGTGGCGCGCGCGGGCGGACAGCTGTCGTCGGCGATCATGGTCGGAGATGCCGGACCGGATATCGGCGTGGCCCGGCGTGCGGGCATTCCGGTGATCGGCGTCGAATTCGGATATACCGAGGTTCCGATCGCCGATCTCAAGCCCGATCGCCTGATCGGCCACATGAACCAGTTGCCGGCCGCCGTGGAGAGCCTGAAGCAGCAGCGCGATACCGCATAACTAGCTGATTTTGTTTCTATACTTTTCCGAGCGGGTTTCCTGCGTTAACCAACAATTAACGATGAGGGTCCGCATGGTTGCGCCGTCGCGCTGACACTCCTATGGTCGAGCCGGGGATTGTGGCAGTTAGCCGCAGTAGAAGTGACGGATTGGTCATGCGTCGTGTCATCGTGATTGCCGCAATGGGATTGAGCCTGGCCGGCTGCTCCTCGTTCTCGTTGGACGTCTTCAAGCCCACGCCGCCTACGGTGCAGCTGCAGCTCCAATCGACGCCGCCGGGCGCCGATGCCCGCACCTCGCTGGGACCGGGCTGCAAGACCCCCTGTACCGTGGCAGTGACGGTACCCGACAACGGATTTTCGGTCACCTACACGATGATCAAGTTCCAGACCGCCACCATTCCGGTGCAGGTCATCCATAACCCCGGCGAGTTCTTCTCATCTTCGTCGACGACGCTGGATCCCAATCCCGTGGTCGCGGAACTTCAGCCGCTCGGGCCGCCGCCGAAGCCGGAACGCAAGATGATGCGGCCGAAAAAGCCCAGAAAACCCAAGGCCGCCGCTCCGCCAGCTGACGCGGCTTCGCCGTTCCCCGAGCCCGGGCAAGCGCCGCCGGCAGCAGCTCCGCCGCCCGCACCCAGCCGCTGATTGCTTGCACTGCACCAAAAAGCCGCGGATTGTGCGTCGCCTGCAACGTGCCTAGATTGTCAGCGCGGGGCGTGGTTTCCCGCGCTGCCGGCTTTCAGCCGGATTGCGGTTGTCACGCCGGAAAAAGGCACATTGAATGAACGCACCCCTGCTTGGCGCTCCGGGATCGCTGTCCGATCCGATGACCGATCCGTTCGGCCGGACCATCAGCTATCTCAGGGTATCGGTGACCGATCGCTGCGACCTGCGCTGCTTCTATTGCATGTCCGAGGACATGACGTTTCTGCCCAAGGCCGACCTGCTCACGCTCGAGGAGCTTGACCGGCTTTGTTCAGCCTTCATTGCCAAGGGAGTGCGAAAATTGCGGCTCACCGGCGGGGAACCTCTGGTCCGGCGCAATGTGATGTCGCTGGTGCGCTCGCTCTCGCGCCATCTCGGCAGCGGTGCGCTGAAGGAACTGACGCTGACCACCAACGGCTCGCAGCTGGCGCGGTTCGCCGGTGAGTTGCGCGACTGCGGCGTGCGCCGCGTCAACGTATCGCTGGACACGCTCGATGCGGCGAAATTCCGCGCCATCACCCGCTGGGGCGATCTCGACAAGGTTCTGGCCGGCATCGAGGCGGCGCGATCCGCCGGTCTTTCGGTCAAGATCAATGCCGTCGCGCTGAAGAACATGAACGAGGACGAAATCCCCGCGCTGATGCAGTGGGCGCACGGCAAGGACATGGCGCTGACGCTGATCGAGGTGATGCCGATGGGCGACATCGGCGAAGGACGCATCGACCAGTATGTGCCGCTGTCGCTGCTGCGCGCGCGACTTTCCAAGCAATACACATTGACCGATCTCGACGACGACACCGGCGGCCCCGCGCGCTACGTGCGCGTGCGCGAGACCGGCGGCAAGCTCGGCTTCATCACGCCGATGACCCATAATTTCTGCGAATCCTGCAACCGGGTGCGGATCACCTGCACCGGCACGCTGCATACCTGCCTCGGCCACGAGGATGCCTCGGATTTACGCAGGCCGCTGCGGGCGTCGGCCGACAACGACCTCCTCGCCGCGGCGATCGATCGCGCCATCGGACTGAAGCCGAAGGGCCACGACTTCATCATCGATCGCCGGCACAACCGCCCGAGCGTCAGCCGCCACATGAGCGTGACCGGCGGCTGAATGCCCGCGGCGGGTTCAGCGGAGCCCGCAACCGTTTGATTCCGCGTCAATTTGCCGATTTTCCAATTGACGCCGCGACGACGCGCTGAAATGGTGCGGCGGCTTCGGTGCCTGCCCGCTGCACGGGCCGCTGCGCCCCATCGGCGCGGCCAGGATGGCAGAGGCGCAATGGGGGAGGACAACGTTGCAATCGCTCCAGCAGATGAGCCGTGGCTGCGCGCATCCGCCGCGTGACGGCGAAGCGCTTGCGTTTGCGACGATCGGCGTGGTCTGACGCCAGCGCCGGGGAGAACATGATGCGACCATTTTTGGCGATCAGCCAGGCCATCGATCTCGTCAATGAGAAGATCGGCCATGTCTGCAATCTGCTGGTGCTGGCGGCCTGCCTGGTCAGCGCCGGCAACGCCATGATCCGCTATGCGTTCGGCTACAGCTCGAATGGCTGGCTCGAACTGCAGTGGTACATGTTCGCCATCCTGGTGATGTTCGGCGCTTCCTACACCTTCAAGCGCAACGAGCATGTCCGGGTCGAGATCTTCTACCTGTTCCTTTCCGAGCGCGGCCAGCTCTGGCTCGATCTGATCGGCACGCTGTTCTTCCTGATCCCGTCCTGCCTGCTGCTCAGCTATCTGTCCTGGCCGTTCTTCCACCAGGCCTACGCGGTCGGCGAAATGTCGGGTAATGCCGGCGGCCTGGTCCGCTGGCCGATCAAATTCGTCATCCCGTCCGGCTTCGTGATGCTGGCGCTGCAGGGCGTCTCCGAGGTGATCAAGCGGATCGCCGCACTGCGGGGCGAGGTGACGATCGATGCGAAATACGAGAGGCCGACGCAATGATCTCGCTGGAAATGATGCCGCCGCTGATGTTCGGCGGCCTGGTTCTGGCGATGCTGATCGGCTTTCCGGTGGCCTTTACGCTCGCCGCGGTCGGACTCTCGTTCGGCTTCCTGGCCATCGATCTCGGTTTTTTCGACCTGAACTTCCTGCAGGCGATTCCGGGCCGGGTGTTCGGCAGCGTGCTTTCCAACGAGCTGTTGCTGGCGATTCCGTTCTTCACCTTCATGGGAGCGATCCTCGAAAGATGCGGCCTGGCCGAAGACATGCTGGATTCGATGGGCCAGCTGTTCGGCCCGATCCGCGGCGGCCTCGGCTATTCGGTGATCCTGGTCGGCTTCATCCTCGGCGCGATCACCGGCACGGTGGCGGCACAGGTCATCGCCATGGCGCTGATCTCGATGCCGATCATGATCCGCTACGGCTACAACATCCGCTACATCACCGGCGTGCTGGCGGCGTCGGGCACCATCACCCAGCTGGTGCCGCCGTCGCTGGTGCTGATCGTGCTGGCCGACCAGCTCGGCAAGTCGGTCGGCGACATGTATCTCGGCGCCTGGGGGCCATCGGTTTTCCAGATCTTCCTGTTTGCCGGCTACACCTTCCTGCTCGGCGTCTTCAAGCCCGATCACGTGCCGGCGGTGCCGAAGACCGCGTTGACGCTGACCGGGTGGCCGCTGTGGCGCAAATGCCTGCTCGGCATCATTCCGTCGGCGGTACTGATCTTTGTCGTGCTCGGCACCATGATGATGGGGCTGGCCACTCCGACCGAAGCCGGCGCGATGGGCGCGGTCGGCGCCATCGTGCTGGCGGCGATCCACAGCAAGGCCTTCAGCACCATGGGCCGCAAGGTGCTGATTGCAGGCGTGATCGCCGGCGGCATCGGCACCATCATCGGCATCTTCATGACCGAGGGAATCATCTTCAAGACCGCCTTTGCCGTGACTTATCTGGCGGTGGTGTGGATCTGCCTCGAGGCGGTCCGGATTCCGGAGCTGCGGGATCTGATCAAGCAGGGCTATGAGACCACCATGCGCATCACCACCATGGTGGTGTTCATCCTGATCGGCTCGACCTGCTTCTCGGTGGTGTTTCTGGGCGTCTCCGGCGGCGTCTGGCTGGAACATCTTCTGACCTCCCTGCCCGGCGGCGTCTGGGGCTTCCTGATCTTCATCAACCTGTTCATCTTCTTCCTGGCGTTCTTCCTGGATTTCTTCGAAATCGCGTTCATCATCCTGCCGATGATCGCGCCGATCGCGCAGAAGATCCTGGCGCCGGTGGTGGGAGCGGATGCCGCCCTGATCTGGTTCGGCGTCATGCTCTGCGTCAACATGCAGACCTCGTTCATGCATCCGCCGTTCGGGTTCGCGCTGTTCTATCTGCGCGGCGTGGCGCCAAAGGAAGTCAAGAGTTCCGACATCTATTGGGGCGCGCTGCCGTGGGTGGGCCTGCAGGTCATCATGGTGGTGCTGGTGATCGCGTTCCCGATCACGGTGACCGGCCTGCTCGACAAGCCGGTCAACGTCGATCTCAATTCGATCAAGATCGACGTGCCGCAAATCGATCTGCCGCCGCTGGATTTCGGCCCGCCGGCAAAACCATAGCCAAGCGCAAAAACCCCGGGGCCATTGCCCCGGGGGTTTTACGTGTCGATCGCCTGACGCTGCGATCAGCTCTGCGCGTGACGCGCCATGAAGTTGTCGAAACCGACTTCCGCGACCTGGAACCACTGATAGCCGGTGCTCGTGAAGCTCGACACCGATTCATAGATCTTCTTGAAGTTGGCGTTGGTCGCGGCAACTTCGCTGTTGAGATCCTTGGTGGCCCTGTAGCTGGCCTCCATGATGGCCGGCGAGAATGCGTGCAGCTTGGTGCCGCCGGCGAGCAGCTTCTTGAGGGCCAGCGGATTGACGGCGTCGTATTTCGACATCATCCAGTTGTTGGCGTAATGACCGGCCTGCTCGAGAACGCTCTGGTAATATTTCGGCAGCGCGTTCCACTTGTCCAGGTTGATCATGGCGATCAGCATCGGGCCGCCCTCCCACCATCCGGGATAATAATAGTGCGGCGCGACCTTGTAGAGGCCGAGCTTCTCGTCGTCATAGGGGCCGACCCACTCGGCCGCGTCGATGGTGCCTTTCTCGAGCGCGGGATAGATGTCGCCGCCGGCCAGCTGCTGCGGCACGCAGCCGAGCTTCTGCATGACGCGCCCGGCGTAGCCGCCGATGCGGAATTTCAGCCCTTGCAGATCCTCGACGGTATTGATCTCCCTGCGAAACCAGCCGCCCATCTGACAACCGGTGTTGCCGGCGAGCAGCGAGGTGACGTTATAGCCCTTGTAAAACTCGTTCAGAAGATCCTTGCCGCCGCCCTGCATGTACCAGGCCTGGCTGAGCCGGGCGTTGGGTCCAAACGGAATGCAGGAGCCGAAGGTGAAGGTCGGATCCTTGCCGAAATAGTAATAGGACGCGGTATGTCCCATTTCGACGGTGCCGTTCTGCACGGCGTCGAGCACCTGCAGGCCGGGCACGATTTCGCCGGCGGCGAAGGTCTGGATCTGAAATTTGTTGTCGGTGGCTTCGCCGACCGCCTTGGCCATCTCGATGGCGCCGCCGTGCAGCGTATCGAGCGATTTCGGCCAGCTCGTCGTCATCCGCCATTTGATCTCGGGCATCGACTGCGCGATTGCCGGCGCGGCCATCGTTGCGGCGCCCGCCACGCCCAGTCCGGTGACCTTGATGAAGTCTCTGCGTTTCATGGTGTTTCTTCCCCTGATGATGTGCCGTCGCCTTCGTTTCGAGGCCTTGTGCGCAGCATGGAACATCCGGTCCGGGATTTCCATGGCGAACTGGCCTACCGCAATGCAAAAGGCCCGGCCTCCTTTCGGAGACCGGGCCTTCTGTCTGCGCGGGATGTGGTCAGCCGCGGGTGCGGGAGCGGATCATGAAGCTGTCGAAGGTGTATTCGGCGACCTGCCACCACAGATACTGGTCGGAGCGGTAGGCCTGCATGGCGTCGATCGATTTCTTGAAATCGGCGTTCTTGGCGGAGATTTCGCCCCACAATTCGTTGGTCGCCTTCAGGCAGGCTTCCAGCACCTCGTTGGTGAACGGACGAAGCTGGGTGCCGCCGGCCACCAGACGCTTCAGCGCCGCCGGGTTCTCCATATCGTAGCGCGCCGCCATCCAGGTGTTGGCATTGGCGGTCGCGTTGTTGATGATCGCCTGGTAGCTCTTGGGCAGCGAATTCCACTTCTCCAGGTTGCAGAAGGCGTGCACCATCGGCCCGCCTTCCCAGAAGCCGGGATAATAATAGTATTTGGCGACCTTCTGAAAACCGAGCTTCTCGTCGTCGTAGGGGCCGACCCATTCGGCGGCGTCGATGGTGCCCTTTTCAAGCGCGGGGTAGATGTCGCCGCCGGCGAGCTGCTGCGGCACCACGCCGACCTTCTGCAACACCTGGCCGGCGATGCCCCCGATCCGGAATTTCAGCCCGGACAGGTCGGCCACGGTCTTGATCTCCTTGCGGAACCAGCCGCCCATCTGGGTGCCGGTGTTGCCGCAGGCGAAGCCGATCACGCCGAATTTCTTGAAGAACTCGTTGCCGAGCTCCTGGCCGCCGCCCTGGTACCACCAGGAGTTCTGCATCCGCGCATTGAGGCCGAACGGCACCGAGGCGTAGATCGCGAAGGTCGGATCCTTGCCGACGTAATAATACGAGACGGTGTGGCTCATCTCGATGGTGCCGTTGGAAGTCGCGTCCAGCGCCTGCAGGCCCGGCACGATCTCGCCCGCGGAAAACACCTGGATCTGGAACTTGTTGTCGGTCATTTCGGCGACATATTTCGAAAATTCGACGGCGCCGCCGTAGATGGTGTCGAGCGACTTCGGGAAACTCGACGTCATGCGCCATTTGATTTCGGGCGAGGACTGCGCGATCGCGGGCGAAGCCACCGCGGCTACCGCAGCCCCGGTTGCCGACACTTTCAAAAAATCACGACGCTTCATTCAGGCCTCTCCTTCTTGGGTGTTTCCCGGGTTTTGCCGGAGCATCTGTTGCGGCGGAAGCGATTTCCACATCGGCCGCGGGCGCTCTGGCGGGGGGCTTTAACACGGAAGTTCGGCCGCGAAAACGCAACAAAGGCATGACAGCAGCGATTAAACGAAAGTCGCATACCGCGACGAATTGTCCCGGTCAGAACCCGGGTGATGCCCTGCGGCCGAAGCGCCGGCTCAGGCCGCGGCGATGACTTCCTGCAACTGGTCGCGCACCTTGGCCCCGATCGCCCGGTAGATGGCCGCGTAGGGGCCGTCGGGATCGCTGTCCACGACGGGCGTGCCTGAATCCGACGTGGCGCGAATCGACATGTGCAGCGGAATTTCGCCCAGAAACGGCACTCCGAGCCGCTCGGCCTCATGGCGCGCGCCGCCGTGACCGAAGATGTCCGACCGCGTGCCGCAATGCGGGCACTGGAAATAGCTCATGTTCTCCACGATCCCGAGCACCGGGACGTTGACCTTCCTGAACATCGCGAGCCCGCGCCGCGCATCGATCAGCGACAGGTCCTGCGGCGTCGAAATGATGACCGCGCCCTTCAGCGGCACATTCTGCGCCAGCGTCAGCTGCGCGTCGCCGGTGCCCGGAGGCATATCGACCACGAGAATATCGAGGGTGCCCCACGCGACATCGCGCAGCATCTGGGTGATCGCCGACATCACCATCGGCCCGCGCCAGATCATCGCGGTATCCTCCTCGACCAAAAAGCCGATCGACATGATCGCAAGGCCGAAACGCATGATCGGAATCATCTTCTTGTCGTCGTCGAGCTGCGGCTTCTCGCGAATGCCGGTAAGCCTCGGCACCGACGGCCCGTAGATGTCGGCGTCGAGCAGGCCGACGCGCAGACCGAGATCGCGCAGGCCGAGCGCCAGGTTGAGCGCCGTGGTCGATTTTCCGACCCCGCCCTTGCCCGAGGCCACCGCGATGACGGCGGAAATGCCGGGAATTTCCGCCTGTTTCGACATCGGCGACGCCGGACTTTGCGGCGGCCGATGCGACGACACCGGCGCCACGCCCGCGGCGTGGCGGTGCGGCGGCGGCGCGGAACCCGGCTTGCGCTCGGCGGTGAGCGCGATCATGGCGACGGTGACGCCGGGGATGGCGCGCACCGCGGCTTCGGCCTCGGCGCGAACGCCCTCCCAGGCGCGGGCCTCGGCGGCATCGACATTGATCGAGAAGAACACCTTGCCGTCGTTGACCGCTATCGCCGACAACACGCCGGCCTGGGTCAAAGCGACGCCGCGCGGCGACATCACCCTGGCCAGACCGTCAAGAACCTGCTGCTGCGTCACGCTCAAGGCACATCTCCTCATGGGGTGGTTCGGAATTCGCCGCGTGTCGGCCTGGGCGTTGGTTAGGAGAACTTCCGGCCCAAATCCACCCCGGAATCATGCATGACCGGTGCCCTTGGGAACCGTCCGCTGCCCTGGTCTTGAAATCCTGCCCGGCCTGATCCTAGCATGAAACCCGGCCGGCCCGCCAAACGGCGCCGTTGCCCTTCGGGCGGCAGGGTTTATGGTGCCGGGCTCCACCTCGCAGCGCGGCCTGTTTCGAGCACCGGACCAGCCCGTCTCCATTTCGGCATCATGTCCGGCCCCGTTTGAGAACGCCGGCGAAACTCCAGGGTTGCAAACATGGCTAAAGTCGCTTTTCTCGGTCTCGGCGTGATGGGTTTCCCGATGGCAGGACATCTGGCGGCGAAAGGCGGCCACGAGGTCACGGTGTTCAACCGCACGGCGTCCAAGGCCAAACAATGGGCCGACAAATTCGGCGGCCGCACGGCAGCGACGCCGCAAGCCGCCGCCGAAGGTCAGGATTTCGTGATGGCCTGCGTCGGCAACGACAATGACCTGCGGGCCATCACCACCGGCGCCGATGGCGCGTTCGCCGCCATGCGCAAGGGCGCGATCTTCGTCGATCACACCACCGCTTCCGCCGAGGTCGCCCGCGAACTCGACGCCGAAGCCAGCAAGCGCGGTTTTGGCTTTGTCGATGCCCCGGTGTCGGGCGGCCAGGCCGGCGCGGAAAACGGCGTCCTGACGGTCATGTGCGGCGGCAGCCAGGACGCCTATGCCCGCGCCGAGCCGGTGATCGCGGCCTATGCGCGGATGTGCAAGCTGCTCGGACCCGCGGGTTCCGGCCAGCTGACAAAAATGGTCAATCAGATCTGCATTGCCGGGCTGGTGGAAGGCCTGTCCGAGGCCATCCACTTCGCCAAGAAATCCGGGCTCGACGTCGAAGCGGTGATCGCCACCATCTCGAAAGGCGCCGCGCAGTCCTGGCAGATGGAGAACCGCTACAAGACCATGAACGAGGGCAAGTTCGATTTCGGCTTCGCGGTGGAATGGATGCGCAAGGATCTGTCGATCTGCCTTGCCGAGGCGCGGCGCAACGGCGCCAGCCTGCCGGTGACCGCGCTGGTCGATGCGTTCTATTCCGAGGTCGAGAAGATGGGCGGCAAGCGCTGGGACACCTCCAGCCTGCTGGCGCGGCTGGAGCGCTGAACGCGAAACGGCGGGCCGGCCGAACAGGTTAATTTAACCTCTCGTTAACCCGATTCTCTTGGCCTTTAAGGTCGCTCTTAAGGATTTGGCGCCAGAGATAGACGATGCAAAAAGCCCGCGCGGTTGCGGGCAGGATTTGTGTTGTTTGATGAGTAAACCCGCCGATAAGCCCGAAGTCGTCCAGCTTCCGGCCGAGACGCCGGTCGCAGTGCCGGCCAGCACCCGCCGTGCCGCCGCGCAGCGGGTCCGCGAGGCCCGCGACCGGTTAACGTCGACCAGTGGAACCCGCCCCGCCTTCGATCGCGAACTGTTGCGGCAGTATGCCCAGACCCGGCTGTCGGCATCCTATGTCGTGATGCTGCTGGTGGTGGCCACCGGCCTGTTGTTCGGCCTCTGGATGCAGCCGGTGTCGGCGGCCTCGTGGACCGTCGGCATGCTCTGCATTCATGCCGCCATCATCCGCAATTGCGGCCGGTTCCTCGCCGAGCCGGCCTCGCTGACCGCGACCCGCAAGTGGCGCACCCGGTTCGTGCTGCTCGACCTGCTCTACGGCCTGTGCTGGACCGCGATCCTGATCCATCCCGCCGGCCTCGACGTGGTCTCCAACACGCTGATGATGTTCCTGATGCTGCTGGTGATCGCGGTATCGAGCATGCTGGCCGCCAGCCTGCCGATCGCGGCGCTGGCGGCGACCGCGCCGGTGACCGCGGCGATTGCCGTGAATTTCGTGCTCGGCGGCAGCTTCGACGATTACGTGCTGGCGCTGCTCGCGCTCGCCGCCGAGGGCTATTTCGCCCTGCTCGCCCATCGCCTGCATTCCACCACGCTGGCGACGCTGGAGGCGCGCGCCGAAAAGGATGCGCTGATCGGCGAGCTCGAGCAGGCCAAGTCGATCTCCGACGAGGCGCGCCACCGCGCCGAATCCGCCAACGTCGCCAAGTCGCGGTTTCTGGCGCAGATGAGCCACGAGCTGCGAACGCCGCTCAATGCGATCCTCGGATTTTCCGAGGTGATGAAGAGCGAAATCTTCGGCGCGCACGCGGTGGCGGTCTACAAGGAGTATTCCGCCGACATTCACAATTCCGGCGTGCACCTGTTGAACCTGATCAACGAAATTCTCGATCTGTCGCGGATCGAGGCCGGCAGGTACGAGCTCAACGAAGAGGCGGTATCCCTGGTCCACGTCGTCGCCGACTGCCATCATCTGTTGAAGCTGCGCGCCTCCAGCCGCGGCATCACCATTCACGAGGTGTTCGAGCAGGGCATGCCGCGAATCTGGGGCGACGAACGCGCCACCCGCCAGATCGTGCTCAATTTGTTGTCGAACTCGATCAAGTTCACGCCGCAGGGCGGCGAGATCTGGCTGAAGGCGGGATGGACGGCCTCGGGCGGCCAATATCTCAGCGTCAAGGATACCGGCTCCGGCATCGCCGAGGATGAAATCCCGATCGTGCTGGCCTCGTTCGGCCAGGGCTCCAATTCGATCAAGTCCGCCGAACAGGGCGCCGGTCTCGGACTGCCGATCGCCAAGAGCCTGATCGACATGCATGGCGGCACCTTCACGCTGAAATCGAAATTGCGGATCGGCACCGAAGTCATCGTCACCTTCCCGCCGGAGCGGGTGATGTCGGCGCTGGCGCCGATGGCCGAGCAGGCGCCGCCGCTGCAGCCGGAGACCGCGGCGGCCGCGACCGCCGAGGAGCGGCGGCGGGTTCGCACCAAGCCGATCATGAGCGCCGGCACCGGCCTGTGACGGGAGCGCTTGCGCAAACCACCGAAACCACTTCACTGTCCGCAAATGAGCAAAGAAACGCCGTGTATCGCAGTCTGCATGATCGATCCCAAAACCAGTCTCTGTCTCGGCTGCGGACGTACGCTGCCGGAGATCGCGCGCTGGCACCGCATGACGGGCCCGGAGCGGCATGCGGTGATGGCGCTGCTGCCGGCGCGGATGCAAGCGGCAGGACTGCCCGCGATGGCCGAAGGCGGCAAGCCCGACTGAGGCCGGCTGGCGGGCGAGGCCTGCGATGAGCCGGGTGCTGCTCGTCCTGCTGGTGCTGGCCGCCACCGCCGGCGCCGTGGTCGCCTATGGCGATCCCGACCGGATCGCGAAAGCCGGCGACACCGTCTCCGAGATGCTGCACCGGCGCGCGACGCCGCCGGCGCGCGCGGTGCAGATCGCGCGTGGCCAGAGCGGCGAGTTCGCGCTGCAGGCCAAAGTCAACGGCGTCAGCGCGCCGATGGTGATCGACACCGGCGCCACCTCGGTCGTGCTGACCTATGAGACGGCCAGGGCCGCGGGCCTGCCGCTGGAACTGCTCGACTATGACGTCGATGTCGAGACCGCCGGCGGACACACCCGGGCGGCCCGGCTGACCCTCGACCGCCTGGCGATCGGCAGGCTGGAGGAACGTTCGGTGCCGGCGCTGGTGGTGCCGCGCGGCCAGATGAAGACCAATCTGCTCGGCATGAGTTTTCTCGACCGGCTGGAAAGCTGGGAAGTGCGCGCCGACAGCCTGGTGCTGCACGGCTATCCCTGAGCGGGTTGGACGACGGAAAGCCGCGCGGCGCGCTCGACAAAATATCGAAAACAACCCCATGCACAGTAGCCAAGTGCTTGAAAGCATTGAGGTTCTGTTGGGAAAAAGAAGCAGGGCGCCGAAGCGGGATGGAGGAAAATCCTGAAGGAAAATCAGTAGCTTATGAGGCAACCCCTGAATGGAAGCCGCTCCCTGCTCCAAACCTGGGCGTGGGCCGGGAACTGCGGCTTGATCTTGACCACGACAGGCGACTGGCAGGACATCGGGTGAACATAGACGCCCAGCACGCCCGGAGATCCCGCAGGGACTCGAAGCAGTGATTATTGGGCACGTGCAACATGGGGCTTATTTGCTTGCGCCCGGCCAGGATAATTTTTCGGGCGGCCTTGCCGCAACCATGCCAAAGTAAAAAATGTTTCATTTCATACGACCCCGGTAAGTTCCCCGAAACTCTGCTCAATTAACAGCCGCATTGGCGAAAATATTGAGCAGCGCCGCCATCATCCGCATCCGCCACCGCGTAACATGAAACATTTTTCGTGCGTGACTTTGGCATGGTGCTTGCTAAGATCGGCCCGCGGCACGCGA
>Ga0302202_10004819_pt1 | contig 14019 bp, 9 predicted proteins | sample II_Bog_N3_3_FD_194579 | JGI IMG/M metagenome (GOLD analysis project Ga0302202, IMG submission 194579) | Peat permafrost microbial communities from Stordalen Mire near Abisko, Sweden - II_Bog_N3_3 | ecosystem: Environmental > Terrestrial > Soil > Wetlands > Peat | place: Sweden: Abisko, Stordalen...
CCCGCAGGACGACATCCGACGACCGGCGATCCGACGACCGGCGATCCGACGACCGGCGATCCGATGACCGGGGGTGGGCCGGCCGGCCGGGCCACGATCGGCCGCGCGACGCACCGTGCGACGAACCGTTCGCGCCGGTGGCCGGACGTTCGGGGTCGGCCGCCGCCGGGGCGTCCGCCACTTGTGCCGGTCGGGGGTCCACGGGGGCAGTCTCCCCGCTGGGTGACGTAGGGGCCACCATCCCGCCACCGACCCCGTGCCACCCGGCGGTCGACGCTCAGGCGGGCGTGGCGACCGCCCGTCGGGCGAGCTCGGCGGCGAACCGGGCCGCGGCGTCCGGGACGGCTCCGAGGAAGAACGACGGTTCGGCCAGCTCCACCTCCAGGACGACGTCGGAACCGTCGTCGAGCGTGACGACGTCGACCCTGGCGTAGAGCAGGGGTTCGGTGACCCCGAACCGGTCGCCGACCAGCCGGCCCACGACGCCGACGGCTTCCTCGACCGCCGCACGGCGGGACGGGGTCAGGACCTCGGGGACGACGTGCTCGGCGTAGGTCCCGCCGATCAGGCCCCCGCCGAGGGCCAGGAGGGGGCCCTTCCGCACGGTGTGGGACACGGTGCCGCCGAACACCAGCGTGCTGACCTCACCGCCCGCGGCCACCGAGGCGACGGCCGGCTGCACCAGCACGTCGGTGCCGGTGGCCAGGATCTCCTCGGCCAGCACCCGGGCCGCAGGGTCGTCGGGGGCGAAGCGGCCGGTCAGCCTGCTGCCCGCCGACACCACGGGCTTGACCACGACCTCCTCCGTCCCGCCGGCCAGTACGTCAGCCACCCCGTCCCGATCGGCACACACCCGGGTGGGGATCACCGGGACCCCGGCCGTCGCCAGCTCGAGGAGGTACCGCTTGTCGAGGTTCCAGGCGATCACCCGACCGGGGTTCTGCAGGGTCCCGAGCCCGTCCATCGCCGCCAGCCAGGCCAGATACGGTTCCAGATGGTCCAGGTAGTCCCACGTGGAGCGCACGACCACCAGGTCGTAGCGGTCCCAGGCGGCGGCCGGGTCGGACCACACCAGGTGGTCGAGCTCGATGCCCGCCACCGCTGCCGCCTCCTCGTGCAGCGGCCGGTCGGTGTCGTTCGATCCCAGATACTCGGGTGGCGCGGTGGCGAACGCGATCCGCGGGGTCCTGCGTTCGCGGCGGACCGGTCCCTCCTTCGAGCTCAATTGTGATGGGGCGGACGTTCGTGGCGCTGCTGCTCGGCCCAGCAGCGGTCGCAGTCCTCGCAGATCCGCCCGTCCCCTCCACCCCGGTGGATGCCGGGGTGGCCGCAGTACGGGCAGCGCTCTGTTGTGGTCATCGGCATCCTCGTGATCCGGTCGTCCCGGCGGATCGCCCCGCGCGGCGGGGGCTCGGAGTGGGCGGCGCCGGTGGGGGCCCGAACCGCCCGCTCCACGCCGGTTCCCCTCCCACCGCTGGCTCCGGGGGTGAGACTCGAACTCACAACCCTCTGATTAACAGTCAGATGCTCTGCCGATTGAGCTACCCCGGAAACTCCTGCCCCACCCGGGTCGGACCTCGGAACGGCCCCGGTGTGCCAGAGGAGATTAGCCGTTCGCCAACCCCCCGCCGGATCTCAGGTGCACGCCGGGCCGAACCGCGCCACAATGGCGGCGTGAAGCTCCGTATCGCAGCCGCAGCCGCCGTCGCCGTGGGGTTCGTCCTCGGGATCAAACGGTCGCGGCGCACCCGCCTGAAGGTGGTGACCGCCGACGGCACGACCGTTCGTCCGAGGGGACAGCGCTCCGGTGCCCGCTGGGGGGCCAAGGCCCGGGCCGTGGGCGTGCTCAGCGTCGTCCGGCTCCGTGACGCGCTGGGCGTGCTCGGAGGCTGGCGTGACGGCGAGGAGGCGACCGACGCCCTGGTGATCGAGATGACCGGCGACCTGGCCACCGCCATCAACGAGCGCAGCTCGCTCGCCGTCTGACCCGGCCACCTCATTCTTCCGCCGCACTGGGTTCCGCCGACCCGTCCGGGCGATCCGGCCCGTCGGACCCGTCCGTGACGGCGGACCCGTCCGGGACGTCGGACCCGTCCGTGACGGCGGACCCATCCGGAACGTCCGTGACCGGCGGTGACCTCCACTCCGTGGTCCGCATCCTGGCCGCGGCAGGCTGCGTGGCCGCCGAGGAGGAGGCGGTGGAGCTCGTCCGCGTCGCCGGGGATCCCGACGAGCTCGCCGCCCTCGTCGCCCGGCGCACGGCGGGCGAGCCACTGGCCTGGCTGGTCGGGTCGACCCCCTTCTGTGGTCTCGACGTGCTGGTCGATCCCGGCGTCTACGTGCCCCGCTGGCAGTCCGAGACGCTGGCCCGGCGTGCCGCCGATCTGCTCCCCCCGGACGGCACGGCCCTCGACGTGGCCACCGGGTCCGGTGCGGTGGCGGTCGTGCTCCGTCAGCGGCGTCCGGGCGCCAGGGTCCTCGCCACCGAGGCCGATCCCGTCGCCGTCGCCTGCGCCCGGCGCAACGGCGTTGACGTCCGGGAGGGCCTCCTCGACGATCCCCTGCCGGAGGGGATGGCCGGGACGGTCGACGTGCTCTGCGCCGTCCTCCCCTATGTCCCGACCGGAGCGCTGCACCTGCTCCCCCGCGACGTCGTGGCCCACGAGCCCCGTCGTGCCCTCGACGGTGGTGCCGACGGGCTCACCCTGGTGGCCGAGTTGGTGATCCGGAGCACCCGTTGGGTGCGGCCAGGAGGTTGGTTGCTGCTCGAGGTCGGCGAGGACCAGGCCGATGCGGTCGTCGGTTTGATGGGGTCCGCCGGCTACGGGGACGCCGAGGTGCTGGCCGACGGCGACGGCGACCCGCGGGGCGTGGCTGGTCGGCGGACCCGTCCGGAGGGCTAGGCCTCTTCGAGGTAGTCGCGCAGGAGCTGGGCCGACTCGGGCCGGCGCAGCTTGGCCAGGGTCTTGGCCTCGATCTGCCGGATGCGCTCTCGGGTGACACCGAACGCCTTCCCGACTTCCTCGAGGGTGCGGATCTTGCCGTCCTCCAGGCCGAAGCGCAGGCGGACCACGTCCTGCTCACGGGGTGTCAGGTGGGCCAGCGCGTCACGCAGCGCCGAGTCGAGCATCAGCCGGGTGGCGGCGTCGCCCGGGACGACCGCCTCACGGTCCTCGATGATGTCGGAGAGGCTGAAATCCTCCTCGTCGCCGATGGGCTGCTCGAGCGAGATGGTGTCCTGGTTGATCCGGAGGATCTCGCGCACCCGCTCCGGCGACATGTCGACCTGGGCGGCCAGCTCCTCGGTGGTCGGCTCGCGGCCGATCTCCTGGTGGAACTGGCGCTGTGCCCACACGACCTTGTGGATCGTCTCCACCATGTGGACCGGGATGCGGATCGTGCGCGCCTGGTCGGCGATGGCCCGGGTGATCGCCTGGCGGATCCACCAGGTGGCGTAGGTCGAGAACTTGAAGCCCTTGGTGTGGTCGAACTTCTCGACGGCCCGCATCAGCCCGAGGTTGCCCTCCTGGATGAGGTCGAGGAAGGCGAGCCCGCGGTTGCGGTAGCGCTTGGCGATCGAGACGACGAGGCGGAGGTTGGCCTCGATGAGCGCCTCCTTGGCCTCGTGGCCCTGGCGGACCAGCCGCTGGTCCGCCCGCTGCTCCGTCCCACTACGGGCCGGCGCCGGCGCCAACTCGTCGGCGGCCAATCGGGCCTCGGCTTCGGTGCCGGCGAGGATCCGCTCGGCCAGCTCGACCTCGAGGGCGGCGTCGAGCAGCTTTACCTTGCCGATCTCCTTCAGGTACATGTGGACGGGGTCGGCGGCCGACCCGCGGAAGCTGTCGGGCTCCGACGTGGTGGTCGACGCCGCCCGCGGTGCCCGGGTCCGCTTGGCCGGGGCCTTGGCCGCCGCGGCGGGCGGCGGCGCCGGCGCCTCGACGGGCGGCGTCGCCAGGGCCACCAGGTGGGGCGCGACCTCGACCGTCTCGAGCGGTGCCATGGGCACGATGGTGGTCTCGCCCGTGTCGTAGGTGAACTCGATCCCCGCCTCGCGTATGCGGTCGACGACCCCGGCGATCAGGTCGGCGCTCAGCTCCACCGAGCGCAGCACGGCCACCACGTCGTCCTGGGTCAGCCCGCCGGCGATCCGGCCCTTGGCGATCAGGGCCTCGAACTCCGCTTCGGGGAGGGTCTCGAGCACGGCCACGGGCTCATCGACCACCATGACCACCTCGAGCTCGACCTCGACCTCGAGCTCGACCTCGAGCTCGACCTCGACCTCGACCTCGAAGCTCAGGTCCGACCCGGCGGGGTCGCTCGAAGCGGCCGGGTCCGGGGGGGCCGGGTCCGCGGGGGTCGGGTCCGTGGGGGTCGAGGCAGTGTCGCCCCGGTCCCGGTCCGGGTCCGGGGCGCTCGGGCCGGTGCCGTTCGGGCCGGTGCCGTTCGGGCCGGTGCCGTTCGGGCCGGTGCCGTTCGGGCCGGAGGTGCTCACGTCCGTGCCGGGCCTGGCGGCCGTCGTCACCGCCGCGATCGTGCCCTCGGCCGGGACCGACCCGGTACCGCCATCCTCCGCCAGTGGGTCGGGATACAGAGAGACGACCTTCTTGGCCGTCATCCGCCTGACCCGGATCCGTTCTGCTGTGCCCTCACGAGAAGCCACGCTACCAACCGGCGGGATGCCTCTGCCGAGGTGTCCTCCCGGTCCAGGTCCTGGAGCCAACCGGCGACGCCGGCGGCCTCCTCCATGGCCGCCGTGGACGTCCGGGCCTCGACCGTCAGGACCGGCAGCTCGCGTCGCACCGCATCGCGGACGAGCTGGGCCACCACCTCGTCGGGTTCCGACCGTGGCTCCTCCACCGTGAGGCGCACGAGCAGGGACTGGACCGGCCCGGAGGCCCCGTCGATCGCCTCACCCAGGTCGTCGCAGTCCACCAGGGCGACGAAGGCGGCCCGCTGGACGGGGTCGGAGAACAGCACGTCCTCCAGCCGGTCCCCCACGTCTTCGGGCCGGTGGATGGCGAGCCGCAGCGCCTCCAGGCCCGGCCGGAACTCGACCGACGTGGTCCGACCGGACCTCGCACCGCCCCCGTGCCCGTCCTCCCAGGGGTCCCACGCCGGCTCGGGTCCCGGGTCGTCCGGTCCGTCGTAGCCGTCGTAACCACGGGGGTCGAGGTCGTCGCTCGGGGGCGTGGGGCGGGCCGGAGACCGGTCAGGACGGGGCGGAGGCGTCCGCGGTCCCTCGCGGCGGATGCGTTCGAGGCGGTCGCGCAGGGCGGCGGGCTCGAGCCGGCAGCGCTCGGCCACCTGCATGACGTACTGGTCCCGGACCAGATCGTCCGGGTGCTCGGCCACGGCGGCGAGCGCGTGGTCGGCAGCCCGGGCCCGTCCCTCGGGCGTCGTGAGGTCGGCGGCGCCCAGGATCCGCTCCAGGCGGAACTGCAGGAACGGCTTGGCCCCACTCACGGCCTCGCGGAGGGCCGCCGGGTCGGACCGGGCGAGGTCGGCGGGGTCGGACCCCGGAGGGAGTGCCGCCACGGCCACGTCGATCTCGAGCTTGCGCTCCCACTCGTAGAAGCGGCCGGCCGCCGACTGACCCGCACCGTCGGCGTCGAAGGCGAGGACGATGCGGGTGGCGAAGTTCTTGAGCAGCTTCACGTGCTCCTCGGCGAGGGCGGTGCCGCAGGTGGCCACCGCCCGGGGCACGCCCGCCTCGAAGAACCCGATGACGTCGGTGTACCCCTCGCACACCACCACCTCGCCCGAGGCGATGACGTCCTGCTTCGCCCAGTTGAGGGCGTAGAGGGTCCGGCGCTTCGAGTAGATCGGCGTTTCCGTGGAGTTCTTGTACTTCGCCGGGTCGCTGCTGCCGGGCAGCACGCGGCCACCGAGGGCGACGGGATTGCCCGACGGGTCGCAGATCGGGAAGAGCACCCGGGCCCGGAAGGCGTCCTGGAGTCGGCCACGCTTGTTGACGAACCCGAGACCGGCGCCGACGGCCACGTCCTCGTCGAGCTTCAGCGCGGTGCACAGCGTGTCCCAGCCGTCGGGGGCCCAACCCAGGCGGAACCGGCGCACCACCTCACCGTCGTAGCCGCGGCTGCGCAGGTAGTCACGGGCCGAGCCGGCGTCCGAGCCGGTCAGGAGCCGCTGGTGGTACCACTCCGTGGCGTGCTCCATGGCGTCGACGAAGACCTTGCGCTTCTGGTTGTCCCGGCCGGCGTTCCCGTCCTCGCGGATGGTGATGCCCGCCTTGTCGGCCAGTCGGCGCACGGCGTCGACGAAGTCGAGGTGCTCCATCGCCCGCACGAAGCTGATGGCGTCGCCCTTGGCCTGGCAGCCGAAGCAGTAGTAGAAGCCGGCCTCGGCGTTGACGCTGAACGACGGCGACTTCTCACTGTGGAACGGGCACAGCCCGACCCAACGCTGTCCCACCCGCTTCAACGCGGCGTGCTCCCCCACCAGGGCGACGATGTCCGTCGCCGCCCGGACCCGGGCCACGTCCTCGTCGGGGATGCCCATGGTGACGACGGTACCGCGTCCCGCCCCGCACCCGTCCCGCCGGCCCCACCCGCTCAGCGGTCCGGGCCGGTGGACGTGCGGTTCAGCGTGCGGCGGCCTTCCGGGCCGGGGCCTTGGCGACCGACTTCCCCGCCACCGACGTGCCGGCCGCCGTCTTCTTGGCCGCCGTCTTCTTGGCGGGAGCCTTCTTGGCCGCTGACTTCCTGGTGGCGGCACTCTTGGCGGGGGCCCGGTCGGCGCCGGTGACCTTGGCCCGGGCGGCCGTGTGGCCGGCCAGGACGGCCTGGGCGGCAGCCAGGCGGGCGATGGGCACCCGGAACGGCGAGCAGCTGACGTAGTCGAGGCCGGCAGCGGCGAACGTGGCGATCGACTCCGGGTCACCACCGTGCTCGCCACACACCCCGACCTTGAGGCTGGGCCGCGTGGCCCGGCCCCGGGCGGTGCCGAGCCGGACGAGTTCACCGACACCGTCGGGGTCGACCACCTCGAACGGGTTGCGCTTCAGCAGCCCCAGCTCGAGGTAGGCCGACATCATCCGGCCCTCGACGTCGTCGCGGCTGAAGCCGAAGGTCATCTGGGTGAGGTCGTTGGTGCCGAAGGAGAAGAAGTCGGCCTCCTCGGCGATGTCGCCGGCCCTCAGGGCGGCCCTCGGGGTCTCGATCATCGTGCCGATGAGCACTTCGAGCCGGCCGGAGGTCTTGGTCTTCTTCGCGCCCTTGCCGCCTCCGGCGCCGTCGAGGGTGGCCGCCACCGCCGACTCGACCCACGAACGGGCGAGGGCCAGCTCCTCCCGGGAGACGGTCAGCGGGATCATGATCTCCACGATGGGGTGTCCGCCGGCCTCGACGCGGTCGAGGGCGGCCTCCATCAGCGCCCGGACCTGCATGGCGTAGAGGCCGGGCTTGATGACCCCGAGGCGCACACCCCGGGTGCCCAGCATCGGATTGAACTCGTGCCACTGCTTGGCGGCCTCGAAGAGGCGGGCCTCTTCGTCGTCCAGACCGACCGTCGCCTCCTTGATGGCCAGTTCCATCGTGTCCGGGAGGAATTCGTGCAACGGAGGGTCGAGGAGCCGGATGGTGACGGGCAGGCCGTCCATGGCGTCCAGGATCTCGTAGAAGTCGGCCTTCTGGGCCACGCGCAGCGCCTCGAGGGCCTGCTCCTCCTCGGCCGGTGTGTCGGCGAGGATCATGCGGCGGACGACGGGCAGCCGGTCCTCGGCCAGGAACATGTGCTCGGTCCGGCACAGCCCGATGCCCTCGGCCCCGTGGTGGCGGGCGTTGGTGGCGTCGGGGCCGTTGTCGGCGTTGGCCCGGACCCCGAGGTGGCCGGCCCGGATCTCGTCGGCCCAGCCGAGGATGGTGTCGAACTCCGGCGGCGTCTCGCCCTGGGAGACGGGCACCTGGCCGAGCACGACGACCCCGTTGGTGCCGTCGACCGAGATCCAGTCGCCCTCGTAGACCTCGATCTCGCCCACGTTGAACGAGTGTGCGCCGATGCGCAGGGCCTCGGCCCCGACCACGGCCGGCTTGCCCCAGCCACGGGCCACCACCGCGGCATGGCTGACCAGGCCACCCCGGGCCGTCAGGATGCCCCGGGAGGCCAGCATGCCGTGGACGTCCTCGGGGGACGTCTCGCTCCGGACGAGCACCACGGCCTCGCCGCGCTCCGCGGCCGCCTGGGCGTCGTCGGCGGTCAGGTAGACGCGGCCCACGGCGGCACCGGGCGACGCCCCCAGGCCGGTCACCAGCGTCTGGTGGCCGTCGGACGCGAACTGCGGGTGCAGGACCTGCTCGAGGTGCTCGCCGGTGATCCGGCCCACCGCCTCGTCACGGGTCAGCCTGATCGCCCGCTCGGCGACCATGTCGACCGCCATGCGCAGCGCCGCCCGTCCGGTGCGCTTGCCCACGCGGGTCTGCAGCATCCAGAGCTTGCCCTGCTCGATCGTGAACTCGGTGTCACACATGTCGCGGTAGTGGCGCTCGAGCCGGGCGAAGATGCCCAGCAGCTCCTTGTGGATCTTCGGGAACTCGTCGGCCAGAGCCGACAGCGGCTCGGTGTTGCGGATGCCGGCCACCACGTCCTCGCCCTGGGCGTTCACCAGGAAGTCGCCGTACTCGCCCACGGCTCCCGTGGCCGGATCACGGGTGAATCCGACGCCCGTACCCGAGTTGTCGTCTCGGTTGCCGAACACCATGGCCTGGACGTTGACGGCGGTGCCCAGGTCATGGGCGATGCGCTCGCGCACCCGGTACGCGATGGCCCGGGGGCCGTTCCACGAGGCGAAGACGGCCTCGATGGCGCCCCGCAGCTGCTCGTCGGGGTCCTGGGGGAACGGCTTGCCCGTGTGCCGCTCGACGATCTGCTGGTAGGCCTCGACCAGGTAGCGCAGCAGCTCGATCGGGATGCCCGCGTCGTCGGTGGTCCCGGCGAGCTCCTTGGCCGCATCGAGGAGCGAGTCGAACTCCTCCCCGGGGACGCCCAGCACGATGCGGCCGTACATGGCCACGAACCGACGGTAGGAGTCGAAGGCGAAGCGCTCGTCGTCGGTCTGGCGGGCCAGACCCTCCACCGACTTGTCGTTGAGGCCGAGGTTCAGGACCGTGTCCATCATGCCGGGCATCGAGAACTTGGCACCCGACCGGACCGAGACCAGGAGGGGGTCGTCGGCGTCACCGATCCGCTTGCCCATCGTCTTCTCCAGGCGACCCTTGGCCCGGGCGATCTCGGCGGTCAGGCCCTCCGGCCATCCACCCTCCATGTAGGACCGGCAGGCCGTGGTGGCGATGGTGAACCCGGGCGGCACGGGGAGGCCCAGCACCGACGTCATCTCGGCCAGGTTGGCACCCTTGCCGCCGAGGAGGTCCTTCATCTCCATCGGGGGCTTGCGGTGGGTGTGGTCGAAATCGAAGACGAACGGCATCAGGAAGGGTCTCCTCGGATGGGCACTGAGCGGGGGGATGACGGTCGCACTGCCTGTGCGCCGAGCGCCAAGCCTACTCTCCACCCATCCGTCCGCCGGACCTCCGGATACCCGGCACGACCGTCGCCGGACCGGTCCACCGGCGTGGTCAGAAGCTCTGGGGCAGCAGCGTGTCGAGCGCTCCGAAGGCGAGGAACAGCAGTACCAGTCCCACGGGCACGGCGGCGACCGTCGCCCACCGCGCATTCCGACGGGCCGGCCGCGATCGGCGGGTGCCGGTCGACGATGCCCGTCGCCGGACACGGCCCACGACCAGGACCAGGGCCGCCAGGCCCAGGGTGGAGGCGAGCAGGACGATCCACGTCCCCGGCGAGGCGAGCGGGTCCGCCCCCGACACGCTCCCCACCCGGGCGCTCGAGACGGGTGCCGGCGTGGCCGGCGCCGGCGGCGTGGTGAGCCGGGCCTCGACCACCAGGCGCTGGGCGGCGCTGTACTTCGGATTGCAGGTGGTGAGGGTCAGCTGCGGCACGGCCGTCGGTCGGAGTACCGCCACGTCGTCCGGCGCCACGACCAGGGATCTCGTCACCCGGTAGGTGAACGTCCCCTGGAGCGTGGTGAGGACCACCGGGTCGCCCGGCACCAGTTCGGCGAGGGCGTTGAACGGGGCGCCGTGGGTGGTCCGGTGGCCGGCGATGCCCGAGTTCCCGGGTTGGCCCGGGAGCGCGGTCCCCGGGTAGTGGCCGGGTCCGACGGCCAGCTGGGGCGCCCCCACCCCCTCCACCACCACCTGGTCGAGTCCGATCCTCGGAATGGCGATGATCGCCACCGGTTCGCCCACTGCCGGGTACGGGATCGACCGCCGCACCGTACCGTGGTCGGCCGCCCGGGCCTGGGCCAGGGCATGATCGAAGCGGTTCCGGAGATCCCGTTGGCCCTGCCAGTGGACGAGGGCGGTGCCCCACAGCTGGTAGGCCACGAACAGGACCACCAGGCCGGCGGCCACCAGCAGCCAGGAGCCCACCCGGGCCAGACCCGACCGCCCCGGCGCAGCGGTCCCGGCCCCGTCGTCGGGAGCGACCGCCCCGTCGGCACCGGCCCGGTCACCGGCCCCGGACCGGCCGTCGGGCCCGGTCAGGTCGGTGGGTGGTCGTCGCGACGGTCGACGGCCACGGGCACCGTCCGCCGCCGGCGGGCACGGTCGACACCCAGGAGGGCGACGCCGATGACAGCGAGCAGGGCCGCCATCCCGAGCGGGAGCCGCACGTCCTCACCGGTCATGGCGAGCGTCCCGCCGTTCGTGCCGTTGGCGCCCGTGTCGGTGGCGTCCGTCTCGGGCCCCACCGTCGTGGTGGTGGCCACCGGGGCCGTCGTGGTCGTCGTGGTGGTCGGCGGCGGGGTCGTGGTGAAGGCGTTGGTGAACGCGCAGGTCACGTGGGGGTCGGCCGCCGTCAGGGTCACCAGGACGTCCGAATTCGTCGGATCGCTCGACGTCCCGTTACAGGTGATCGACTGCGGCGCCCAGGTGCCGGCGTCGGTGTCGTCGGGTCCGGACTCGACGACCGAGTACTGCCCGAGGTCCAGCGAGTCGAGGGGGTAGTCACCCGAGACCTGGGTGGCGACGACGGCGGTACCCTCGGTCGTGGTGGTCGCTGAGTAGACGGGGTCGGCCGTGTCGCCCTCCGGGGTCTCGGGTGCGACCGGCGTCACCGAGAACTGCGTCGTGCCCACGCCACCGACGGTCGCCTTGGTGAGGGTGATGCTCCCCGTCGGGGTGAAGGTGTTGGTGAACGTGCAGGCCAGGTTTTCGTCGCTGGACGTGACGATCACCGTCTGGGAGGTGCCCGACGGCTGGGACACGCCGTTGCAGTCGAACGCCGTGGCCGCCCAACTTCCCGCTCCCGTGGCGGGAGGCAGGGTCTCGGCCACGGTGTAGTCGGCCGGGAACGTGGCGGGATTGTCGACCACGTCACAGGTGACGGGGGCCGGTGTGCACGCCTCGGCGGGGACACCCTCCGTCGTGGTCGTGGCCGTCAGGTCGGTCACTGCGTCCGTCGGCGATGTCACGGTGACCGGAAAGGTGCCGACTCCGCCCACGGTCTGCTTCAGCACGGTGAGGTCGACCTCGTTCCGGGAGTTCGTGTACGTGCAGGTGGCCACGTCGCTCTGCGCCAGGTCGACCGAGATGAGGACGTTGGAGTTGAACGTGACCGGGGTCCCGATCGGGGCGGGGGTGCCGTTGAAGGTGCTCTGGCCGTTGCTCGACGTGCAGACGGCGGTGGTGAACTGGTACCCGGGAAGTGCCCCCTCCTGGAAGTTCCAGTCCACGTTCGAGTCTCGGACGAACGAGATCGACTGGCCGGCGGTCACGTCGAAGGTGTTGCCGGGGTTGTACGACACCGACCCGGTGAACGGGAACGTGGGCGTGCTGACGCCGGGGTTCGACAGCGTCTTGGCGATCGTGATCGTCCCCGACTTCGGCGTCTGGTCGACGGCGTAGTAGTAGCAGAACACGTGGCTCTGGCCGCTCGGGAACCCGGCCCATTCCACGTTGTCGCCGTTCAGGTTGTCGATGGCGCAGCGCAGGGCACCGAACGCGTACCGGTTGCCGAACGTGGACGTGCCCAGCGGATCGCTGAACGTGCCGCCCTGCACCCAGAGTTGATGATTGGCGGCTTGGGTGACCTGGGAGGACGTGAGCGTGGTGGTGACCGCGCCGGCGATGGACGAGCCGGTCGGATTGCCGTTGGTGTCGAGGAGCGGCACCGAGGACTGGGTGGTGTACGGCGGGCTGACCGGGTTGGCCACCCGCGAGAGCTTGGTCGCCGGGTCCTTGCCGTTGATGCCGTTCCCGAAGGTGAAATTCCAGCCGGTCAGCGCGGTGCAGTTCGGCTGGTTCGGCGTCTCCACCGAAGGCGAGATGGGCTGGCCGGACGTGTAGGCCGTGTCCGCCCCGAGGTCCTGCAGGCTCTCCTGGATGTTGTTGCGCGCCAGATTGGCGGTGATGTCCTGATAGGTCGGGCACTGACGGGCCACGAAGGTGACCAGGTAGGAGCCCGGGGTGGCGGCCCGGGCCGGACCTCCGGGTTGGGTGACGACGGTCAGCACGGCGGCCATCGGGGCGAGGACGACCAGGGCGACCCCGAGGGTGCGGAGGCGGTTCCGGGGGCTCGTTCGGGCGCGGTGGTTCACCTTCCGATGCTCCCATAGGTCCACGGCCGGCGGAGGGACCGTGCCCGGCCGGATCTCCGGGCTACGCCTGGACGGCGTCCATCCGGTGCCGCAGCTCGTCCAGGAGGCCGGCGATCGGCACCCGGACCTGCTCGGTCGTGTCACGGTCGCGCACCGTGACGGCGTCGTCCTCGAGCGAGTCGAAGTCGATGGTCACGCACCACGGGGTCCCGACCTCGTCCTGGCGCCGGTAGCGCTTGCCGATCGACTGGGTGGTGTCGTAGTCACACATGAAGTGCGGCTGGAGCATCCCCAGCACCTGTCGGGCCAGCGGCTCCAGCGTGTCCTTCTTCGAGAGGGGGAGCACCCCCACCTGATAGGGCGCCAGACGGGGATCCAGCTTCAGCAGGGTGCGCGCCTCGCCACCCACCTGGTCCTCGGTGTAGGCCGCCAGCAGGAAGGCCATCATCGTGCGGGTGGCGCCCGCGGCGGGCTCGATCACGTGCGGCACGTAGCGCTCGTTGGCCGTCTGGTCGTAGTACTCGAGCTTCTCCCCCGAGGCGGCGGCGTGCGCCTTGAGGTCGAAGTCGGAGCGGTTGGCGATGCCCTCGAGCTCGTCCCAGCCCCAGGGGAAGAGGAACTCGACGTCGGCGGTGCCGGACGAGTAGTGGGAGAGCTCGCTCGCCTCGTGGTGGCGCAGGCGCAGCTGGTCGTCGGGGATGCCGAGGTCGAGATACCAGCGGAACCGGTGGTCGAGCCAGTACTCGAACCACCGCTGGGCCTCGGCCGGCGGCACGAAGTACTCCATCTCCATCTGTTCGAACTCGCGGGTGCGGAAGACGAAGTTCTGGGGCGTGATCTCGTTGCGGAAGGACTTCCCCACCTGGGCGATGCCGAACGGCGGCTTCTTGCGCGTCGACTGGAGCACGTTGAGGAAATTGATGAACATCCCCTGGGCCGTCTCGGGGCGCAGGTAGGCGACGGCACCCTCGTCCTCGAGAGGACCGGCGTGGGTCTTGAACATGAGGTTGAAGGCCCGGGCCTCGGTGAACTCCGTCGACCCGCAGGCGGGACACACGCCATCGATCTTGTCCTCGCGCCAGCGCTGGTGGCAGTTCATGCAGTCGACCAGCGGGTCGGTGAAGGTGGCCAGGTGGCCGGAGGCGGCCCACACCGCCGGCGGACTCAGGATGGCGGCGTCCAGGCCGACGACGTCGTCGCGGCGCTGGACCATCGACTCCCACCACAGGTCCTTCACGTTACGCAGCATGTTGACGCCGAGTGGGCCGTAGTCGTACGTGGACCGGAAGCCTCCGTAGATCTCCGCCGACTGGAAGATGAAGCCACGGCGCTTGCACAGCCCGACCACCTTCTCCATGAGGTCGGACCGCTCGGACACGGTGTCGTCT
>Ga0302202_10004824_pt1 | contig 14009 bp, 11 predicted proteins | sample II_Bog_N3_3_FD_194579 | JGI IMG/M metagenome (GOLD analysis project Ga0302202, IMG submission 194579) | Peat permafrost microbial communities from Stordalen Mire near Abisko, Sweden - II_Bog_N3_3 | ecosystem: Environmental > Terrestrial > Soil > Wetlands > Peat | place: Sweden: Abisko...
TCGCTCAAAGATCGACAGGCTGGCGCGATACGCCGACAGCGCCTCGTCCAGACGGCCCTGCGCCTCCAACACGTTCCCAATCTTGTTCTGGCTCACCGACAGGTCGCGCTGCCACCCCGCGTTGCTGCCATCCGACGCCGCCAGTCGCTCAAAGATCGACAGGCAGGCGCGATACGCCGACAGCGCCTCGTCCAGACGGCCCTGCGCCACCAACACGTCGCCAATCCTGTCCTGGCTCACCGACAGGTCGCGCTGCCACCCCGCGTTGCTGCCATCCGACGCCGCCAGTCGCTCCCGGATCAACAGGCTGGCGCGATACGCCGACAGCGCCTCGGGCAAGTCACCGTAGGCCTCGGCGGCGATGCCACGAAGATCAAGCACCTGCGCGCCGCGACGGGCATGCAGCTTTGACGGGTCGTCGAACCTGGCCAGGATGGCTAGCGACTCCTGGACCCGTCCGCGATCCTGTAGCTCCTGGGCGTATAGGCCGATCAGATCCCAGGCGCGATCGGCCTCGCCAATCTGCAACAGATGACTGGCGCCCTCGATGTTCTCCTCCCACGAGCGCGACATCACGGCCAGCGCTTCAAGGCAGTTGCCGGCGCGGCGGTGCCCGTCCTGCCGCAGGCTTTCGGCGTCGGCGCTGCGGCGGTTCGCGAGCCGGGCGACGCTTGGGTGGACCTCGTAGCGTGTCGTTGTGCGGCCGCCCGGTTCGGTCTCACGGATCTCGCTCAGCAGACCCGTCTTGCGCAGCCGGTCGATCGCCGCTTCGTTGCCCGCGCCGGCCAGCGCCTCGATCAGCGCGCGCTGGCCCGGCCGGCGCAGCACCCCGGCCCGCACCAGCAGATCGCGGGCGGTCGGGTCCAGCACCCGATCCCACAGCGCGCCGAACAGCAGGTCCTCGGACAGTTGCGCATCCAGCGTCGGCAGCGTCGTATCGATGATCTGTGCCTGTTCCTCCGCGGCCGACAGGCGGCCGGGTTCGAACGGACCATGCTGGGATTCCCAGGTCAGGATCGCCTCCGCGATCAGCGCATCGAGAAACTCGACCGAGCGCGGATGACCGGCGAGCCGCTGCTCAAGCGCGAAACGGCTGGCTTTCGACAACCGGCGCAGGCTGGGAAACCATGGCAGCATGCGCCCCAGCGCATCGTCCGGCAGCCGGCGGAACGGCACCACCGCGCCGAACCCGGGGTGTTGGTAGCGCGACGAGGCCAGCACCGCGAACCGGCCGGACTGCTCGCTCTGCAAGTCGCGCAGACCTTGCCACAGCGCCGCACACTCGGCGTCGCGCCACGCGGCGAACGGCTCGGCGCTGTCATCGGCCGGCCCGGTCTGCAACGACTCCAGATTGTCCAGGTAGAGCACCAGCGGCGACTCTTGCACCTGCAACAGCACCTGAAGCAGGCGCAGCAGGCGGGCGGCCGGTTCCCGCGGTCGCGGCTCCTGAGCGGCCTCGCGGTCCAGCGCCGCCAGAACCTGGTCCCAGTCGCCGCCTAGCAATTGGCCGCCGCCGGCCTCCACTTGCCGGACCAGGCTCGTCAGCGGATCGGGATCGGCCTTGCTATCGGGGCACCACAACGCCAGCCTCTGCCAGCCGAGCCTGGCGTAGACCTTCAGCGCCTCGGTGCAGAAGGTGCTTTTGCCCAGGCCGCCGGTGCCCTGCACCACGTGCAGATGCCGGCCGGCGCGCAGGTCGCGGCGCAGCGCGTGCATCTCCTTGCGACGGCCGACGAAGCCCGCCTTCAGCACCCGGGTGCGGCTGCCGGGATAGGGTGCCTCGGCGCGCCGCTCGGTGGTCTCCGTCACAATGCGCGGGCTGCCTGCGATCTTCGTGCCGAGCGGATGGTCCGGGCCGCGCTGATACAGCACCATCTGCGCCCAGGCGTAGGGCAGGTCGCCGCCCGACGACCTGCCGCCCGCGTCGCGCGGCCGGCTGCGTCCAACGACCGCCTGCGCCTCCGCCATGGCCGCACGCGCGAGGCGCACCGCGTCGCGCGTTCGCCGCCCCTCCGCCAGCGCGGCGTAGAAGCTGCGCTCCGCCCGCGTCGAGAGTTCGTCCAGCACCGGCCCGAAATACCCCACCACCTGCGCGATGCCGTCGCGGTGCAGGGCGGTGGCGACGGAGCGCAGCCCGCCGGTCTCGCCGGAGGACGGCGCGTCGCCGCCGTGGCAACAGGCGAGGTAGAAGAAATGCGGCAGCCGGCCCGAGGTGTGGCGGCGGATTTCGGCCAGCAGATCATCGACCGTGACCGGATCGCGCTCGCCGAATTCGTCTTCGAACTCCAGGAGCCCGGGGCCGCCATGGCCGGAAAAGTGCACACCGACCGGTGGTGGGTCGCCGCGGCGCAGTCCCTCGACCAGGTCCGCGACCTCGCCCATCTCATTGATCACTACGCCCAGGTGCTCGTGCAGCGCGCGGACGATGAAGAACGTCTCCCGCTCGTGGTCGAGCCCGCTGCCTTCCGGCGCGGCGACGGTCACCAGCAGGCTGACCGGCGCCGTCGGCGGTGCCAGCACCGGCGCAAACGGCGCCGGCACGCTGCGCGCCACGTCCAGCCTGCCGTCCCGCAGAGCGAAGCGCTGCTCCAGCCTCAGCAACTCCCACGGCAGGCCCAGAATCTGCTCGTCCTCGCTCTCGATCACCAGCAGAGGCGGCGGCGGGTTGCCGCGGGCCGCGTCTGCCAGGAGGGTCGCTTCGTCGTTCGTGAGCGCTTGCGCGAGGGCGTCCCCGATCCGGATGGCGGCGGCATCGAGGCTGTCCGCGTCCTGCCGGGTCTCGATCGGAACGCGCGACAGGCGCCAGAACGTATCGAGCGCGGCGGAGACCGCGGCGTCGCCGTGCGGAGCGGCGATCGCGCGCTCCGTCGGCTCGCCGGTGGCGCGGTGCGCGCGGATGGTCCACTGCGTTCGGGCGGCGCCGGCAGGGGCGATGGCCAGGGTCAGTGCCGGCAGCAGCACCGCACCGGGGAGGTCGGCCGCGCGCAGACGGCCGCTCTTCAGGGCTTCGATCAGATCGTCCGGGAGTTTGTCGGTGCCGATCAGGACAACGGTCAGGTTGTTGTCGCCTGTGACGATCGCGTTGCCGGCTGCGTCCTTGCCGATCGTGACGTTGCCCTGGTCCATCGCGATGCCGCCCTACAGGGTGAGGCCGACCAGCGGCAGCAGCTTGTGCCAATTGTCGCCCAGCCAGGCGACCACGCGCTGCACGTGGGTGACGATCTGCTCGCTCTTGTCGCTGAAATCCGCCGCCTTGGAGGCATAGTCCAGCGCGCGCTCCAGCGACTTGCCGATCTCGTCCTTGTCGGGGTGCACCCTGCCGGCATCGTCCGCCGCCTCGGACAGCGCGTTGGCGATCTTCTGCCGCTGGCCGGTGTTCAGGCCGGCGAGAAGCTGCGCCAGCGTGCCGATCTCCGCACGGATATCGACGCTGGCGGCGGGCGGGAGAACGGCCCGCTGATAGCGGACCTCCGTCGTGTTCTGGTCGCCGGTCACGACGGCGCTGCCCGAGACATTGCCGCCGATTGTTACGTTGCGCTCGCCCATCGCCCTATCTCCACAGGTGGGGTGCCCCTGGCCTGGGCTCGTGTCGGCCGGAGCATCCAATCGTGTCACAGACTGGTGCACCATGCGAGGAACTGTCCCGCGCTTCAGTTTGGCCACCTCGGGGGGCTCGGCCGGAAATTCCGGTCCAAAGCGGCACGCGACCGCGTTGGCCGGATTTCCGCCCGGCAGCCCAGCCCCGCATCCCCTACGCCCGACAATGGTAATTATCAGGCGTACAATGGCCGGAAAGTGCTTACCGCGCCTTTCTGGCGTTGCCCTAATCGGGAAAAAACGGCAGACTTGCCAGCCTTGGCCGAGCCGTTGGTGACGCGGCCAGCCTGCGTCGCCAAGCTATGCGAAACCGTGTCCTTGCGGGAGCGACGTGCAGGTCACGTCAAGCGAAAGAGCCCGGGATCGATCCCGGGCTCTTCTGAATGCCGCCGCTTAGCGTCTTACCGTTCCGTCCACCAGCAATAGAATCAGACCGGCTTGCCGAACTTCTCGACGGTGAGGGTCGCGCGAGCCGCGATTGGGGCCAGGGTCTGCTCGAACAGCTTCAACGAAGCATCGCCGATGCGGCCGGTCTCGGCCAGCGTCTTTTCCAACACTGTGCGGGCCAGCGTGGTCTGCAGATCCAGGGCTTCTTGCGGTGACTTCACTGAGGACAGGGCTTTGAACGTCGCCAGCGACTCGTCGAACGACGCCTGCGCGCTGGCCGCGATCTGCTTGGCCAAGTCCTGCACACCTGCCGCCCAAATCTGGCTGGACTTCAGGATTGCGTCGAAATTGCCCTGGCCGAGCGAGACCCATTCTTCAGCGTATTTTGTCGTCGTATGAAAGACCTGGTGCTGTGCCTGGGCCGCCTCATTCGGCACGTTGGCCCTTAGGCGGGCAGGGGCCTGGTCAGCGCCTTTCGTTTGCGTGGCGGTACCCTGCTCGGTGGCATTGCCGACTGTCTCCAGGGGCTCAAATGACCTCAATTTTCCGCTCATGTGCTGTGCTTCCATTCGATGATTCAATCTTCTGCGCGACCGGCCCCAGAGGACCCAGCGCCTGCATCTGCGCCGGCTGTAAACACAATCGCTTGTCTTGTCGGTGGTCTACGCCACAGAGCCCGCGAAAGGGCGCACCCTGTCCGCCTCACACTTCTGTGAGCATGCGGGCTGGCGGGATACGGGATGAGACGCCCTCAAACAGTCGATGCCGCCGTGCGACGCAATCAGCTGCTCGGCGCTTTGGAGGCTTCCGCTCGCAAGCGGATCGATCCACATCTTGAGTTTGTCCCGTTCAAGCTTGGTGACGTCGTCTGCGAAGCCGGGGGCACCCTTCAGCACGCCTATTTCCCGGAAGGTTGTGTCCTATCACTGCTTACCGTTTTGGAGAACGGTGACGCAATCGAGACCGCGAACATAGGGCGCGAAGGCGCATTCGGCCTCTTCGCAGCCATGTATAGCCGGGTATCCTTCAACCGGTGCCTGGTGCAGATGGCAGGTCCGATGGTTCGGTGCAAGATCGAAGTTCTAGAATCCGAGTTCAAGCACAGCGACCACGTGCGCAATCTCTTTGTCAGCTACTCCGAGACGCTGCTGTCACAGGTCCAGCAGACCGTCGCCTGCAATGCCTTGCATTCCGTGGAAGAGAGAATGTGCCGCTGGCTGCTCATGATGCATGATCGGGCCGAAGGCGAATCGCTGACCTACACGCACGAGTTTCTCTCACATATTCTGGGTGCCAATCGTAAATCAGTCACCCTTGCCGCTCAATCCATGCAGACGGCCGGCCTGATCAGCTATCACCGGGGGAGGATGCAGGTCGTCGATCGCCTCAGCCTCGAAAAGGCATCGTGCGAATGCTACGAGATCGTCAAGGCGCGATTTGACGCCTTTCTCCGCCCACCCTCGACCGCAGTTCAGGAAACGAAAACCGGGAGAACCCAGACTAAATAGGTGTGTTGTTCGGGCGCAGCCAATTGCACAACGCCCCTTTGGTCTTATGCGCGTCGAGTAGCCGGACTGTTGTTGTGGGTCGGCCGGGTCCGCACTGCCACACCGGCTCCATGGTGGCGATCGACCTGCACCGTGCGGCCCAGGGTCTGCCTGCCGGCTCCGGACACATCATGACCCGGGATCGGCGTTCCCGCCGCCTGACTGTCGATCTCCCTTCCGCGCTTCAGTCTGACCCTTGGGAGCTTCAGTGAAGGGCGAGAGCCAGGCCTTTGGGCCGGATTCTCAGGATCAAGGGCACGCGACAGACAAAACCGCTGGAATCCTTCACTTTTTCCCGACCTAGGCGCGATATCGCCGGTTATCGCGCCTAATGGAATTATTTGGCTTGCCCAAGCCCGCCAGCCGCGCGAGTCTGCCCGGCATGACCGACTCGGTGCCGTCCGAACCGCTCCCCGCCGACCCGTCGCCACGTACCCCGTCCACCGGCCGCGCGCCGGCGCCTGACGGCGCCGTGCTGGTCCCGGCGGCGGGCGGCACGGTCGCAACCACGCCGAACGCCGCCGGCCAGGCCGCGCTGGCGACCGCGCGGGCGCTGGCCCGCAACGCCGCGGCGCCGGCGACGCTGCGCGCCTACAAAGCCGATTGGGCGCACTACGCCGCCTGGTGCGCGCGGGGCGGCTTTACCCCGGTGCCGGCTGACCCGGAGACGGTCGGCGCCTATCTCGGCAGCCTCAAAGACAGCCATGCGCCGGGCACCATCCGCCGGCGGCTGTCGGCGATCGGCAAGATGCACCGGTTCAACGACCTGCCGTGGAACCCGTCGCACCGCGCGATCCAGGAGACGCTGCAGGGGGTGTTGCGCACCCACGGCCGGCCGGTGCAGAAGGCGGCGGCGCTGTCGCTGGACCTGCTGCGCCGGCTGGTCGCCACCTGCGACCGCAGCGCTCGCGGCCGGCGCGACCGGGCCCTGCTGCTGATCGGCTTTGCCTGCGCGCTGCGCCGCTCCGAGCTGGTGGCGCTGCGGGTCGAGGACGTGGCCGAAGTGGCGGGTGGCCTGCGGCTGCGGATTCCGCGCAGCAAAACCGACCAGGCCGGGCAGGGGGCGGAGCTCGGCCTGCCGCGCGGCCGGCACGCCGAGACCTGCCCGGTGCAGGCGTTCCACGACTGGCAGGCGGTCGCCCGGCGGAAGGCCGGCCCGCTGTTCCGCCGCATCAGCACCGGCGGCCAGATCGGCGACACCGCGCTGCACCCGGACGCGGTGCGGCGCATCCTGGCGTATCGCGTCCGGCTGGCCGGGCTGACGCTGGAGGGGTTCGACCGCATGAGCGCGCATGCGCTGCGCGTCGGCTTCATCACCGAGGCCTACGCCAAGGGCGTGCGCGACGAAGACATCATGCGCCACACCAGGCATCGCGACCTGCGCACCATGCGCGGCTACGTCCAGCGCGCCGGCCTGGTGGACGAAAGCCCGGCCGGGATGATCGATCTCTGATGGAACTCCGCTTCCCTTGGGAGGCGGACACGCCGCCGCCCGCGGCGGGACCGGCGGTCGAGCCGGAGCCGTCGCCAGAGTCCGCGCCGGCCACGACCATACCGCGCGGCCGGCGCGCGGTGCCGGCGGCAGAGCCGGGCTGGCGGTGCCACCACCTGACGGTCAGCGGCCCGGCGGCGGACGTCGCGGCCTTCGCCGGCGCGGCGCGGGGGGCGGGCGTGACGCCGTGGCAGCTCGACCTCGCCGCCCTCGAGGAAGATGTGTTCAATCTGGCGGCGGCGCAGCCGGTGCCGCCGCGGACGCTGACGATCGACGGCTGCCGGATCCTGGCGCGTCAGTTCCGCGCCCGGGTCGAGGCGCGCCAGGCGAAGGCGGCGGCGCTGGTTGGCTGCAGCCGCGCCTGTCCGTTCGACCTGCACGCGCTGCTGCCGGTGCCTTCCGCCATCCTGCAGCTTGGCCCGACCCATCTCACGGCGCTGGCCTGGCTGTCGGCGCAGTGGGGGGTGACCGACCGGCTGCGCCAGGTCGCGGAACGGCCGCGGCCGACGACCGGGCGGCGGCTGCCGGCTGGTCACGCCGTGGCCGGCTACAGCTTCTTCACCGCCGACGAGACGCCGCACGCGGCGATCGCGGCGCTCGGCGCGCGCTGGCCGGCGCTGCGCTTCGTGTTGCGGCCGCGTCCGCGCGGCTGACGCGTGCCGATGGACGGCAGCACCGCCGATCCACTGGCCAGGCTGGCCAGCGAAGGGCAGGGGACACCGCTGCTCGCGCTCGACGGCTGCTTCACCGGGCCGCTGGAGCGCCTGCTGACGCTGGCCCGGACGCGGCGGATCGATCTGGCCCGCCTGCCGCTCGGGGATCTGGTCGACCAGCTCTTGGTCGCGTTGCAACACGCACCGTCGGCGACGCCGCTCGGTCAGAAGGGCGACTGGGTGGTGATGACCGCCTGGCTGGTGCAGTTGCGCTCGCTGTTGCTGCTGCCGGTGGACCACCCGTCACACCGGGCGGCCGAAGCCGAGGCGGATCAACTGCGCGAGCGCCTGGTCAGGCTGCGGGAGATGCAGGCCCTTGCTTCCTGGCTCGATCGCCGGCCGCAGCTCGGCTGCGACGTGTTTGCGCGCGGGCAACCGGAGTTCGTCGGCACCACGGTCGAGACCGACTACGCGGTCGACGTCATCGAGTTCATGTGGGCCTGCCTGGCGCTGTTCGACGCCGCCGACGATGCCGCGGATACCGGCTCGCGTTACCAGCCAACCTGGTTCGACCTGCATTCTCTTCCGGAAGCCCGCGACCGCATTCTGCGTCTGCTAAGCGAGACGCCGGACGGCGGGCCGCTCGGCCGGTTTCTGCCGGCAGCCCCGGCGGAAGCGGAGCCCGAGCTACGGCGGCGTTCAGCCTGGACCACGACCTTCGCGGCCAGCCTGGAACTCGCGAAGCAAGGCGACGCGGTCCTGGGGCAGGACGGCCTGTTCCTGCCCATTGAGGTGGGCCGGCCGCTTGGCGACGGCGGCCGTCGGCGCCGATTGCGGTGACGCCGGCTGGCTGCCGCCTGTTTCGGCGCGACTCGGCCTCACGCGCGACGATGACCGCTTCTGCCGGGGCCGGGGACAACCGGCTTGACATAAGAGTCGACTCGTCGACAGGCTCTTTCCATGACCGAGGTCGACGCCGAACCCAGCAGTCGCCCGCGCAAGCGGACCCAGAACGTGCAGATTGTGGGCATTCGTATGCCCACCGAACGCGCGCGGGCGTTCAAGGCTGAAGCGGCGCGGCGCGGAATACCCATCAACCAGCTATTTGCTGAGCTGTGGCAGGCCTATCAGCAGCCTCGGAGGACAGGGTGACGACCATCATCCCATCCGAGCGGGCGCTTGCCGGTATCGCCGGTGCCCTGGCAGGCAAAACCGGGTTGACGCCGGTCGAGCGGGCGCTGTGCCGTGCCGCGCCCTCACCTGACGCCAGGGTGCTGGCCCATATCCGCGATCAGATCGCCGTCGGTAACGATCCTCTGGGGGAAGCTTTTAGCGTGCTGCGCTCCCCGCTGGAGCGGCGCGCATCCGGTGCTGTGTACACGCCTCCGGCTATCATTGCGTCAATGACCGCATGGGCCGCTTCCGCGGGGAAGCCGGTGCGGGTGGTTGATCCGGGGGCAGGCTCCGGCCGGTTCCTGCTTGCTGCCGGCGCACAGTTTCCCAAGGCTGCCTTGATCGGGATCGAATCCGATCCGCTGGCCGCGCTCATGCTGCGCGCCAATCTCACCGTTCGCGGCTTTGCCGGCCGCGCCCAGATCATGGTTGCCGATTATCGCGCCACCACCCTGCCGACGGTGCGCGGGCGAACCTTGTTCATCGGCAACCCGCCCTATGTCCGCCACCATGACCTTGGGGCAGCATGGAAGACATGGTTTGCCGGGGCCGCAATGCGCGTTGGCATCAAGGCCAGCAAGCTGGCCGGGCTGCATATCCATTTCTTCTTCAAAACCATGGAGCTGGCGCGCAAGGGCGATGCCGGCGCTTTCATCACTGCCGCTGAATGGCTGGACGTGAACTATGGTTCCGCCCTGCGCCAGTTGCTGGCCGATGGATTGGGCGGCACCGCCCTGCATGTGCTGGAACCGGCTGCTATGCCCTTCACGGACACCGCGACCACCGGAGCCATCACCTGTTTCCGTGTGGGGCAGCGTCCGGCCGCGTTCCAGGTCCGGGCCGTGCCCTCGCTGGCGGAACTCAACGGCCTTTCCACCGGCACCGCGGTTCCTTGGGATGTCGTCACCAAGAACAAGCGATGGTCCACCCTCGTAAGGCCCATGGCATCGCCGCCGGCCGGCTATATCGAGTTGGGCGAGTTGTTCCGCGTTTCACGCGGACAGGTCACCGGCAGCAACGCCATATGGATCGAGGGGCCGCACACCAGGGGCTTACCCGCGTCCGTGCTGCTGCCGACCGTGACGAAGGCGCGTGAGCTGCTGTCGGCCGGTGATGCCCTGTCCGATGCCAGCAAGCTGCGCCGTGTCCTGAGCCTACCTGTCGATCTTGGCGAGCTGGAGCCACGGTTTCGCAAAGCGGCGGAGCGGTTCATTCAATGGGCCAGGACGCAGGGGGCGGCTGACAGCTATGTGGCGCAGCACCGCCGCGCATGGTGGTCCGTGCCGCTGTATGATCCGGCCCCAATCGTCTGCACCTACATGGCCCGCCGCCCGCCCGCCTTCGTGCGTAATCTCTGCCAAGCCCGCCTGCTGAATATCGCCCATGGCTTCTACCCGCGTCAGCCTCTCGACGCCGATACGACCGCGGGGTTATTGCACTACCTTCGGCAACATGTCGGTGTTGCCTCTGGCCGCACCTATGCCGGCGGTCTAACGAAATTTGAGCCGGGCGAGCTGGAGCGGATTCCTGTGCCGGCGCTGGAAACCTTGCGCCATGCAGCCGCCTCCCGTTTGGACTGAAGACGACCTGAGGATCGCTGCCGCTGAGTCGCGGGCGATCTTTCGGGCGGAACGCCTCGACGAGCCTCTCGAAACCTGGAAGCTGACCTTCGATCAGTACCGGGAACGGTTCACCCGCCTGTTCGATGAATACGGCATTGCCCAGCCCGGCAGCCTCACCCCTGCCCAGGTGGCCGCGATCTTCCGCAACCAACTCAGCGACGCCCTGCGCTACCTCGCCGGACCGCCGATTTCGGAGGATGATCTGGCGGTGTTGGCCGAGGCTACATCCCTCGCCCCGAGTCGGCTGGAAGCCGATCATGCCGCCGCCGGCCGTATCCTCACCACGATTGTGCAGGCGCTCGACACCAAGCGGTTTCCTTGGATTGCCGAGGGGCGCGGACCGACCGGGGCGGAAAAGTCGGCCGCCATCCTGGCTTCAGCGGCGCTGATCACCGCGCAGCGTGTGGCGACCAACCGGCGCACCGAGGGAAAGGACGCCCAGGAACAGGCCGTCAAAGCCTTCGTGACTGCCATGGGCTTTACCGCCGTGCCAGCCCGTAAAATCATGACGCTCGACGATGCTCCGGCGCGGGGCCAGTTCTGCGCCGAAAGCTTGGTGGGCAGCCGCAAGGCTGACGTGCCCGTCCGGCTGTTCGATGGCCGGTTGATGCCGATTGAGTGCAAAGTATCGAATAGTGGGCTCAACAGCGTAAAACGCATCAACAACGACGCGGCCGTAAAGGCTAAGACGTGGAAGATAGAGTTTGGCATCAATCAGGTGGTGCCGGTTGCCATGCTGTCCGGGGTGTTCAAAGTTGCCAATTTGTATCAGGCGCAGAGCGAGGGGCTGACCCTGTTTTGGGCGCACAAGCTTGACGCAATGCGTGCCTTCATCGAAGCTACCAAGTAATAATATTGCCTGCGCAGCCCCGACCGCCCCATCGACCAGCCCGCATGCCGGTGATTGATACGAGGCCGGACAAGAAGGAGTAGGGGAGTGTCGGTAGTCCGGCAGGGTGCGGCGCGCCGACTGGCTGGTGCTGGCGACGGTGGTGCGTGCGCCAGGCCGTGTTCACCCGCTGCCCGGCGGCCGTGCCGCCGCGGCAGACCGGCAGCGGGCAAGAGCAAGACGGCTCGCCGGGATCTCGAACGTGCAAGACTCGGACTTCGCGAATCCAATCCTTCTCCAGCGGTGCCCCACGATTCGACCGCAGAAGTGGCGGATGCGAAGGACGACATCGGACCGATTACACCGTTCGCCGTAGAGGAGTGGTCGTGACGGAATACCAACATCTCGCTGCCGAACATCGTTCTGTCGCTGATCTACCCGACGAAGATCGTATTCAGTGGATACGGGCGGAGCGGTGGATCAGCCACCCAGTCGCAGAGCTGGCGCTGGAGACGATGAGTGACCTACTTACCTATCCACAACGAAATCGAATGCCATGCCTGCTAATCCATGGTCGGACTGGCATGGGAAAGACGATGATCCTCAAGAAGTTCCATCGAGATCATCCCAGAATTGTGGATTGCAGGATCGGTTTGACCCAAACGCCGGTCGTTCTCATGCAACTGCCTCCCGAACCCGTCGAGGTGCCGTTCTACGAGGAGTTGCTCGGCGCCATGGGGCTACCTTTGGTGGGCGAGGTCAGTCGGACACGGGCGCGCCGCATGGCGCGCGAGGCGCTCAAGATCATCGGTGCCCGTATTCTGGTGATCGATGAAATCCATGCTCTCCTCGTTGGCGGCGAGCGACAGCAGCGCGTGTTTCTGAACGTGATCCGTCTTCTCGCCAATGACCTCGAGATGCCACTTGTCTGTGCTGGAACCCCCGAGGCACGGCGAGCGCTGTTGGCCGACAACGGTCTCGCGGATCGCTTCGAGTCAGTGGAGTTGCCACGCTGGACCAACGGTCTCGCCTTCCGACGCCTGCTCGCCAGCTTTGCTGCGATTCTGCCGCTCCGGAAGCCCTCGGATCTTGACCACGAGCAGGTTCGTTCCTCTATTCTCAAGCTCTCCGACGGCGTTACCGTGCGCATCGTCCGGCTGCTTGAGAGGCTGGCGGTGGACGCGATTCGCCGGGGGAGTGAATGTATCGAAGCCAGCAGCCTGGACGCGCTACCTGAACGGGTGCCGCTCCTCTCCATGGAGCGTCGTCGTCCGGGGTTCGCATCTTGAGCATAAGACGATCCGCTGCAGGCCAGGCGCGACCGCTGCCGATCGTGCCGCCCGTTGAGGAGGACGAACTCATCTCCTCATGGCTGGGTCGCACCGCCCGGTTCTACGGTATGTCGGTATCGGATCTGTTCGACGGCAATGGCGTGGATAGAAGTATCTCCGACCTGGCAGCCATTGATGTCGGCTTGCCGCGCGCGGTGATCAGACCGATCGCCCGCCTGCTCAATATTACCGTGGACGGGCTCGCCAAACACACGATTGCTGTTGCATACCCGTGGGCGATCGGCTTGTTGGCGCGCGAGTCATACGGCGGTACGTTCGATCACGATGCGCCGTTGCGCCCGGCGGTATGCCCCCTTTGCCTCGATCAGCAGAGGGCAACGCGAGGCTTCTCGTGGCTACGTTCCGAGTGGGTGCTGGCTTGGCGTACCATGTGCAGCCGTCATTCCATCCGGCTGATCGAAGGCGGTTCCGAGACGGTCCACCCGGCTTGGCAAGGGTTCTTCGGGCGCCATCACTGCATCCAGCAGGCGACTTGCCCGGCGATGCCGAATGGCGAGACACAACGCCCGCAGATTCTACCAGCGTACAGATCCGGCGCGACCGAGGCTGTGGACAGCCGTCTGTTGCAGATACAGGATGTCCTCGTCACGAATGCCGCCGTCGGCAAGAATCGGAACAGCGCCGCCGAGGATGACATATCGATTGTCGTCGGTGACGTTTTGTGGGCGCTGACGCGCGTCGATCGTGGATGGCCCGATCGTCTCGCCTACGAAGAATTCGCACTTCCACAGTTTGACAGCGATTGGCATATCGCGCGCCGTCGTCGGCTGGGACCCACCGACTACACCCGGCTTGGCGTCTTTGTCCGCCACGCGATGATGGCTGCGGCCGTGGTCCTGGCGGATGACCCAGATCGTTGTCCCCGGGTCGCCGGGCCAGGCTTTTCCACCTTCAGCGAGCTCATGCGCCTTCTCGGTATCCTCACAGTAGTTGACGCAAATGAACTCCGAACCCGAAGTGCAAGATGGCCAGCACGGTTGCGCGACGCATTGTGCCAGGGTTGACCGCCGAGCGGCGGCGGCGGCGCGCGGGACGGCCGAGTCTACAATCAACGGGATATTTTCGCCTCCTTCCCCTGAGTCTACGGTTCACGGGAAACTGACACCGGTTCCAGGCTCTCCAACGCGATGTCGCGCTTTTGCTCGATCGTCCACCTGCGGCGGGGCTCGCCGCGCGTGATGACCTCGATGCGTTGCCTGCGAGCGCTCTTATGATCACTCGCAGGAGCGTCCCCTCCGTGCCAATGAAGATGAGACATTTGCCCCCCGGGAATTTACACTTGAGGGCGCGGAAGGATCACCTTCGTCATGCCCATGCTTCCGAAGCACCCCGAGGCAGCCGCGACCGGTGCCGGCCC
>Ga0302202_10004847_pt1 | contig 13971 bp, 10 predicted proteins | sample II_Bog_N3_3_FD_194579 | JGI IMG/M metagenome (GOLD analysis project Ga0302202, IMG submission 194579) | Peat permafrost microbial communities from Stordalen Mire near Abisko, Sweden - II_Bog_N3_3 | ecosystem: Environmental > Terrestrial > Soil > Wetlands > Peat | place: Sweden: Abisko...
GGCTCCGTGCTGGAGAACATCCGCCTGGGAAGACCGGACGCCACCGAGGGGGACGTGCGCGTGGCCGCCGAGCAGCTCGGCTGCCAGGACGTGCTCGCGGAGCTGCAGGACGGGCTCCAGACCCAGGTCGGCGAGCGCGGGGCGGGACTCTCGGTGGGCCAGCGCCAGCTCGTCTGCTTCATGCGGGCCCTCCTCGCCAACCCGCGGATCGTGATCCTCGACGAGGCGACCAGCTCCATCGACGCGGTGACCGAGGCCCGGCTGCAGCGGGCCCTGGCGACCCTCCTGCGCGAGCGCACAAGCTTTGTCGTGGCGCACCGCCTGAGCACGATACGCGGCGCGGACCTCGTGCTCGTGCTGGACCAGGGCAGGATCGTCGAGCGCGGGACGCACCCGGCACTCCTTGAAAAGGGCGGCCATTACGCCGCGCTCTACCGGCAGTTCGTGCAGGTCGACGACAGGCGCTGACCGACCGGCCTTCGGAAGTCGAAAGATTTTTCTCGGAAAACAGGCGGTTTTCGCTCTAGAAAGGCATTGCTATCCCAGCAAAGAACCCTAAAACAAAATTCAATATGGCCAAAAAATCAGCTCGTAAACCAAACGCCGCGTTCATGAAACCGGTCACTCCCGATGTCGCGCTTTCCGCCGTTGTCGGATCCAAGCCACTGCCCCGCACGGAGCTCACCAAGAAGCTCTGGGACTACATCAAGAAGAACGGGCTCCAGGACAAGAAGGACCGCAAGACGATCAATGCCGACGCCTCCCTCAAGGTCGTGTTCGGTGGCAAGTCGAAGGTCAGCATGTTCGAGATGACCAAGCTCGTCTCGGGCCACGTCTCCTGAGCATCGGGAAGCGCTTCGCGTATTTCACGCCGCGGATGACCTCCGCGGCGTTTTTGTTTTCACGCTCCGGCGCTAGAGGCCCAGCGCGGTCTCGATCTGGCGGCACGAGACCTTGATGATCTCCAGGCGTGCGTGCCGCTTGTTGTTCGCGGCGACCAGGTGCCAGGGGGCGTGGCGGGTGCTCGTGAGCGCGATCATGTCGCCGACGGCGATCTCGTAGGACGCCCACTTGCGCCGGTTGCGCCAGTCCTCGGCGTTCATCTTGTGCCGCTTGTAGAGCGTGGCCTCGCGGTCGCGGAAGCGGCGCAGCTGCTCGTCCTTGCTGACGTGGAGCCAGAACTTGAGGACGATGACCCCGTGCTCCGCCAGCTCCAGCTCGAACTCGTTCAACTCGCGGTAGGCCCGCTTCCACTCGGCCTCGGCGGCGAACCCCTCCAGGCGCTCGACGAGCACCCGGCCGTACCATGAACGGTCGTAGATCGTGATCAGCCCAGCCCTGGGCACGTGCCTCCAGAACCGCCACAGGTAATGGTGGGCCTTCTCCTCGTCGGTGGGCTTCGCGACCGGTATCACCCGGAAGTCGCGGGCGTCGATCGCGTCGGCGATCCTGCGGATGGCCCCCCCCTTGCCGGCCGCGTCCCAGCCCTCGAAGACCCAGACAACCGAGCGGCGCTCCTGGCCGGCCGCGCGCACGACCTTGTTCAGCCGGCCGAGCCACTTGTCCCTCTTCTTCTCGTACGAGGCCTGCGACAGCTTGCTGTCGAGCGACAGGGACAGCAGGCGGCGAAGGCCCGCGGGACGCAGCGGGACGACCCGCTTATGGGCGCCGCCGAGCGCCGCCGCCGCGCGGCCCTTCGCCCGCATGTGGATCCGGAAGCGCGAGAGGAGCACGTCCGCGACCGCCAGGTTGCGGGAGCGGGGGTCCTCGGCGTCGATCAAGTACCACGGCGCCCCGGGCTGGTGGGTCGCGCGGCGCATCCGCTCCGCGAGCCGCGCCAGCCGGTCGTAGTCGCGCTGGCTCTTCCAGTCCTCGGGGCTGATGCGCCAGGCCGTGCGCGGATCCGACTCGATCTCCTGCAGGCGGGCCCTCTGGGCCGACTTGGACAGGCGGAGCCAAACCTTTACGATAAGCGCGCCGCTTGCGGCGAGCTGGCCCTCGAACCACGAGATCCTGCGGAGCATGGCGTCAAACTGCGCCAGTTCGCGCGAGGTGCGCGGATCCTGCCCCATCGCGTCGGCGTGCCAGCCCCCCGCATAGATCGCCATGCGGCCGTTCGGCGGAAGCGTGCGCCAGTAGCGCCACATGGCGGGCCGCTCCCGCTCCTCATCCGTGGGCTCGTGGAATGCAAACGTCTCGAAACCGCGGGGGTCAAGCCAGCCGTTCAGGATGTTGACGACGTCACCCTTGCCCGAGGCCTCGACCCCGCCGATCACAAGGATCACCGGGAATTTCGCGGACTTGAGCTCGATTTGCATCCGCACCAGCGCGGCGCGGACGTCCGGGAGCCGGGCCTCGTAGGCCTTCTTGGACATCCTCCGTTCATCTCCCGATTTTGGCATTTGTCTGGGGTGGGCTCCTGGGGGTTGGCTTTTTTGAGAAGTGGCCGCGGCCGCGGCCGATGTCGAGATGTCTCGGCGCGGCGCGTGTTAAATCCGGCGCCGTTCATTCTTGGCTGGCCGGCGCGCGTCGGACACGCTTCTGCGGCTCACCCCACACCCGACGCCGACATGACCGACGAAGCCAGATCCCTTCGCGGGCGCGCCATCCTGATGCTCTTGCTGGCGAACCTTTACTGGGGCCTCAGCTTTCCGCTCATCAAGACGGTGACGGCGCTCAACCGGGCGCTCCTTCCCGGCGCCGGGACCTGGTACCTCGCCGCCGCGGCGCTGGCGCCCCGGTTCCTCCTGGCGGCCGCTCTGATGCTCCTCTTCCGCCGGCGCGGCGGGGCGTTCGCCACGCCCCGGGAGATCAGGCAGGGACTCGGAATCGGCGTCTTCGCCACGGCGGGGACGCTGTTCCAGACCGACGGCATGCAGTTCACGGACGCCTCAATATCCGCCTTCCTCACCCAGTTCTCCGCAATACTGATACCGGCATGGCTCGCGCTGCGTCACCGGCGCAGCCCCGGCGTGATCGTCTGGCTGGGCTGCATCCTCGTGCTCGCGGGCGTCGGGATCCTCGGCCACTTCGACTGGCGCTCGCTCAGGTTCGGCCGCGGCGAGTGGGAGACGCTCCTGTGCTCCATCTTCTTCATGGGGCAGATCCTCTGGGTGGGGAAGAGGGAGTTCTCCGACAACCGCCCGGGCCCGGTCACGCTCATCCTGTTCTCGTTCCAGGGGGCCGCGTTCCTCGCTCTTGCCGTCGCGACCGCGCCGGGCGCCCACGCGCTGCTCGCGCCGTGGCAATCGCCCGCGTGGCTGGGCCTCACCCTTGCGCTCACGCTTTTCTGCACGATCGGCGCGTTCTCGATCATGAACCGTTGGCAGCCCAAGATCACGTCAACCGAGGCGGGGCTGATCTATTGCGTGGAGCCGCTGTTCGCGGCGGTCTTCGTCCTCTTCCTGCCGGCGATCTTTTCAGGTTGGGCCGGGATAGATTATCCCAACGAGCACGCGACCTGGTCGCTTGTCATTGGTGGCGGCCTGATAACGCTCGCCAACGGGATCATCCAGATGAGCCCGGAGGCTCACGAGCAACCCACGCAAGAGCTATCTAATTAGACATAGTAAAAACTGCATATTTTATGTTATGACAGGATAAACCTTGCTTATTGAATATTTAGGCAGTTTAAAGACTGAATTAACTCGGAAATCAGGGAGATCATCCTCAATGGGCTCCAGGAGCGGTTTGAGGTATTGAGTGCGGGCCGCCGGGCCGCCTCCAGACCGGCCCGGGGTTGGCTGCGCGCGGTTCGCGAGGCGGTCGGCCTCACCCAGAGCGGGCTCGCCACCCGGATCGGCGTGAAGCGCCAGTCTTACGCCCAGCTCGAGGAGGCCGAGGAACGCGGCTCGATCAGCTTCGCATCGATGCACCGCGCCGCGGAGGCAATGGGTTGCGAGCTCGTGTACTTCGTCGTCCCGCGCGATTCCGTCGCGGGGTCGTACGCCGAGCTGGCTCGGATCAATGACCCTGGTGCTGCGCATCTGAAGGCGACGGACCAATCGATGGCGCTGCAGGAAAGGGAAGGCCGAAAAGATGGCGATTGAGGCATCCGTTGCGGACGCCCCGATCTCGGCGGACGAGCGGGCCCGGCTCCTCCCGAGCCTTTCGACGCGCGCGCAGTTAACCGAGATCGAGCGCCGCCACACCAACGCCGCTCGCGTGTGGGCCATGCGTGGCGCGGTGCTGCGCCGCAGCGACCTCATGACGGAGGCCTTCGCCCGCGAGCTTCACCGCAGGATGTTCGGAGGAATCTGGCGCGGGGCCGGACGGTACAGGACGACCGGGTGCACTTCCGGCTGGGAGCCCGGGCAGATCGCCGAGGGCGTCAGGATGTTTTTCGACGACGCGGAGGCCTGGCTGCGGTACGCGACGTACCCGGTCCACGAGACCGCGGTCCGCCTTCACCTCCGGTTGGCGTCCGTCCGTCCCTGGTTCAACGGCAACGGGCGCCATGCGCGGCTGGTCGCGGACATCGTGGTGGCGGCAAGCGAGGAGGAGCCGCTGACGTGGGGGTCCCACTCCCCGTGGGGCGACCCGGGCGAGGCGCGTGCGCGCTACCTTCGGGCGATGAGGATCGCCGAATCGGGTGATTTCAAGCCGCTCGTCGACTTTGCGCTAAGTTAGTGCTGTGAGCCTAGAAGGAATACGAGGTGCTGCCGAATATCCCCCGCCGCATACCGTACTGGGCGGCATTGACGCCCACACCCGACCCGTTGCGAAGCTCATAGGACTTGTCGGTGAGGTTGAGAATGTCGAGGCGAGCCTTCCAGAGGCGGTGCCAGCCAGCCTTGAAGCTCTGCTCGGCGCCGACGCTTAGCGAGTAGTATGCCGGCACGGTCCCACCGTTGGGGATCACGGTCCCGTCGGGGGCGGTCGCATCGGTCCGCAGGCCCGTGCCGTAGAGCGAATCCACGTAGACCCGTGTGTCGCCCGCAAGCTCCTTCCAGACATAGGAGGCGCCGAAGGAACCGGTCAACTGTTGGTCGTGGTCCAGGAATATCCAGTGATTCTTCACATAGGCCAGGTCGCCGGGGTCGAAGAGGAACTCGGCCGAGTTCCAGTCCTCGCCCCTTGCCACCGAGTGGGCCAGGTTGAGGTAGGTTGTGAATCCGCCGTGCGAGTACGAGCCCGTGAGCTCGAGGCCGTAGACCTCGCCCCTCGCGTAATTGAAGGCAGAGAGGATAAGCGTCTGCCCGAACAGCCCGTCGTCGAGCTGGTTGCTGGCCCGCTTGTAGTAGCCGTCGAGGCCGAACTGCAGCTCGGGCCCGATCTTCTGGGTGATGCCGGCGTCGAGGTAGTTCGCGCGCTCGGCCCTGACCGGGTCGTCCAGGGTGACGGCCGAGGCGTTTGAGGTGCCGCCGAACCCGGCCACGGTGCTCCCGGACACGTTCTCGACCGGCGGCGGGGTGAAGTAGCGCGCATACCCGGCGTGCAGTGTCGTCGAATCCGTGGGCTCGTAGATCAGGTTCAGCCGCGGGCTCAGCTGGTCCTCGTTGTCGAAGGATGAGTCGAATTCGTCCAGCCGTGCGCCGTAATTGAGCGTCAGGCCGGGCGCCAGCCTCCATTCGTCCTGCAGGTAGGCTCCCGCGAAGAGGCCGTGAAGCCCCTCGTCATTTGTGATCGAGAAGGCGGGGCCGTCCGGGTTCCCGTTTGCGTTCACCGGGAACACGGCCGTGGTCGAATCGGCGGCGACCGACTCGTCCAGGAGGGAGAAGCCCGTCCTCAGCGTGTGGCTGTCGCCAAGCTTGTAGCTGCCGTCGCCCTGGACGCCGCCGGAATAGAGCGTGCGCTTCACGTCGCTCGCCACGCCGTTGAAGTATAGGTCACCGACCGGATCCGGGGTGAAGTGGACGCTGCTCTCCCGGCCAAAGGCGGAGACCTGGAAGTTCAGGTCGCCAGACGATTTCTGATACGTGACTACACCGAAGTAGTTCTGCTCGTTTTGGTTCTCGTTCAGCTTGGCGGAGTCAAACGATATGGGGAGCCATGGGCTGCCGCCGGGAGACGTGCCCGCGAGCAGCCCCGGGGTGTCAGGCACCTGGAAGTTGCTGTAGGAGGCGCTGCCCATGAACGTCAGCCGGCTCGTGCGGTCCAGGATGTAGGACAGGTACGTGAACTCCTTGTACTGGGAGGATACGTCATGGACCGCCGTCACGCTCGGTGTCGGATTCTCGGTCCCGAGCGAATTGCGGTCGTAGCTTCCGTCGGTGAAATAGCTCAGGTTTCCCGAGGAACCTCCGAGCTCGAAGCTCGGGCGCACCGTGTCGTAGCTCCCGCCGTAGAGCGACACCTCGCCCCCCTGCTCGAAGGCGCCGGTCTTCGTCTGGATGTCCACGATTCCGGCTGTGCGGAACCCGTATTGTGCGGGCAGCGAGCCCGTGATGAGCTGCATGCTCTGGACGAAGCGGGGGTCGAGCTCCAGCCCGAAGCCCGTGATGCCCTCGGGCAGGAGCACGTCGTTGATGCGGTACTGAAGGTTTCCGTGCTCGCCCCGGACGTGCATGTCTCCGTTTGCCGCAGAGTCCTCGGCCACTCCGGGCGCACGCAGGAGGACCTGGTTGAACGGGGCATCGGCACCCTGTGGCAGGTTCAGGATCTGCTGCTGGTCCATGATGAAGGACGTCGCGCCAAGGCTCGGCTGGATGAGACCGCGGGTCTTGTCGAGCGCGTCCGTCACGATGTACGGGTCAAGCTGGGTGGCTTTGGTGTCGGGTGCCTGTGCCGGCGCGGTCTGGCTGCGCATCGGCGAGGCGGCCAGCAGGATGATGAGTGGTATGAGCAGTCTCTGAAAATTCATTGAGCAAGAAGATGTTGCGATTGAACGGTCGCGCCATGCGACGCGTGGCAGCCGTTGTCAGGCCGCCATGAATGGCGGCGTGGATGCCCGGCGGGCTGAGGGCCCATGGCCGGCGCCTCCAACCCGCGATTGGCTCAGTCTAGTCCCAGGGGAGGGGCCTGTGTGGGCAGGAGCAGGTAACGCGGGGCTTCCGGGAAAATCCGCTCGAACGGCCTGACGTTGGCGATGCGCAGCGTCTGGCCCGTGAAGAACAGGGCCACGCTCGCGAGCGCAAGGACGAGACCCTGGGCAAACAGGGTCACGACGCACCCGCTGTCATTATCATCGGCGTCCGGCGGGTGGCGCGCGGGGCTTCCGCCATCGTGCCCAGCGCTCACGGCGCCGAGGTCGTGGCCGTGCAGCCAGCCATGGAGCTGCGGGCTGGCTGCGAAGACCGAAAGCGCGAGGACAAGGCCGATCGCCAGCGCTGCGGTTGCCCGCGAAAGCAACGAGGGGCGAAGGTGTCCGGGTTGGGCCATCGGGCAGAAAGGTTGCCAGTTTGCAGGGTTCGTCAACCGGAGAAATCCGGGGCCGGGCCGGAGCGGTGGCGCACCGCCGCTGCGTCCGCCGCCAGCGGTTTCCTCCAGCCAACTGCAGGGCGTTCGCTTCATAAAGCATTGATCCCTAGTCAGGAGCGCACCTTATCGCTATAGTTCGGGGATGAGTTGTTCGACAAGCACCCGGAAGACCACAGCCCTGACCCGTAAGGGTGGCTGTGGATCTGGAGGGTGCTTTGTGAACAACTCCGGGGCGACAGCGACCGCTGGGGCCAGTATCATAGCCCTTCCCTCCGGGATGTCCGGCAGGGCAACCAGGGAACACCGCCCGTCTGCCACGAACTTTTAACCTCAACACGCGATGTTTGATATTAGACTTTCGGGTGGGCGGGCAGTGTCCCGGCTCCGAACGAATACTCAAGATGCCGACGTTGGTCAACGACTCGTCGATAAGGATTTTGCCGTGGGCTGGGGACGGCGTTCCCGCAACCGAGAAGAGTTCATCATGAACCTCGAGCAAGTCAGCGTGATTGTTGGAATCGATTGGGCGGACCGCACGCACCTGTGCTGTCTGATGGGCAAGGATGGCGAGTCGCGGCAGACGGTCCAAGTGGGGGCTTCGGCGGAGGAATTTGGATCGTGGATTGACGCCGTGGAGCAGCAATACCCCGACGGGAAGATCGCCGCGGCGATTGAACGATCCGAAGGCGCGATGGTGGAGATGCTCCTGCCGCGGCCACGCTGGGCCGTGGTGCCGGTCAACCCCGTCGTCTTGCACCGCTTCCGGCAGGCGTTTGCCCCGAGCGGCGCGAAGAACGACCCTGGCGATGCGGCCCTGCTCGCCGAAATCGTGCGGACGCATCCGGAGCGATTTGCCGCATTGCCGCCTTCGGAGGAATTGCTGATGGAGCTTTCCGCCTTGGTCAGGGAACGGCGGCATTGGGTGAATACGCGCACGAAGTTCGTCGAGCAATTGATCGCCGTGCTGAAGAAATATTACCCCCAAGCCTTGGAACTGATGGGAGAGAACATCGGCTCGCCGATGACCTTGGAGTTCCTCCAGCTGTGGCCGGATCTGGCTTCCGCCAAGAAAGCCAGATGGAGCACATTGGAGCGTTTTTACCGGCAGCATCACTCTGGCCGCGATGACGTCCTGCAGCGCCGGCGGGAACTGCTGCACAACGCTCGTCCTGTGAGCACCCGGGAATCCTACCTGCATCCCTGCCGCTTGCAGATGTTGGCCATTGTTCGTCAAATTGCCGCCGCCCAGACGAGCATTGCCGAATTTGACGAGACAATCGCCAAGCGGTATGCGAAGGCGCCTGGTCAGGCCGTGATCGACTCGCTGCCAGGGGCAGGTCCGGTGTTCGCGCCACGTCTGTGGGTGATTTGCGCGGGGGAAGGCGAGCATCCGGATGCCACCAGCATGCAGCTGAAAAGTGGCATCGCTCCAGTCCAGCAACAAAGTGGGAACTCCAAAGTCGTTCGCTTCCGCTGGGCCCGTCCACACTTCGTCCATCAGACCTGGACGGAGTTTGCCTACCACTCGCTTCCAACCTGCGTTTGGGCGCACGCCTACTACAAAGCGCGCAAAGCCAAAGGGCACGGGGAAGGAGCCATCCTTCGCGCTCTCGCCTTCAAATGGATCCGCATCGTTGCGCGGCTCTGGAAAGACCAAGTCCCGTATGATGAACGATATTATCTGCAACACTGCGCCGCCAGACTGGCCGCCACCTAGGCTTCTCCCAACTTCACTTTTAACCTCCACTTGACCTCAGATGTCTAATATCCGCGCATGCCGGGGGCAGCGCACCATGATCGATTCAAGAGGACGCGGAGGAGTTGCGGGCCGCCCCATCTAAGAAAAAACGGGCGTGATAGAACACACCCAGGCCGGGTGCCGGGCGGCCCGCCGCTCCAAAGTCTATGTGATCAGCAGGCCGAGCTGCTCGGCGGTGGCACGACCGGTGGAGAGGCGCCACAGGTCGACCGCCAACTGGCGTGCGATGGCGACAACGATCTTCTTCCGGCGTCCCGGACTCACGCTGACAAAGGCCTCCCGCCATTTTGCCACGGGACGATATCCAGGCTGGTGCCTAAGCAGGCGCCAAGTGGCTTCGACAAGAAAATGGCGGATGCGGGGATTGCCGTGACGGGTGATGCTGCCTTGGAGGCGGGAAGTTCCCGACGAATGCTCACTCGGGCATAGTCCAGTATAGCTGGCCACCTGGCGGCGATTGCGGAACCGCTGCCAATCGCCAACCTCACGATGGAGGAGCTCCCATGTAAGAGCGCCGATGTAGGCGGGCAAGGGGGACGGGGCGGCGGCCTCCAACTGCCTGGTTAGGGCCGCCGACTCGGCGTCGATCTGAAGGATCACCCGCTGCAAGGCGGCCAGCGAGTCACGCAGGTCTTGGGGCAGGTCCAGCTTGGCAAAGACCCGCTCGTGCCACCAGTAAGTCGGCAGTGCCAGCCCCCGAAGCCTCGCTAGTCCGTTGCCCCTCAGAATAAAACGCACCCGGTCCCTGACGAGGCTCTGGCGCTGCCGACCGATGGTGCGAGCGGCCTCCTCAGCCTCTGTAGGGACGCGCACCACGGCCAAAGCGCTGCGATTGCCGGCCAAATAGCGATCCAGGCAGGAGCAGAGTGCGCCGGCGTCCCGACCGTCGGTCTTAACCCGCTCGCCGTAGGCGCACCAGTCGCGAGGCCGCACGACGAGATTATGGACACCTAAGGCGGCCAGCCGACGGTGCAACACATAGCCGAACGGTCCGGCCTCGTAGCAGCTATGCACCGCATCCGCCTGTGTAATCTGCCGTTGGACGAAGCCAATAAAGCCCTCTTGGCTGAACCGTTGCGGCGGCTGGGAGCCCTGCTCATCGACCTGCCGCACCACCACAATGAGACTGGCGTGAACGTCCAGCCCGAGTTTAATCACCCTGGCGCGAGCGCCAGGGTCTGTCTGAATGTTTTGATTCGTACTCATGACGCGGACAGCTTGGCGCCTCGCGCCCCGCTTGTCCGCCCCATGTCATATTGGATGTCCGCGGTTGTTCATCCCAGGACAGCGGACGTCCACAAGACGGGAGCTGTCCTGGTGTGAATAACCGCGCCGGCGGCCCGTCGTCGGGCTTGGGTCTGCTGGCGTTCTCTGGCAATTTGCTGACCGGCCGCGGCACGAACACCCCATGTTTTTCCCGACAAGGAACTTTAGATGAGATGTCGCCCGCGGCCAGTCAGCATCGGGATCGGCCATGCATCCTCAGGTGCCGGCGTGACCACGCCTCGACAATATGATCTGCAGCCCGGACCCGCCAATCCAAAACACATCATGAAAACAACCGATTATGCCGCATACGTCGCCTTGGACTGGGGAGACACCCAGCATGCGTTCGCGCTGCAGATGGCAGCGAACAGTGAAGTTGAGACCGGCCAATTTGATGCCGGCGCGGAAGCTACCCACGAATGGCTAAAACAACTCGGGATACGTTGCGCCCACCGTCCGATTGCTCTCGCAGTCGAAGCCGGGTGCGACGCCCTGATCGCAGCGCTTCTCGAACACAAATGGATCGTTATCTATCCGGTTCACTCCTCCATGAGTGCCCGGTTCCGCAAGGCGCTCGTGCCCTCGGGAGCAAAGGACGATGTGCCTGACGCGATGGTCTTGTTGACGCTCCTCCTTCGTCATGGCGAACAGTTGAAGCCGTTACAGCTCGACAGTGCGCCCACCCGCGAGTTGAGCGCTCTTGTCCTGGGCCGGCGCGGCGCCGTCGACCGGCGCTCCCAGGTAAGCAACCAGCTACGGTCGGTGCTCAAGGGCTACTTCCCTCAGGCCTTAAAGCTGGTCGGCGATGAGATGGCGGGGACACTCGCCTTGGACTTCCTCGATCGTTGGCCCGACTTGGCGACCCTGCAAAAAGCCCGGGCCGCCACCGTTCGTTCCTTTTACTTCCAGCATAGCGTGCGGCGCCCTGAGTTGGTCGAGGCCCGCCTCAGGCAGATCGCTCAAGCCCAACCGCTCACCCAGGACCCCGCAACCATCGTTCCAGCCGTGCTCCAGACGCAAATGCTGGTCGCTGTACTGCGTACGCTCCAGCGGCATATCGCACAGTTCGACGCGTGCATAGCCGAGAAGTTTGCCGCTCACGTCGAAAGCGCCTTCTTCCGACAACTGCCTGGTGCGGGACCGCAACTGGCGCCCCGTTTGTTAGTAGCCTTCGGCGATTGTCGGGACCGCTACCCGGATGCATCCAGCCTTCAAAAATATGCGGGGTTGGCGCCCGTGAAGGAAAAGAGCGGCCGCCAGCTCTGGGTCCATTGGCGCTGGAATGCTCCCATCTTCCTGCGACAAACCTTTGTGGAATGGGCCGGCCAGACCGTTGTCTATTGCGATTGGGCCAAGGCCTTCTACCTACATCAAAAACAGGCCGGCAAAGGGCATCATGCCATCATCCGGGCTCTGGCCTTCAAATGGATCCGCATCCTGTGGCGCTGCTGGCAACGCCAAGAGCCCTACGACGAAGCACGCTACCTGGAAGCGCTCAAGCGCAGACGATCACCCCTCTTCGCAGCGCTCAACCCATCCCCTTCCCAAGGCTGATTATGCTTGTTCAGAACACCTCAGGTTCCATCTAAGCTTCGCTTTGGCCGGGTTTGCGCGCCGCTTGCGATCAACAAGCCCTTCGAGGTGTTCGAGCTGATCGAGCAGGTCCGGGCGGCCCTGGGCGAGCAGCCCGCGGACGGCCCCTGAGCCGGAAGCCGCCCCGGGGGCGCGTTCGCAAGCTGAGGGGTTGCGCGCGGACGGGCGAACGCCCACGTTTGTCCGCTCATGTCGCTTTTCAGCCTCCTCGACGTCAGTCTCTGCTTCGGCGGCCCCCCGGTCCTCGACAGGGTCAATCTCCAGGTCGATCCGGGCGAGCGGGTCTGCCTGCTGGGGCGCAACGGCGCCGGCAAGTCCACGCTGATGGGGGTCATTTCGGGCGAGATCAAGCCGGACATGGGCGAGGTCTTCCGCCAGCCGGGATCCCGGTTCGCCCGCCTCACGCAGGAGGTGCCCGCGAACCTCGCCGGCAGCGTCGCGGAGATCGTCGCGTCGGGCCTGAGGGCCCAGGCGGGGCACGAGGAGGACTGGGAGCGCGACGTCCTGGTGCACGAGCTGATCGAGCACCTCCAGCTCGACCCCGCCCGGGGATTCGGGGAGCTGTCGGGAGGCCTGAAGCGCCGTGCCCTCCTCGGCCGGGCCCTTGCCGCAAAGCCGGACCTCCTCCTCCTCGACGAGCCGACCAACCACCTGGACATCGACTCGATTCTCTGGCTGGAGGAGTTCCTGCTCGCCGAGAAGATCAGCCTTCTCTTCGTGACCCACGACCGCGCGTTCCTGCGCAGGCTCGCCACGCGCATCGTCGAGCTCGACCGCGGGCGCCTCGCGGGCTGGGCCTGCGACTACGACACCTACCTGGTCCGCAAGGAGGAGGTGCTCGCGGCCGAGGAGAAGCAGCAGGCCGCATTCGACAAGAAGCTCGCCCAGGAGGAGGCCTGGATCCGCAAGGGGGTCCGCGCCCAGCGCTCGCGCGCGCAGGGCCGGATCCACACCCTGATGAAGATGCGCGCCGAGCGCGCCGCGAGGCGGGCGCGCACCGGCAACGTCAACTTGCGCCTGGCCGAGGCCGAGCGCTCGGGCGTCAAGGTGATCGACGTCGAGAACATGTCGTTCGCCTACCCCGGCGGCAGGCCCCTGGTGCGCGACTTCACGACGACCCTCATCCGGGGCGACAAGATCGGGATCATCGGGCCCAACGGATCGGGCAAGTCCACCCTGATCAAGCTCCTGCTCGGCGAGCTTGCGCCCGCGAAAGGCACGATCTCGCACGGGACGAGGCTCGAGTTCGTCTATTTTGACCAAATGCGCGCCCAGATCGACGATGCCAAGACCGTGGCCGACAATATCGCCGGCGGCAACGAGACCGTCACGGTCGGCGGCCGCACCCGCCACGTGATCAGCTACCTGCAGGACTTCCTCTTCACTCCCGACCGCGCGCGGACGCCCGCCCGGGTGCTCTCGGGCGGGGAGCGCAACCGCCTGCTGCTCGCGCGCCTCTTCACCAAGCCCGCCAACGTCCTCGTCATGGACGAGCCGACGAACGACCTGGACGCCGAGACGCTTGACCTGCTCGAGGACCTCCTGGTCGAGTACGAGGGCACGCTGCTGATCGTCAGCCACGACCGCGACTTCCTGGACAACGTCGTGACGAGCACGCTCGTCTTCGAAGGCGACGGCCGCATCGGCGACTACGTCGGCGGGTACGCCGACTGGGTGCGCGAGCTCGAGAAGGCCGCCGCCGCAAAGGCGGCCCTTGCCGCGCCCGCAAGGGACGAGGCGCGGGCGACCGCCGCGCTCGCGAAGCCCGCCCGCAAGCTCACCAACAACGAGCGCCGCGAGGTGGCCGAGCTGCCCGCGCGGATCGAGGCGATAGAGACGGAGATGGCGAAGCTCGCGGCGAGGCTGGCCGACCCGGCCTTCTACCATCGGGAGAGGAACTCCGCGGCCGACGTCAGGGCGCGCCTTGACGGGCTGGAGCGCGAGCACGCCGTCGCGTTCGCGCGGTGGGAGGAGCTCGAGGCGCTGCAGGCCCG
>Ga0302202_10004854_pt1 | contig 13956 bp, 16 predicted proteins | sample II_Bog_N3_3_FD_194579 | JGI IMG/M metagenome (GOLD analysis project Ga0302202, IMG submission 194579) | Peat permafrost microbial communities from Stordalen Mire near Abisko, Sweden - II_Bog_N3_3 | ecosystem: Environmental > Terrestrial > Soil > Wetlands > Peat | place: Sweden: Abisko...
CAGAGTACAAAAAAGAGAATGCCTATTGTGCCATATGTCAACCGAGTAGAACCGAACGAAGACGCTGTGATTTGGCGATTTATGGATCTTCGCAAGTTCCGCGATTTAATGGCCAGTGAGGAACTTTACTTCCGACGAGCTGACCTGTTCTCGGATAAGAGTGAAGGATTACCCCCTGAGCAATACGCTCAGCGGGTTCTCGGCTTAGACCCGTTTGACATCAACGACCGTGTGAGCCTGAACAATCACCTTGGTTCTCTTGCCCAGCATCGAGAATCCTATTACATCAACTGCTGGCACCTCTACCGTCACGAAACACTAGACATGTGGGAACAATATGGCCATGACGGCGTAGCCGTCTGCTCACGCTATGGACTGCTAAGGTCGGCTCTGGATGGATTGTTGGATGAGGCTCATTTGGGTTTGGTTCGGTATGGCACTAATCATCTGGCAGGGATTTTCAACACGCTAGCGTTTATCACTACCAAGCAACTGCAGTATTCCCCAGATCGCGAGGTTCGGGCTTGGCTAACTGCCTATGACCCATTGGCGGGTGGCAACCGGCATTTCGACTTGAATAATTCCCCCCATCCTGCGCCGCTTGATCTCAATCCTCGCCACTCATGGGTGCCGGACTGCAAACGAAGGCGAATCAACCTGCGCTCCTTAATTACCGACATCTTTGTTTCGCCGTGGGCCGAAGAAGATGCCGTTGAGGAGATAAAACTTTGGGTACAAACGAAAGGTTTTCCCGACTCCGCAAAACGCTCTGGGCTAACGTCAACCCAGACGCCCACCCTGCAAGAGTTCAGGGAAACGCGACATTTGGCCGGGACACGCTTGCCTGAACTCGACATCATCGAAAACCACTCTGTATCCGAGGAAGAACTAGATCGATTTCGCGCAGAGCTGTCCGCGTTAACTCCCAACCGAGTTCAATTCTTATACCGTCAGCGCTGGGAAGCGTGTCGCCTTAATCCTGGAGGCCATCCGCGAGCGACCGATATCCAATACCTCGAGACGACCTTGCGTGTACTCGATGCTTGGCGGCGTAACGGAATCGATGTGGGGTGAGGCGCTGGTGCGTCATAATCGTTCCGCGTGCCATAAGTCCCGCTCTTGGGACTCGGAAAACCTCAGCCGCAACCCTCCGCCCCGTGCTGAACTGCGCTATCCTTAAAGCACCGAATAAGGTGCTCGCCTCGGAGGTCCTCATGCTTGATATCACCACAGACATCCAATCGCTGACGACCTTTCGCCGGTCTTCGGCTCACGTTCTGAAGCACCTCAAGAAGAGCAAGCGTCCCATGGTGCTCACGGTCAATGGCAAAGCCGCTGCCGTCGTGCAGGACGCCGAGGCCTATCAGCGTTTACTCGACATTGCCGCGCAAGCTGACGCCAATGAGGGAATCCGCCAAGGCCTCGAAGACGAGAAGAACGGAAAGCTCCAACCGATCAGAGAGTTTTTCGCAGAGTTCGAAGCTGCACATGGCATATCTCGTTAGAATCACACCGCGGGCAAAGCGCGACCTTGCACACTTGTTCAGGGACGTCCGCGCCGAGCATTCCGAAGCCGCATTGAGTTGGTACAAGGGACTCCTGGATGCGGCTCTGACCCTGGAGAAGCTGCCCAACCGATGCCCGCCAACTTCAGAGGATCCGCGGTTACGGCAGATGCTCTACGGCAATAAGCCGCACGTCTATCGAGTCATCTACCGGGTGCTGGAGAGGGAGAAGCGGGTTAATGTTCTCCACATCCGCCATGGTGCCCGTCGCGACTTCAAAGCCTCGGATATCGCCTGAAACGCACACGGATGACCGAAGGCCGCCCATGCACATCACCCCACAATCCGTCCTCCTCGTCATCGACGTGCAGAACGACTTCTGCCCCGGCGGAGCTTTGGCCGTCTCAGGCGGAGATCAAGTCATCGCGCCGATCCTGCAGATCGCCCCGCGATTCGACCACATCGTCCTCACCCAGGACTGGCACTCCGCCAACCACACTTCCTTCGCCAGCGCCCACCCCGGCAAGCAGCCTTTCGAGTCCATCGATATGCCCTACGGCCCCCAGACACTCTGGCCGGACCACTGCGTCCAGGGCAGCAAAGGAGCCGAGTTCCACCCAGCGCTCCAACTCCCTCGCACCGAGCTCATCCTACGCAAAGGCTTCCGCCCCCAAATCGACTCATACTCCGCATTCTTCGAGAACGACCGCACCACCCCCACCGGTCTTGCCGGCTACCTGCGCGAGCGCGGCCTCACCCGCGTATTCCTCTGCGGCCTCGCCTACGACTACTGTGTGGGCTACTCCGCTCTCGACGCTCGCCGCCTCGGCTTTGAACCCGTCATCCTTCAGGACGCCTGCCGCGCCATCGACCTCAACGGCTCCGTTGCAAAAATCGAAGCTGAATTCGCCAGCGCCGGTGTCCAGCTGATCCGCTCCGACAAACTCGCCGGCTAACACCTCGCCCCAACGAACTGCCTGCCCGCCCGTACGACCGCTAAAATCACTTCAGGCGTCCTTGAAAATCGTCGCCCTCACTCTCATGTCGCGCAACTTCTACATTCTGGCTGCCGTGCTCGGCCTCTTCGCCGTCATCTCTGGCGCCATGTCGCTCGTGCCCTCCAGCTACCAGCCCGGCCTCCCCGCCAATGCTTCGCTCTGGCGCACGGTCGCTTTGGTTCTCATGCTCCTTGCCCTGGGAGCCGCTCTGGTCGGCGTCATGAGCAACCTCTTCGAGCAGGTCGACCGCCGCAGCGAACAGGCCCGCCTGGCTGAGCGTCGCCGTCGCCGCGATGGCCGCAACTAATCCGGCGCCCGCCATTTCAATCTGGGTGCCCCATCCTTCGAGCGTTCTTTGCTCGAAGGGTGGGATGAAAGCAGCCCACCCGCCCTCGTACCCACCGCCCAAGCGCCTAAAATAGACAAGTCGGGATTCTTCCCCGCGGGATCGAGCAATCGCAATGTATGAAGTCACTGTGGAGGCCGGCTTTTCCTCCGGTCACTACCTGCGCAACTACAAGGGCAAGTGTGAAAACCCGCACGGCCATAACTACAAGGTCCGTGTGACCCTCGCCGGATCTGCGCTCGACGAGGCTGGCCTGCTGCTCGACTTCAAGCTGCTCAAGCAGGTGATGCGCCCCGTCGTCGACCGCATCGATCACCAGATGCTCAACGACCTCGAGCCCTTCACGGTCCTCAACCCCTCGGCCGAGAACATCGCCAAATATTTCTACGACCAGACCAATGAGCAGTTGGCCAGCATGACCGCCGGCCGCGTTCGCGTGAAGGATTGCACCATCTGGGAGACCGACACCACCACCGCTACTTACTACGAGTAGCCCAGCTCTCAGGCGGGAACAGGCTCCGCCGCGCCGCGGATGTGCTTCTTCGCAATCGCTTCAATCTCCGCATCGGTCAGTGCTGACAGGTCCGTGTTTTCCGTCGCAACGATCCGGTCAAACGTCTCCGGATGATGCGACTTCAGATAGTCGCTCAGCACGTCCACCGCACTGCTCTTTCCTTTGGCATGGCCAATCAGGATAATCGCGGAGGCGTGAACCAGCTTCCCGGCGATCTCCTCGTAGAAGGAAGTCTCTTCCGGCACATGGTCGCCAATGTAGTGTGCTTCTTTGCGGTGCACCAGATGGTGCTGGAATCCAAACGGATCGTAGGGCTTCACAGTGGCTTCGTTCTCCGGCAGGCTGCCGCCCAGGTCATGGAAGATGTGGGCCGCATGATGGTCGATCACCACCACCATCCTCCCGGATTGATGCTCCTTGGCCTTCTTGCCCAGGACGCCGGCTTCCTTCAGGAACGTCCGCAGTCGTGAAATCTCTTCCACTTCGAGGTTGTGGGTGCTGGGCCGCTTGAAGAAGGCCCGCTGGGACCCGACTACAAAAACAAACTCGTCGTTGTTGCGTTCCTCGACCTCGCCAATCTTGCCGATCAGCTCAACGACGGTGCTCCAACTTAGATTGCGCGGCAGTTTGCCGCCCACAAGACTTGCCAGCAGCTCTTCATGGTCATGACGGATATGTGTGTTCATCCAATCAGCATCCCACCGGCGTGTGAACAGGGTCTGGTCTGCTTTGCTCAGATCATCCCACCGCCGCCGCGCAAAATCCCGCCGCACTTCCCCCCGCTCTCGCGGTTCCAGCCAGTTCCAGGCCCTAGTTCATCTGCGTCGATTTCGACTTCAGATAATTGTCGAACGGAATCTCGAAGTAGAAGAGCTCCTGCCCGTCGGCATTGCGCAGCTTGTGCAGGTGCAGTTTGGCCCCTCGCAGCGGATGATCCAGGTCCGACACGTCGTACCAGAGGAATCCGGCCTGCGTGGTGTGAGGTTCCACAACCAGTGCCTGGTACTCAAACTGGTCAAAGTCCTGCTCGATCTCTTTATTGCTGGCCTTGGGCTTGGTGTGGATCGAGGGCAGACCGCCGGGCAGCGGAATCTTTCCGCCCTCGCGCTCCTTCCGCGTCATCAGCCGCTCCACATCCTCCGGCTCCGCCGCCTGAATCTTGTCTCCCGCAGCCGTTATAAACAGAATCCGCGCATCGCGCAGGCTTATCGGCTTGTCCCCGTCGTTGGTCACTATCAACCGGATCGGAATCACCCCATGGGCCGGGTAGTCCACGCGAAACAGGCTCGCCTTTTCCTTCGTGTCGTAGGGTTCCGCGGCAATCGCGACCTTCTCGTTGTCGTGCACCTCGACCGCAGCAAACGTAGTAGCAGGCTGCACACGGGGCGGGGTATGCTCTGCCCCCATCCCCGGCAACCCGGTGAGCAGAACAAACAGCGGCAGCGCCCGCAAGGTTCTCATCGCCCTCGACTTTATCATCTGGGACCCGCCTGTATCATTTGAGGGTTAGTCCTTTGTTTTAGACGGGGGAAGGCGACATTCCGTCACGCATGATCCTGTTTTTCTACAACCTCGCGATGCTGGCCGCCCTAATCTTGGGCGCGCCCTGGTGGCTGTGGAAGATGGCCACCACACACAAATATCGTGAGGGGCTGATGGAACGCCTGGGCCGTGTCCCCGCCCGGCTCCACATGGCAAAGCCGATCATCTGGCTTCATGCCGTCTCCGTGGGCGAAGTGCTCGCCGTCAGCCGCCTCGCATCTGAGCTCGACCGAGCCTTCCCCGGCCATCAACTGCTCATCTCCACCACCACCCAAACCGGTCAGGCCCTTGCCCGCGAACGCTTCGGCGCCAACCGCGTCTTCTACTGCCCGCTCGACCTGCCCTGGGCCGTAAACGCCTACCTCAATGCCCTTCAGCCGAAGCTCCTCATCCTTGCGGAAACAGAATTCTGGCCTAACCTGCTCAGCGGCTGCTTCCGCCGCGCAATTCCTGTCGCCGTGGTCAACGCCCGCATCTCCGACCGCTCCTGGCCCCGCTATCGCAGGCTCCGTCGTCTCTGGCGGCCCTTCCTGAGCCGGCTTTCCGCAGTTCTTGCACAGAGCGAAACCGACGCAGAACGCCTTCGCGCCATCGGCTGCACTTCAGAACGCGTCTCGGTTGCCGGCAACCTCAAGTTCGACGTCCGCGCCGCTTCCGAGGCCGAAGCCACTCGCATTCTTCGCACCAAGGCTGAGGGTCTGCGCTTTCTAGTCGCCGGCAGCACGCTCGAGGGCGAAGAGACCGCGCTGCTCGAATCCTGGCCGCGCCTGCTCGAAGCCGACCCGCAACTTGCTCTCGTCCTCGCCCCGCGCCATCCTGAGCGATTCGCCTCCGTCTCTGCACTGCTTGATCGCTCCGGCATTCCCTGGGTCAAGCGATCCGATGGGCGGGCGCTGCCTACCAACACATTGCAACCTCTCGCCGCAGGCCAGATCGTCCTTCTCGACACCATCGGCGAGCTTGCCTCGGTCTATTCGCTTGCGTCTGTAGCTTTCGTCGGCGGGAGCCTTATCCCCGCCGGTGGCCACAACCCCCTCGAGCCCGCGCAGTTTGCCGTGCCCATCGTCATGGGCCCTCACTACGCCAACTTCCGCGCCATCGCCGACGATCTCCTGGCTCACCAAGCTCTCCGCATCGCCACAAAAGAGGAGTTGACCCCATCCATCCTCCACCTGCTCACGAATTCTGCCGAAGCAGCAGCGATGGGCGTCCGCGCTCGCCAGGTCTTTGACCAGCAAGCAGGCGCAACCGAGCGCTGCCTCGACGCATTGCAACGGTTGATCCCCGCAAGCCCCACCAGCAGGGAGCCAGCATGAGCCAGCAATCGCGGCCCATGCTGCTCCCCCTGGTTCCTCTTTACCGCCTTGCCCTCGCCGCGCGCGAACTCCGTCTCCGCTCTGGCGTCGAGCCAGTCCGCCGCCTCCGCTATCCCGTCATCAGCATCGGCAACCTCTCCACCGGCGGCTCCGGCAAGACCCCTCTCACCATCGCTCTCGCAAAGGCGCTTACGCAGCGCGGCTTCCAGGTCGACGTTCTTTCCCGCGGTTACGGCCGAAAGAGCTCGCTTCCTGCCCGCGTTCGCCCCGACGGCACCGCCAACGAATTCGGCGACGAACCGCTCCTCATCGCCCGCGAAACCGGCCTCCCGGTCTACGTTGCCCGTCAGCGGTTCGACGCTGGCCAACTCGCCGAAGCCGATCCGCCCGCAAGCTCCAGCGAGAACAAGCCGCGGGTCCATATTCTCGACGACGGCTTCCAGCACCGCCAGCTCCACCGCGACGCCAACATTCTTCTCCTCGACCGGCGCGGCTGGTTTGATCGCCTCCTCCCCGCCGGAAATCTTCGCGAACCGCTCACGGCCATCCACCGTGCTACCGTTATCGCCATCCCTGCCGACGATCCCCAGCTCGGGTCAGACCTAAAGGCCTGGGGCTGGACAGGCCCGATCTGGCGCCTCCGCCGCACCATGGACATTCCCCCAATCGACGGCCCAATCGCCGCCTTCTGCGGCATTGCCCGCCCCGACCAGTTTTTCGATGGCCTCAAAGCCGCGGGCCTTCATCTCGCCGCCTGCACCGCCTTCCCCGACCACCATCGCTATACGCCCCGCGACCTTGCCGACCTTACTTCCCGCGCCCGAGCCGCTGGCGCAACAGCTCTCCTAACCACGCAGAAGGACCAGGTCCGGCTCGGCGTCATCCCCTGCGATTTCTCTATCCAGACCGCCAGCCTTACCATCGAGATCGTCCACCTCGACGAAGCCCTGAACGCCCTCCTCGCTCAGTTGCCGCCCCCTCCCGCGCCTCGCCCCCTGTGAGAAAATCAGAGTTTGCACACGCAGTCCAACTTCCGCTTGCTGGTGGTCCGTCTCGGCGCCATGGGCGACATTCTCCACGCTCTTCCGGCCGTCACAGCCCTGCGCCAGGCCCATCCAAACTGGACCATTGACTGGGTTGTCGAACCGCGCTGGCGAGCCTTGCTCGCCTCCGATTCCAACCCCAACAACAAGTCCATCCCCCGCCCCGCTTCACCCCTCGTCAACCGCATCCACTTAGCCTCAACAAAGCAGTGGCGAAAGTCTCCACTCAACCGCCAAACCTTCTCTGAAATCAGGACCTTGCGCCGCGAGCTCCGCGCCTGCCACTACGACGCCGTCATCGACTTTCAGGGTGCTATCCGCTCCGCCGCTATCGCTCGCATGGCAGGCTGCCCCCGCCTCATTGGCGAAGCCAAACCTCGCGAGTCCATTGCCCGCTGGCTCTATTCCGAGAAGATCGCCACGCGCGGCGCTCACGTCATCGAGCAGGACATTGAGCTGGCTTCCGCCATTGCCGGCGACGACCTCGCATACGTGCTGCCCCTGCTTCCCGTTGACCCCGCAGCCGAAGCCTGGGCCGCTCAGCTTCTGCCCGCCGGCACCCGAACTATCCTCATCAATCCGGGCGCAGGATGGGGCGCAAAGCGCTGGCCCCCTGAGCGTTACGCCGCGGTTGCCGCCGACCTCATCGCCCAGGGCTTCAGCGTCGTGGTCAACGTTGGCCCCGGAGAACAGCCACTCGCCGACGCCATCCTCCAGGCAACCGCTGGAGCAGCCACTCTCCTCAACTGCTCGCTCGGCCAGCTCATCGCCGTCACCCGGCGGGTCGCGCTCGCCATCGCCGGCGACACCGGTCCGCTTCATCTCGCCTGCGCCCTCCGCCGCCCCGTCGTCGGCATCTACGGACCCACCGATCCCAGTCGCAACGGTCCCTACGGGTGTAACTTCAAAGTGCTGCGCAGTCCCACGAGCCGCCGCGACCACACGCGCCACCCTGAACCTGAAGCCGGCCTCCTCACCATCCATCCAGCCGACGTCCTGCCGGCGGTTCACGGACTGCTGGCCGAGGAGAACGCCCGATGAACAGCCCCAACACTCCTCCAAAATCCCCCTCCACGCAGCGGGATTGGATCGCAAGCTGGCAGCGCATTGCCCGCCGCATTCGCGTCCCGCTCGGCTTCCTCGCCGCAGCAATCTATCTCTTCGAGCTGGCTCGCCGTGCACCTGTCCCAGCCGCCGTTGCTTGGAGCCTCGTTCTCGTCCTGCCCGGCCTCTGGCTGCGCGCCTATGCCGCCGGATACGTCAAAAAGAACCGCGAGCTCACCCAGACCGGCCCCTACGCCCACACGCGAAACCCGCTCTATCTCGGCTCCATGCTCATGGCCTTCGGGTTTGCCCTGGCCCTGCTTAGTTGGCCGGTCGCCTTGGTCCTCGGCCTCATGTTCGCCGTCATCTACATCCCCGTCATCGCCTCTGAAGAGCGTTTTCTCCGCGCCACATTCCCTGAGTTCAATGACTATTGCCGCCGCGTCCCCCGGCTCATTCCCCGCATTTTGCCCTCCACCCCTCCAGGGCGCGACAGCCCTCGCGGCGCCTTTGCCATGTCGCTCTATCTCAAGCACCGCGAGTACAATGCTGCTATAGGGGCTGCTCTGCTTTATCTCTGTTTGCTCCTTCTGCGGCCGCTCGCCCAGCAGCTGCTTCACCGGTAAAAGAGGGGTCCGGTCCGCAATCTAGTCTGGTTGATCCTTCCCCAAAGGGTCTTCCGCAACGTCCAAGGTTCTGAACCCCATCCCGCACGGCAGGGTCTGCGCGCCATTTGGCCGCAGTTGCTCAGCCCCACCGGTAAAGGGTCAACATTCACCACCACAAGGAGTTCCGTCTGAAGGTCAGGACGCGTAATACGGGAGTCGGCATCCTCTGCGCCCTTGCAGCGGCCCTTTTGGCTCAAAGCCAGCAGATGCCTACACTTACCCCGCCACGCCCGGGCTTCAGCTTCCCGCGCAAACAAACGCTCACCTATACCGTCGACTGGCGCGTCTTCCCCGCCGGCACCGCAGTGCTCCACTTTGAAGACACCGGTGACCAGGAGCGCATCACCGCCAACGCCGACACCATCGGCGCCATCAACCTGCTCTTCCACGTCAGCGACCGCTTCCAGTCCACCTTCGACCGCGAAAAGGGCTGCACGACGGAGTTCGATAAGCAGACCATCGAGGGCCGCCGCCAGGTCAACTCCACCCTCAAGCTCGACTACCCCAACTCCAAGTCCATCCTCGACGAGAAAAACATGGTTACCGGCAAGACCAAGCACGTTGAGACGCCCGTCCCCGGCTGCCTTACCGACCTGCTCAGCGGCGTCTATTACGCTTCGTCGCAGCCCATGGAAGTCGGCAAGTCCTTCGCCCTTCCCGTCGCCGATCCCCTCCGCCCAGTGCTCGTCACCATGAAGGTTGAGGGCCGCGAAGAGATCAAGACCCCCCTCGGCGTCTTCAAGACGATCCGCGTTCAGCCCACCGCCGACGCCGGCGTAGTCAAAAACCGCGGCAACATCTGGATCTGGTACACCGACGACGACCGCCATCTGCCCGTCCAGATGCGCGCCCGCCTCTTCTGGGGCACCATCACCTTCCGCCTCACGGCCAACGAGAACAAGTAACGCGCCTCGCACGCTTTACCAACAAGCGCTGTCATCTTGAGCGCGGCAATCCGCGCTTTTTGCGGAATGCGAAGTCGAAAGATCTGCGGTTGCTTCTTGGTGGCACCGCCGATCAAACTCCAGCCGGTGTACACTTTTCCTTCACTCGGACGAGCCTTCCGCTCCACACGATGAGGAGTCCCATGCGCCGAATGTTGCCCGCTTTTGTTCTTGCCCTCGTTACAACCCCGTTCTTTCCGGCCCAAACCGCCCAGGCCCAATCTCCCGCCGCGCCCAGGCGCCCCATGACCTTCGAAGACATGATGCATATGAAGCGCCTGGGCTCGACCGCCGTCTCCCCTGACGGCAAGTGGCTGGCCTACAGCGTTACCACCGTCGACCTCGACGCCAACACCAAGACGCCCGAGCTGTGGCTGCAGCCAATTGCAGGCGGCGAACCCCACAAGGTCACCGTCGCCCAGCCCGGCGACGATGGCATTCAGTTCTCCCCAGACGGCAAGCGCATCCTCTTCCTTTCCAGTCGAAGTGGCAGTCAGCAGATTTGGCTCGCCTCCTTCGACTCCGCCACCGGCACAACGCGCAATCCTTATGACGCGGCTCCAGCCAACGGTCCCTTTCAGCTCACCCACAACTCAGTCGAGCCCGACAACGCCCTCTGGTCGCCCGACGGCAAGTTCATCGTCTTCACCGCCGACGTCTACCCCGATTGCCCCGCATTCAGCGAATCAACAGCCGCCTCCGAAGGGTCCGAAGCAGACACGTGCAACAGCAGCCGCGACAAGGCTGCGGCCGACAGCAAGGTCAAGGCGCAAATCTTCACCCACCTACTCTATCGCCATTGGAACCACTACACCGGAGCGAAGCGCAGCCACCTGTTTTCCGTCACTGTAGAGAATTCATCGCCAAGGGCGTTGCTCTTGCGCGACCTCACGCCCAACGATCCCCACGACGTGCCGCCCTTCTCGCTCGAAGGTGGCGGCGGATTCGACATCTCTCCGGATTCTAAGGAGCTGGCCTTCACTGAGAATCCCGACCCCGAACCGGCTATCTCCGTCAGTGCGCAGATCTACACGCTCGACCTGACCAACCCCGCCGCCAAACCGGTGAAGGTCTCCACCTCCGCTGGCGGCAACTTCAACCCCGCCTACTCGCCCGACGGCAAGTACCTCGCCTGGCGTTCCGAAGCCCGCGCCGGCTACGAAGCCGACAAGTTCCGCCTGATGCTCTACGACCGCGCCGCGAAAAGACTAGGGATTTGCTCGAGGGGTCTAAACTACCGAACCTTGCCCTCTCGCATTTTGATAACTGGGTTGACGAGTTCATATGGTCGGAAGATTCGCGTTACATCCACTTCGCCTCTGGAAAGCATGGCGAATCGTACCTCTACTCCATCGGTGTCGATGATCGCGACCTGCGCCCCCTCGAGAACATCAAGGGCGAATGGGGCGACATACACGCTACTCCGATGACCCACGGCCATGCGATTGAGTGGATCGTTGGCTCGCTAATGAAGGTGGATCGGCCATCGGAGGTCGTCCTTGCCGATCTTGACAAGGCGTCAGATGACAGCACCGAATACCACCCACTCCAACTCACCCACCTCAACGACACCCTCCTCGCTCAGCTCGACCTCCCCGCCATGGAGTCCTTCTGGTTCACCGTCAAAGACGGCACCAAACTCCAGGGCTTCGTCATCCGTCCCCCCGCCTTCGACCCCGCGAAGAAATACCCGCTCAAGTTCTTGATCCACGGAGGCCCGCAGGGCGCCTGGGGTGACGCCTGGTCCTACCGCTGGAACGCCGAGCTCTTCGCCGCCAACGGCTACGTCGTGGTCATGATTAACCCGCGCGGCTCAACCGGCTACGGCCAGGCCGTTGTCGACGGAGTCAACGGCGACTGGGGTGGCAAGCCATTCACTGACCTCATGACCGGCCTCGACTACGCCGAGCAACACTACCCGCTCATCGACAAGTCCCGCGAGTGCGCCCTCGGCGCAAGCTACGGCGGATACATGGCCAACTGGGTCCTCGGCCACACCGACCGCTTCAAGTGCATCGTCAGCCACGACGGCATGTTCGACGCCGAGTCCGCCTTCGGCACCACGGAAGAAGACTGGTTCAACATCTGGGAATTCAAATTTCCAAACACCCAGGGGGGCCATCCCTGGGACTACTACGGCAAGCCTGACGCCGAAAATCCCTTCCGCAAATGGTCCCCGTCGCTCTACGCCAAAAACTTCCACACCCCAACGCTCGTCGTCCACGGCCAGCTCGACTACCGCCTCGATGTGAGCGAAGGCTTCCAGCTCTTCGACACGCTTCAGTTGCTCAAGGTCCCGTCCAAGATGCTCTACTTCCCCGACGAAGGCCACTGGGTCCTCAAGCCGCAGAACTCCCGCCTCTGGTGGAAGACCGTCAACGACTGGGTCGACCAATGGACGAAGCCGAAGTAATCCAGTCCGGCTCGTCGGCCGATAATACGGTTTAGACATATGGCGATGACTTCCCGAGTAAAAGCGACGCTTAATGCCGAGGCCGCGGCAGCGCTCTACACACTCATGAGGCGTAGAGGCTGGAACAAATCGCGGGCTTTGCGCGAAGCTATTTGGGCCAATGCTAAGAGCCAGGGCCTTGTGCGCGGGCCTTCGCCCGACGAGCGCGCTGCCAAGAAACTCAAAGCCAAGAGCTGACATGCCCTTCGCCCGCAAACCCGCCAAGCCCCGCGCCTTTCTCGACGAAGGCGGCCTCTACGCCTACGCCGTCAGAGCCCTTGGCCGGCAAATGCGGACGGAATCCGACCTCCGCCGCTTGATGCGTGCCCGCGTGGAGCCGGGCGAGCGTGGCGACGAGATCGTGGCGGCCACTGCCGCCCGCCTCAAAGAGTACGGCTTCCTCAATGATGTCTCCTTTGCCGAAACCTATGCCCGCCTGCGCCACCAGAATGAAAAGCTCGGCCAGCGTCGCGTCCGCCAGGATCTGAAGGCCAAGGGCGTCGCCACCCCACTCGTCGAACAGACCCTCGCCGACCGCTACGCCGGCACCAATGAAGAAGCTCTCGCCCGCGAACACCTCGAGAAGAAGCGCATCCGCAAGCCCGATAACGAAAAAGAAACCGCTCGCATCATGCGCCGCCTCGTCGCCGCCGGATTCTCCACCGGAACCATCTACAAAATCCTCCGCCAGTGGGACATCCCCGAAGAAACGCTCGCCGTCCTCGAAAACTTCGACGACGAGCCGCACGAAGAATGAACTCAGTAGTCTCGCCCTCATTTGGGTGCCCAATCCTAGCGGCGCTCTCGTTCTTCCCGCTAGGGTGAGAACCGTACAGCGCATTACACTAAAGAGGCCATGCAATCCAGATCCGGGAACGAAATCCGCGAGCTCTTTCTGCGCTTCTTTGAGTCCAAGGGCCATCGCCGCGTCCACTCTTCTTCGCTGGTCCCCGCCAACGACCCCACGCTGCTGTTCACCAACGCGGGCATGAATCAGTTCAAGGACCTGTTTCTTGGTGCGGAGAAGCGCGACTACAACCGCGCCACCACTTCGCAGAAGTGCGTTCGCGCGGGCGGCAAGCACAACGACCTCGAAAACGTCGGCTTCACCCGCCGCCACCACACCTTCTTCGAAATGCTCGGCAACTTCTCCTTCGGCGACTACTTCAAGCGCGACGCCATCACCTACGCCTGGGAGCTGGTTACCAGCCCCGACTGGTACGGCATCGACAAAGACAAGCTCTACGTGACCATCTTCGAAGGCGACCCCGCGAACGGAGTGCCCCGCGACGACGAGGCCGAGCAGTTCTGGATCGCCGCCGGCGTCCCCAAGGAGCGCATCCACCAGTACGGGCTTAAGGATAATTTTTGGCAGATGGGCGAGACCGGCCCCTGCGGCCCCTGCTCCGAAATCTTCTACGACATGGGCATCGAGGCGGCCGAGCACGCAGGCGTCGACAAGCCCTTCGGCCACGATGACGCGCGTTACGTCGAAATCTGGAACCTCGTCTTCATGCAGTTCGACCGCGCCGCCATCGTCGATCCCGCCACCAAGAAGACTACCTACAAGCTCACCCCGCTGCC
>Ga0302202_10004855_pt1 | contig 13955 bp, 8 predicted proteins | sample II_Bog_N3_3_FD_194579 | JGI IMG/M metagenome (GOLD analysis project Ga0302202, IMG submission 194579) | Peat permafrost microbial communities from Stordalen Mire near Abisko, Sweden - II_Bog_N3_3 | ecosystem: Environmental > Terrestrial > Soil > Wetlands > Peat | place: Sweden: Abisko, Stordalen...
CCATAGCGCCCGCGGCCACGCCGGTGCCAAACCTCCCGCGACTTCGTGCCTTGGCGCTTTTCGGCCGCCGGCTGCCTCAGCGCGTGGATAGACTTGCATTCCGGCAGCCGAAAACCTCCACAGGAAGAGACTCATGCGCTGCAGCAGATTGCTTCATTTTTTCATGAGCGAAGTGGCATCGTAAACCTTCACCAATGCTACGCCGCCTTCCGTCTGCAAAGCGCTTCGGGAAGCAAGCTAGGGCGGCGCGCCGGACCCACTGACTGCTGGCAACACCAGGCCGATCGCGGAGACCAGGGGCATTGGCGGCGCGCCTTCGACGTGGCCGGACCAGCGATTCGGCGCGCCGTTAACTATTAATTAACCAATAATCTCTCACGCTTGGCTCGGTACCAAAGGCGGCCCCGTTTGGGGCTTTTGATTCGGCAATAGTGCGCTTTTGGCGATTGTTGGCAGCAACGGGGCGGGAGTGGTGCTTTCCGGACGTCACCCAGATCAATTTCCGCTAACCGGAGACGAACGGGCGGCGCGGCTCGTTTCGCACAATAATTCGGCAGATTGCCTGCTCATGATCCAATTGGTGCACGCGTTGCGTATTGCTTGCCGGAGTCGCCCGCGCGTTTAATCGGCGTATGTGCAGACGCTGATTCGTAACGGAATGTGCGTTCTGGTCCGCGCCTTGCGGCAGCGTAGCAAACCATATGAGGAGAGGGATCATGTACAACGATTCTCTGTTCAACGCCTTTGCTCGGTCCTTCGAGGCTCGAAGCGAGACCGAAATGTCGATGGCGGAATATCTGGAATCGTGTCGGGGCGACCCAATGCGATATGCCAATGCCGCCGAGCGGCTTTTGGCGGCGATCGGCGAACCACAAATGATTGACACGGCCAAGGACCCCCGCCTTGGCCGTATTTTTTTGAACAGGACAATGCGCGCCTATCCGGCTTTTGCTGGATTCTATGGCATGGAGGAAACGATTGAGCGCATCGTCGGTTTCTTCCGGCACGCCGCGCAAGGTCTGGAAGAGCGAAAGCAGATTCTGTATCTGCTGGGGCCGGTGGGCGGCGGAAAATCGTCACTTGCAGAGCGGCTCAAGTCGCTGATGGAAGTGCACCCGATCTATGTGCTGAAAGCCGGCGACGAAATCAGTCCGGTGTTCGAAAGCCCGCTCAGTCTGTTCGATCCGGATTCGCTTGGACCCATGATCGAGGAAAAGTACGGCATCCCGCGCCGTCGCTTGACCGGGCTCATGAGTCCGTGGTGCTACAAGCGGCTCGAAGCTTTTGGTGGCGATATTTCGCGATTCCGCGTAGCCAGACTGCAGCCATCGCGATTGCGGCAGATCGCGATTGCGAAAACCGAGCCCGGCGATGAGAACAACCAGGATATCTCTTCGCTTGTCGGCAAGGTCGACATTCGCAAGCTGGAGACCTTCGCCCAGAACGACCCGGATGCCTACAGCTATTCCGGCGGCCTGAACCGCGCCAACCAGGGCGTTCTCGAATTCGTCGAGATGTTCAAGGCGCCGATCAAGATGTTGCACCCGCTGCTGACCGCGACGCAGGAAGGAAATTATATCGGCACCGAGAATATCGGCGCGATCCCCTTCACCGGCGTCATTCTCGCGCATTCGAACGAATCCGAATGGCAAAGCTTTAAGGCCAACAAGAACAACGAAGCCTTCATCGATCGCATCTGCGTCATCAAGGTGCCCTATTGCCTGCGGGTCACCGAGGAGCAGAAGATCTACGAGAAGCTCATCTCGGGTTCCGAACTGGCATCGGCGCCCTGTGCACCCGCAACGCTGGAGACGCTTGCGCGCTTCTCGGTGATGTCACGCTTGCGCAAGCATGAAAACTCGACGGTGTTCGCGAAAATGCGGGTCTACGACGGCGAAAGCCTGAAGGAATCCGACCCGAAGGCCCGCAGCGTCCAGGAGTACAAGGATGCGGCCGGGGTCGATGAAGGCATGGACGGCGTCTCGACGCGCTTCGCCTTCAAGATTCTGGCTGCGACCTACAATCATGACACCTCGGAACTGGGCGCCGACCCCGTCCATCTGATGTACGCGATCGAGCAGTCAATTCGACGCGAGCAGCTTCCCGAGGAAGTCGAAAAACGCTACATGGAATTCATCAAGGCCGATCTGGTCCCGCGCTATGCGGAATTCATCGGTCATGAGATCCAGAAAGCCTATCTCGAATCCTATTCGGATTACGGCCAGAACCTGTTCGACCGCTACGTCGATTACGCCGATGCCTGGATCGAGGATCAGGATTTCAAGGACCCCGATACCGGCCAACTGCTCAACCGCGAGCTGCTCAATCAGGAACTGACCAAGATCGAGAAACCCGCAGGCATCGCCAATCCGAAGGATTTTCGCAACGAGGTGGTCAAGTTCTCGCTGCGGTCGCGGGCGCAGAACGGTGGCAAGAATCCATCCTGGACCAGTTATGAAAAGATCCGCGAGGTTATCGAGAAGCGAATATTCTCGCAGGTCGAGGACCTTCTTCCGGTGATCTCGTTCGGTTCGAAAAAGGACGGCGACACCGAAAAGAAGCACGGCGAGTTCGTCGAGCGGATGGTCGGGCGCGGCTATACCGAACGCCAGGTTCGCCGCCTCGTCGAATGGTACATGCGCGTGAAGCAAGCCGGCTGAGGCGGACCCAACCGTGGCCATGTACATCGTTGACAGGCGTCTCAATCCGGGCAGCAAGAGCCTGGAAAACCGCCAGCGGTTCCTGCGCCGGGCCAAGGAGCTGGTCCGGGGCGCGGTCAGGAAGTCCTCCGAGGGGCGCGACATAAAGGATGTGCTGGAGGGCGGCGAGGTCAGCATTCCCCTGGACGGGATGATTGAGCCGCGTTTTCGCCGCGAAGGCGGCACGCGCGACATGGTGCTTCCCGGCAACAAGAAATTCGTCGAGGGCGACATCCTCCCGCGCTCGGGCGAAGGCCGCGGAAAATCCTCCGAGCCGGGCGCTGGCGACGGCGAGGATGCGTTCCGGTTCGCTCTCAGCCGCGACGAGTTTGTCGACCTGTTCCTCGACGATCTCGAATTGCCGGACCTCGCCAAGCGGAAGCTCGCAGAAGCCGAAAGCGAGGGACTTCGCCGCGCCGGCTATACCAACTCGGGCTCGCCTGCGAACATTTCGGTGAGTCGCACGGTGCGACTTGCCCTGGCGCGGCGGGTCGCCCTGCGCCGGCCGCGGCTCGAAACGATCGCGCAACTGGAGGCGGAACTCGTCACCTGCGACGAGGCGCGCCAGATCGAGCTCGCGGCCGAGATCGAAGCATTGAAGGCGAAGGCGCGCCGAATTCCATTCATCGATCCGATCGACATCCGCTATCGCCGCTTTGAAACCATGCCAAAGCCGGTGGCCCAGGCGGTCATGTTTTGCCTGATGGACGTCTCCGGCTCGATGTCCGAACACATGAAGGATCTGGCCAAGCGTTTCTACATGTTGCTGTATGTGTTTCTGACGCGACGCTATCGGCACGTCGAGATCGTCTTCATTCGCCACACCGACCGGGCGGAAGAGGTTGACGAAGAGACGTTCTTTCGTGGACCGGCATCGGGCGGTACCATGGTATCAAGCGCCCTGGAAGTCATGCATGAGATCGTCCGGTCGCGGTTTCGCCCCTCCGACTGGAACATTTACGCCGCCCAAGCCTCTGACGGCGACAATTCGCTCGCAGACGGGGTCGTCGTCAGCCGGCTGCTGACGGAGACGATCCTGCCGGTCAGCCAGTTCTTTGCCTATCTGGAAGTCGCCGAGGCAGGTGGCAGCACCTTTGAGATGCCGGATTCATCGCTTTGGACGCTCTATCAGCGCTTGCATGCGGAGGGGGCGCCGCTGTCGATGCGCAAGGTCAGCGACCGCAGCGAAATCTTTCCGGTGTTTCACGACCTCTTCAAGCGCCGCCGCAAGCAGGAGAAAGCCGCGCCATGACCGCGAAGCCCGAGTGCCTGTTTGAAGGAGCAGACTGGGACTTCCAGCAGCTGCAACGTATCCATGATGCGTGCGAGGAGATCGCGCGGTCCGAGCTCGGGCTCGATACCTACCCAAATCAGATCGAGATCATCACCGCCGAGCAGATGCTCGATGCCTACTCTTCCGCCGGCATGCCGCTGTTCTACAAGCATTGGTCGTTCGGCAAGCATTTCGCCCATCACGAGAAGTTCTACCGCAAGGGGCTGATGGGGCTCGCCTATGAGATCGTGATCAACTCCTCGCCGTGTATTTCCTATTTGATGGAGGAAAATACCGCGACCATGCAGACGCTGGTGATCGCCCATGCCGCGTTCGGTCACAATCACTTCTTCAAGAACAATTATCTTTTCAAGCAATGGACCGATGCCGAGGGCATTCTCGATTATCTCGATTTCGCGAAGAGTTATGTCGCGCAATGCGAACAGCGTCACGGCCGGTTGGCCGTGGAGCAGACGCTCGATGCGGCCCATGCTCTGATGTCGCACGGGATCGATCGCTACCCCGGCAAGAAGAAGCTCGACCTTCGCACCGAGGAAAAGCGCGCCGGCGAGCGCCGCCTGCACGAGGAGAGCGCGTTCAACGATTTGTGGCGAACGGTCCCGACCGGGCCGGCCAAGAGCGCGGAAATGCTGAGCACGGAACGGCGCCGCAAGCTGCTCGGGCTACCCCAGGAAAACCTGCTGTATTTCCTCGAGAAGTCGGCGCCGCGCCTGCAGCCCTGGCAGCGCGAACTGCTCCGGATCGTGCGCCACATCGCGCAGTACTTCTATCCCCAGGGCCAGACCAAGGTCATGAACGAGGGCACCGCGACCTATGTGCACTACCGCATCATGACCCGACTGCACGAGCAGGGCCGGATTTCCGACGGCAATTTCCTCGAATTCCTGCAATCGCACACCAACGTGGTGTTTCAGCCTGACTTCGACGATCCGCGTTTTTCGGGATTCAATCCCTATGCGCTCGGTTTTGCGATGATGCAGGACATCGAGCGCATCGTCTCCAATCCCGACGCCGAAGATCGGGAGTGGTTTCCGGACATCGCCGGGACCGGCAATGTGATGGCGGTGCTTCGCGACATATGGGCAAACTACCGCGATGAAAGTTTTATCGCTCAGTTCCTCAGCCCGCGATTGATGCGGCACTTGAGAATGTTTCATTTGCATGACGACCCGGCGGAGACCGCCGGTGTCAAGGTCAATGCTATTCACAATGAGCGAGGTTATCGCCACGTTCGCCGCGAATTGGCCCGGCAGTTCGACGTAGGCTACACTGATCCCAATATCGAGGTCGTCGATGTCGACCTTGCCGGCAATCGTCGTTTGATGTTGCGGCATACCGTCGTGAAGGGAGCCCAGCTTAACGAGGCAGACGCCAAGCGCGTGCTTCAGCATCTGGCCGATCTCTGGAGCTATGACGTTTCACTCGTCGAAGTCGACGCCGCGGACAAGATCCTCAAAGAATATGTGGTGCCTCCGCGCAACCTCGCTGCTGCGGCGTAAATGGTTGCCGGGCGGATATCGATCAGAGCGGCTCATTTCTGATATTGGGAAAGACAAGTTTCTTGCCAACACGCGTTCTCTTAATGCGAACCGGTATCAACTTAGCTCGAAAACGCTATAGATCTGGAACCGGCGCGCCGCGGCGAAAGAGGTGGCGCGACTTCATTCTTTCAGCGTGAACTTCTTTCGTAGCTCTGTAGCAATCTTGTCGGCGAGATCCTGCGCGTTTTTCGTATGCTTCGGCGCAGTTACGACCGTCGGCCGCCATCCGAGTATCGGATCTCGGCGCACCGATACAAACACCCCGCCGATCAGCAGCCTCTGAAGAATCATATCTTCGAGTTCGGCGTCGCTTTTTGCTTCCTTTACCACGGGATCCTGTTCTGCCGCCGATCCCAGGCTGAAGCCGAAATCCGACGATTTTGAGGATAGAGCGCCGGGTTGTTCGTTCGTGTGGGCATGCTTGTACCACCGGTTTGTTACGGCTTTTACTTGGCGGTGCAGTCGGCATGTCGCAAACGGCATACCCCTGGAATCATAATCTCGACCCTACGCAACAAAGCATGGAGAGCCGCCTTTGGACTGGGGGCAACTTCCGAGACGGGTCAAAAGCTGCCCTGACGGTCCTGAGTTGGCACTTCCGCGCATTCGCGTGACCCGGCGGCGAACCCATTTTTCCGAACTGCGTCGCCTCGCGTGCAAGCGAAATCTGCTTGCAACGGCTGCGACAAAACACCCCGACGGGCAAATCAGAAAAACCTGTCCAGCCCCCTGTGCAAAAATATTCTGATTTTCAGAAGTGGCAAATCAGTCTATAGCCTCGTTCCGTCCTGCTCCGCCAGAGGGGCGCTCGCGATCGTCACGGACGTGGAGCGGGATGCGGTGGACGCCGAGTGCGCGACAGACGAGCGCGCGCGGGGCGGACGGCGAAGCCGTGTGGTCCTGGCGCCCCGATGCTGGCGTCAAGTTGGCGGGAATGGTCCCGCCGGCGATGGTGGCAAGAAAGCCCGGTCACCAGGGAGAGCGCGGAGTAAGCCGTAAACCATCGCGCAGGGAAGGCCGGATTGCCTCCGCTGAACCTGTATGCTCGTGTGCGCCTTCTACCATTTCAGCACACGGGACCGCGGGTGCAGCGCGCACCCGGTCTTCCCTGCGCCCTCTGCTCATCGAGCGGGGGCAAGACTGATGCACAACTCGGGCAGATCGCGCCGCGGGAACGCGGACGCACGTCTCATCGCTGTTTGACAATTGAATCGGAATTCACCTCGGACCTCATCCTGAGGGCGCGCTCTTTGCGCGCGTCTCGAAGGATGGCATCAGGCTCCGAACCTGCATCCATCCTTCGAGACGCTTGCTTCGCAAGCTCCTCAGGATGAGGTCGGAGATACATTCACGGCCTCTCAGGATGAGTCCCTCGGACAGGCCGTGCCGGACCGCCGCGCGCAATCGCGCATATCGGCTGCCTGTTTTCGGACCTTGTCGGGCCGAGCCGATTATCGTTTTTTGATTATTCGCCCGATTCGCTTTTGCCTCGCCGAGTTTCGCCGTGACACCGCCTCCCGCCGCAGCCGCCAGGCTGGACAGTGCTGCCTTGCCCCTGCCTGAGAAGAAGGCCGCCGCCCGCACCGCGCCGGCGCGGTCGGACCGGCCGTTTCGCGGCATCGCGTTGATCCTCGCCTCGACGGTGTTTCTCGGCGCGTCCGACGTCACCGCGAAATACCTGTCGGCGACGTTGCCCTCGATCGAGATCGCCTGGATCCGGTTTCTGGTGTTCGCGCTGATCATGGCGCCGGCGATGTTGCCGCGCTCGCCGCTGTTTGCGCTGCACACACAGCGACCCGGAATGCAGATCATGCGCGGCGTCGCGCTGTTGTCGTCGTCGCTGTTCTTCATTTCCGGCCTGCGGTTCCTCCCGATCGCGGAAGCCTCCGCCACCGGCTTCGTCTCGCCGCTGTTCGTCACGGCGTTGTCGATCATGTTTCTCGGCGAGCGGGTCGGGTTGCGCCGCTGGATCGCCACCGCGCTCGGCCTGATCGGCGTGCTGATCATCCTGCGACCCGGTACCGGCGCGTTTCATCCCGCCGCGTTTTTCCCGATCGTGTCGGCATTCGCCTGGGCCTGTACCCTGATCATGACGCGGATGATGAGCGGCCGGGAGCACGTGCTGACCACGATGACCTGGTCATCGATCGCGGGGGTCGGCGTGCTCTGCGCGCTGGTGCCGTTCGTCTGGGTGGCCCCGACCTGGCACGACATTGCGTTCGGGATCCTGATCGGCGTCGCCTCGACCGCGGGGCAGTGGATCGTGGTGCTGGCCTTCCGCTACGCCGACGCCTCCGTGCTGGCGCCGTTTTCCTACACCCAGTTGCTGTGGGTCAGCATCCTCGGTTTTGTCATTTTCGGTGAGGTCCCGGATCTCTGGACGGTGACCGGCGCGGTGTTCATCGTCGGCAGCGGCCTCTACACCGCCCAACGCGAGCGCATCCGCCGCTCGCAACTATTGGCGCTGGACGGCGAATTGTCGCCGAATGCGTAATGTAATCGGCGATGCCGGCAAGGGCGTCGTGCGTTACAACTGGTGAGTCCTCGTGCTAAGAGAGATCAAAATCTCCAATAGCCGCCGGGAGGACATCGTTTGCGTGCAGCCATTTTCAGGAACGGCGAGATCGTCGTCGACAGCTTGCCCGAGCCGGTGCCGGGTCCGGGGCAGGTGCTGGTGAGGACGCTGGCCTGCGGCATCTGCGGTTCCGACCTGCACGCGCGCAAGCACGCCCATCGCATGGTCGAGCTGACGCGGCATTTTCCCGGCCGCAAGCCGATGGACCTTGCCCGCGACGTCGTGTTCGGCCATGAATTCTGCTGCGAGATCCTGGATTACGGGCCGCAGACGTCGCGCCAGCTGAAGACCGGTACGCATGTGTGCTCGCTTCCGGCGCTGCTCACCCCGCAGGGACCGCAGGGCATCGGCTATTCCAACGACAATATCGGCGGCTATGCCGAGCGCATGCTGCTCAGCGAGGCGTTGCTGCTCGAAGTCCCCAATGGCCTTGCGGCGGAGCATGCCGCCCTGACCGAGCCGCTGGCGGTCGGTGTTCACGCGGTCGCCAAGGCAAATGCGCGCGGCGACGAGGTGCCGCTGGTGATCGGCTGCGGCCCGGTCGGGCTCGCGGTGATCGCGGCGCTGAAACTGAAGGGCCTGCGCCCGATCGTGGCTGCCGATTATTCGCCGGCGCGCCGCGCGCTGGCGCAGAAGCTCGGCGCCGATATCGTCGTCGATCCCGCGCGCGACCAGCCTTACGCGACCTGGGCCGAGCACGCCGCGATGTCGCTGGAACAGAAGGCGGCGCGGCCGCCGCTGCAGGCATGGCTGCCGGCGCTGAGACCGGCGCTGATCTTCGAATGCGTCGGCATCCCCGGCATGATCCAGCAGCTGTTCGAAGGTGCCGCGCGCGACGCCCGCATCGTCGTGGTCGGCGTCTGCATGGAAACCGACCGCTCCGAGCCGATGCTCGGCATCATGAAGGAACTCAACGTCCAGTATGTGCTGGGCTATACGCCGGACGAATTTGCCGCTTCGCTGCGCCTGATCGCGGAAGGAGAGGTCGATGCGGCGTCGCTGGTGACCGCGACCGTCGGCATCGACGGCGTCGCCCTGGCCTTCGCCGATCTCGCCAATCCGGAACGCCACACCAAGATCATCGTCGAGCCGTGGCGTTGACGTTCGTCGTCTAGGCCGGGGCGACGAAGGATCACACCGGCAGCGCGATCGAGTATTTCACCTGGCTGAGCGCAAAACTCGATTCGATCGAGGCGATGCCGTCGAGGCGCGTCAGCTTGTTCTTCAGGAACGCTTCATAGGACGATAGGTCCGCGGCGACCACGCGCAGGAGATAGTCGCGGTTGCCGGTCATCAGATAGCATTCCAGCACCTCGTCCCATTTCGAGATGGCTTTTGCAAAGCGGTTGAGGTCTTCCTCCTTCTGCCGCGCCAGTTTTATGGAGATGAAGACGCTGACATGCAGCCCCAGCGACTTCTGGTCGACGGTGGCGATGTAGCGGGTGATGACGCCGCGCTCTTCGAGAAGTTTCACCCGGCGGTGGCACGGCGAGACCGACAGGCCGACCTTGTCGGCGAGCTCCTGCATGGTGGTGCGGCCATCGGCCTGCAGCAGGGCGAGGATCTTGCGGTCGATGGCATCCAGGGCATGCATTGGGATAAACTCTGGCTTGAGGGCTCCGGATTGGTATTTTATCCCAATTCCGGCGGGTATGTCGCGGAAATTTGAGATTTTTGCTGCCGGCCCCGGCGTTACCATCCCCCGACCTCCATTGCTGCCGGGAGAGCCGCTATGCCGATCGAACCCGCACGCCTCGAACTGTTGTCCGCGCTGGCGCGCAAGGTGCTGTGGCTGTCGTCGTGGACCATCCACCACGCCAATCACATCCGCCCCAATGCCGACGGCCTCAAGGTCGGCGGCCATCAGGCGTCCTCGGCCTCGCTCGCCACCATCATGTCGGCGCTGTATTTCGCGGTGCTGAAGCCGGAAGACCGCGTCGCGGTGAAGCCGCATGCGAGCCCGGTGTTCCACGCCATCCAGTATCTGTTCGGGCACGAGACCCGCGACAGGCTGGAGAATTTCCGCGGTTTCAAGGGCGCGCAATCCTATCCGTCGCGCACCAAGGACACCGACGACGTCGATTTCTCCACGGGATCGGTGGGGCTCGGCGTCGCCCAGACCCTGTTCTCCTCGCTGGTGCAGGATTACGTCAAGTCGCATGGCTGGATGAAGGACCGGCCCGAGGGGCGCATGATCGCGCTGGTCGGCGACGCCGAGATGGACGAGGGCAACATCTTCGAGGCGCTGCTGGAGGGCTGGAAGCACGGCCTGCGCAACACCTGGTGGGTGGTCGACTACAACCGCCAGAGCCTCGACGCCGTGGTGCGCGAGGGGCTGTGGGAGAAATTCGAATCCATGTTCCGCAATTTCGGCTGGGACGTGGTGATCGTGAAATACGGACGCCTGATGCAGGCGGCGTTCGCCGAACCCGGCGGCGAGGCGCTGAGGCGCTGGATCGACGCCTGTCCGAACGCGATGTACGCGGCGCTGTGTTTCCAGGGCGGCGCGGCGTTCCGCCGCCATCTGCGCGACGCGATCGGCGACCAGGGCGCGGTGTCGGAACTGATCGAGAAGCGCAGCGACGACGAGTTGCTGGCGCTGATGTCCAATCTCGGCGGACACGACATGGCCAGCATGGTGGAAGCCTTCGAATCCATCGATCACGACCGCCCGGTCTGCTTCATCGCCTACACCATCAAGGGCATCGGCCTGCCGTTCCAGGGCCACAAGGACAACCATGCCGGCCTGATGACGGTAGCGCAGATGGAGAAGTGGCGCAGCACGCAGAACATCCGCCCCGGCCGCGAATGGGAGAAGTTCGAAGGGCTGGCGCAGGCGCCCGCGGCGCTCGAGGCGTTTCTCGAGCAGGCACCGTTTAACCGCGACGGCCGCCGCCGGCTGAATGCGCCAGTGGTCGAGGTGCCCGAGCGGCTGTCGTTCACGCCGTCGGCCCAGATGTCGACCCAGCAGGGCTTTGGGCTGGTGCTCAACGAACTCGCGCGCGGCGATACCGAACTGGCCGCCCGCATCGTCACCGCTTCGCCCGACGTCACGGTGTCGACCAATCTCGGCGCCTGGGTCAACCGGCGCGGGTTGTTCGCGCGCGCCGAGAAGGCTGACCTGTTCCGCAGCGAAAAGATTCCCTCGACCTTCAACTGGGAATTTTCACCCAAGGGCCAGCATATCGAACTCGGCATCGCCGAGATGAACCTGTTCATCCTGATGTCGGCGCTGGGGTTGTCGCACCAGATCAACGGCGAGCGGCTGCTGCCGGTCGCCACCCTCTACGATCCCTTCATCGAGCGCGGCCTCGATGCCTTGAACTACGCCTGCTACCAGGATGCCCGCTTCATGGTGGCGGCGACGCCGTCGGGCATCACGCTGTCGCCGGAGGGCGGCGCGCATCAGTCGATCGCGACGCCGCTGATCGGGATGGCGCAGGACGGGCTTTCCTCGTTCGAGCCGGCCTTCGTCGACGAGCTCGCCGTCATCATGCGCTGGGGATTTGCACACATGCAGCGCGAAAGCGGTGAGGGCGGGTCAGTCTATCTGCGCTTGACCACCCGCGCCATCGAGCAGCCGCAGCGGCTGATGACGCCCGAGCTGCAAAAGGGCATCACCGAGGGCGCCTACTGGCTGCGCAAGCCCGGCGAGAATTGCGAAGCCGTGATCGCCTATGCCGGCGCAATGGCGCCGGAGGCGATCGAGGCGATCGGCCTGATCGGCGAAAGCCGTAGGGATGTCGGGCTGCTCGCGGTCACCTCCGCCGACCGGCTGCATGCGGGGTGGACCGCGGCGCGCCAACTGCGCCGCGACCGCCGTGGCGTGGCTCACCTCAGCCACATCGAAAAACTGCTGGCGCCGCTGCCGCGCGACTGCGGCATCGTCACCGTGATCGATGGCCATCCGGCAGCCCTCGGCTGGCTCGGCAGCGTGCGCGGTCACCGCGTGGAAGCGCTCGGCGTCGAGCATTTCGGCCAGACCGGCTCGATTCCCGACCTCTATCGCCACCACGGCATCGACGCCAACGCCATCATCGACGCCGCCGAAAGCCTGACCGCCGGCGCCCCGGTGCGGCACCGCAAGATGGCGGTGTGACGTCCAATCGCCGCCCCGGCGTTCGCCGGGGCGACGAATTGGCTGCCTTGCATCCTCCGCCACCCGCACTTTATATGTAGCGTCCGCCGCAATGCGGCATCCCGCATATGGCGGGTTCAATTATCGGGGGTTTCGTGCAAGGATGCCTGCCGAACGCTCCGTTCCCCCACCAATTGCCCCGAAATAAGAGGTTTACGATGGTCAACCGCATGCAATTCTACATCGACGGCGCCTGGGTCGATCCCGCCGTCAAGAAGTCCACGCCCGTCGTCAATCCGGCGACCGAAGAGGCGATGTATGAGGTTGCGCTCGGCTCCAAGGCCGATGTCGACAAGGCGGTGGCTGCCGCCAAGCGCGCGTTCCAGACCTATTCGCAGACCAGCCGCGAGGAGCGCGTCGCGCTCTTGTCCCGGATCATCGAGGTCTACAAGACCCGCATGAAGGATATCGGCGCCGCCGTGTCCGACGAGATGGGCGCGCCGTTGCCGATGGCCGAGAAGCTGCAGGCCGGCGCCGGCCTCGGCCATCTCGCCTCCACCCTGGAAGTGCTCAAGAACTACCATTTCGAGGAGCCGGCCGGCTCCGCTATGGTGGTGCGCGAGCCTGTCGGCGTCATCGGCATGATCACGCCGTGGAACTGGCCGCTGAACCAGATCGCCTGCAAGGTGGCGCCTGCGCTGGCCGCCGGCTGCACCATGATCCTGAAGCCGTCCGAATTCACCCCGTCGTCGGCCTTGATCTTCGCGGAAATCCTGCATGAAGCCGGCGTGCCCAAGGGCGTGTTCAACCTCGTCAACGGCCTCGGGCCCGAGGTCGGCGCCGCCATGAGCGAGCATCCTGACATCGACATGATCTCGTTCACCGGCTCGACCCGCGCCGGCGTGGACGTCGCCAAGCGCGCTGCGCCCACGGTCAAGCGCGTCAGCCAGGAACTCGGCGGCAAGTCGCCGAACGTCATCCTCGACGACGCCGACCTGCAGAAGGCGGTGATCGGCGGCGTGATGCACATGTTCAACAATTCCGGGCAGTCCTGCAACGCGCCGTCCCGGATGATCGTGCCGCTGTCGAAGATGAAGGAAGTCGCCGCGATCGCCAAGGGCGTGGCCGACAAGACCAAGGCCGGTGATCCCCGCGCCGAGGGCACCACCATCGGCCCCGTCGTGTCGCGCATCCAGTGGGACAAGATCCAGGCCTTGATCCACAAGGGCATCGAGGAAGGCGCCACGCTGGTGGCCGGCGGTCCCGGCCTCCCCGAAGGCGTCAACAAGGGCTTCTATGTGCGCCCGACCATCTTTGCGGACGTCACCAACGATATGACCATCGCGCGGGAAGAGATCTTCGGGCCGGTGCTCACCATCCTCGGCGCCAAGGACGAGGAAGAGGCCGTCAAGATCGCCAACGATACGCCCTACGGTCTGGCCGGCTACGTCTCTGCCGGCACCGTCGAGCGCGCCCGCAAGGTCGGTCGCCAGATCCGCGCCGGCAACGTCAACCTGCAGGGCGTGCCGAACGACCGCACCGCGCCGTTCGGCGGCTACAAGCAGTCCGGCAACGGCCGCGAATGGGGCAAATACGGCCTGGAAGAATATCTCGAGGTCAAGGCGGTCGCCGGCTACAACGCCGCGTAATCGTCTGATGTCATAAAAGCGCCGGGGCGGGAGAAATCCCGCTCCGGCGTTTTTGTGTTTTGGAGAGCGCGTCACCAAACTCAGTGTCGTCCCGGCGAACGCCGGGACCCATACACACG
>Ga0302202_10004862_pt1 | contig 13941 bp, 12 predicted proteins | sample II_Bog_N3_3_FD_194579 | JGI IMG/M metagenome (GOLD analysis project Ga0302202, IMG submission 194579) | Peat permafrost microbial communities from Stordalen Mire near Abisko, Sweden - II_Bog_N3_3 | ecosystem: Environmental > Terrestrial > Soil > Wetlands > Peat | place: Sweden: Abisko...
GTGGCATTGAATCCGCAGTATTCCAGGAGGAAGCATGAAAGCACTGATGATAAGCGCAGATGGATTCGAGGACACGGAACTGCTCGTCCCCTATTACCGGCTAAGGGAGGCGGGCCTGGAAGTGGTGGTGTCCTCCATGAACCACGGGATGATCACCGGCCTGCACGGCTACCAGGTGGCCGTGGACAAGACCCTGGAGGAGGTGGACCCCGGCGACTACGGGATCCTGGTCCTGCCCGGCGGGAAGGCGCCCAGCCTGGTGAGGAAGGAGCCGAAGGCCTTGGCCATGGTCCAGAGTTTCTTCGCCGGAAGCAAGCCCGTCGCCACCATCTGCCATGGGCCCCAGATCCTGGCCAGCGCAGGTGTTCTGAAAGGGCGGCATATCACCTGCACCGGCTCGGTGGCCAAGGAGGTGAAGGAGGCCGGCGGGCTCTATGAAGACCGGGAAGTGGTCGTCGACGGCAATCTGGTCAGCTCCCGCCAACCGGCCGATCTTCCCGCGTTCCTGCGCGAGATGATGCAAAAGGTGGAGCAGAGAACCCATGCCGGGGTTTGAATGCTTCAGCTGAGCCCGGACTATGTTCGGCAAGGGCCGTATTGAAAGGATCTGAATGAATCCGATGCCGCTATACCCCCTGAGGTTTGCGCCGATTTGCCAGTACCGCCCCTGGGGCGGCCGGCGACTTGCCGACCTGCTCTCGACACCTTTGCCCGGCGCCGGTCCCATCGGTGAAGCCTGGCTCCTGAGCGACCGCGAGGATCATCCCACGCTGGTCGCAGACGGCCCCCTTGAGGGGCAGAGCATCGCCCAACTGCTCGAGCAGTGGCCGGAACCCATGCTGGGTAAACTGGCCGGACGATTTCAAAGGTTCCCGCTGCTGCTGAAGTTCCTCGATGCCCAAGCCACGCTTTCCGTGCAGGTGCATCCATCGGATCGGCAGGAGGCCTATCTGCCCCCGGGCGAGTCTGGCAAGACCGAAGCCTGGGTGGTCCTGGAGGCGGGGCCAGAAAGGATCGTCTATGCAGGCCTGAAGCCAGGCACCACGTCCGCGACTCTGCGAAAGGCAATCGTGGACCGGACCCTGGCCGACCAATTGGACCATTTCAGGCCGAACCCCGGCGACGGCATCTTCATACCAGCCGGGACCGTGCACTCCCTGGGCGACCTGGTGGTGTTCGAAGTGCAGGAGAACAGCGACGTGACCTTCCGGCTTGATGACTGGGGCCGCGCCGATCCGAAGACGGGACAGGGCCGGCCTCTGCAAGTGGAACAGGCGCTGGCTTGCATCGACTTTGAACGGGGTCCGTCGGGGCCGGTGGTGCCGGTGGTGGAATCGGCTCAAGGGGAACTGAGGGAACGGATCTTCCTTTGCGAACATTTCGGATTGTGGCGGATCCATGGAGCCTCGCCCTTCCAGGTCGGCGCGGCGGGTACCCCGAGAGTGCTGGTCTGCATCGCCGGGGACGGGCGCCTGGACCATGACGGCGTCCCCTATGCCATCGGCAGAGGCGATGTGCTGCTCCTGCCGGCAGCCCTGGGTGTGTGCTCCTGCTCCAGTTCTGGCGCGATCACCCTGCTGGAACTTTCCCTTCCGGACCGATAGCGAAGCTGGCGGGTCGCGCCGGCCCGCTGCTGAAGGATGCCGTAAACCCTTCACCTCAGAGGCGCTTGTGGCCCGGTGCCGGGAGCGGGAGAGCGTTTCCTGACGGTTCGGCCAGAGGCCGGGTGGACACCTGGAACCTGTTGCGCCCTGTCTGCTTGGCCTGGTACAAGGCCACGTCGGCAGCCCGGAGCAGGGACTCGGCGTCCGTGCCGTCGTCCGGGAAGAAACTGATGCCGATGCTCATGGTGACGGGAATCCTGTGACCGTCGATGAAATGGGGGGTCATCATGGCCGCGATGATCTTCCGGGCGGTGAAGATCGCATCCTCCACCTCCTGAACCTCGGGCAGCAGGATGACGAATTCATCGCCGCCCTGGCGGCAAACGGTATCGGTCAGGCGCACGCAGGCCTGGAGCCGTCGGGCGGTCGACTGCAGCAGGAGGTCGCCGGCCGGGTGGCCGAAGGTATCGTTGACCTGCTTGAAGTGGTCCAGGTCCAGGAAAAGCAGGGCGACCCGGTGGCCCTGGCGCAGGGCGAAGGCGATCGACCGCTCCAGCCGGTCCGCCAACAAGGTACGGTTGGGCAGACCGGTAAGGCAGTCATGGTGGGCCGCCCGGGACATCACCGCGGTGATCTGCTCGGCGGCTTCAGTCCGGGTCTGGGCGTCAACCGTGGTCAGGACCAGGCGCTCGTTCACCCGGCGGATCTGGGCCACCGCGCGGGCGCTGGCCTGGGCGGCCCCCTCTAGGGGGAGCAGGGCCTGCTCGCGCAGGGTGATGGCCGTTTCGCGCCGGTCGGCGGCGTGTTCGCGCCGGTCGGCGGCATGTTCGCGCCGGTCGGCGGCATATTCGCGCCGGTCGGCGGCTTCCCGGCGCAGGGTGGAAGCCTGTTCGCCGGCCAGAACCGCGGCTTCGCGCTCGGCCAGCGTCTGCGCACCCGCCGGGGCCGAAGCCCGCACCTGGCCGCAGGTCCCAGGCCTCCGCCTGGGAGGGCCCGTTCGGTGGGTGGAACTGCTGTCAATCATGGTCGGCTGCCTCCTGGGAATCGATGCAATGTCCTGGCGGAGCGGGAATCAGGCCTGGTCCGCGATGCCGGCCGGCTCCGGGGCCAAGGTTCGCTGCAGGAGGCCATGGAACTCCGCGGCCCGGAACGGTGTCTTGAGCTGACCCGCCAGGCCCTCGACGGCCAGCGCCCCGTCCGGGACGTCGAACCCGGCGTTGAGCACCACCGGCACCTGATCATCGATGGCGTGCATGGCCCTGAAGGCTTCCGCCCCGCCCATGCGCGGCAGATCGAGCGCCATGACCACCAGAGAGACCTCGCCATGGCGGTGCCGGAAGATCTCCACCGCCTCCAGACCATCGCAAGCATCAATGACGGTGAACCCCATCTGCTCCGCCAGCCGTCGTGCCCGGCCCCGCGACTCCGGCTCAGCCTCCACGAGCAACAACCTTCCCTCCCGCCGGCTGATGGGCGGGGCTTCGAGGCTCGGCAGCGGCCTTGCCCCCACCATGGCGGGCAGGAAGACGGTGAAGGTCGAGCCGCGGCCGGGCTCGCTGACCACCTTGAGTCCGCCGCCGTGGCTGCGGAGGATGCCGGTCACGGCGGCCAGCCCCAGCCCGTGGCCGGTCGCCTTGGTCGTGAAGAAGGGGTCAAGGATCCGGGCCAGGATCTCGGGAGTCATTCCAATGCCGTTGTCGCTCACTTCCATGGCCGCATAGTGGCCCGGGGACATGGCCAGAACCCAGCCGCCGGAGTCCAGGGTGGCCGGATCGACCTGCTGGGCGCGGGTCCTGAGGGCGATCCGGCCCGGGGTGCTGGTGGGGCAGGCCTCGGAGGCATTGGTGAGCAGGTTCATCGCGATCTGGAAGATCTGGGTCGGATCGCCCTTGATGAAGGGGACCCGGTCCGCGAGGTCGCAGCGGAGGGTCACATTCCCGGGCAGCGATACGCTGAGCAGGTGGGCTACCTCCTTGATCACGATGCCCAGATCCACCTCCTCCTCCCGGCAGGCGCCCTTGCCCACATAGGCCATCAACTGGCGGGTGAGGTCCCCGGCCTTCCTGGTCGCCTTGTCGATGGCCTCGAAGCAGTGCGCGAGGCTGCCGCCCGGTTCCACCGACAGCCGGCCCAGGTCGGTATAGCCCATGATGGTGGTGATCAGGTTGTTGAAGTCGTGGGCGACCCCCCCGGAGAGCACGGCGAGGCTCTCCAGCTTCTGGGCCTCCATCAGCTTGGCTTCAAGCTTGGAGCGGTAGTCCAACTCCGCCGTGGCCTGCTCGGCCAGTTCCGTCATCATCTGGGCATGGACCGTGGCGATGACCAGATGTTCGTTCGCTTCCCGCACCCGGGCCGCGGCTTGCTCGGAGGCGGTCGCCATGGTCTGGGCATGGAGGGTCGCGAGGACCAGGCTTTGGTTGGCTTCCCGCAACTGCCGAGCGTTGAACGCGTCCGTCTTGCCCTTCGGCCCCGGGCGTTCTGGGCGCTTCACCGTAGTCATGGTCTTCGGCCCGGTGCGGTCGGCGATGCCGGCGTCCGCGTTGGCCGTCCGGTGAGCAGCCCCTCGTATCCGACCACCGGGGCACCGATGATGATCCCGTCCCGGGTGATTTCGTACTGCCTCAGCTCATTGCTGTGGGCGCTGCCGCGCACCTTCACCACCGCCATGACGCGGTTCAGGCGGCTATCCAGCTCCACATAGCGCTGGACGATGATCGCATCGGTGAGGAAGGCCGCCCCATTGGGGCTGAAGCGCAAATCCCCATAGCGGTCTTCCAGCTCCGAGGTCATCAGCACCGTGACGCCCAGACCCGACAGCACCGAGACCATCCGGAACAGCGATTCCCGGAAGTCTTCCCGGAAGGTCGGCGCCACGGCCAGCTCGAACCCCGATAGCGAGTCGATCACCACCCGGGTGGCCTTCATCCGGTGAATGAGGTCGATCAGGTGTTGCACGATCTCGTCAATGGACAGATCCAGCAGGCGGGTGTTGATCAGGCCGATCTTGCCGCTGCGGACCAGATCGTCGATGGTGCGGGTCCAGGACTGGCTGGGGGTCTGTTCGAACGCGACGATCACGCCCGGTTGGCCGAGGCGGACGCCTTCGGCCAGGAAGGCCGTGGCGAGGATGGTCTTGCCCGACCCGGAAGGTCCGGCCACCAGGAGCGAATAGCCGGAAGGCAAACCGCCGCCCAGCATTGCGTCCAGGCCCGGGACGCCCATGGCCAGACGGCCGTCCGAACGCGGAGCGACGGCCGTGGCCGATCCGGACTCGGTATCGCCTGGCACCACCGCTGCCGGGAAGATTTCGATCCCGGAGGCGGTGATGCGGAAGGTATGGATCCCTGGGCTGGTGGCCTGGCCACGCAGCTTCGTCACCTGGATCTTGCGCACCATGGAGTTGCGGTAGACGCTCTGGTACAAACACAGCAGGCCGTCCGCCACGGTGAAGATGGGGTGGGTGTCGCTGGCGGAAGGCTCCTCGCCGATCAGGAAGGTGGTCGCCTGCCAGCTGCTCAGTTGGATCCCCAGCTGCTGGATGAACTCCTGCGGGCCGAGGGCGCCCTTGGCGTGGGGGGTCGCCTCCAGCAGGATCGAGCGGAAGGAATCGACGAACACCAGCCCGGGGGAAAAGGCCTCGACCTCCTTCATGATGCTGGCCAGCACCTGGTCGAATCGACCGGAAGCGACGGCGTCGGCCAGGTTGACGAACCGGATCGTGTCATTGACCATCCCTGGCTTGAAGAACGAGAACTGCTGCTGGTAGCGGAGCATCTTCAGGGGTGGTTCGCCGAGCACGGTGAAGAACAGCGCCCGCCGCTCGCGGGTGGCCAGGGCGAACATCATCTGGTGCGCCAGGGTGGTCTTGCCAGATCCCGGAGGTCCGGTGATGAGATTGAAGGAAAACTCGGGCAGGCCGCCCCCCAGAATCGAATCAAGCCCTGGAACGCCGGAGGGGAGTTGCTTGATACATACCTTTTGGCTCATGATGCGGTCTCCTCCGGGAGCTTGGGGGGGGGTGACGTCCAGATCGGATCCAGCAACCGGTCCGTCAAGGACGCTCCGATCATGGTCGCCAGCATGTCGGTGAAAGCCACCAGCAGAGCCACGCTCGCTTCGGTGGCCGCCATCGGGTCGCGGGCCTCCAGGAGCGGCTTGATGCCGGTCAAGGGACCCAGGCCATCCGCCCGCTCCCCGGAAAGGCCCAGCCACGGGAAAGCCGGAGTCGTCAATTGCAGCGAACGGCGCACCAGGGCGTCCACCCCCCGGGAACCGATCAGGGGGGCGAGGCAATCGGCGACTTCGCGCCAGAGGCCGAGGGCCGCTCCGGCGATCGCACCGGCTCCGGGGTCCTGGCCATGACGCTGGGCCAGCGACCTTCGGATTGCCTCGCAACGCAGACCTGTCTTGCCCGATGATGACATTTGCTCGTGCTCCGCTCTCCCGAAGGGAGGCTTCCCTCTATCCAACTGCTTGACCAGGCCGGTCAGGGCGCTTCATAGATCGGCGGATTCAATCGCTCCGGCCGCTGTCCTGGGGGTTTGGCCCACATGTTCCGATCATTCCCTCTGACAATGCGGATGACGCCCCTTGGGCGTTTTTTTGGTCCGGGGTCGTTCTTGGGCCTACCGTCCATGGGGTTCTCCTCGATCCGAAGGTTGCATGGTTGGTGCCAGTCGATTAACTTGTTTAAAATCAATCTATCCATAATAAGATGGATCCATCCCGATCAGACTGAATTTCATTTTGAATGGGCGGCCCCCCGGAGACAGGACTCCCCCTGGTCCGGCTGGTAAAATGGAAGTTCCAGTGAAACCGACCATCATTAAACGGAAGAGGCGAACCTTGGATCTCAGACTAGCCACCCCCCAGGATGCGGATCGGATCGCCGGCCTGGCCAGCGCCTTCCGCAATCACCTGGAAAGAGCGACCCCGACCGATGCCCAATTCCGGACCAGCGTGGCCGCCCTGCTTGAATCCGGGGACGCGGAATTCTACCTCGCCGAAGCGGATGGCCAGCCCATGGCCTATGTCCTGCAGCGGTTCCGGTATTCCATGTGGGTCGCGGGCCTGGATGCGACCATCGAAGACCTGTTCGTGACTCCGGAGCACCGGCGCAAGGGCATCGGCAAGGCCCTCATCCAGTTCGCCCTGGACCGGGCCAGAGGGCGGGAGTGCCTGTCCGTGGGCCTGGACACCAACGAAAACAACGCCGCGTCCAACCGGATCTACACCGGGCTCGGGTTCAACGCCTTTTCCAGGCGCTGGCAGGGGCGGCAGCTTTTCTTACGGGTCAACCTTCCTGTTTCGAAAGAATAAACCCCAGGTGGTCGCTCTGGATGTCCTTCTGGCCATAATGGGAACCAGAGGGTGGACCGGATGAAAAGTGGTGCCCAGGAAATCAAGTGGCTGGCGGACGTGGAAGCGCATGATTATCCCGCCGCCGCAGCCTATCTCAGCCTCGTGTTCGGCCCGGAACGGGTGGCCGAAGTGATTGCCGGACTCAAGGCGGGGTCCTTGGTCCAATACAAGGCCAAGGATATCCTGAGGGCGTCCCGGCTCTCGCTGCTTGGCATCAGCAATTCCCACGTGGAGAAGGACAAGGCGAAGATCGTCAAAGGCGACTGGCTTTCCCCGATCCTCCTGCTGCGGGACGAACGGAACGGCAGGGTGGTCATCGCCGACGGCTACCACCGGCTGTGTGCCGTCTATTATTTCGACGAGGACGCCTGGATCCCCTGCAAGATCATTTGAAATGGAAAAATCGGGCCGAGGATCGGCTCACCCGGCAGGAAGGGTGGGTTCCCCGGCGGTCTGGAGCAGGGACTTGGCCTCGATCCGCCACGTGCCGTAGTGGAGGGTGAAGGCGCAGCCGCACACCAGGCAGCCGAAACCGCCCAGGGCCACGGTGAGCGGGGCGCCCAGGCGGTGGGCCAGCAGGCCCGCCATCAGGCCGCCCAGGGGGGCCATGCCCAGGAACATCATGGCGTAGATGGACATGACCCGGCCCCGGAAGGCGTTGGGGACCATCATCTGGATAAGAGTATTGGTGGCGGCCATCTCCACCATGTAGGTGAAGCCCACCAGCAGCATCAGCGGGATCGAAAGCAGCAGGGAACGGGAGCTGGCGAAGGCGATCAGCGCGAGACCCAGGCCCAGCGAGCTGGCCGCGATCCAGCGGCCGAGGCCGTGGAAATGGGGGCGGCAGGCGAGGGTGAGGGCGCCGGCCAGCGCCCCGGCCCCCGAGGTGCCCATGAGCAGGCCGAAGGTGCGGGAACTGCCATGGAAGACCTGGTCGGCGAAGATCGGCATGAGAACCCCATAGGGGGTGCCCAGCAGGCTGAGCAGACCGAGCAGGATCAGCAGGCTGCGGATGGGCAGGGTCCGCCGGACCATGGCGAAGCCCTCCAGCAGGCGGCGGGTCTGGGACTGGCCCGGTTCGTCCGGGTCCCTTGGCTGAGCCGGAGGGAAAGTCATCGCCAGGAGGCCGGCGATGACCGCGAGGTAGCTGATTCCGTTTAGGAAGAAGCACCAGCCCTCGCCGACGACCGCCACCAGGACCCCGGCCAGGGCCGGTCCGGCGATGCGGGCCCCGGTGACCATGGAGGAGTTGAGGGCAACGGCGTTCATGAGGTCGGCCCGGGGCACGGTCTGCGCCACGAACACCTGCCGGCCGGGGTTGTCGAAGGCGTTGGTGACGCCCAGCAGCAGGGCGGAGACGAACAGGTGCCACATGCGCACATGGTGGGTCAGGGTCAGCAGGGCCAGCGCCAGGGCCAGGACCATGGCCAGCACCTGGGTGGTGAGCAGCAGCCGGCGGGACGGAACCCGGTCGGCCACCAGACCTCCCACCGGGGCCAGCACGAACACCGGAATCAAGGTACAAAAGGACATGAGCCCGAGCATGGCGGCCTTGCCCGTGAGCCGGTAGACCAGCCAACTCAGGGCGACCATCTGCATCCAGGTGCCGATGAGCGAGAAGATCTGGCCGCTGCAGAAAAGGGCCCGTCGCTGTTTCGGGTGGGTGATCACACTTTGTAGGGGGGTGGACCCTGAGCCAATTTGGCGGGTTCGCTGGCCTCTGGGGGCATCCTGAACACCGGAAGGGATTCCAGGGAAGAAGGGCTGCCTGGGCCGCTGGCTCAACGGCCTGATTCTGGGGAAACTGAGTCCATGGATATGACGACCCTTTTCACCATGGCTCTCGGGCTTCAGGCCCCTTGGGAGGTCAAGGACCTCCAGTTCAACCCGGAGGGCCAGCGACTGGACATCATCATCGACTTCACCCGGGGGGCGAACTTCCCTTGCCCTGTCTGCGGCAAGCCGAGCAAGACCCATGACACCGAGCAGAAGACCTGGCGGCACATGGATTTCTTCCAGCACTCCGCCTACCTCACGGCCCGAGTACCGCGCTGCAATTGCGATGAACATGGGGTCAAGCTGGTTTCGGTGCCCTGGGCTCGCCCAGGTTCGGGGTTCACCTTGCTGTTCGAGGCGCTGGCGATGATGCTGATCCCCACCATGCCAATGGCTGCTGCCGCCAAGATGCTCCGGGTTCATGACACCCAGCTTTGGCGATTGGGTCACCATCATGTGGATGAAGGCCTGGCCAAGGTGGACATGTCCAAGGTGAGGGACATCGGCATCGATGAGACCTCGGCCAAGCGGGGGCACAACTATATCTCCTTGGTGATGGACATGGATGCGAGGAAGCTCCTGTTCGCCGTGGCAGGCAAGGGCCATGAGGTCCTGGGAGCCTTCAAGGCCGACCTCCTGGCTCATGGTGGCGACCCCGGCAAAATCAGGGAAGCCAGCCTCGACATGTCCCCGGCCTTTGTCAAAGGCCTTCGCAAACATTTCCCCAAGGCCCACCTCACCTTCGACCGGTTTCACGTCATGAAGATCATCGGTGAGGCCGTGAACGAAGTCAGGCGCAACGAAGTCAAGGATCGCCCGGAGTTGAAGAAGACCCGCTACATCTGGCTGAAGAACCGCTCGAATCTCACGGCCGGCCAGGAAGAGAAGCTGAATGCCTTACAGGGCGCTAACCTGCTCACCGCCGAAGCCTACCGTATGAAACTCACCTTCCAGGACCTCTACTACCAGTGCAACCACGAGGACGCCGGCCAGTTCCTGGACGAGTGGATTCACATGGTCCAGGCGTCCGGGATCGAGCCTATGATCAGTGCCGCGGACACGGTCCGGAAGCACAAGGCCGGCATCCTGCGCTGGTTCAAGAGCGGCCATACCAACGGCATCCTGGAAGGGATCAACTCCCTGATTCAGGCAGCCAAGGCTAAGGCCCGTGGGTACCGTTCCGTCCGCAATCTCATCGCCATGGCCTACCTCATCGCGGCCAAGCTCAAATTCAACTTGGTCGAACTCTGGCCGGTCGTACCCAGGCCTCCCATCAGAACGGCCAAGCGGCCCCTGCGGTCCCCAGTGTTGGCCTGAAACCAAACCTGTCTGTATAGCCCGTCAGCACCTGGGCCAGAACGACCGGGAGAAGAGGGAAAAACCAAGGCCCGCCCGGCCTGAGGGCAATCAGGAAACGCCGTGGAGGCTGCCGGGGGCCGCTTTTCGGCCCCTGGCTGACTCCATGGCAGGCAAGCGATAGCGCGCCAGTTTGCTGCCGATCCCCTGCCATGACCTGGGCCCCGGCTGAGGTGCCAGCACGCTTCCCTGAACCTGCGAATGGCCCAGTTTTAAATGGCGGCTACCCACCTGGAACAGCGAGGAACCCAGAAAAGGCGGTAGTTGCGATGTCGGAGGGAGCGGAGGGCGTCGGGAAGCGCAGGCATTGTCTGATGGTGCCACAGGAGGGGCGCCTCGGGCCGCGATTGCGGGTGCGCTAAGATGGGGCTGCTGTTATTTGCCAAGGGGGTCTCTTTGCCACCCATTCTTTACCTGCTTCTCAACACCCAGGCCAGTGACGAAGTGTGGTTCGAAGGGTTGTTGCGGTGGCTGGTGGAGGGCTCGCCCAGGGCCGGAGATCATTCCAAGCGGACAGCCAGACTGGCGACCTTGAACACCGCGCTCCAGGAACATCCCCAGGGACCGGATTGGCGGGCGCGGATCCGCAAGGTCTGGGGCCACACCAGCGCGGTCCGGCTGCTGGCCGACACCGGTCTGTGCTCCCACACCGCCTTCCTGCGGGAACTGATGCATCGGGTGGTGGAGCGGTTCGTGCCCCGGCTGGATCCCGAAGCCGATCTCTCGGCGCTGCTCGATCGGTTGGAGCTTTCGGAGGATGACGCCGATTGGATCCAGAACCTGGCCAAGGACCAGTCCCGGCCCTGGCGGGAAATGCTGGTCCTGCCCGGGGAAGCGATCTGGGATGCCGCCCAGCTCCTGGCCTACCGGGCCACGGCCCTGGGGCTGGCCCGGGATCTTCTGGGGCTGGCGCCCGACGAGCGGGAGCTGGATTCACCGTTCGGCCGGCTGCCCGAAACCATGGCCGCCCTGCGCCGGGGTGAGGACACCGATTGGCCGGAGCTCCTGGCCGCCTGCCGGATCCGGCTGCAGGCCGCCCTGGACTACCTGGACAGCCACGGCGTCTCGTCGGAACTGGTGTTCCGCCTGGACCTTCTGGAGGCCCACCTGCAGCGCATGGAGGAACTGGTGAGCCTGGCCGCGGGACCCCTGGATGGCCAGGCCTTCGCCGCCACCCTGATCCGCCGGTCCACCAGCCACAGGAGTTTCCGCAGCCTCCTGCACAGCACCACCCGCAGACTGGCCCGGAAGGTGGTGGAGCACACCGGGCAGACCGGGGAACATTACATCGCCAATTCCCGGGAAGAGTGGGTGGGGACCTTCTGGTCCGCCGCCTGGGGCGGAGTCCTCACCGCCTTCACCGCGGCCCTGAAATACGCCATTGCCATGGCGGCCCTGGCGCCCATGGTGGCCGGGCTGGGCTTCGCCGCCAACTACAGCGTCAGCTTCATCACCATGCAGTTCGCCGGCTTCACCCTGGCCTCCAAGCAGCCGGCCATGACCGCCGCCAGCCTGGCCGCGGCCCTGGAGGACCGGCTCCCGGGCAAGGCGATGGTGGATCTGGTGGCGGGAATCACGCGGTCCCAGTGCATGGCCACGGTGGGCAACGTGCTGTGGACCATCCCGGCGGCGATCCTGCTAAGCCTGGCCTGGCAGAAGCTGACCGGGGCCCCGATCCTCAACCCCGAGACCGCGGCCCATAGTCTGCAGGGCCTCCACCCGTGGCGCAGCTGGACCTTGCCGTTCGCCGCCCTCACCGGGGTTTTCCTTTGGATGTCGAGTCTGGCGGCGGGCTGGGCCGCCAACTGGAGCGCCTTCCGCTGTCTGCCCGAGGCGCTGTCCGGGCACCGGCGGCTGGTCTACTGGCTGGGCGCGGAACGGGCCGCCGCGGTGGGCCGGTTCGTCGGCCGGAACCTGGGCGGAGTCTGCGGCTACCTCGCCCTGGGTTTCCTCCTGGGCTTCATGCCGGTGGTGTTCACCTTCATGGGGATCCATGCGGAGGTCCGGCACGTGACCCTGTCCGCGGCGTCCCTGGCCCTTTGCGCGGCCAGCGAACTCACCGGCAAGGCGGCCATGCCCTGGGCCGGACTGGCCTGGGGCATGGCCGGGATCGCCGGGATCGGCATCCTCAACTTCGGGGTCTCCTTCGCCCTGGCGTTGCGCACGGCCATCGACGCCCGGGGCCTGGACCGGAAGGGCAGGGAAGGGCTGCGCCGGCTGCTTTGGACGGCCTTCCGGGACAACCCCTGGCATTTCATCGGGCCGCCGGCGGGAAAGAGCGGCGAGGAGTCGCCTCGGTGATCCGGAGCCGGTGGATCAGCGGCCGCTCTTCTTCCAGTCGGCCAGGAAGCCTTCGATGCCGCGGTCGGTGAGGGGGTGGGCCAGCATCTGGTCGAACACCTTGGTGGGGATGGTGGCCACCTGGGCGCCGGCCAGGGCCGCGTCGGTGACGTGCCTCGGGCTGCGGATGGAGGCGGCCAGGACGTTGGTCGGCAGGTCATAGTTGGCGAAGATCTGCACCAGCTCCTGGATCAGTTCCATGCCCACGGCATTGATGTCGTCCAGCCGTCCCACGAAGGGGGACACATAGGTGGCGCCGGCCTTGGCGGCCATCAGGCCCTGGGTGGCGCTGAAACAGAGGGTTACGTTGGTCCGAATGCCCTCAGCCTTGAAGGCATGGGTGGCCTTGAGCCCCTCGCCGGTGAGCGGGACCTTGACCACCACGTTGGGGTGGATCTTGGCCAGGAGGATGCCTTCCTTGATCATGGTCGGGGCGTCCAGGGCGATGACCTCGGCCGAGATCGGGCCGTTCACGATCCCGCAGATCTCCTCGATGATCGCTTCGAACGGCTTGCCGGATTCCTTGGCGATCAGGCTGGGATTAGTGGTCACGCCGTCCAGGATGCCCCACTCGTTGATGCGGCGGATCTCGGCGATGTTCGCGGTGTCGATGAAAAACTGCATGCGCAACTCCAGATAGTGAAGGGGGTGTTGGTGGATTACTTCCTGCCGCGACGGGTGCTCACGTCGAAGATCACCGCGGCGGCCAGCACGGCGCCACGGACGATGTACTGGGAGGAGATGTCGATTCCCATCAGGTTCATGCCGCTGGTGAGGGACATGTAGACCAGGGCGCCGATGATCGAACCGGTGACCTTGCCCACGCCGCCCGCGGCCGAAGCGCCGCCGATGAAGGCCGCCGCGATGGCGTCCAGCTCGAACAGGGTGCCGGCGGTGGTGGTGGCCGACTGCAGCCGGGAAGCGAACAGGATTCCGGACAGGCCAGCGAGCAGGCCCATGGAGCCGAACACCACGAAGGTGATCTTCTTCACGCTGATGCCGCTCAGTTCCGCGGCGTCGGGATTGCCGCCCACCGCGTAGATGTGCCGGCCCAGGACGGTCTGGGTGGTGACGAAGTCGTAGATGATGACCACCACCGCGACGATGACCAGGGTCCAGGAAATGCCGTTGTAGCCGGCCAGCACCCAGGTGACGCAGCACATCACCGCCGCGATGAAGACGATCTTGACCGTCAGCATGCCCGCGGAAAGCACTTCGAAGTTATAGGCCAGCTTGGTCTTGCGGGTCTGGATCTCGCTGTAGATGAAGTAGAGGATCGCCAGCAGCCCCAGCAGCAGGGTCAGCTTGTGCACCCCTTCCAGGACCTTGATCCCGCCAAGCAGGTCGGGCACGTAGCCGTTGCCCAGGGAGTTGAAGAAGGTATTGTCGATGATGATCGTTCCGGTATTCAGGGTGACCAGCAGCAGGGCGCCGCGGTAGATCAGCCAACCGGCCAGGGTCGCCACGAAGGAGGGGATGCCCAGCTTGGCCACCAGGGTCGCCG
>Ga0302202_10004894_pt1 | contig 13885 bp, 8 predicted proteins | sample II_Bog_N3_3_FD_194579 | JGI IMG/M metagenome (GOLD analysis project Ga0302202, IMG submission 194579) | Peat permafrost microbial communities from Stordalen Mire near Abisko, Sweden - II_Bog_N3_3 | ecosystem: Environmental > Terrestrial > Soil > Wetlands > Peat | place: Sweden: Abisko, Stordalen...
CCCCAAAATACGCCGGCCGCGCCAGCCGCTCAGGAAGCCCTTCCAGCCGCCGCCCCTTCCGCCGGTTTCGAGGCCGACGCGCCGGCCGCCCCCTCGCGATTCGCACTCCCGCCGCAAACCGCCGCGCTGCTGATGCGCCTTTCGGAATTGTTGCGCCGCCCCGACGCGCCCACGCCTTTCGCCATTGGCTTGTTCGCCAAAGCCGGCGGCGGCAAGAGCAGCGCCCTCAACTGGTTGAGGGCAAGCATTTCCGCGCCGGACGGGTCACCCGTCGCCGCGCTGAAAGCCGTCGATCTGGCCGCCGAGCCCGAGCGCGCTCTGGCCGCCGCCCTTTTCCGCGCCTTGGCCCCAAATTTTGGCCCCTTCGCCAATGAGGCCGCCCACGAAGGCGCCCATTTTGGCTCCGATGCGGGCGCCCTGGCCCGCGCCGCGCATGAAAAACTCGACCTCCTGCGTCGCAAGCTGCTGATCGAACGGCAAAACCTCGCCCAGACCGAAGCCCGGCGCGCCGGGCTTGCCGAAAGCTTGCTCTATGACACCCCCGGTTCGCGCGTGGACGCCTATGCGCGGCGGATCCGCGCCGCTTTCGAGCCGCGCCTGCGCCGTTTCGGCTTTTCCGGCGACACCCTGACCGGTTTTAAGGATTTCACCCGCGATCTGAACGAGACCGGCTCCGTCCAGTCGCGCCTCGTCAGCGCGGGCAAGGCGGTTTACGCCTTTCCCGGCCAGATCCGGCTGCTGGTCTACGCCGTCGTCTGCTTCGGTCTCAGCTGGGGCGCGAGCTGGCTTTCCGACAACAACACGCTCTGGCTGAACCCGATAAACTCCTCGGGCGCACAAGGCGCGCAAGCCGGCGACTACCTGCAACATCACCTCGATTGGCTGACCCAGTCCGCCCATGTTTTCAGCCTGCTCGGCCTCGTCCTGATCGGCCTCAACCTGTGGCGGGCCTTTTCCTTCATGCAGCCCTTGTTTCACGCCGCTGGCCTGCTCGACGAGGATGTCGCGGCCAAGCGCCATGAACTCGACCAGACTCTGGCGCATCAGGCGCGCAGCGTCGATCTGATCGGCGCCGAGACCGCCGCCGTCGCCGCCAAGGCCACCGACGCGGATCGGCGGGCCGCCGCCGCGGGCGCCAGCAAAAATCCGCCGCTCTTCCTCGAAACCGACGCCGCCACGCAGAAACGCGATTTTTCGCTCGGCTTCCTGCAAACCCTGTCCGCGGCGATCGAAAAGGGCGGCCCCGGCGCGCCGCGAAAGCTGATTGTCACCGTCGATGGCTTTGAGGGCGTCGCCGATCCCGCCACCTTGTTCGACCGGCTGCATGATTTGCTGGCGCGGCCGGGCTTTGTCGCCGTTTATGCGATAAACCCCGGTCTTTTCGGGACGGCGCCGGAAAACCTGACCCGGCGCATCCAGTTGCCGCTGCAACTCGCCGCCGGGCGCTCCGAAGCCGCCACGTCGCTGGCGCCGCTCGACGCGCCCTTGACGCCGGTGGCGACCCAACTGCTCGGTGCGTTGACGCCGCTTGCTGGCGACGGCCCGCGTCTGCAGAAGCGGCTGCGCAATCTTTTCCGCTTCCTGCGTCCTGCCGAGGACGCGCCCGCGGGCCTGTCCGCGGCGCTCGCCCTGTTCCTGGCCGCCCAGCTCGGCGCCTCGGCCGACGACCGGCGCAGTCTCAATGAGGCGCTTGACGGCGGCGGCGCCGGCTTCGCGCCGTTCGGATCGCCGGTTCTGAAAGAGGCGCTGGCCGCAGCCGGACCAATCGACCGCGCCCAGGCGCGGCAGGCGGCGGCGCTGGCGCGGCACGTGGTCGGCTAATTACTCCGCTCACTTGTCCGCTTTACTTTCGAAAAGCGTAAAGGTTATATTATGACTGAAAATTTTGATAATCTATTGCAGCAATGGACGGCAGTCTCCGGAACTTTCGGCAAAGCTCGAAGGGCGCCGCGAAAGGTTCTTTCCGACGCAGAGGCTGTGTTCATGCCGCCCGGTTCCCGGCTGCGGGGCCGCCTTGTGGGAGAGATGGGCCCTTATCTCGTCATCGACAATGCCGCTGCGGACGGAATTGCGCCGTTTGACGACTCGATCTGCTTTTTCGACAAGGCGCATTGGGCGGAGGCTACGCCGGCGCCGGTGGCTTTGGCCGATCTTGCCGATAGCGTCTGGAGTTTCGGCAGGGTCGGGGCCGTGAAATTATGCCAGACCTTTTATTTTGCCCCCGATGGCCGTGTCGGCGGCTACAAGCATCCCAATGAATGTTTCTGGCGCCTCGAAAATGGCGAGTTGCATGTGCTGCACGACAACGGCGGACTTACGTGGCGTTTTGGACCGTTGATCCAGGAAGGCGCTTCGGCGCGGCTTGTCGCGTTTTATGCCCCGGATCCGGCTGTGGAGGTTTATTTCGAATTGCGGCGCCAGCCTGGGCTCATGGAATCCGGCGGAACTTCCGCACCGGTAATGGTGACGGAAGGGGGTCCCAGCGACGACAGCGTGAAGCTGGTCATCTGGGATCTGGATGAGACCTTCTGGCATGGCACGCTTGCCGAAGGCGCGATCACGGCAATTCCTGCGCACCTGGAGCTTGTGCAAACGCTCACCGCGCGTGGAATCGTGAATGGCGTTTGCTCGAAAAATGACTTCGCCACGGCGGAAACAACGCTTCGTGGTCTCGGCATGTGGGAATATTTCATTTTCCCCCGCATCGCCTTTGCTCCGAAGGGGGCGATGGTGGCGGATATCATCCGCTCCGCCGGCCTGCGTACGCCTAACGTGTTGTTTCTCGATGACAATCCAATGAATCTCGAAGAAGCGCGCCATTACAGCCCGGGATTGCAGACTGCGGACCCGGCCGGAATCCCAGATTTGCTTGCGGACCCGCGCTTGCGTGGCAAGCCGGACCCGCAGCACGAGCGACTTGCGCGCTACAAGGTGCTGGAACAGAAACATACCGACCGCAGTGACTCGGCTGCCAGCAATCTTGAATTCTTGCGCCAGAGCGGTGTCAGGATCAGCTTCCACCACGACGTCATGGCGCAATTTCCACGCATCCATGATCTGGTGAACCGAACCAACCAGCTCAATTTCACCAAGCAACGCTGGCCGGAAGACGAGGCGCAGGCCCGCGCGCAACTCGCCCGTGAGCTTGAGAAAGATTTCAACAGCCATGCCAGCTATGTGAAAGTCTCCGACCGATATGGCGAATACGGCATTTGTGGCTTTTACCTTGTTGGTGAAGGCGTCGCGCAGCATTTCCTGTTTTCCTGCCGCTCCCTGAATATGGGGATAGAGCAATTCGTCTGGCACAAGGCCGGCCGTCCATTCGTGCCCGTAAGCGGCGAGGTGGTCTCAACCTTGGGGCCGCGACCGGATTGGATCACCGTAGTGGCGGATGCGACAAACGCCCCGGAAGACGCGGGCGCCGCGCCGCGTCGGCGGCTTTGCGTCCGCAGCGCCTGTGACCTTGCGATGATGACGCATTATCTGCGCACCCGTTTCGAGACGATCGAGGAATTCACCTTTCCTTTTCAGGGTTGGGGTATCAATCCTGCGGCCCGGGTCGTGGCGGTCGCCCCGCACATGGGGGTTGGAGACGGCGCCGCGCTTCTCGCCCGCCTTCCCGGTATGCCGCCGAATCGTTTCGATTCCGCTATTTTGAGCGGCGAGGCGGATATTTATGTGCTGTCTTTTGTCTCGGAAATATTTTCCACGATGCATCGCTCGCGCTCAACCGGGCTGATCCTGCCATTCCATTGCGCAACCGTCGGCGACCGGGCTTTCGCGGCGGTGAGTTATGAAAAAATGGTGGAAACCGGAAGCAGCGTGGAGATGACGCCGGAGACTTGGCGATTCATGCAGGAAGAATTCGAGGTTCTCGAAAATTTTGACAAAGCGCTGCTGGCGGAGGACGTCACCCGGATATTTGAGTTGCTGCGCGGGAAAACTGTGATCGTGCTGATGCTGAACACCAAAATTGGCAACAATGACTGGATGCTGAACCGCTTTGGCGAGTACAACGATGTTGTTCTGCCAATAGCGGAAGGCTTTGGCGCGCATATCATCGAGATGAATGAATTTGTATGCGGTGAGGCCGATCTGGCGACGCCGGACGACCCTGGCGCGCATTACGCTCGCCATGTCTATATCCAGCTCGCAGAAAGGGTGGCCGACATCGCCGCGCAGGACGAGGCCGCCGTTACGATTGAGGAAACTGAACGGCCCCGAGCCCCAGCCCTCCACGAGACAGTGTCGGCATAGGCTGGTTCACCGATCACTGGAGCGCCAAGCCTCCTCAATCGAATTTGTGGTTGAGCGCCTTGGACCAGCCACCTTTCGCGCGTCAACGGGCTTTGCTCTTCTTAGAGCGTGTCGGGCTTGCCTATGGTCATGCCCGAGAAAGGCTCGATCCATACCAGCTTGTCGATGACCTTGACCACGCCCGAAACATTCTCGGCGGCGACGACCATGGCGGGGCGCTGCCTTTCGTCGAAAATTTCGCCGGTCAAGGTCACGACGCCCTTGTCCACCGTGACGTCGAGGCATTTGGGCGAAACAAAGCCCTGCTGCTGTAGTTCGGACATAAGCCTGCCGAGGATGGCCTGGTCCGAGCAATCGACCGACTCCGCCGCCTTGCCCGCGACAGCGGCGCTGAGGGCGCGCAAAAGATCCGAGCGGGTGATGATGCCGACGAGGACGTCCCCGCTGACCACCGGCAAGCGCTTGACCCCGCGCTTTTCCATGATTTCGACGACCTCGGACAAGGACGCCCCCTCGACCGCCGTCACGACATCGCGCGTCATGACCTCGCCCACCTTGCGGCCATGGCTTTGCACGTAGGATTCGGCGATCTCGCCGGGACCGAGCAGAAATTCGATCCAACGCGACCGGCGCCGGGCAGTGCCGATTTCGGCCCGATGCAGAAAATCGCCTTCGCTGACGATGCCAACGAGCCGCCCGTGTTCGTCGGTCACCGGCAGGCCGGAGACGCGCTCTGACAGAAGCAGCGCAATCGCCTCGCTGATGGTCGCGTCAGGGCCGATGGACTTGACCGGCGCTGTCATGATGTCTGACGCAAACATCGCGAACTCCTTTTGCGCTCCCAATTCAGACTCTGAACAAGTTTAGACGCCCCGACAGCGTAATCCTTGACACGGATCAATGCGACAAAAACTTGCCCTCCGATATTTAATGACTGTATGGTCAGTCATTAAAATCTACGGGGTCGGGATGCGGAAGCGGGCGCGCACGGAATCGGAACGCGAGGATCGGATGCGGGCCATCCGCGCCGCGGCGCTCGACGTGTTTTCGGCCAAGGGATTCGCCGCCGCGCGGCTCGACGATGTCGCGCTTGCGGCGGGCGTCGCCAAAGGCACGATCTATCTTTATTTCAAGTCCAAGGAGGATTTGTTCGAGGCCATCGTCAACACCACGCTTGGCCCGCTTCTGGAGACGTTCGAACAGACTATTGCCGCCTCGCCCGCCTCGGCCAGTGTCCTGCTGCGCGGCATGGGCCAGGCGATAGCGGCCGCGATCGAGGACGCCGACCGGCGTCGCGTGCTGCATCTCGTCCTCTCCGAAGGCGCGCGTTTTCCCGCCATCGCCGATTTTTATCATCGCGAAATCATCTCGCGCGCCATGAAGCTGGTCCGCGCCCTGGTGACCAAAGGCTGCGCCAGCGGCGAATTCTGTTCCGACGAACTGGCGCGTTTTCCGCAGCTCGTCATCGCTCCGGCCCTGACCGCAACCATCTGGGCCGTGGTGTTCGACCGCATCGAAAAGCTCGACGCGCGCGCCATGCTCGACGCCCATTTCGATCTGCTTCTCCGCGCCCTGAGGACTCCGTCATGAAAAGCCGCGCAAAATTCATCGCGCCGATCCTCATTCTTTTGGTTCTCGGCTGGGCCGCGACAAAGATTTTCGCGTCGGGAAAACCGCTCGACATTTTCGAAGGCTATGTCGAAGGCGATCTGGTGCAGATTGGACCGATCGAAGGCGAGAGGCTGGCCCAACTCGACGTCCAGCCTGGATCACGCGTCGAAAAAGGGGCTCACTTGTTCACAATGGCGACGCCCGTGCTCGACCAGCAGCGGATGGAGGCCCGGGCGCGGGTCGATCAGGCTCAGGCGACGCTGGAAAATCTCAAGGAAGCGCTTAACAGGCCAGAACAGATCGCCGTGTTCCAGGCGACGCTCGAACGCGCCAAGGCCTCGCTGGTCCTGTCGCAATCCGATTTTGACCGCCAGTCGGCGCTGCTGCCCAAGGGCGCAACGACGGTGGCCCAGCGCGATCAGGCCAAATATGCGCTCGACCGCGACAAGGCCGGCGTGGCCGAAGCGGAGCGCCAGATCGACGCGGCGCTTCTGCCGTCGCGCAATCAGGAGATTTTGGGCGCCGAAGCCGCGATCCTCCAGGCCAATGCGCAATTGCATCAGATCGACGTGCGGATCAGGCGCCAGAGCGTTTCCGCGGCCGCGGCCGGCGTGATTCAGGATGTCTATTTCTGGCCCGGCGAAGTCGTCGCCGCCGCCCAGCCGATCCTCGCCTTGCTGCCGCCGGAAAACCGAAAACTGCGCATCTATGTGCCCGAGTCGCAACTCGCGAAATTTTCGCTCGGCGCGCCTGTCGAAATCTCCTGCGACAATTGCCCCGCCGGCCTCACGGCGCGGGTGATCTATATTTCGCAACAGGCCGAATTCACCCCCCCGGTGATCTTTTCCTTGCAGGAACGCGGCAAGCTGGTGTTCCGCGTCGACGCGCGACCCGACGGCAATGGGCTGACGCTGCCGCTCGGCCTGCCGATCACGGCCCGGCTCGCGGCGCCGGAGGCGGCAAAATGAACGGCGACATCGTCATCGACGTCCACAACCTCAGCAAAAGCTTCGGCGGCAAAAAAGTGGTCGAAAACCTGTCGATGCAGGTGAAGCGCGGCCGCATCCACGGCTTCCTCGGCCCCAATGGCAGCGGCAAGACCACCACCATCCGAATGCTCTGCGGGCTCCTGACGCCGGATAGCGGAACCGGAACCTGTCTGGGCTACGACATCCTGACACAGCAGACCGAAATCAAGCGCCGCACCGGCTATATGACGCAAAGATTCTCGCTCTACGCTGACCTGACCATTCGCGAAAACCTGGAATTCATCGGTCGCGTCTTCGGCCTGCCCGACCCCGTCGCGAGCGCCAGCGAGGCAATCGACCGGCTGGGCCTCACCGCGCGAAAAGATCAGCTCGCCGGCGAATTATCGGGCGGGTGGAAGCAGCGTCTGGCGCTCGGCGCCTGCATTATGCCCAAGCCCGAACTTCTGCTGCTCGACGAGCCCACAGCCGGCGTCGATCCCAAGGCGCGGCGCGATTTCTGGGACGAGATCCACAGTCTTGCCGACGAGGGACTGACCGTGTTGGTCTCGACCCATTATATGGACGAGGCCGAGCGCTGCCACGAGATCGCCTATCTCGCCTATGGCCATCTGTTAGCACAGGGGACGGCGGCAAGCGTGATCGCCGACGCCCATCTCGCCACTTATACCGTGACCGGCCCCGATCTCGGCGCTCTGGCCGGGGCTCTGAAAATCGAGCCGGGCGTAGAAATGGTGGCGCCTTTCGGGGCCAGCCTGCATGTGGCGGGCCGCGACGCCGCCGCGCTCGACCGGACGGCGGAGAAATTCACCGCGCTCGGCCGGGTGTGGACGCGTGACGCGCCAACGCTGGAAGATGTGTTCATCGACCTGATGACCCGCGCGCAGGATAATTTCCAATGAGCGCGCCGGAATCCCGCTTTTTCGCTTCTCTGAGGCGGCTGTCAGCGGTCTTCATCAAGGAGACGATTCAGCTGCGGCGCGACCGGCTGACCTTCGCCACCATGATCATGATCCCGGTCATGCAGCTTGTGCTGTTCGGTTTCGCCATCAATTCCGACCCCAAGCACTTGCCGACCGCCGTGCTCGACAATGACCACAGCAGCTATTCGCGGCTCTTCATCACCGCCCTGCGCGCCACCGATTATTTCGACATCCGATATACCCTGTCCGGCCCCGAGGAGATCGACCCCAAGATCCTGTCGGGCGCGGTGAATTTCGCGATCGAGATTCCGCAGGATTTTGCGCGGAAAATGGCGCGCGGCGAGAATCCGGCCATTCTGGTCGTTGCCGACGCCGCCGACCCCACGGCGGTCAATGGCGCCCAGATGGCGCTGAACGGCATGGCGGCGCAAGTTTTTGCTCATGAATTGCTCGGCCCGCAGCAAAGCCTTTCGTCAAAAGCCGCGCCCTTCGAGGTGAGGCTGCAAAAGCGCTATAACCCCGCCGGCGAGACCCGGCTCAACATCGTGCCGGGACTGGTGGGGACCATCCTGACCCTGACCATGCTGATCTTCACCGCGCTGTCGGTGACGCGCGAGATCGAGCGCGGCACCATGGAATCCCTGCTCGCTATGCCGATCAATGCGGTCGAGATCATGCTCGGAAAAATCCTGCCCTATGCGGCGGTGGGCTTTTTCCAGATGGCGCTGATCGCCGGGGCGGCGCGCTTCATTTTCCATGTGCCAGTGGTCGGAAATCTCGGCACATTCGTGGCCTTGACCATGCTGTTCATCGTCGCCAACCTGTCGGTCGGCTATACCTTTTCCACCATCGCCCGCAATCAGTTGCAGGCGATGCAGATGAGCTTCTTCTTCTTCCTGCCGAGCATTTTGCTATCCGGCTTCATGTTCCCGTTTCGCGGCATGCCTGATTGGGCGCAGGACATCGGCTCGATCCTGCCGCTCACCCATTACCTGCGCATCGTGCGCGGCGTGATGCTCAAAGGGGCAGGCTTCGCCGATCTCGCCTCCGACACGGCGGCGCTCGCGGCGTTTACATTGGCGGCGATGGCGATCGCGGTGGCGAGGTTCCGGCAGACGCTGGATTAGAGCCGAGTAGCACCGGCGAATCAGCCCCAACGTTGGCCGCAACGTTTTCGCGACCTTGCCGGCCTCCTCCTCGGTCAACCGGCGCGAAACCGTGTCTGATCTAAAGCTTGAAAATACGCCTGACCGAATCGAGAAATGTCGAGCCATGCCCGGGGCTCACAAATCATTGCGAAAACATCGGAGCCGCTCTCATGCCCGCAAAACGCTGGCCTCTTTCAGCGCCATGTTGGTCGCAAAGACCCCGATCCATATCCAGGCGAGGATAACCACCGGCAGCCAATGCCAGACCATCAGGGCGAAGCTCGCGTAGATCATCATCTCGCCGAGCTCTAGGTTATTGTTTTTACGCGTTTTCTTCACGCGAACCGGCGCCCACTTCGCTTGAAAACGCTCCAGTCCGTCAGCCAATTTAATCCTCGCCCGAATCCCCGACAAGACGCGACAAACCGAAACGGATGGCAATCGGCGACCGCATCGTTTATGCGGACGGACAGGGTTTTCGGGCGACAGGCACGGCATGGACGAAGGACTTCGGCAAATCATCGCCATGCTGACGGTGGCCATGGCGGTCGCCATGGTCGCGCGACGGCTCAAGCTGCCTTACACGGTCGGCCTCGTGCTCGTCGGCGCGCTGCTGGCCTTTTCCAGGACCGAGGTCGGACCGGCCCTCACGACGGAGTTGATTTTCGATCTCATCCTGCCGCCGCTGCTGTTTGAGGCGGCGCTGGCGCTGCACTGGCGCGACCTGCGTCGCGACCTCCTGCCCATCCTCATCCTGTCATCGCTTGGAACGGTGATCGCCATGGCGATCATCGCGACGGGCATGATCTTTCTGTTCCACTGGCCGGCGCCTTCGGCCCTTGTGTTCGGCGCGCTGATTTCGGCGACCGATCCGGTCGCCATCATCGCCATGTTCAAGGATAACAAGATCCACGGGCGGTTGCGCCTGCTGGTCGAAAGCGAGAGCCTGTTCAATGACGGCGCCGCCGCCGTGCTGTTTGCATTGGCCCTGGCCTGGGCAGCCGCCAGCGATCACGCCCCCTCGGCGGTGGACATGTCGATCACGCTGGTGCGCATGGTCGCGGGCGGGGTCGGCGTCGGCGCAGGCTTGGGCGGCGCGGCGATCCTGTTCGCCCGAGGCACCCCGGAGCATCTGGTCGAGGTCACCCTGACCACCATCGCCGCCTTCGCCTCTTTTCTCGTGGCGGAGCGCCTTCATGTTTCCGGCGTGCTGGCCACCGTGACCGCGGGCCTGATCATGGGCAACCTGGGCGCGGCGACGCCGCGCGGAAGACTCTTCATCAGCGCGAGGGGTCGCGAAGCTGTGACGACCTTTTGGGAATTCGCGGCTTTCCTGGCCAATTCCGTGGTGTTCCTGCTGATCGGCGCCAATGTCGCCAACATGCCCTATCACGCTTACGGACCCGGCGTTCTCGTCGGCGCCATCGCCATGACGCTGGTCGGGCGGGCGCTGACCGTTTATCCGCTCAGCCTCGCCTTCCGGGGATCGCGCTGGGCCATTTCCACAGCCGAACAGCATGTGCTGTGGTGGGGCGGATTGCGCGGCGCGCTCGGCCTCGCGCTGGCATTGTCGCTGCCCGCAGAACTTCCCCTGCGCAATGAGATCGTCGTCGTGACTTTCGGCGTGGTGGCCTTTTCGATCATCGTGCAGGGCTTGACCATGCCGCTGCTGCTGCGATGGCTGGGGTTTTTGCCGACGCCGGTCCCCTCTCCCCGCCTGCGGGGAGAGGGCTAGGGCGAGGGGCCGGGTGATTTGGCTCCAAGCTGATTTTATTAGCGATTCAGATGGCCTAGACATTGCGGCCAATCCCCCTGCCCCTCACCCTAGCCCTCTGTCCGCCTGCGGGGAGAGAGAGTCGCGCCGTCTTACTCCCCGGCCATTTCCGCAGCCTGCTCTCGCGCCGCGAAAACCTTGCCCTTGAAACTCACGCTTTCCAACTGCAAGCCAGCCTTTTCGGCAAAAGCGTCGGAGCGCAGCTTCAACTCGCCCTCTTCCATGCTGATCCCGAGCAGCGCGTGGGCTGCGGAGACCATGCGGGCGGCGGCGCCGGAATACCAGGCCCAGCCGCCGCGTCCCGCATAGCCGGGTCCGTCATAGACATCGGCTGGCTGCTGATGCGGCGGCAGTCCGTAGAAGTCGATTTTTTCGGGCCCGGTCTTGGTCAGCGGCGACACCGATTCCCACACCAGGAAAGCACGGGCCAGATCCAGCGCCGCCTGTTTCGCGTCGCCGTCGCGTTCCGCCTTCTCCGCCAGCTTCACCAGCGCGTCGACGAACCACGACGAGCCGTGGGAATACTGTCCGCCATTCTCGCGCACGCCGGGCGGGTAATCGGCGCTGCGGCCGGGGAAGGGTTTGGAGTTTTCGTCATAGGGCGGCGTAACCAGCAGCACGCGGTCGCCCTTGTCGAGCGCCGCGAGACCATTTTCCAGCGCCTTGCGCCCGCGCTCGTTCTGCACCGCGCCCGACAGCGCCGGCCAAGCGGAGGACATCGCGCCCATGGGCAGGACCTCTTCGCCGTCGTCGGCAAATGCGCGCACAAAGCGGTCGCCGCGCCAGCAGGAATCCAGCGCCGCCTGCAAATTTTCCGCGCGCGAACGAAGCTTGTTGGCCAGCTTGATCTCGCCGCGCGCCTCGCAGAGCGGAATGAAACGGGTGAGAATGTCGAAGAGGAAAAATCCCACCCACACGCTCTCGCCGCGTCCCCGGAAGCCGATCAGATTCATGCCGTCGTCCCAGTCGCCCGCCCCCATCAGCGGCAGGCCATTGGCGCCGAAACGTCCTAGCGTATGCTCGACGGCGCGGCGGCAATGCTCGAACAGGGTTGCGCGCTCGCGCGACGGCAAGGGGGAAATCACATGGCCCTCGACGCCCGGGGGCACGGCTTCGCCTTCGATAAACGGCAGGATTTCGTCGAGAACGGCCTTGTCGCCCGTCGCCATGACATAACGCGCGGTGACATAGGGCAGCCAGAGATGCGGGTCGGAGGCGTGGGTGCGCTCGCCGATGCCGACGCCGCCTTGCGGCGATTCGTGCCACCATTTGAGCACATCGCCTTCAACAAATTGCTGGCGGCCGTGCATCAGGATCTGCTGGCGCGCCAGTTCCGGGGCCAGCAGGATCAGCGGCAGCACATCCTGCAGCTGATCACGATAGCCATAGGCGCCCGAACGCTGCGATGGGCCGGTGCGGCCCCACAGGCGGGCGGTCAGCAATTGATAGGGCAGCCAGTCGTTGACCAGTCGGTCGAAGTCGGGGCGATTGGTTTTTACGCGCACAGTGCCGAGCATGTCGTCCCAAAACCCTTGCAACAGCCCGAATTTTTCGCGCGCAAAATCAAGCGTGGCGGCGCGCATGGCCAGAGCCTGCGCCCCGGCCAGCGTCGAGGCCGCGCCAAGCGCCACGCAGATCTGCGCCTCGCCGCCCGGCGGCAGTTCGATCACGCCGGCGAAACCGGCGGCGCGGCGGCCGTCGTCTTCGGCGCCAGGATCGGCATGGCCATGCAGAGCCAGAAAAGGAACGCGCGGATCGGCGCCGGTTTTTTTCCTGCCCAGGATTTTCGCGCGGAAAGAGTCGCAGCAATCCGCGTCGAGCGAGGTCGAGACGAAAGCCCATGTATGCACGAATTCATTGCGCGGATTGGCGAAATAAAGCCCGCGTCCGCTGTCGTCGGTTTCCGTCTCCAGCGCGCCGACCGAATCCGGCGGCGTTTCGGCGAGGATGATTTCGAGCACTGGCGCAATGCGGTAGATCTGCTCCCGGTCCGTGCGGTTGCGCAGGGTCAGCAGCAGGATTTCCACCGGCTCGTCGGGCGCGACGAAGAGTTTCTGCTCCAGCGCCAAGGTCGGGCTTTCGCTGGTGAAAGTGACGCAGCCGCGTCCAAAAACCGCGTCGTAATGCGTGTCGGGCCGGCGCAAGGGCAGCAGCGTCGCGGCATGGACTTCGCCGCTGTCCTTTTCGACGACATAGATCGCCTGGCCGGGAGGGGCGTTGCGGCCCTCGCCCATGCGGAAGGGCGTCAGGCTGTTGGCGCGGGCGTTGCGGTGGAAGGCGAAGATGTCGCCGTCATGCGTCGCCACCGCGCCAAGGCCGTGCGGGCCGGCCATGACATGGGAGAAGGGGCGCGGCGCGGCCGGCGCCGTCTGCAACTCGCGCCCGTCCTCCGAAAAGGCGAAACGCGGCAGAACCGGAACAATGGCCGGCGCCAGCGCGCGGTGAAGCGCGAATGTGGCGGCCAGCGCCTCCGCAGGCAGCCTCGCGGAAAGATGCTTCTCGATCTTTTGAGCCGCAATGGCCTCATTCTCGGCCCAGCCGTCGATCAGCGTGAGCTCCGCCGACCCTTCGGGCGGCAATTCGATTTCGACCAGCAGCGCGGCGCAGGGATCGAAACCGTAAAGCAGGCCCTCGTCGGCGGGATCGCGCAGGAGCGGGCGGCGCGTCAAGGCGTCGGGGTCCCGCCGCTGGCCGAGACCGAGGAAACGCGAGCGCACGTCCTCATAGCCGACGAGGCGCACGGCGTCGCATTGACCGATAGCGTGGAAGGCGATTTCGCGCGACAGGCGCTTGCTGGCGAAATCGCCGGACTGGTTCTTCAGCAAGCGGTTGCGCGCGAAAATCGCGGCGAGCGGCCGCACGAAGGTCGTCCCTACATGCAGGGCGTTGTATGGGGAGTCGCGTCGCTCCACGCCGCCCTCGTTCATGACCAGATCGCGGTAGGAGGCGATCCGCAAATGACGCGACGTCGCGCCGAGATTGGTGAGTTTGATCCGCCAGATGGCGACCGGCTCGCCCGAAACCATCTCGACGCTGGCCTCGCAACGCAGATCGTGGATCGCGCCCTTGAGCTCCGCCCGATCCGGCGAGACCGAAGTGAAAGTCCCAAAACCACGTCCGGTCGGCTCGCTGCCGAGCGACCACAGGCGCGGCGGCGCGCCCGTCCTTTCCTCGCTGAAATAAAGG
>Ga0302202_10004897_pt1 | contig 13883 bp, 13 predicted proteins | sample II_Bog_N3_3_FD_194579 | JGI IMG/M metagenome (GOLD analysis project Ga0302202, IMG submission 194579) | Peat permafrost microbial communities from Stordalen Mire near Abisko, Sweden - II_Bog_N3_3 | ecosystem: Environmental > Terrestrial > Soil > Wetlands > Peat | place: Sweden: Abisko...
TGCGCGAAGATTCGGTCGCGGCCTCGATGGCCGGTGTCGATGTGGTGCAGATGCGCGTGATCGCGTGGCTGGCGTCCGCGCTGGTGGCGGGTCTCGCCGGTGGCGTCTATGCCTGGTACGTCTCGGTGTTCTATCCCGACAACGTCTTCTCCGGCGATTTCAGCATTTTCGCCATCGTGTTCGCGCTGTTCGGCGGGGTCGCCACCATCACCGGCCCGATCGTCGGCGTCCTCATCCTCTATGGCATCTACAACCTGATCGGTTTCACCACGCCGCAATATTTCCAGTTGATCTACGGGCTCCTGATCATGGGCCTGGTGTTGTTTCTGCCCGCCGGGCTGGTTTCTCTCGCAACGCGCCGAGGCTGGCATGTCCCCTGAACGCGCGCCCATTCTCAACGTCACAAAGCTGGCAAAACGCTTCGGCGGTTTCTATGCGCTCGACGGCCTGAGCTTTCATGTCGGCTCCGGAGAGATCCTGGGACTGGTCGGGCCGAACGGCTCCGGCAAGACCACCGCGATCAATGTGATCTCCGGCCTCTATGCGCCCGACGGCGGCGAGGTGGTGCTGGACGGCGCCTCGATCGGCGGGGTGGCATCGCACAAACTGGTCCATCGCGGCATCAACCGCACCTTCCAGGTGCCAAAGCCGTTCCTGTCGCTGACGGTGCGCGAGAACGTCGAGGTCGCGCTGGCCTATGGCCGCGCCGCGGTGGCGCCGCCCGCGCTGGCCGACCTGCTCGACGAATACCGGCTCGCCGAGGTCGCCGACCGGCCAGCCACGGACCTCAACAACGCCCAGCAGAAGATGCTCGACCTGGTGCGCGCGCTGGCGACCCGGCCGCGGCTGTTGCTGCTCGACGAACTCGCCGCCGGGCTCAATCCGGCGGAACTCGACTGGATCGCCGAGCGCATCAAGGCGCTGGCGCGGTCCGGCATCGCCATCATCGTCGTCGAGCACCTGATGGGCTTCATCGAGCACATCACCGATCGCGTCATCGTCATGAACGCCGGCAAGGAGATCTTCGAAGGCACGCTCGCGGTCGCGGTGCAGGTGCCACAGGTGATCGAGGTGTTTTTGGGAGGCGAGCATGCCGCCTGAAACCGCACCGCTGCTGAGGGCCACCGGCGTCGACGCCGGCTATGGCACCATGCAGGTGCTCTGGGGCGTCGATCTCGACGTCCGTCCCGGCGAGACCGTGCTGCTGCTCGGGGCCAACGGCGCCGGCAAGACCACCTTCCTCAAATCGCTGGTCGGGCTGATCGAGGCCCGGCAGGGCAGCATCAGCCTCGCCGGCGAAGACGTGACGCGGATGCGCTCCAGCGACCGGATGCGGCTCGGCATGACCTATATGTCGGAACTGGCGGTCTTTCCCGACCTGTCGATCGAGGAGAACATCCGGGTCGGCGCCCAGGCGCTCGGACATGCCAATCCCGGCAGCCGCGTCGATGAACTCTACGGCCTGTTCCCGGCGTTGCGCGAAAAGCGCCGCGCGCCGGCCTCCAGCCTGTCCGGCGGGCAGCGCAAGATGCTCGGTATCGCCAAGGCGTTAGCGGCCGAACCTCGACTTCTGGTTATGGATGAGCCGTCGGCCGGGCTGTCGCCGCTGTTCGTCAAGGAAGTGATCCGGATCCTCAGCGATTTGCAGGGGCGGGGTCTTGCGCTCCTGATCGCCGAGCAGAATATAGGCTTCCTCGAAGTCGCGACCCGGGTATTCGTGCTGGAAGGCGGGCGTATCCGCTTTTCCGGGACGGTGGCCGAAATGACCGACAATGAAGCGTTGCGGCGCGCCTATTTCGGGCTGAAGTGATGCGAACGATCAGGATCGGATCCGGCGCGGGCTATTCGGGCGATCGCATCGAGCCCGCGGTCGAACTCGCCGAAAAGGGCGGCATCCAGTACCTGGTGTTCGAGTGCCTGGGCGAGCGCACCGTGGCGCTGGCGCAGCAGGCGCGCATGAAGAACCCGGACGGCGGCTACGATCCGCTGCTGGAGGAGCGGATGCGCGCGGTGCTGCCGCTCTGCGCCGCCAAAGGCATCAAGATCGTCACCAATATGGGCGCTGCCAATCCGCTGGCCGCCGCCCGCAAAACTGCCGAGATCGCCAAATCGCTCGGGCTTTCCTCGCTCAGGATCGCCGCCGTGATCGGCGACGACGTGCTTGATGCCTGCAAGGACGGCGATCTGCCGATCATGGAGTTCGACGGCACGATCAAGCAGCTCGGCAACCGGCTGCTGTCGGCCAATGCCTATCTCGGCGCCGGGCCGATGGCGGAAGCGCTCGAAGGCGGCGCCGACGTCGTGATCACCGGGCGCGCGTCCGATCCCGCGCTGTTCCTGGCGCCGATGATTCACGCCTTCGGCTGGGCGATGGACGACTGGAACCTGCTGGGGCAGGGCACCGTTGCCGGCCATTTGCTCGAATGCGCCGGGCAGATCACCGGCGGCTATTTCGCCGACCCCGGCTTCAAGGACATCCCCGATCTGGCGCGGCTCGGCTTTCCCATCGGTGAGGTCAGCGAGGACGGCAGCCTCGTCATCACCAAGGTCGAGGGCTCCGGGGGTGCGGTGACCGCGCAGACCTGCAAGGAGCAACTGCTCTACGAGGTGCACGATCCCGCCCGATACATCCAGCCCGACGTGGTCGCGGATTTCTCGCAGGTAAAAGTCGAGGAAATCGCAAAAGACCGCGTGCGCGTCAGCGGCGGGCGCGGCAGCAAGCGTACCCCAACGCTGAAGGTCTCGGTCGGCTATGTCGACAGCTTCATCGGCGAAGGACAGATCTCCTATGCCGGTCCCGGCGCGCTGGCGCGCGGCAAGCTGGCGCTGGAGATCGTGCGGGAGCGGCTGAAGCTGACCGGCGTTGCCGCAAGCGAATTGCGTTTCGAGCTGATCGGCGTCGATTCGCTGCACGGCGCCCAGCTCTCCGCGCATGCCAACGAGCCCTACGAGGTGCGCGTGCGCGTCGCCGGCCGTACCGAAAACCTATCCGAGGCAGTGCGGATCGGCAACGAGGTCGAAACGCTCTACACCAACGGCCCGGCCGCCGGCGGCGGCGCCTCCAAATCGGCGCGCGACGTGGTCGCGGTGGCCTCGGTGCTGCTGCCGCGCGAACTCGCAAAACCCTCGATCCAGTTCGTGGGGGGCTGACGTGACAAAACTGCGCGAGATCGCCCATTCCCGCACCGGCGACAAGGGCAATACCTCCAATATCTCGGTCATCGCCTACCACGAAAAGCACTATCCGCAGCTGCTCGAGCAGGTCACCCCTGAGCGGGTGAAGGCGCATTTCAAGGGCGTTGTCGAAGGCGAGGTGGTACGCTATGAGCTGCCCAACATATCAGCGCTGAATTTCGTGATGACCGGCGCGCTCGGCGGCGGCGTGACGAGATCGCTGGCGCTCGATGCCCACGGCAAATCCCTGAGCTCCGCGCTGCTCGATCTGGAGATCGAGAACGATCTTGATCTATAATCGTCATGCCCGGCCTTGTGCCGGGCACCCACGCCTTTTGTGACGATGAACGAAGACGTGGATGGCCGGGACGAGCCCGGCCATGACGGAGGAAATTGAACCATGCTGAACGTTCCGACCCTTGCCGAACTGGCTGACGATCTCGAAGGCGGCCGCACTTCGGCCCGCAAGCTCGTCGACAGTTGCCTGGCGCGGATCGCCGACGTCTCTGGCGAGGGCGCGCGCGCCTTCATCCATGTCGACGCGGAAGCCGCGATCGAAGCCGCCGAGGCGATGGACCGGCTGCGCGAGGTCAAGGCGGCGCCGTCGCGGTTCGCCGGCATCCCGGTCTCGATCAAGGACCTGTTCGACATCAGGGGGCAGGTGACCCGGGCCGGCTCGCGCGCGCTGGACGATTCGGCCCCGGCGGATGCCGATGCGACCGTGGTGGCGCGGCTGCGACGTGCCGGCTTCATCGTGATCGGCCGCACCAACATGACCGAATTCGCCTATTCCGGCATCGGCATCAATCCACATTACGGCACCCCGAAGGGCACCTGGCGGCGCGACGTCGGTCACGTCCCCGGCGGCTCGTCGTCGGGCGCGGCGGTGTCGGTCGCCGACCGGATGGCGCACGGCGCGCTCGGCACCGATACCGGCGGATCGTGCCGGATTCCGGCCGCCTATAACGGCATCGTCGGCTTCAAGCCGACGCAGCGGCGGGTACCGCTCGCAGGCGGCGTGCCGCTGTCGTTCACGCTCGACAGTTTCGGGCCGCTGGCGCGCACGGCTTCCTGTTGCGCGGTGCTCGATGCCGTGCTGGCCGACGAGCCGATCGTCGCGCTGCAGCCGCGCCCGATCCGGGGCATGCGGCTTGCAGTGCCGACCACGCTCGCGCTCGACGAACTCGATGACGAGGTGGCGCAGAGTTTCGAGCGCGCGCTGGAAAACCTGTCGCGTCTGGGCGCCCTGATCGAGCGGATCGCGGTGCCGGAATTCCTCGATGTCGGCGTGATGAACACCAAAGGCGGGTTTGCCGCCGCCGAAAGCTACGCCTGGCATCGCTATCTGATCGCCAGCCACGGCGACGTCTACGATCCCCGGGTATCGACGCGGATCCTGCGCGGCGAAAGTATCAGCGCGGCCGACTATATCGATCTCGTGAAGGCGCGAAAATCGCTGATCGCGCGCGCCGCGGCGCGGCTTGCGCCCTATGATGCGCTCGTGATGCCGACCACCGCCAATACGCCGCCCGTCATCGCCGATCTCGCCGACGACAAGGCCTTTGCCGCGGCAAATCTTCGCTCGCTGCGCAACTGCACGCTGATCAACATGATCGACGGCTGCGCGATCTCGCTGCCCTGCCACCGCGAAGGCGAGGTGCCGGTCGGGCTGATGCTGGCGTCATCCGGTGGCGCCGACCGCCGTATCCTCGAACTAGCTGCCGCCATGGAGGCCGCCATCCGTGTTTGACCTTGCATTCACCATCGACGCCCAGGACACGACCACCCCGCTGACCCTGCCGATCGAGCAGGCCGTGATCGCCGGCTGGACCGGGCGCGATCCCGTCGCGCGCGACAAGCATATCGCCGAGCTCGAGGCGATCGGCATCGTCCGGCCGGCGTCGACGCCGATCTATTACCGCGTCGCCGCGCGGCGGCTTACCACCGCCGACCGCATCGAGGTCAGCGGCGGCGATTCCTCAGGCGAGGTCGAATTCGTGCTGATCGGCTGGCAGGGGCGCATTTTCGTCGGCGCCGGCTCCGATCATACCGACCGCAAGGTCGAAACCTTCAGCGTCACCGTATCAAAACAGATGTGTGAGAAGGTGATGGCGCCGGTGCTGTGGGAACTGGAGGAGGTCGCCGCGCACTGGGACCGGATGATCCTGCGCTCGTATGCCTGGATCGACGGCGCGCGCGTGCTGTACCAGGAAGGCACGCTCGACGGCATGCTGCCGGTCAAGGACCTCATCGCGCGCGGCTTCGGCGGCGCGGGATTGCCCGACGGCTGCGCCATGTTCGGCGGCACCTTCGCCGCCAAAGGCGGTATCCGCCCGGCGAGCCGCTTCGAGTTCGAGCTGGAAGATCCGGTGCTGAAGCGCAGCATCCGGCACGGCTATGACGTGGTCGCATTGCCGGTGCTGGGTTAGCTCGCTGCATTTTGGTCATTGCCCGGAAATCGGGTGGCGCAATACCCGGCGATTTGCGAAAATCCCGGTCATGAACTCAGCAGCGCAATACATCGTTCGCCCCGCCCCGCCTTCCGCGATTATCGCCCGCGTCGAGGCGCTCGGCTGGCCGCAAGTCACCAGCGATCTCGACGCGCAGGGTTGCGCGGTGCTGAAGGGTCTGCTGTCGGCGGAAGAATGCCGCGCGCTTGCGGCCCTCTATCCGGACGACGGCCATTTCCGCGGCCGGGTGGTGATGGGACGCCACGGCTTTGGGCGAGGCGAGTACAAATATTTCGCCTATCCGCTTCCGCCGGTCATCGCGGAACTGCGGCCGGCGCTCTATGCGCGGCTGCGCGATGTCGCCAATCGCTGGAACGACGCCATGGGCATCGATATCAGTTATCCCGAAAGCCATGATGCTTTCCTCAAGCGCTGCCATGCCGCCGGCCAGACCCGGCCGACGCCATTGCTGCTGCAATACGAGTCCGGCGACTACAACTGCCTGCATCAGGATCTCTATGGCGAGCACGTGTTCCCGCTGCAGGTCGCGTTCCTGCTGTCGGAGCCGGGCCGCGATTTCACCGGCGGCGAATTCGTGCTGACCGAGCAGCGGCCGCGCATGCAGTCGCGGCCCGAGGTGGTGCCGCTCGCGCAGGGCGACGCAGTGGCTTTTGCTGTGCATCACAGGCCGGTGCAGGGGACGCGCGGAACCTACCGGGTTAACCTGCGTCATGGCGTCAGCCGGATCCGCTCCGGCCACCGCCATACCCTTGGCGTGATCTTTCACGATGCGAAGTGAGTGCAAAACGTTTTGACCGCCGACCTGTTCGAGAGCCTTCCGGACGTCCGCCCCGCGCAGGAAGCGATGGCGGAGGGCGCCGTGCTGCTGCGCGGATTTGCCAAGCCCGCGGAAGCCGAGCTGGTCGCGGCGCTCGGCGATATCGCCGAACAGGCGCCGTTTCGCCATATGGTGACGCCGGGTGGCCACCCGATGTCGGTGGCGATGACCAATTGCGGCAGCCTTGGCTGGGTCACCGACCGCACCGGCTATCGCTACGACGCCCATGATCCCGAAACCGCAAAACCCTGGCCGGCGATGCCGGCGCCGTTTCGCGAACTCGCGCGGCAGGCGGCCGATCGGGCGGGCTTTGGCGGCTTCACGCCGGACGCCTGCCTGGTCAACCGCTATCAGCCGGGGGCAAAGATGTCGCTGCACCAGGACCGCGACGAAGGTGACTTCGGAGCGCCGATCGTCTCGGTGTCGCTGGGCCTGCCCGCGATCTTCCTGTTCGGCGGACCGAAACGCAGCAACAAACCGCGCCGCTTTCGTCTGGAGCACGGCGACGTCGTGGTGTGGGGCGGGCCGGCGCGGCTCTATTTTCACGGCATCGCCCCGCTTGCCGATGGCGAGCACGCCTTGATCGGCCGGCAGCGCATCAACCTGACGTTCCGCAAGGCGCGCTGAAGTCAATTGAATTCAAAATCAAATCTGGTTTACCGCGAATCCCGCTGCGCTTTGCCCGGTGCCGGAACCTGAAAAGGTCCGTCAGGTAGGGGCGGGATTGACATCGCTCAATACCGTGGGGCGGCCGCAATGGCAGGGTCGGTGATCGGTAAATTCCGGAGCAGACGACAGTGCAGCGGCTACCAGACGTCGACGATCATTCGTCGAGACACGACGACGAAGGCGCGGAACCGGGGTCCGCGAACCAGGCTCCCACCTCCACCGTCGCCATCGAGAAGTTGCCTGTACCGGTTTCCTTTGTGCAGGTCGGCGGGCGGCGTCGGCTGCGCGGCGGGCTGTTGTTGCTTGTCCTCCTTGCGGCAGTCGGGGGAGGCGGTTTCTATTGGTGGAAACACACCCAGTCGCAGCTGCCCCTCGGGATCAGCTTTGGCAACGGCCGCCTTGAAGCCGACGAGATCGATATCGACACCAAATTTCCGGGCAGGATCGCGGAACTGCACGCCGAAATAGGCGACATGGTGACCGCGGGGCAGGTGGTCGCCCGCATGGACACCCGGGATATCCAGCAGTCGCTCGAGAAGGCGCAAGCGCAGGTGAAACAGGCGCAACGGGCGATCGAGGAGGCCAATGCCAATCTGGAACAACAACGCACGCAGCAGACGCTGGCGGCGCAGGAACTGGAGCGCACCCAGACCTTGCTGAAGGGTGGTTATGCGACGAAGGAATTGTTCGACCAGCGGAAGCAGGCGGTGGACGCCGCGGATGCGGGGCTGAGGGCTGCCACGGAAAGGGTTGCGCAGACCGAACGTGCGCTTGAAGCATCCCAGCACGACGTTGGGCTCTACACGGTCAACATCAACGACAACGATCTCGTGGCTCCGCGCGACGGCCGGATTCAATATCGTGTCGCCAATATCGGCGAGGTGCTTGCGGCCGGCGGCAAGGTTTTCACGATGCTGGACATCTCCTACGTCTACATGGACATCTACCTGCCGGCGCCGGAATCGGGAAAGGTCAAGGTCGGCAACGAGGCCCGTATCGTGCTGGATGCCTACCCGAATGCGCCGATACCCGCGAAAGTCGCCTTCATCGCCAGTCAGGCCCAGTTCACGCCGAAGACGGTGGAGACCCAGAGCGAGCGCGATAAACTGGTGTTCCGCATTCGCGTCCGGATCGATGCGGATCGCTCTCGCATCCACGCGGAATCGGTTCGAAGCGGATTGCCGGGGATCGCCTATGTTTGTGCGGATCCCGCCGTCAACTGGCCGAAGAACCTGCAAGGCGCGCCATGAGCGAGCACGGCCGGCCGGTCGCCGTACTCGACGGTCTTACGCAACATTACGGCAAGGTCACCGCGCTGGAGGGCGTAACGATCGAGGTGCCGGCCGATCGCATGGTCGGATTGATCGGTCCGGATGGGGTCGGAAAATCCACGCTCCTCGCCATCATCGCGGGGGCCCGTCAGATTCAATCCGGATCCGTTAATGTCCTCGGCGGCGACATGGCGGACGCGCGGCACCGGGCATCGGTATGTCCCCGGATCGCCTACATGCCGCAAGGTCTGGGCAAGAACCTCTATCCGGACCTGAGCGTTCTCGAAAACATCGAATTTTTCGGCCGTCTGTTCGGACATTCCCGCGAAGAGCGCCGGTGGCGAATTGCCGAACTGCTGGAGAGTACCGGGCTTGCTCCTTTCAAGGACCGTCCGGCGAAGAAATTGTCGGGCGGCATGCGGCAAAAACTCGGACTTTGCTGCTCCCTCATCCACGACCCTGATCTGCTCATTCTGCGTTGATCCGCTTTCCCGCCGCCAGTTCTGGGAATTGATCGATCGCATTCGCTCTCGTCGCGCGGGCATGAGCGTGATCGTGGCGACCGCCTATATGGAAGAAGCCGAGCGGTTCGGCTGGTTGGTGGCGATGAATGCCGGGAAGGTATTGGCGACCGGATCTCCGGCCGAGCTCAAGGCCGGTACGAAAGCCACGACCGTCGAAGATGCCTTCATTGCGCTGCTGCCGGAACAACAGCGCGGCGGCCACCAGGGACTCAAGATACCGCCGCGCCGGATCTTCGACGCCGAACCGATTATCACGGCGCACGACCTGACCTGCCGTTTCGGCGATTTCACCGCGGTCGATCGGGTGAATTTCACCATCGAGCGGGGTGAGATATTCGGGTTTCTCGGTTCGAACGGCTGCGGCAAGACCACGACCATGAAGATGCTGACCGGCTTGCTGTCGCCGACCTCGGGCGAGGCGCTGCTGTTCGGCAAGTCCCTCGATGCAAGCGACATGAGCTCGCGCTATCGCGTCGGCTACATGTCGCAATCGTTCTCCCTCTATACCGAGCTCACGGTTGGGCAGAATCTGGATCTTCATGCGAGGATCTTCCATCTGGCTCCGCCAAAGGCCAGGGAGCGGATCGCCGCGCTGGTCCGGCGGTTCGGCCTTCAGCCCTACCTCGATCAGCGCACTCTGGATCTGCCATTGGGCATTCGTCAGCGCCTCTCGCTGGCCGTTGCGATCGTTCACGAGCCCGACATCCTCATCCTCGATGAGCCGACGTCGGGCGTCGATCCCCTGGCGCGGGACCGGTTCTGGCAGGAGCTGATCGATCTTTCGCGCAACGAAGGCGTGACCATTTTCGTCTCCACCCACTTCATGAACGAAGCCGAACGCTGCGACCGGATATCGCTGATGGATTCGGGCCGCGTGCTGGCGACGGGGACGCCGGCGCAACTCGTCGAGGCCCGCGGCGCCGCCTCGCTCGAAGATGCCTTCATCAGCTATCTCGAGGCGGCAATGGGATCACGCTCCGCCGCGGCGGAGCAACCGGTTGCGTCACGCGAGATCGTCCATCAGGTGCCACCGCCAGAACGCGGGCATTCCGCGTTCAGCCTGCAGCGGCTGCTGGCGTATACGATCCGCGAGACTCTGGAACTCCTGCGCGACCCGATCAGGCTCGGATTCAGCCTGCTCGGCACGACGCTTCTGATGCTGGTGTTCGGCTTCGGCGTTTCGACAGACGTCAATAATCTGACGTTTGCGGTGCTCGATCGTGACCAGAGTCCGGAGAGCCGCGCCTACCTGGAGGAACTCAGGGGATCGCCCTATTTTGTGGAGAAGGCGCCGCTCGCCGACTATGCCGCGCTCGACAACCGTCTCAAGAGTGGGGAGATCAAGGCGGCCATCGAAATCCCGCCCAATTTCGGCAGCGACATCAAGCGCGGACGTCCGGCCTGGGTCAGCGCGCTGGTCGACGGCGCCATGCCGTTCCGGGCAGAAACCATCCGCGGCTACCTGCAGGGCATGCACCAACTGTACCTGACCGATCCCGCCGTGAAGACGACGCAGCCTGCGAAACCGGCGCCGGCCGATATCGAGATCAGGTTCAAGTACAATCAGGATTTCGACAGCATCTATGCGATGGTGCCGGCAAACATGTCGATGCTGCTCGCGCTGTTTCCGGCCATTCTGATGGCGCTTGCCATCGTGCGCGAGAAGGAACTCGGCTCGATCACCAACCTGTATGTGACGCCGGTTACCCGGCTCGAATTCCTGATCGGCAAGCAGCTTCCCTACATCGCGGTCGCGATGGCCAATTTTACCCTGATGCTCCTGCTGGCGCTGTTCGTGTTTCAGGTTCCGCTCAAGGGAAGCTTTCCGACACTGCTGTTGGGTGTGCTGACCTATGTGACCACGATGACCGGCTACGGCATGCTGATTTCGGCGTTCACAAATACCCAGATCGCAGCGCTTTTCGGCACCGCAATCCTGACCGTCCTGCCCGCAACGCAGTTCGCGGGCATGATGACGCCGGTTTCCTCCCTGGCCGCGGAGGCCCAGATCATCGGTCGCGCCTTTCCGATGACCTACTTCGTGCCGATCAGCGTCGGCACCTTCACCAAGGGATTGGGCTTTGACGATCTTGCCGGCAACCTGCTGGCTCTGGCGGTATTTGTCCCGATCATGACGCTTCTGAGCGTTTCCCTGCTGCGCAAACAGGAACGCTGAGGGAGCCGGCGGTGCGCAAGGTCGCAAATATCTACTGGCTCGGTATCAAGGAATTGCGCAGCTTCCTGCATGATTTCGTGCTGCTCGGGCTCGTGGTCTATGCATTTTCCCTGGCCGTGACCTTGCAGGCCAGAAGCAATTCGCAGGAGCTGCACAATGCCTCGATTGCGATCGTCGATGAGGATCAGTCCGAGCTTTCGCGTCGAATTGCCCATGCGTTCTTTCCGCCATTGTTTCAGCGGCCGAAGCTGATCGAGGAGCGGGACATCATTCCGGCGATGAACGGCGGAAAGTTCACCTTCGTGATCGACATTCCCCCCGACTTCGAGCGCTATGTCCTGGCGGGACGGCAGCCCGGGCTGCAGATCGACGTCGATGCGACGGCGATGGTGCAGGCGGGGCTCGGATCCGGCTATGCGCAGCAGATCATCACCACCGAGATCGCCGATTTCCTTTCCCACAAGGAGGGTGTGCCGCTGTCGACGGTCAATCTCGATGTGCGAATTGCGTTCAACCCGAACCTGACCACCGCCTGGTTTACCAGCGTGATGGGCATCATCAACAACATCACCATGCTGGCGATCATTCTCGCCGGGGCGGCGGTCGTCCGGGAGCGGGAGCACGGCACCATGGATCATCTGCTGGTGATGCCGATAACGCCGTTCGAGATTGCGATGTCCAAGGTCTGGGCGAACGGCCTGGTGATCGCCGTGGCGGTCGGCCTCAGTCTTTACCTCGTGGTGCAGATGATGCTTGGAATCCCCATTGCCGGTTCGGTACCGCTTTTCATGGTTGGCGTCGTGATCTATCTGTTCTTCGCAACCGCGATCGGAATTTTTCTGGGCACCGTGGCGCGTTCCATGCCGCAACTCGGTCTGCTCTATATGTTGGTCTATTTGCCCATGAACATGCTGTCAGGCAGCAATACCCCGCTCGAGAGCATGCCGGTCTGGCTCGCCACGATCATGCAGGCGTCGCCGTCGACGCATTTCGTGTCGTTCGCGCAGTCCATCCTCTATCGCGGTGCCGGCATCGATGTGGTCTGGCCGGAATTTCTCGCGGTCGCCGTCATCGGGGCGTTGTTCCTGGCCCTGGCTATCCTGCGTTTCCGCTCGGTCGTCGCGCAGGCGGCGTGACGAGGAGGCCATCCGTCATCGGATGGCGACGCCCTCGAGACGATCGAGAAACGGTTGCTGCCCGGCGAGGATCTTTTGCCGCGCCAGCGGCAGCGCGAACCATTCGGCGCGATCGATTTCGGGAATTAAGATCATGCGGCCGCTGCGGGGCGGCCATTCGATGGCGATCTGGTTGCTGCGCGCGCTGCCCGCGTCGAGCGTGCCTTGCAGCGCATAGGCCAGGACCGTCTTGCCGCCGCGCTGGCGCACCTCGCCGAGGCTGCGGAGCAGGCCGCTGGCTTCGAGGCCGAGTTCCTCGGCAAATTCCCGGCGGGCCGCGGTTTCCGGGTCCTCGCCGTCCTCCAGTTCGCCTTTCGGGATCGACCATGCGCCGAGATCGCGGTTTCGCCAAAAAGGTCCGCCTGGATGGACCAGCAGAACCTCGATTCCGGCGTCGCCGTGGCGGTACATCAGGATGCCGGCGCTGGTGGCCATGCGGTTGGTCCGGTACACGGGAATGACAGGATAGATTGATCTGGCTCAAGTCGGCAGCGGCAAAGCTTGCATTGCTATAGTAAATGGATCGACACATCGGAGGTCAATTTCCCTACGCGGCGTTCTTCTGGCCGGCGTTTGCGGCTGCGTCCGCGGTTGAAGCCGCATCATCGATCGCCGTGCAGCTTATGGGACCTTCGGGCGATGTCTCCGCGGGCCGCAATATGCCGGAGCCGGAAGGCGCCACGGCAGCCAAGATGGCGCTGGACCTGCATACCGTCCGGCTGCGCGACTTCAGCACGGTCGAAAGCGGCGCTGCAACGCTGCTGTGCACGCCGCTCGCGCTGCATGGTGCCGTGGTGGCGGATATCGCCGCAGGGCACAGTCTCGTCGCCGCGCTGCGTGAGGCGGGTATCGAGCGGTTGTTCATGGCCGATTGGCGCTCTGCCGGTGCGGAGATGCGATTTCGCGGCATCGACGACTATCTCGCCGATCTCAATGTGCTGGTCGATCATCTCGGCGGCTACGTCGATCTGATCGGGCTTTGCCAGGGCGGCTGGCTGTCGCTGCTCTATGCCGCGCGGTTCCCGGCCAAGGTGCGCAAGCTGGTGATGGCCGGCGCCCCGGTCGATATCGCCGCGCGTCTGTCCGGGTTGTCGGCCGTCGCCGCGGCGACGCCGCTGGGCCTGTTCCAGAGCCTGGTGCAGTCAGGCGATGGCCGCGTGATCGGCCGCGACGTCGCGAAGTTCTGGGGAACCGCCGCCGTCGACGAAAAAACCGTTCGCGACGCGCTGCAAACGCCGGAGCCGGCCGGCTCGCCGGAATTCACCCGGCTCGAAGCCAGCTTCAAGACCTGGAACGACTGGACCATCGATGTGCCCGGAACCTATTATCTCGAAGTCATCGAGAAGCTGTACAAGCGCAACGAACTCGCAGGTGGAACATTCGTGGCGCTGGGGCAGCGGGTCGAACTGGCGCAGCTGCGTCTTCCGATTTATCTGCTGGCCGGCGACGCCGACGAAGTCGTGGCTCCCGAGCAGTTGCTGGCGCTGGAGCGGCTGGTGGGAACGCCGCCGGAGTTGTTCCGCCGCGAGATCGCGCCTTCGACGCATCTCGGGCTGTTCATGGGCAAACGGACCCTCGAAGAATATTGGCCGCGGATCGCGGGCTG
>Ga0302202_10004898_pt1 | contig 13881 bp, 10 predicted proteins | sample II_Bog_N3_3_FD_194579 | JGI IMG/M metagenome (GOLD analysis project Ga0302202, IMG submission 194579) | Peat permafrost microbial communities from Stordalen Mire near Abisko, Sweden - II_Bog_N3_3 | ecosystem: Environmental > Terrestrial > Soil > Wetlands > Peat | place: Sweden: Abisko...
GACGGGAAGCGTGGAGCTGAAGCCCTGTTTTTTAATCTGATATCGTGGCCGACAGAGTGTAGTGTGGCAGCAATCATTTTATGTCCAGAGTTTCCAATGCCGGGGAAGGATCCACGTCCGCTCCCACATCACAAGCCCTTACCGCCTCCGATGTCGGAGAAGTTCTCGAGCAGATTGCCCAGTTGCTCGAACTGAAGGGGGAGAATCCCTTCAAGATTCGTGCCTACACAAATGCCGCTCGGGCGTTGGAGTCACTGAGTGAACCGATGGAGACGCTGGTAGCCGAGGAGCGTTTGGGGGAGATCGAGGGAATAGGGAAGGCAATCACAGAAAAAGTCACGGAACTGGTGACCACAGGCAGGCTCCCCTACTACGAGGAATTAAAGGCTTCCTTCCCCGAGGGGATTTTCGAACTTTTCGAGCTTCAAGGCCTCGGTGCCAAGAAGATCAAGGCACTGCACGATCAGCTTGGTGTCTCCTCTCTGGCTGATCTCGAACAGGTTTGTACTGAGGGGAAGGTGGCCGAGTTGGCCGGCTTCGGTGCCAAGACGCAAACCAACCTTCTAAAAGCACTCTCTGATCATCGCAAGCACGCCGGACGTTTTCACATCAATGTGGTTGCTGAACTGGCTGACGCGCTCATTTCCGATCTGCGCGCCCATGAGGCGGTGGGCCAACTGGAGTCGGCGGGAAGCTTCCGTCGTTGCAAGGAGACCATTGGCGATCTCGATCTGCTGGTTTCCTCAAACCGACCGGAGGAGGTTTCGGAATTTTTCATTCACCATCCCTTAGTGGAGGAAGTCATCGTTCATGGTCCGACGAAATCAAGTGTCCGTCTTAAGGATGGTCCTCAATGCGATCTTCGGGTGGTAAAACCCGAGGAGTTTCCTTTTGCCCTTGTCTATTTCACTGGCAGCAAGGAACACAATATCCGTCTACGCAGTCGGGCGCTGGATCATGGCTGGTCGCTCAATGAATATCGGTTCACTCCCATTGATGAGGCTCAAGGGGCCGAGGCCGCTCCTCCGATCCATACCGAGCAGGAGCTCTACAAGGCACTCGGTTTGGACTTCATTCCCCCTGAATTGCGTGAAGATAAGGGGGAGATTGCCGCTGCGGAGCAGGGGACGCTTCCGAAACTTATCGAATGGAGCAATCTGCGTGGCACCTTTCACTGTCACACAACGGCGAGCGACGGGCGGAATTCCCTGATTGAGATGGCCCGAGGGGCGATGGCTCTCGGCTTGGAATATCTCGGTATCGCCGATCACAGCAAAAGTTCCTACCAGGCTCACGGCCTCGACGCCGCACGCCTTGCTGAACAGGTCGCCCAGATTCATGACCTCAACGACTCAACCGAGTTCCGTGAAGCAGGCTTCCGCCTCTTTGCTGGAACGGAATGCGATATTCTCAAGGATGGCGAACTCGATTTTCCCGACGAGGTCCTAGCTTCTCTTGATTATGTCGTCGCCTCGGTTCACTCCAGCTTCACGATGGGTGAGGCGGAGATGACGAAGCGTCTTATCCGTGTCCTTGAGAATCCTTATGTCACCATGTTGGGGCATCTGACAGGGAGATTGTTGCTCTCGCGAGAACCCTACGCGGTGAACATCCCTGCGGTCATCGAGGCGGCTGCCGAGACGGGGACGATCATCGAGATCAACGCCAGCCCGTGGCGGCTCGATATGGATTGGCGCTGGTGGCCGCTGGCAAAGGAAAAGGGAGTGAAATGCGCGATCAATCCCGATGCCCATACGGTTACCGGGATTGAGGATTTAATTTACGGGGTCGGCATTGCGCGAAAAGGGTGGCTGACCAAGGAAGATGTCATCAACTGCCTGCCGCTTGGAAAGATTGAAACAGTGCTCGCGGCGAAGAAAGACCGATGAATTTTCCCGCAGAGACGCAAAGACGCAGAGAGAGTTGAGTAAATGAGGGGATAAAAAAGATTTTTCAGAAATGAAGGGGGTCATGTCATTAGGACTCCGTCACCCTTGATGATTTTCGTTCTCTGCGTCTTTGCGTCTCTGCGCGAGATTCTCTATTCATTAGCCCATGAAACCCGTTTCCGAATATGCTACGCTCCGGGCTGGGGTTTTTCACTGGCAGGGATATGAGCCTGAGGTGAAATGCGACTGTTCTTCCACGGCGCTTGTGACTGCGGCGGGACTGGTCTTCATTGATCCGATTCCCCTGGCAAAGGATGCTCTTCAGGAACTTGTCGCTGAGTCATTCTCAGCCCCTGCCGCCGTGCTGCTCACGAGCGGGAATCATCAGCGGGAGAGTCTCGCGCTTGCCAAGCGATTCGGAATCCCAGTGTTTGCTCCTGAGGGTGCAGGCGATGATATTGAAGCTGATCAGCGTTTTGTTTCCGGTGAGGTCGTGGCCGGGATGAAACCCATCCCCTTGCCCGGCTTCGGCCCAGGGGAAACTGCCTTCCTCTACGAAGGAATCCTGATTTTTGGCGATGCCCTGATCAATCTGGAACCGGAGGGATTAAGATTGCTTCCTGAAAAGTACCGTGAGGATAAGAAGAAGTCGCTCCGTTCATTGGAGGAGTTGAAATCTCTGAAACCCGAGATTCTCCTCTTTGCCCACGGAAATCCTATTTTGCAGCATGCCACACATCATCTCGCCGGTATTTTAGGAGAGAGTGCCTCGCGCAAATAAAAACTGCGCGGAAGGTCGATAAGCGACGCTCCCGCGCAGTTGTTGTCTCGCATGACCCCGAGGGATCAACGATTGCGCCTAGGCCCCCCGACCTGGCGCGACAAAATTGTCGTATTCATAGTCTGACCGCTGAGCTGGGCTGACGTTCAATGATTTTTTATAAAATTGAATACCAACTGAAATCAGCGCTTCCTTAAGCGTGACGGGTTGTCCTTGTCCCAAACCTGTGTGAAGATGGACGCTCAAGATGATGAAAAAACTGTCATGGATATTCGCCGTTGTGCTTACTCTGCTACTCCCCGCGTGTGTCAGCGTGAAATCGACGACGGCCTTTTATACGCCGACCACAACGACTTTTTATCCTCCCAAGGATAAGCATGTTGTCATTCCGATCATGGGGGAGCCACCGTCGCAGCCCTACCGGGAAATAGGGCGTTTCGCCTTCCAGTCCGACATGGGCTATCCCTTCATGATGAAGGCAATCGAGTATAATGCCCGGCTAGCCGGGGCTGATGCGGTCTACATCAAGGAGTCCAAAAACTGGACGGTTCCCTATGCCTATACGGTACCGACTACGGTCAGTTGGGTTCCGGTCGGCGGATGGTATGGCGGCGGGTGCGGAGGCTGGTATGGCGGTGCGGTGGTGCCGATCACCTATCCGGGTTACACAGGCGTTTCCTATCAGAGTTTCATGGGCATTGATGCTCGCATGCTGGTGTTCAAACGATGAGTGGAGAATCATCCGAGCCATTGCAGCGCCCCGTGCTTCTACCACCCGGTGGGGAAAAGAGGGTGATGCTTCATTCCTGCTGCGCTCCCTGTTCCGGCGAGGTGATCGAGGCGATGGTCGCTTCGGGACTGGAATTGGAGATTTTTTTCTACAATCCCAACATCCATCCCCGCGAAGAATACGAATTGCGCAAGGTGGAGAATATCCGATTTGCCGAGGACCATGGCATCCCCTTCACCGATGCCGATTACGACACCGACAACTGGTTTGCCAGGGTCAAGGGGTTGGAGTGGGCTCCTGAGCGGGGAGAACGCTGCACGCAATGCTTCGACATGCGTTTTGAGAGAACGGCACTCCATGCCCATGAGAAGGGATTCAACGTCATCACCAGCTGTCTTGGAATCTCCCGCTGGAAAAACATGACCCAGATCAACGGGGCCGGAGAACGCGCAGCCGCCCGTTGGCCCGGAATGAGCTACTGGACATACAATTGGCGAAAGGGAGGCGGCGCAGCACGGATGATCGAGATTTCGAAGCGCGAGGAATTTTATGCCCAGCAATACTGCGGCTGCATTTACTCCCTGCGCGATACGAATAAATGGCGTCTAGCCAATGGTCGTCCGAAGGTCGTGATCGGTCAGGACTACTACGGCAGGGGTGAAGAAGAGAGTCGGGAGGCGGTTGAGTGAGAAGGCTTCTCGCCTTACTTTTGTTGCCGTTATTTTCGGCGCGCGGAGAATTACCCCCTCCTCGGCCGGACTCCACGCCGCAGACCTCAACAGTCTATTTCGCCCTCGATCAGAATGCGATGGGTCCGAAAATGACCCCGCGGGATTCCATGGTTGCCCGGATGGTGGCAGGCCTTGTTTGTGCTGTGACTGGCAAGGCAACTCCTTCCGCAGCCTGGCGATCCCTAGTGAAGCCGGGTGAACGGATCGGTATCCGGGTGGCCACGGAAGCAGGTCCCATCGGGGGGACACATGCAGCCGTGGCGAAGGCCGTGGTCGAGGGATTGGTGGCTGCCGGAATTTCACCAGAGAAGATCGTGGTCTGGGATCGTCGTCGCGAGGATCTCGTGGCCGCCGGGTATGACAAGATTCCGGGGCTGAATCTTCGATGGGTGGAAAACGGCGGAGGATTCGATCCCAAGGCGGTGGTCACGACCGCGGCGATCGGAGAGTTGGTTTATGGCGACCTTTCCTTCAAATCATCGCGCAATACCATCGAGGATATCATCGGGCCGAAATCCCAGTTGAGCGATGAAAGTCATCTCCCTGTTGTCCTCTCACGGCAAATCGACAAGGTCATCAACATTCCTTCACTTTGTGACAGTTACTACACCGGGGTGAACGGTGCTATGGCCGGGATGACGCTCGGCATTCTGGATAACTGGCGGCGCTTTGCCAAATCTGGAGGGTATGGCGGTTCCGCTCTGGCCGAGGTTTATGCCGATGACCAGATCGGGAAGAAGGTCGTTCTTACCCTGATGGATGGAATGGTGTTGCAGTATGCAGGTGGTCCCTATCCGAGTCCCGGCAACTGCGTCGTCTATTCCACACTCTTTGCTTCCAAAGATCCTGTCGCCATCGATGCCACGGCGCTTCGACTGATCGACGAGCAGCGCTTGCTCTCCAAAATGCCAAAGGCTTCGGATGATGGAGGTCATGTCACTGAGGCGGAGGAACAGGGACTCGGCAACGCCGATGAGAAGATGATCGTTCTGAAACGGATCGGCGCCCTTGAGCCTTCGTTGAATCCCTGAACATGAAAGCGTCTGCTCTCCAAGCAGAACAGGTGCGACAGTTGCTCAAGGCTCATGCCCGCACCTTTGCCCTGACGCTGAGGGTACTTCCCCAGGTATTGAGGGAGCCGTTGGGACTCACCTACCTGCTGGCGCGGGCATCGGACACTGTTGCTGATGCGCCCAGGGTAGGTTGTGAACAGAAGCTTTCGTTGTTGGAGGAGTTACAGGAGTCCTTGAATTCGGAGTCCTTCCATTGGGAGACTGATTCGATCCAGGAACTACTTTCTGCATCGGAAGCTGAACTGTTGGCCGCTGTGCCGATGCTGATGGGCACCTTGGCGGCACATCAGGATCGGGAAGAGTTGCTACGGCTTTGGCGGACGATTTTAAATGGTCAGATCATGGATCTGACGCGATTTGCCCCAGGAACAGAACCACTGAGTTCAGAAGAACTGGAAGAATATTGCCATCTGGTGGCGGGGAGTGTTGGTGAAACATGGACGAACCTGATTGCGCTGCACTCACCCGAGGTGCTACTCGGTTCTCAAGAGGAGTTGGTGAAACTTGGAATTGCCTACGGTAAGGGACTTCAGTTGCTCAATATTGTCCGGGATCGTGCGGAAGATCGGCGTCTTGGAAGGTTTTACATCAGGGAGGAGGAAGTTCCTCAACTGCTCGAGCAGACTTCCAACTGGCTCCAGCAGGGGAAGAAATACTGCTCCCATCTGTGCCCGGGACGCATCCGTTACGCATCGGAACTGCCGCTCAGGCTTGCTTTGGGAACTTTGGAGCGATTTGGCAGGTCACCCGAATCCCACAGAGTGAAACTGTCTCGATGGGAAGTCTATACCCTCCTGATCAGAACCCTTCCATCTCTGGGGTTGCCGAGCGGACATAATCCTGCTTCATAGGCCCGATGGAATATATTCACTGGTTTCAACAAAACTTCCTCCACCTCGACAAGAGCCTCGAACACATCGTCTCCGCGTATGGTGTCTGGGTTTATGCGATCCTCTTCACCATCGTCTTTTGCGAAACGGGCCTTGTCGTTACCCCTTTCCTGCCAGGAGATGCCCTTCTCTTTGCTGTCGGGGCTTACGCCGCCGCTCATCCTGGGGCGGGACTCAGCTTTCCTATCATCTTCGGTCTACTTATTATCGCCGCCATCCTCGGCAATCTCGTCAATTTCACGCTCGGTTCGCTGATTGGCGGGAAAATCTTCAAGCCGGGTGCCCTGATTCTAAAAAAGGAGTATCTAGATCGCACCCACCTCTTCTTTGAAAAACACGGAATCATGGGGGTCATTATTGCCCGATTCCTCCCGATATTCAGGACAGTCGCCCCTTTTGTGGCAGGGATGGCCTCGATGGATCGGAAAAAATTCACACTCTACACCGTGATCGGTAGTTTCCTCTGGGTCTTCCTGATGATGACCTCCGGACTTGTTTTTGGCGGAATGCCCTGGGTGCAAAAACACTTCGAAATGGTGGTGATCGGCATCATCTTCGTCTCGATGATCCCCGTTGCTTTCGAAGGACTCTCCCACTATCTGGCTGCGCGGAAGAAGTAGGGTTGCAGCAACGATTCAGGCTGAGTGAGTCTTCAAAAAGGGAGGGGGCGAAAGTTCCCTCCCTTTTTTTATGAAGTGATCATTGCCTGCGGCGTAAAGCGCCCATTGTCTTACAAGTGATACTTAAGCGGAATGAAGCTGTGTTGGCTTAGGAATTATCAGGCTTGGCGAACCATTGATCGCACGTAGGACATGCGCATGCGTCTCTAGAGCCTTATAAATACTACCTCTGGTAGGCATGGGCATTTTTAATTTAAGGAGTGGGTGAAATCATTGGAATCCACCAACGGAAAATATTTTTAAAAAAATAAAAGAAGTCGTTGACTCCCGATGATTCTTCTATAGAGTTTTCCATCCCGACAGCGACCACGGTTACTGAAAAACGGGAATGTTCATCACCCAGTCTGCTACAAAACAAGTCGATCCAAGGTGGAAACCGAGGGAAGCTTGAGCAGCCACTGGCAACGATCTTTGAAAGCGCAGGTCCGGTTTCGCAACAGCAATGGAAATCGGATGGATCAAATACAAAGCAATAAACAAAACAGCAAAAACTGAATTGTGCGTTTCGAGTCGATTTTTAAAATGAAGTTTTAACAGACCGGCATTTGACTACTACGGTTATCAAATGTGCAGGTGCTGGAATTTGTCATCACTCTAGCAGTAGATGACGCAAACTTTCTACGGAGAGTTTGATTCTGGCTCAGAACGAACGCTGGCGGCGTGGATAAGACATGCAAGTCGAACGGAATTTAATCTGTAGCAATACATATTAGATTTAGTGGCGAACGGGTGCGTAACACGTGAGTAATCTGCCGGGAAGTGGGGGATAACTCGTCGAAAGGCGAATTAATACCGCATATGGCCAAGAAGGACATCCTTCTGAAGCCAAAGCCGCAAGGCGCTTCCTGATGAACTCGCGGCCTATCAGCTAGTTGGTGAGGTAATGGCTCACCAAGGCTATGACGGGTAGCTGGTCTGAGAGGACGACCAGCCACACTGGAACTGAGACACGGTCCAGACACCTACGGGTGGCAGCAGTCGAGAATTTTTCACAATGGGGGCAACCCTGATGGAGCGACGCCGCGTGGAGGATGAAGGCCCTCGGGTCGTAAACTCCTGTCAAACGGGAACAAGAAAGTGATAGTACCGTTAGAGGAAGAGACGGCTAACTCTGTGCCAGCAGCCGCGGTAATACAGAGGTCTCAAGCGTTGTTCGGATTCATTGGGCGTAAAGGGTGCGCAGGCTGTGGGGTAAGTCGGATGTGAAATTTAGGGGCTCAACCCCTAAACTGCATTCGATACTGCTCCGCTAGAGGTATGTAGAGGAGATTGGAATTCACGGTGTAGCAGTGAAATGCGTAGATATCGTGAGGAAGACCAGTGGCGAAGGCGAATCTCTGGGCATTACCTGACGCTCATGCACGAAGGCCAGGGGAGCAAACGGGATTAGATACCCCGGTAGTCCTGGCAGTAAACGGTGCACGTTTGGTGTGGGAGGATTCGACCCCTTCCGTGCCGGAGCTAACGCGTTAAACGTGCCGCCTGGGAAGTACGGTCGCAAGATTAAAACTCAAAGAAATTGACGGGGGCCCGCACAAGCGGTGGAGTATGTGGCTTAATTCGATGCAACGCGAAGAACCTTACCTGGCCTTGACATGCATCTCTAAGTTGGTGAAAGCCAGCGAGTGTAGCAATACACAATTTGCACAGGTGCTGCATGGCTGTCGTCAGCTCGTGTCGTGAGATGTTGGGTTAAGTCCCGCAACGAGCGCAACCCCTGTGATCTGTTGCCACCGGCGCAAGCCGAGCACTCTGATCAGACTGCCCTGTGAAACGGGGAGGAAGGTGGGGACGACGTCAAGTCAGTATGGCCCTTACGGCCAGGGCTGCACACGTACTACAATGCCCAGGACAGAAAGAACCGAAACCGCGAGGTGGAGGAAATCATTAAACCTGGGCCCAGTTCGGATTGAAGGCTGCAACTCGCCTTCATGAAGTTGGAATCGCTAGTAATGCCGTATCAGCTACGACGGCGTGAATACGTTCCCGGGCCTTGTACACACCGCCCGTCACATCATGGAAGTCGTTTGTACCCGAAGTCGCTGCGCTAACCCGCAAGGGAGGCAGGTGCCTAAGGTATGGATGGTAACTGGGATGAAGTCGTAACAAGGTAGCCGTAGGGGAACCTGCGGCTGGATCACCTCCTTTCTAAGGAGATATCCAGAGAATTTTAGAATACTCTGGAAGGTCGATCGCTAACCCGATTATCACGGTTTGTCCTCAGGGATGAATTAGATCGGTATGTGATTAAATCCCAAAAACCGAAAGGTTCGAGGGTTCGATGAGGAACGCACAATTCAGTTTTTGCTGTGAGAAAGAGACCGGTACGGTTCTCTGAGTACTAAATAAGCTTTAAGTAGTCTTTTTAGCGGCTCTGCCGCCGCAACGCGGGGGTATAGCTCAGTTGGTAGAGCGCCAGCTTTGCAAGCTGGATGTCTGGGGTTCGAATCCCCATGCCTCCACCAATTTATTGGTAGGCTGGGATGAGAACATTTCGTTACTTTTAATCCCCATGCCTCCACCAATTTTCTGCCAGCTGAACACAACACTTGGCGATTTCAGGAATTACTCTCTAATGGGGCCTGTAGCTCAGCTGGTTAGAGCATGCGCTTGATAAGCGCAGGGTCACTGGTTCGAATCCAGTCAGGCCCACCATTTTCATGACCTAACTCTTAAAAGCATCACAACAATTTTATAAGCCTGTGGAAACACAGGTTGATCCATCCGAAACAATTTTGGCTGTGCGGGATCCCAGGATCCAGCGCTCCCCGCGGGCATCGTCCCGTCGGAGGTTCTTTGACATCTGTAGATAGGGTAAAAAAATTACAACTTTGAATAGAGCTGAGACCGTAAACAGTTGGAAACGTCTAGAGACGACCGATTGTTTATAGAAGATTTCAGAATGAACGATATCAAAAGCTACAAAGAGCACATGATGAATGCCTTGGTGCCTGTAGGCGATGAAGGACGCGATAAGCTGCGATAAGCTTCGGGGAGCGGCAAGTACGCTACGATCCGGAGATTTCCGAATGGGGTAACCCATACAGAGTTATATCTGTATACCGCTGCCTGAATACATAGGGCAGAGGGAGCGAGACCTGGTGAAGTGAAACATCTCAGTAACCAGAGGAAAAGAAAGTGAAACGATTCCGTAAGTAGTGGCGAGCGAAAGCGGAAAAGCCCAAACCGGAGGACTTGTCCTCCGGGGTTGTAGGGCCCCAATGTGGTAGTCAAACGATTAGGTGAAGCGGATGGAAAGCCGCTCCATAGAAGGTGACAGACCTGTAACCGAAAATCCGATGACGCCTAGGGTGTCCCTGAGTAATGCCATACACGTGAAACTTGGCATGAATCCACGGAGACCACTCCGTAAGGCTAAATACTAACAGGCGACCGATAGTGAACAAGTACCGCGAGGGAAAGGTGAAAAGAACCGCTGCGAGCGGAGTGAAATAGTACCTGAAATCATGTGCTTACAAGGTGTCAGAGCCCCGCAAGGGGTGATGGCGTGCCTTTTGCTTAATGAGTCTGCGAGTTAGCATCAGTGGCAAGTCTAAGTCCTTCTGGGACGGAGGCGAAGCGAAAGCGAGTCCGAAATGGACGCCCAGCTGCTGGTGCTAGACCCGAAGCGGAGGTGATCTACCCATGGTCAGGTTGAAGTCCCGGTAACACGGGATGAAGGACCGAACCGGTGAACGTTGAAAAGTTCTCGGATGAACTGTGGGTAGGAGCGAAAGACTAATCAAACCCCGTCATAGCTGGTTCTCTCCGAAATCTATTGAGGTAGAGCCTTGGACGCTGACCTATGGAGGTAGAGCACTGGATGAACTAGGGCCCATACCCGGGTACCGAATTCAATCAAACTCCGAATGCCATAGGGTGAAGTCCAGGAGGCAGAATGCGAGGGATAAGCTTCGTATTCGAGAGGGAAACAACCCAGATCAGCAGCTAAGGTGCCTAAATATTGCTTAGTGGAAAGGATGTGAGATTGCTTAGACAGTGAGGATGTTGGCTTAGAGGCAGCCATCATTTAAACAGTGCGTAATAGCTGACTCATCGAGCGATCTTGCGCCGAAAATGATTGGCGATAAGCAATATACCGAAGCTCTGGATGCATAACCGGTTCGCCGGATATGCGTGGTAGGAGAGCATTGTTGGCGCATTGAAGCCATGTGGAAACGCTAGGTGGAGTGCCAACAAGTGAGGATGCAGACATGAGTAGCGATAAGCCGGGTTGAATTCCCGGCCGCCGTAAAACCAAGGTTTCCTGGGGAAGGTTCGTCCTCCCAGGGTTAGTCGGAACCTAAGGCGAGGCCGAGAGGCGTAGTCGATGGATAGCAGGTTTAATATTCCTGCACCTGCAATGGTTAAGCTTACAGGGGACATATGGTAGGAAAAGAGCCGCCGATTGAAAGTGGCGGTCCCGCAAGGGGACGGAGAGGCTTCGGCTGAACCGGATTCTTTAAATACTGTATCGAGAAAAGCCTGTAAGTGTTCCCATGGCAGTCCGTACCGGAAACCGACACAGGTGGTTGGGCACAAATGTGCCAAGGCGCGTGAGTGAAACCTCGTTAAGGAACTCGGCAATCTAGCCCCGTAACTTCGGAAGAAGGGGTCCCTACAGCGATGTAGGGCGCAGTGAGTAGGGTCAACCGACTGTTTAACAAAAACACAGCACTCTGCTAAGACGCAAGTCGACGTATAGGGTGTGACACGTGACCAATGCGGAAAGATTACGGTAACTTGTTAGCCGCAAGGCGAAGCTCGGAGCCCAAGTCCCCGTGAATGTCGGCCGTAACTATAACGGTCCTAAGGTAGCGAAATTCCTTGTCGGGTAAGTTCCGACCTGCACGAATCGTGTAACGAGTTGACCGCTGTCTCAACGAGGAGCTCAGCGAAGTTGTAATGGCGGTGAAGATGCCGCCTGCCCGCAGTAGGACGGAAAGACCCTATGCACCTTTACTGTACGCTGTCACTGGTTTTTCGGTTTTCATGCTTAGCGTAAGTGGGAGACTTTGATTTACTTCTTTCGGGAAGTAATGAGTCGTCAATGAAACACCACCCTTGCAAATTGGAAAATCTAACTTCGGCCCATTATCTGGGCGAAGGACCCTGGCAGCCGGTCAGTTTGACTGGGGCGGTCTCCTCCCAAAGAGTAACGGAGGAGTGCGAAGGTTGGCTCAGCCCGGTTGATAATCGGGTGACGAGTATATGGATATAAGCCAGCTTAACTGCGAGACACACATGTCGAGCAGGGACGAAAGTCGGCCCAAGTGATCCGGTGGTTGAATGTGGAATTGCCATCGCTCAACGGACAAAAGGTACGCTAGGGATAACAGGCTGATCATGCCCAAGAGCTCATATCGACGGCATGGTTTGGCACCTCGATGTCGGCTCATCACATCCTGGGGCTGGAGAAGGTCCCAAGGGTCCGGCTGTTCGCCGGTTAAAGTGGTACGCGAGCTGGGTTCAGAACGTCGCGAGACAGTTCGGTCCTTATCCACTGTGGGCGCAGGAGAATTGAGGGGTTCACTTTCTAGTACGAGAGGACCGAGAGTGACGAACCTCTGGTGTTCCGGTTGTCGTGTCAACGGCATTGCCGGGCAGCTATGTTCGGAAAGGATAAGCGCTGAAAGCATCTAAGCGCCAAGCCTCTCCCAAGATGAGTTCTCCCTGAAGATCCGTGGAAGACCACCACGTTGATAGGTTGCAGGTACAAGCACAGTAATGTGTTCAGCTTAGCAATACTAATGATCGTTCGGCTTAATTAGTTCATTTTGGATACACCTTAAGCAGTGTATCCAGCAATAAACTCAGACTCAAAAAGTTGGGTATTTTTTACTACTATCTACAGATGTCAGCGAATTCCGATGGGTTTAGCTTCTTACGAAGTTGGCCGCGGTTGTTCTTTAATAAACTGATAACGACAAAATATGTATTGAGAGGCGCAAGCCATTCAATATGTGGGTCTCCAGAGACCCGAAATCATAAGACAACCATGGAAACATGACCCTCTTACCGGTTTCGTCCTCTGGTGATCATAGCGCAGTGGCACCACCCGTTCCCATCCCGAACACGGAAGTGAAACGCTGCAGCCCCGATGGTAGTGCATCTATAGGTTGTGCGAGAGTAGGACGTCGCCAGGTTTAACGACCCCGAGTGGAGAAATCCGCTCGGGGTCGTCCATTTTTCAGGCATGAAGGTTAAAAGTAGCTGATGGGAAAATTCCATTCGTTGACCTTCCCACCTTTTACCTTTCTACTTTCCCACTCTGTCAAATCACGAGATTTGAAAAGCATTGCCACATGACAAACTGAGGCTGTCGTGATAGCTTCGATCCACTATGGCATCTAATCCGGTTCTTGAACGCGCAGATTTTGAAGTTGTCCCCGGAGCATCCGGCACGATGACCATGCGGGGCACCGTCAATAAATCTGCCATCCTTCTCCTCATCACCATCGTAGGAGCAGTTTATACTTGGAGTGCAGTGCGTGGAGGGTATTCCGGTGCGGGTATGACCTATGCAGGGATCGGTGCTTTTGCTGGGTTCATTCTCGCGCTCATCACTATCTTCAAACAGTCCCTCTCTCCGATCACAGCACCGATCTACGCGATCTGTGAGGGGCTCTTCATCGGTGGCATCTCTGCAATGTACGAGGCCAAAACGCAGGGCATCACCATGCAAGCTGTCATGCTCACCTTCGGAACCTTTGCGGGGATGCTCTTCCTTTTTCAGGGAAATATTCTCCGTGCTACTCCAATGTTCATGAAGATAGTGATCGGAGCGACTCTCGGAATCTTTCTCACTTTCGTTCTTGGTGGAATCCTCTCATTCTTTGGAATCCACCTCTCCATCTTTGGTGGTGGTCAGATCGGCATTCTTTTCAGCCTCGCCGTGGTAGTGATTGCTGCTCTCAATCTGATCATCGACTTTGAATTCATCAAACAGTCGGCAGATTCAGGTAATGCCCCCAAATATATGGAGTGGTATGGGGCGTTTGGACTGCTGGTTACGGTTGTTTGGCTTTATATTTCCTTGTTGCAACTGCTTTCAAAGCTGAACGGCAATAACCGGTAGGCTTAGGCTTTTGGTGCGGTGCGATGTTG
>Ga0302202_10004904_pt1 | contig 13872 bp, 11 predicted proteins | sample II_Bog_N3_3_FD_194579 | JGI IMG/M metagenome (GOLD analysis project Ga0302202, IMG submission 194579) | Peat permafrost microbial communities from Stordalen Mire near Abisko, Sweden - II_Bog_N3_3 | ecosystem: Environmental > Terrestrial > Soil > Wetlands > Peat | place: Sweden: Abisko...
GTCGAAGCCAAATCGCGTGAAATGTGTTGGACCGGCCATTCCGACGAGTGGGCCTCCAAGGATGGCATTACGTCGAGTCCGCGTTGCTTGCGGCGGTGCTCAGCAAAAAATCGTCAAGGTCGGAAGTAATTGCGCTCAGTCGACTTCTAGCTTCTGCCGGCGTCTGTACTTCCGTGTCGTGTAAATGCGGCTCCACAACCTGATTGTCGTCACTCGACAGCGCCATTCGGAGGGTTTGAGCAGTAGCCCGGTCCAGGCCCAGATGAATAGAATCGCTCGGTGAATCCACCCACGCTCCGGCGTCAAGTGCGTTTTCCCTGAGAACTTGGATTATCTGATGAGCACGTCGCTCGGACAACCCCGGAAAGACAATTGTCCACGGCGGATCGGTCCAGTCGGAAACCATTCCGATCGAATTGTCGGACGCGTCATTCAACGTAGCCCCAATCTAACGAATCTTCATTATGCCGCGAATATTTCCTAACCTCCGAGCGCCCGCCCACAGGCGCGCAATCGGGTGTCATTCGTCCGCGAACCTCCTGGCGCATAAAACTAATCCGAGGATGGCCGCGACGCGATCAGATAGGTCTCACCGTCTAGCACACCTACCAAAACGGTGGAAATCCTTCGCCTGATGACCCGCAGATCTGACTTCAGAAGGGATGCTTGCGCTGAAAGACCTAACTGCTCCGGGCTTCCAGCTGCCACGAATGCGTTAAGGGGGTATCCGGCGGATGCATCATGGAGCAAGTCGACCGCTGCGTCGGCTGCTTCATTTAGCTCGCACCAGTGCAGGACACGTTCGCCAACAAATGCCACTCTCCCGAGGTTTCGAGGATCACCCCGACGCGCTAGATCATCTTCAACAATGAGAGTTTGGGATCGATCGCCCTCGAGCCTATTGAAGAACTTTAGAGCCAGCGAATCGACTTCCCGCGTTTTCAAACCTATGCCGACGCTCAAAGGAGACGGGATGGGTTCGCGCATATCGGTCGGCACAAGGATTCTGTAATTACTGAACAGCGCCAACCCCTCAAGAACATCAGTCGCGAGATCCGACCCCTGCTCCAGTGAATTAACTAGCCATTCGCGAGCCACGTGCCTGGCCAGTGCCACTCCCATCTCGGTGCTCACCGCATTAGTCGACTTCCATCTCGATAGACCAGCGCCATGATGGCTGCGACGGTCCTGCCGGCAATTAAGAATCAACACGTCCCACATCAGCCGCAGTTGGGTCCGGCGTATACATTTTTTTGGTCTTGCGGGAGCCTCTCACATACAGAGCAAAGGTGGTGACCTGAGATACCAGAACAACTGATTGGATCGCGACGACGACGCCAGCCGGCACGATCGTGGCATAAAGCCCGCAAAGCGCCATTTGAAAACCGATACCCATGGGGATCGTAAGCCACAATCCGCGGGCTGCCGTTGTTGCATTCCACTCGATCCAGGCGATAGCAGTCGACTTGAGAAAGGGATCTTCGGGCAATCGTCCCGAATTGATGACCGCTTGAATACTGGCACGTTGTTCGTAGTTGAGTCCCGCAGCCCGGAAGGGGTTCCGTGAAGTTCTCAACTTCACGCTGTATATCTGCCCAAAAACGAGAAATATGCAAATACCGGCCAGGCAAACGTATCCAGCAACTTGCGGCGAGTTCCACACGAATGCCCCCAATCCTCACGCGTCTATTAATTCGATGGACACTGTTCCGGTCAGCCCAGGAATCTCCGACTGCCCGCTTTCTACGGTTGGTCGACCCGCTTGATTTCAAGCGACTGGTTTCGAAGCCAATCAATCCTCCCCGCAAGACCCGTCGGCGGGCAGCTTTTGGTCCAGTTTGGGTGTCGTAAGTCACTGATGCAACACCCTCTCAGTTCGCCTTCAACTTCGCGACGGTGTCGGTAGCGAACACTGCCAACGGTTTCATGGAATATTACGAAGTTTTCCACCGACCCGGTAAAACGCCAGTGGGCGGATCGAGCCCTGGTTTAGTGTTGAGCCCTGCCCGCAGTGGGGGGCATACGGATCGTTCGTGCTCATGGGTTAGGGGAGTGCACGTGACCTTTGCACACGCAACAAAGACGGCAACATCGCGGGAGCGGGCGCCGAAGTCATCCACTGCGCGGCGCGGCGCCGCCGAACGAACGACACGTCCTCGCTTCGACTCCGACGACTTCTTCGGCGCGCAGCCCGCATCGACAGCGGCGCTCCCCGACCCGACTCCGCTCCTCGAGAACCTCACCCGGTGCGTCATCGAAGTGCTCGCCGGCGCACGAGACCTCGAGCAACTCGCTCGCTGGGTCAGTGATGACGTCTACCGCCACCTGCTGAAGCGGGTAGTACTCAGTACAAGGGCGCGGCGAGCCCGCAACGAGAAGGCGACGCGACCCGCATTTGCTATTGGGTCGACCACCGTCTGCGAACCGCGCGACGGTGTCGTGGAGGCCGTGGTCATCGTCCGTGGCCGTGCACGCACTCGCGCGGTCGCGATCCGGCTCGAGGGTCTCGACTCGCGCTGGCGAGCCACCGCGATCAACGTCCTCTGACAACCCCCAACTGTCGACCTCATGCCGTGAGGGGCGTCATTCTGGTCTCTGGGGGTAGCTCCACAGACCAGAATGACGCCCCTCACGAGGAGTTGGACGGCGGCGGGCTAGCCCTTACGTCGCTCCTGGGCGCGACGCTCCGCACGGTTTGCCGGAGGCGGGGCATTCGGGTCGATACGCTGCCCGAAAGCACCGCGCTGAGACTGCGGCTGGCCCTGCTGCGGCTGGCCCTGCTCAGGCTGCTGGCCTGAAGCCGCTGCCGCGAGCTGCGCCGCAGCCTGCTGCGCCTTCGCGGTCGCCGCACGCTCAAGCTGGCCGCGCTGGTTGCGCACCTCCACCTCGCCCGCGTTGTCAGCGTTCGGCGCCGAGTAGCTCAGCCGATCGGCGGGCGCCCCGCCCTGCCCGAGGCCTCGCGCCTCAACAGTCGGGATAGAGGCGGTCGCGTCACCGCCGCTGACCTCGACCTCAAGGTTGAACAGGAACCCGACGGACTCCTCGCGGATCGACCCCATCATCTGCTGGTAGAGGGCGAAACCTTCGCGCTGGTACTCGACCAGCGGATCGCGCTGTGCCATCGCCCGCAGGCCGATCCCGTCCTTCAGGTAGTCCATCTCGTAGAGGTGGTCGCGCCAGCGACGATCGATAACCGAGAGCACGACACGACGCTCGAGCTCACGCATGGCCGGCTCGCCAAGCTCTGCGGTGCGGCGCTCGTAGGCGAGCTTCGCATCCGACAGGATCTCGTTCTTGAGCAACTCCTCGGTAACCCGGCCACGGCTGCCGGCCTCCGACAAGACCTCGTCGATCGTGATAGATATCGGGTACAGCGTCCTGAGTTCAGTCCATAGTCCCTCGAAGTCCCACTCGTCGCTGTGACCCTCCGACGTGTGGGACTCGATGACCTCGCCCAACACGTCTTCAAGGAAGCGCTCGATCCGCTCCTTCAGGTCGTCGCCCTCGAGAATGTGGCGGCGGTCGCTGTAGATCGCCTCACGCTGGCGGTTGAGCACATCGTCATACTTGAGCACGTTCTTGCGAATCTCCGCGTTGCGCCCCTCGACCTGGGACTGGGCACTGCGGATGGCGCGGCTGACCACCTTTGATTCGATCGCGATGTCATCGGGCACCCCGCTTCGACCCATGAGCGCCTCAGCAGCACCGCTGTTGAACAGTCGCATCAGGTCATCCTGCAGCGACAGGTAGAAGCGGCTCTCGCCGGGGTCGCCCTGCCGCCCGGACCGGCCGCGCAGCTGGTTGTCGATGCGTCGCGACTCGTGGCGCTCGGTGCCGAGAACGTAGAGACCACCCACCTCGACGACTTTTTCGGCTTCCTCGGCAACGAGGTTCTTGACGTGGTCGTAAACCCGGTCCCACTCGGCCTCATACTCGTCGGGAGTGTCGATGGGGCTGTATCCGCGGGAGTTCATCTCAGCGACGGCGAGGAATTCGGCGTTGCCGCCCAGCATGACGTCCGTGCCTCGGCCAGCCATGTTGGTCGCGACCGTCACTGCACCGACCCGCCCAGCCTGGGCGATGATGGACGCTTCACGCGCGTGGTTCTTCGCGTTCAGGACCTCATGCTTGATGCCACGCTTCGCCAGCATCTTCGAGAGGTACTCGCTCTTCTCGACGCTGGTCGTGCCGACAAGAACCGGCTGCCCGACCCGGTGGCGTTCGACGATGTCTTCGACAACCTGGTTGAACTTCGATTCCTCGTTCTTGTAAACAAGGTCGGGCTGGTCTTTGCGGATCATGGGCTTGTTGGTGGGGATCGGAACCACGCCGAGCTTGTAGGTCGACATGAATTCCGCCGCCTCGGTCTCCGCCGTTCCGGTCATGCCCGAGAGCTTGTGGTACAGGCGGAAATAGTTCTGCAGGGTGACCGTCGCGAGGGTCTGGTTCTCGGCCTTGACCTCGACGTGCTCCTTGGCCTCGATAGCCTGGTGGATACCCTCGTTGTAGCGGCGCCCAACGAGGATGCGGCCGGTGTGCTCGTCGACGATCAGCACCTCCCCGTTCATCACGACGTAGTCCTTGTCACGCTTGAACAGCGCCGCGGCTTTGATCGAATTGTTGAGGAACGAGATCAGAGGCGTGTTGGCCGATTCGTACAGGTTGTCGATGCCCAGGTAGTCCTCGACTTTGGTGATGCCTGGCTCGAGCACCCCGACGGTGCGCTTCTTCTCGTCGACCTCATAGTCGACCTCGGGAACAAGCTTGGTGGCGAGGTTCGCGAACTCGGTGAACCAGCGGTTGGCCTCGCCCGAGGCGGGACCCGAGATGATGAGCGGCGTGCGCGCCTCGTCGATGAGGATGGAGTCGACCTCGTCGACGATCGCGTAGTAGTGGCCGCGCTGCACCATGTCGCTCGCCTGCCAGGCCATGTTGTCGCGCAGGTAGTCGAACCCGAATTCGTTGTTCGTGCCATACGTGACGTCGCACGCGTACATCTCGCGACGTTCTTCCGGCGTCTGCCCGGTGAGGATGACCCCGGTCGTCATACCGAGAGCGCGGAGGATGCGCCCCATCAACTCAGACTGGTAGCTGGCGAGGTAGTCGTTCACGGTGACCACGTGCACTCCGCGCGACGCGATGGCGTTGAGGTAGGCGGGCAGCACAGCGGTGATGGTCTTGCCCTCACCGGTCTTCATCTCCGAGATGTTGCCGAGGTGCAGGTTCATGCCGCCCATGATTTGCACGTCGAACGGTCGCATCCCGACCGTGCGAACCGCCGCCTCGCGCACCGCAGCAAAGGCCTCCGGCAGCAGGTCGTCAAGCGACTCGCCGTTCGAGTAGCGCTCGCGCAACTCGGCGGTCTCGTTGCGCAGGTCCTCGTCGCTGAGTCCCTTGAAATCTTCTTCGAGATGGTTCACAGCATCCGCCGCCGACTTGAGGCGACGAAGAAGTCGACCCTCACCGACGCGAAGCGCGCGTTCGAGAACGTTGGCCACCGAGTTACTCCAAGCTTTTTGGCACGCAGAAGCGCACTGTTATTGACTCGTTATCGTACCAACCAAAGCCCGGTGCAGCCTGCGAACTACCTCCTGCGTGCGGCGCGCGCGCCGGAGAACGTCTCTTCGTCCTCGTCGAGCCCGATGACACCGTATGCCCAGCCCTTGCGCCGGTAGACCACGCTGGGGCGCCCGCTCCCTGCCTCGATGAACAGGAAGAAGTCGTGGCCGACGAGCTCCATATGATCGACTGCGTCTTCGGTGCTCATGCGCGTCGCCGGGAAGACTTTCGTGCGAATGACGACAGGCGAGTAGTCAGCCTCCTGCTCCGCCTCGGCCTGCACGGGCACGCTCCCCGTGCTAACCCGCTCCAGCAGGTCCACACTCGCCGGAGTGATGTCAACCACGCGAAAGCCGTCCGATGACGCTTCGCGAAGTGAGACGGGCCGATGCTGGCCCCGGTGCACCTTGCGGCGGTCTTTCGCCTGGCGGATTCGCTCGACGAGCTTGTCGATGGCCAGATCGAACGCGACATACTTGTCGCTGCCTGCGGACTCGGCCCGCACGATCGGCCCGGGCCCGATGAGCGTCAGCTCGACCCTGTCATCACCATTCGGCCCGGTCGATTTCTCGTGGTGCCGGCAAACCTTGATCTCGAGTGCAATCGATTTGTCCGCGAGATGGGCGACCTTGTCTGCCTTCTCTGTGGCGTACTCGCGAAAGCGATCCGTGACCCCCAGGCCCTGTCCGGTGATGGTGATTTCCACGCTGACCTCCAGTTTTTTAACTTTTTAGCCGCAGCAGTTGCAAGCGCTGCGCGGCGCGATGCCTGGATGCCAGGCGGTTCGTCTCGCGCCTTTAGCCCCACCGTAGACCCCTATCCTTCGGATGTCACCAGATCAGCTGTCAGTTGCCGAAGAGTCTCGGAGTGAAGGCCAGCGCGGCCCGGCCGACCACCTCACCGCCGGCCGCGTGGACCGCGCGGGCGGCCTCTGTGAGGCTCGCACCGGTGGTCACGACGTCGTCGACGAGGATGAATCGGCGACCATGGAGGGCGCCGCGGGCGCTCATCGATTCGTGCAGGTTGTGCGCGCGGCCCGCCGCACCCAGGGTCTTCTGGCTGGGTGTCGAACGGGTCATCCGCAGCACCGAGGATGGCGTGACGCCCGCTTTGCGGCAGAGTACGGCGACGGGATCGTACCCGCGCCGGCGACGGGCGGACCGGCCACTCGGCACCGCGACAAATTCGGCCTGTGGTTCGGCAGCCCGCTCGAGAGCCGCCGACAGGGAAGTCCCGAGAGTTCGCGCGATGTCGGTGCGCCCGCCTTCTTTGAAGGCCAGCAGCGCGGTGCGGGCGACACCCTCGTAGCGCAGGGCTGTGAAAACCATCGAACCGTCCGGCAGGGTGCGGGGGGTCACCGCCGGCTGCAGTTGAACCCGGCAGCGTTCGCACAGCGCGCGGTCCGGGCTGCCGCATCCCGCGCAATCCACGGGCGAAAGTACCGCGAGCGCGTCGAGCAGGATCCCCCGGATGCTGATTGCCATCCGCCTAGCTTGCCACGGAGTGTACAGAGTGGTCTACCGTTTGTGACTGTCTGTGTACTGTGATTACTGCTGCGTCGCGAGGAGGGATGCGGTCACACCGATGTTCTGCCATCCGCTCGCCCTCAACTGCTGCACCTCGCCGCTCTCGGTCAGCAGGCGCAGCGAACTCGAGTCGGATCCGCCCACCAGGCGCACACCGGCCTCGGTGGTCGAGGCGTCACCAGGTGAGCCGCCAATCACATAGCTGACGACCGTGTCCTCGCCGCCATCCGAAGCCAGCGCAGCTACCGTCGTCGGGTCGACCCATGTGGCATCGATCGGCTGCGCCGCCGACACCGGAAGTTGGAGAAGCTCGCCAAGGCCTGTTGGCACACCGGCCCGCCGCACGATCCCCGCCACCAGCAGTTGGGGTCCGGCGCTCGTCGAAAGGTAAACCAACACCCGGGTGCCGTCATGCGAGACATCGAGCGAGACGATGGTCGCGCCGGAGGGAAGCGTCGATGCGATCGGATGCTGCACTCCGTCTGAGGCCGTGGCAACGATGGCGGAGGCATCCGTCGCCGGGACGGACCAGACGTAGCCGAACGGGTCGATGGATGGCGCGATCAGGTTGGCGCGGGAATCGACGAGCCTCGCGCCACTTCCGGTGACAAGGTAGACGCCGGACTTCGCCAGGACCGCCGCCGTCGTCCCGGCACGGTCAAGCGCGGCGGCCGTCCCGTCGAGCTCGGCGACCTGCGGTGAAATCGGGCCCAGAGACTGGAGTCCCGGGTAAAACCCGAACTGCTTGCCCCGCTGCAGGAGCGGCAACGGGTTGCCTTTAGCGAGCGTCGCGTCGCTCGCCCCCGGGTCCGCGACATCGAGTGGCGCGCCACGCGCGGTCATCTGAACGTTGGTGATTCCCGCATCCAGGAGACTCTCCTGCAGCTGCTGCAGCATCCGGGCTCTCACAAGCGGTTTGCTGCTTGCCGCATCGGCGCTGAAATCGACCGTCGCGGTTCCGTTTCGAATCACGACCGGCGAGCCCTTCTGCATGCCGGGCGGGAACGCGGTTGCGACGACACCCTGCTGCAGCCAGTCGGTCGGGCCAAGGAGCAGGGCGCTCACAATGCGGTCCTGCACGCTCGCACCCGACGGGAACCAGCGCACGTCGGGGACCAGGAAGCGATAGTCCGGGTCGAAGAAATAGATCGGGTATTCCTGGAAGAAGTTGTTGAAACTCGTGCGGGAGAGCACGATCCCGTCAGGGAGGTCATTGATTCGCCACTGGCCGTGCACCTTGACAAAGTTGTAGGACAGCGTCTGGGTCGAATCGGTCGCCTGCTCCTGGTACACCCCGAGGGAGTTGACCGAAGCCCTGGTCGTCACCGAATAATCGACCGTGTTAGCCCCGACGTCTTCGGGGGTGGCGGGCTTTTCCCGCACGAGCACACTCTTGGTGGGATCCCAGTCCTGCGCGGCCTTCGCCGTCAGGAATTCGCGCGCGGTCGCGTAGTTGTTGTCAGCGGACGTGACCGCCTGAAGGAAATCGTTGACCAGTTCGGTCCTGCTCGCATTGTGCGGCGGGCCGTAGACGAGATCGACAATCGAGGTGCCTCCACCGGTTCCCACCGGCGGTCCCACGTTGACGCCGCCGCTGGACGGGATGCCGACACATCCCGCAAGCGCCAGGGCAAGGACAACGGCGACCGCCGCGACGGTACCGATTCGACGGCGCTCAGTCATGAGTGTCCTCATCATCGTCGGGCGGCAGGTCGAGCGGTGAACCGCGGAGTACCCCGCCCACCTTGCGCGGCAGGGTCAGCCGGAAACAGGATCCCTCGCCGGGCGCGCTCCACACCTCGAGCCAGCCGCCGTGGAGCACCGCGTCCTCGAGAGAGATCGCCAGGCCAAGCCCTGTGCCGCCGGTGGTGCGCTGCCGCGACGGGTCCGCGCGCCAGAACCGGTCGAACACCCGCTCCATTGCAGCGGGGGTCATGCCGATGCCGAAGTCGCGTACGGCGAGCGCGACCGCGGTCTCGTCGCTGTCGACATAGACCAGGATGGGCTTCCCTTCGCCATGGTCGATGGCATTGCCCAGCAGGTTCTGCAGGATGCGCCGGATGCGCCGCGCCTCAACCTCGGCCTCGAAGTAGCCGCCTGGCGCGATTACTCGCAGCTGGGATCCCTTGGTCTCAGCGAGGGAGGCGACTGACTCGACAGCATCTTCCACCAGGCGCACCAGGTTGGTCGGCTCGGTGTCCACCTCGACCGCCCCGGCGTCGTAGCGGCTCATCTCGAGGAGATCGGCCAGGAGGATCTCGAAGCGCTGCACCTGCGTACGAAGCAGCTCGGCCGTGCGTGCGGTCGCCGGCGGGAAGGCATCCCTCTGGTCGTACAGCACGTCGCCGGCGAGTCGGATGGTGGTGAGTGGCGTTCGGAGTTCGTGCGAGACATCCGAGACAAAACGTTGCTGTACCTGCGACAGGGTGGCCAGCCGTACGATCTGTTTCTGCAGACTGTCGGCCATCCCGTTGAACGACCGGGCCAGTGTCGCGATAACGTCGTCGCCCCGCTCCGGGATGCGCTGCTCGAGTTCTCCCGCCGCGAGCTTCTCCGCGGTCTGTGCGGCAACCCGCACCGGACCGACGACCAGCCGAACCACGACCCAGGTGACAGCGCCGATCAGAAGGATCAGCGCGAGCCCGCCCAGCACCAGCGTCGACTGCACGAAGCCCAGGGTCTGCTCCGAGTCGGACAGGTCGTAAACCAGGTAGAGCTCGTACTTTCCCGACGTCTGAAGGTTGACGCTGGATCCGATCACGATTGCCGGGTCGCTGCCTCCCGGCCGCGGGATGGCGACCGATTGCCAGTACACCCGAGATCCCGACGAGGCAGCGACCACTTTGCGGAGCGCGGAACTGATGTACCTCCTCGTCTCACTCGTCGTTGCGACATCGCTCGGAACGCGTGGGCCGCTCTGTCCGGGTGTGCGCAGGATCGCGATCTGGGTGTTCGCGGTGGCCGCGCTCGACTGCAGCACGTCGGTGTAGGCCGTGCTTGTGGCATCCTCGAGATTCGCGCTCGAGCCCTGCCCCGCGGTGAGGTTGTTGAAAGCGTTCTGCACCGTCGCTGTCGCTGTTGCCGCCTGGCCCAGCAGCTGGTCCCTCCGCGAATCGAAGAGGTTCGTGCCGACGCTGATCGCGATGTAGACGCCGATCACGCCGACGGCGACCGTCGACAACAGCAGCGTGATCGCGACCGTGCGGGTCAGCAGTGAGGTGCGCCACAGGCGCAGGGCCCGCCGCAGCACTCCTCGCCAGTCGAAATAGCGCATGACTTCCGGTTAGGCGCTGGCCCCGGCGCGGTAACCGACCCCGCGGACCGTCATGACGATGCGGGGATTGTCGGGGTCGTGTTCCACTTTCGCCCGCAGGCGCTGAACATGAACGTTGACGAGACGGGTGTCCGCCTTGTAGTGGTAGCCCCAGACCTGTTCGAGCAGCATCTCGCGCGTGAACACCTGCTGCGGCTTGACTGCGAGCGCCAGCAGCAGTTCGAATTCCAGCGGTGTCAGGTTGATCTTCTCGTCGCCTCGACGAACCTCGTGCCCCGCGACGTCGAGCTCCAGGTCTCCTACTGTGAGCAGGTCGGTCGAGGTGTGTGACGAGGGACGCAGGCGGGTGCGGATGCGCGCCACAAGTTCTTTGGGGTTGAACGGCTTGACCACATAGTCGTCAGCGCCGCTCTCGAGCCCCTTGACGACATCCGCAGTGTCGCTCTTGGCCGTGAGCATGATGATCGGGGTGCCGGACTCCTCGCGAATTCGCGCACACACCTCGATGCCATCCATCCCGGGAAGCATCAGGTCAAGCAGCACCAGGTCGGGATTGGATGCATGGAAGGCCTCGACGGCCTCGGCCCCGTCCGCGCAGAAGACCGGTTCGAAACCTTCGGTGCGGAGCACGATGCCGATCATTTCGGCGAGCGCGGTGTCATCGTCGACAACGAGTATTCGAGCGTTCATGATCCTCTATTGGTGCAAGACTCCCCGAGGGGGAAAGGTTGTCGATAACAGTAGTCGAGTGTGAAAGCATAATGCCGAGCGGCTGACGCGCCGCGAGGGGAAACAACATGAGGGGAACGGCGTGAGCGACTCGAGGCCGTGGCAGTCCCCCGGCGATCCCGTTCCCCCGTCGGGCGAACCACCGCTCCCGCAGCAGCAGCCGCAGTTCTCCCCTCAGCCGCCACCACCGCCTGCCGGTAGCTCCATCCCGCTCGCCCCGCCTCCGCCCCCGCCTCCGGGTGCGTCGATTCCTCTTGCCCCACCGCAGTATGGAAGCTACCCGCCACCACCGCAGTACGGAAGCTACCCGCCACCACCCCAGTACGGGGCGTTCACTCCACCGCCCACGGCGCCACCAGTCTGGACACCACCGGTGAAGCCTGGGCTGGTTCCCCTCGGCCCCATGACTCTCGGCACGATCCTGGGCGCGTCCTTCCGGGTGCTGCGGCGAAATCCGCGACCGGTCGTGGGCATCGCGCTGATCATCCACGGTGTACTCGCCGTCGTCGGAGTCCTCGTCACGGGCAACGTGCTGAGCTCCCTCACCAGCTTTCTCACCAATGCCAGCAGCGGACAAGTGCCGACGGCCGGACAGACCGGTGAAATCCTCCTGTCCTACCTGGCCGAGTTAGGGGTCGCCGCACTCAGCCTCGTGGGCACCCAGATCCTGCAGGGAATCATCACCGTGGAAGTGGCGCGGGGCACTGTGGGCGAACGCCTTTCTCTCCGCGGCCTGTGGGCACGAGCACGCGGCAGGGTCCTGGTTCTCGTCGGCTGGGCGTTCGCGCTTGTCGGCATGCTGACGGGACTCATCATCGTGATCGTCATCGTGGCGGTCGTGGTTGCGGGCCTCATCGGTGCGGCCGGTAACAGCACGGGTGCGACCATTGCGGCGGTCGTGCTGCTGTTTGTGATGTCACTCGGCGGCCTGGCGCTCGCACTATGGATCGGCATCAGGCTCAGCCTGGTTCCGAGTGTCCTCGTACTCGAGCGGCTCACTCTCGGCAAAGCGATGAGGCGCTCCTGGTCCCTGACCCACAGGTACTTCTGGCGCACGTTCGGCATCGAGGCCCTGGTCTGGGTGATGCTAGCCATAGCGGGCAACATCATCCAACTGCCGGTTTCCATCATCGTTCTCGTCGCCGGCCAGGTCGGCCATCCGACCGGGTCGAGCACCGCAGCCATCCTGTCGACCCTCAGCGTTAGCCAGATCCTGACCACTGTCGTCGGCGAGCTGGTGGCCGCGATCACCGGAATCATCCAGACCGCCTCGACCGCGCTCATCTACATCGACCTGCGCATGCGCAAGGAAGGACTCGACCTCGCTCTGATGAGGTTTGTCGACGAGAGGGCGACAGGCAACACCGCCGCGCCCGATCCCTACCTGGCCCCGCCGGTGATACAGCCGCCGCCGTTCGCTGCGGTGCCTCCGTACCCGGGCACCGCATGAGCCTGCCCACCCCGCCCGGGCCCCCGCTGACGCCAACCGTCACCGGTGCCCGCGAGCAGTTGCAGGGCGAACTCACCAAGCCGCAATACCAGGCCGCACGCCCGACGCCATTCGAGCAGCTATGGAATGCCATCGTCAACTGGTTTGAATCGCTCGGCACGTCTGGCACGCCGGGTGGAGTCAGCCCGGTTCTCATCCTCGTGATCGTTGGCGCTGTACTCCTCGCCGCGCTTGTGGTCGGATTCATCCTGTTCGGGGTGCCCAGGCTGAATCGGCGCAGCGCAGTGTCTGGCACCCTGTTCGGCGAGCACGACGTAAGGGATTCCGCAGCGCTGCGACGTGCCGCGGAAGCTGCGGCGCTCGCGGGCGACTACGCCACGGCCATCGAGGAGGGCTTCCGGTCGATTGCGCGAGCACTGGCCGAACGTGGCGTCGTCAGCACTTTTCCCGGAACCACGGCGCACGGTTTCGCGGCGCTCGCCGCGGGCCCGTTCCCCGCAATGGCTGGCACGCTCGAGCACGCCGCGGGCCTCTTCGACGGCGTGCGTTACCTCGGCGCTGCAGGAACCGGGTCCGACTGGATTGTTGTGCGCGACCTCGAACGCGAACTGTCGCGCGCACGGCCGCGGCTGGATGAGGCCCTCGCATGACCCTCACGGCAGACACCGCGAGCGCGAGCGCCCAGGAGGACCGGGTCGTGTTCGACGACAGCAGGGTTTCGAGCGCGGGCATCCGTTCGACTGCTCGCAGGGGCCTGTTCTGGGTGATCATCGCGGTGCTCGTGATCGTGTTCGCCACAGTGACACTCGTACTGACCGGCAGCACGCAGGACACCAATCGACTCTCTGCGACCAATCCGCACACCAACGGTGCTGAAGCCCTCGTCAACGTGCTTCGTGCCGACGGCGTCGCCGTCTCCACCCCGAACACCCTGGCCGCCGCCGCACAGGCCGCGAGCCGGAATCCCGGCACCACCACCCTGGTCGTCTACGACCAGAACTCGATCCTCTCAACGTCGCAGTACCGCAGCCTGGTTTCCGCTGCAGCCCAGGTGATTCTTATCGAGCCGAACACTGCCGCGCTCGATGCGTTTGCGCCGGGCGTAGACCATGCCGGCGCGCTGGCGTCGACCACCCGGTCTGCGCACTGCGCGTATCCTCCCGCTGAGGCCGCACAACGGGTGTCCGGGCTCGCGGTGGGCTACCGCATCTCCCCCGGTACCGCGGGTGCGGTCGGATGTTTCGGCACCGGGGGCGTCTTTGCACTCGTGCGAGTGGCGACAACGAACCAGGCCGTGACAGTGCTCGGTGCCACAGCGACCTTCACCAACGAGT
>Ga0302202_10004905_pt1 | contig 13870 bp, 7 predicted proteins | sample II_Bog_N3_3_FD_194579 | JGI IMG/M metagenome (GOLD analysis project Ga0302202, IMG submission 194579) | Peat permafrost microbial communities from Stordalen Mire near Abisko, Sweden - II_Bog_N3_3 | ecosystem: Environmental > Terrestrial > Soil > Wetlands > Peat | place: Sweden: Abisko, Stordalen...
CTCTCGCCGCGCCCGAAGAAGCCCGACGACCTGCTGGCGCACAACTGCCTCGTGCTGCGATTCGCGAGCGGCGGCCTGTATGCGTGGGAGCTGAAGAAGGGAAAGCGCGAGGTCCAGGTGCGGGTCGAAGGCCAGGTGGTCTTCAATGGGAGCTACCAGATCCTCAACGCGGCGCTCACCGGAAGCGGCCTGGCCTTCATGCCGGAAGACCTGGCGGCCCCGCACGTGGAGGCGGGCCGCCTGCAGTACGTCATGGAGGACTGGTTCCCCACCTTTCCCGGCCTCCATGTGTACTACGCCAGCCGGCGGCAACCCTCGCGAGGCGTGGAACTGGTGGTCGAGTCGCTCCGATATCGCGCCTAGACACATCTCGTTGCGCATTGAAGCTTGCTGCGGACCGCGGTCGACCTTGCGCGAAGGTGTCGTGCGCCGGCGTGTCGCGAATTCCACCGTCAACGAGTGGCTGTCGAGCCGCGTTGTTGCAGCGTGACCGCATTCAACCCAACCTTCATAAAGGTGCTTCCATGAACACATCCCTGTCGAAGATCGTCCTGTCCATCGCCGTCCTCGCACTGGCTCCGCTCGCCGCCTCGGCGCAGCAGGCGCCCGGCAAGCACCCGGCCTACCTCCATGCGCTGACCGACCTGCGCACCGCGCGCTGGCTGCTCGAGCACCAGCCGGGCGACGTCAAGGTCTACGGCGACGAGGACGTGGCCATCACGGAAGTCGACGCCACGATCAACGACATCAAGCATGCGTCGATCGACGACGGCAAGGACCTGCACGACCATCCGAACGTCGACGTGCACGAACACGGCAGCCGCCTGCTGCGCGCCATCGAGAGCCTCAAGAAGGCGCGCGCGGACATCTCCGGCGAAGAAGACAACCCGGAAACCCGCGAGCTGCGCCATCGCTCGTTCGAACATCTCGACCACGCCATCCGTGCCGCGGAACACGCCCACGCCGCCTGGCTGAAGGACGTGAAGGGCTGATCGCCCGCCGGCTGCGCGAACGTCGCGCAGCCACCGAGCGCGCCGGCTCAGGCCTCCCAGGAGAGGTTGCCGGCCGTCGCCTGGACCGCGCTGCGCTGGCCGGCCACCTCGATGCACCAGTCGCGCAGCGCGCCTTCGGTCACGTCCACCTGGTAGCGCTTGCCGGCGCGGCGAACCGTGCCGCGCGCGGCGATCGCGCCCTGCAGGGAGGCCACCTCGAACGTCGCCGTCGCGCCATCGGCCAGCGCGAACACGCGCAGCGTGACGCCCTGGTCGAAGTCGTAGTCGGGGCGCTCGGCCTCGTTGCCCCACGGCAGCACCGTGTTGCCCGCCACGTACAGCGGCAGGCTGAGGAAGTCGTGCGTCTCGCGCACCCAGCGACCCCCGGCCTTCACCTCGCCGGAGAGCAGGTGCGTCCACGTGCCTTCCGGCAGGTAGACCTCCACCTCGCCGCTCTCCGTGAACACCGGCGCCACCAGCAGCGAATCGCCGAGGTGGTACTGGCGATCCAGCGTCGTGCACGCGGGGTCGTGCGGATACTCCATCACCATCGAACGCATCATCGGCACGCCCGTCTCGGTGGCGGCGATGGCCTGCGCGTATAGGTAGGGCATCAGGCGATGCTTCAGGCGCGTGAAGGCCTGCAGCACCGTGCAGCTCTCCTCGTCCACGAGCCAGGGCACGCGGTAGAAGCTGCTGCCGTGCAGCCGGCTGTGCGACGACAGCAGGCCGAACTGGATCCAGCGCTTGTAGACGGCCGGCGGCGGGTTGCCCTCGAAGCCGCCGATGTCGTGGCTCCAGAACGCGAAGCCGCAGGTGGTCAGCGACAGGCCGCCGCGCAGGCTCTCGGCCATCGACTCGAAGTTGGACCAGCAGTCGCCGCCCCAGTGCACCGGGTAGCGCTGGCCCGACGCGTACGTGGAGCGCGCGAAGACCACGGCCTCTTCCTGGCCGCGCACGTCCACCAGCAGGTTGTAGACGGCCTCGTTGTACTGCAGCGCGTACAGGTTGTGCATCTCAACGGGGTCGGAGCCGTCGAAGTAGACGACGTCCTTGTCGGGAATGCGCTCGCCGAAGTCGGTCTTGAAGCAGTCGACGCCCATCGCCAGCAGGCGGCGCAGGTGGCCCTGGTACCAGGTCACCGCGGCCGGGTTGGTGAAGTCGACGATGGCCATGCCGGGCTGCCACTGGTCGGTCTGGAACACCAGGCCGTTCGTGCGCTTGATGAAGTAGCCGCCCGCGGCGCCTTCGGCGAACAGCGGCGACTTCTGCGCGATGTACGGGTTGATCCAGAGGCTGATCTTCAGGCCGCGCGCATGCAGCCGCGCAAGCATCCCCTCGGGGTCGGGGAACTGGCGCTTGTCCCATTCGAAGTCGCACCACTGGAACTCGCGCATCCAGAAGCAGTCGAAGTGGAAGACGCTCAGCGGCAGCTCGCGCCGCTTCATCTCGTCGATGAACGACGTGCTCGTGGCCTCGTCGTAGTTGGTGGTGAACGACGTGGTCAGCCACAGCCCGAAGCTCCACGCCGGCGGCAGCGGGGCGCGGCCGGTGAGGGCGGTCAGGCGCGTGACGACGGCCTTGGGCGTGGGGCCGGCCAGCACGACGTAGTCCAGGCTCTCGCCTTCGCGGCTGAACTGCACGCGGGTCGTCTTCTCGGAGGCGACCTCGAACGACACCGGTCCGGCCTCGTTGACCAGCACGCCGTAGCCGCGGTTGGTGAGGTAGAACGGCACGCTCTTGTAGGCCTGCTCGCAGGCCGTGCCGCCGTCGCGGTTGGTGTTCTCCACCACCTGGCCGTTCTTCACCCAGGGCGTGAAGCGCTCGCCCAGGCCGTACACGGTCTCGCCGACCGCCAGGGTCAACTGCTCCTGCATGTAGTTGCCCTTGCCGGCCCATTGCATGTAGGCCATGCCGCGCCAGTCGCTGCGCGTGAGCACGCGGTCGCCTTCGCGGAACACCAGGCCCCAGCCGTCGCCCTTGAGCACGTCCACCGACAGGTTGCCGGTGGTGAGCGTCACCTTCGCGTCGCTCTCCGCTATCGTCACCCGGGGCGCGCTCGCGCCGGGCATCGGCACGTGCAGGCGCGGCGCCTCCGAGGCCGCGTAGTGTTCCACCTGCACGCGCACCGCGCCGGGCAGCGGCGAGCTGATCGTCAGCGTCAGCGTCGGGCCTTGCAGCGTGTCGCCGCGATGCTTGATATGGCGCGTGGTGGCGAGCACCACCAGCCGGTCGTCATGGAGTTCCACCGCATAGGCCTGGGTCGCGTAGTGCGCCGCGACGCCGGGCTGCAGCAGCCACTGTCCATCCGTGAATTTCATGAAATCTCGTCCTCTCGTTGTCGTCGGTCTTCCAGGCTGCGCACTGTGCCCGGAGGGGTTGCTGGTTCAGTTCAGTGCAGGCTCGGGGGCGGCGCGCACGTGGCGTGCGATGAAGTCGCCGTGGTCGGGCGTGCGGGCGACGAGGTGCGCGATGTCCGCGCGCAGGCGCGCGAAGTGCGCGCGCAATTCCTTCTCGTCGAGCGCGTCCACGAACGGGTCCAGGGTCTGCGGCGTCACGCCCAGCCCGAGCAGGATGGCCTCGTGCGAGGACTCCGAGAAGCCCGCGGGATCGAGGATCGTCACGCGGCCCGTGGCGCGGAACAGCTCGATCTGGTGGGCCAGCGTGTCGGGAATCGACATGGCGGCGCAATGCTTCCAGAACTCGGAGTCGGTGCGCTGCGTGATCTTGTAGTGCAGGATGATGAAGTCGCGGATCGACTCGTACTGCGCCGCCATGCGGCGGTTGAATTCGGCTGCCAGCTGCGGCTTGAAATCGGTGTCCGGGAAGAACTGGATCAGGCGGCCCACGCCGTCGATGATCAGCTGGATGCTGGTGGATTCGAGCGGCTCCAGGAAGCCGCCGGACAGGCCCAGCGCCACGACGTTCTTCACCCAGGCCTCGCGCCGCCGGCCGGTGGTGAAGCGCAGCTGGCGCGGGTCGCCGAGCGCCGGCGTGTCCAGGCCTTCCAGCAGCACGCGCGCGGCCTCGTCGTCCTTCATGAAGCCGCTGCAATAGACATGGCCGTTGCCGGTGCGGTGCTGCAGCGGAATGCGCCATTGCCAGCCGCTCGCCCGCGCCGTCGACGTGGTGTACGGCGTCAGCTTGCCGGCGCGCGCGCTGGGCACCGCCAGCGCGCTGTCGCACGGCAGCCAGTGGCTCCAGTCCTCGTAGGCCGACTTCATCACGCCGGAGATCAGCAGGCCGCGAAAGCCCGAGCAGTCGATGAACAGGTCGCCGTCGATGCGGCGCCCGTCCTTCAGGCGCACGGCGGACACGAAGCCGTCCTCGGGGCGCTGCTCGACGTCGACGACCGTGCCTTCCACGCGGACGGCGCCGCGCTCCTCGGCGTAGTTGCGCAAATACAACGCATACAGCGAGGCATCGAAATGGAACGCGTAGGAATAGCTGCTGGCCGCGGGGTTGGCCTCGGCGGTCGGCGGCACGAAGGCGTTGGCGCGCGCCATCATCGTGGCGGTGGACCAGTCTTCGTACGACGCCATCCCGCCCGCGCGCTGCAGCCGCTGCCAGTACATGATCGGCGAGCGGTTCTCGATGCGCGGGCCGAAGTCGCCGAAGCCATGGAAGAAGCTGTGGCCCAGCCGGCCCCAGTCGCGGAACTCGATGCCCAGCTTGAACGAGGCCTGGGTGCGCTTGATGAAGTCCGCGCCGTCCAGGCCCAGCGAGCTGTTGTAGAAGCGGATCGTGGGCAGCGTGGCCTCGCCGACGCCGATCGTGCCGATCTCCGGTGACTCGATCACCACGATCTCGCACGGCTGGCTGTTGCGCCGTTGCATCAACAGGGCCAGCGGTGCCGCCGCCATCCAGCCGGCGGTGCCGCCGCCGACGATGACGATCTTGCGAATGTTCTTGTCGTTCATCAACCCTTGTCTCCAGCGGCGCAGTGCGATGCTGCGGCGCACACATGAAACGCGCGTCGCGCGCCTATGGAGGCCGCCCGATTTGCGCAGGCCCGCATCTTGAACTTCGGCCATTTGTAAACGCTAGGTGTTTCCACCGCCTTTAATTCGTTCGACGATCGAACTAACATCCGGCCCATCGAAGCAAAGACTTCGACGTCTGGAGACACGTCTTGCCATCCGAATCCCCTGGAAGCCAGCAACTGCTGAAGGTTGTCAACCGCATGGCCCTCGTGCGGCGCATGTGCGCCAACCCGGGGCTGTCGCGCGCCGACCTCGCCACCGCCGTCGGACTGACCAAGTCGACCGTGAGCATGCTGGTGCGCGAGCTGATCGACGAAGGCTGGCTGGTCGAGCGCGAGATCGTGGCCACCGGAGAACTCGGTCGCCGTCCCACCCCGCTGTTCGTCGACGACTCGCGCCTGCTGCTGCTGGGCGCCGAGGTCGGCATCGAGTCGGTGCGCGTGGTGGCGGTGTCGCTCACCGGCGGGGTGCTCGCCACCGTCGTCGCCCACTACGGCTCGGGCCGCAGCGCCAAGGCGTGCATCGGCAGCCTGGCCACGGCGCTGCTGAAGCTGCGCTCGCAGCTCGATCCCGTTCGCCACCAGATCATCGGCGTCGGCGTGGGCCTGCCCGGTGGCGTCGACGAGGCCAACGCGGTGCTGCGCTTCGCTCCCAACCTCGGCTGGCGCGACGTGCCGGTGGGCGCGCTGCTCAGCGAGAAGCTCGCGGGCTCGTGCCTCGGCGGCGTGCCGCTGTTCATCCAGAACGAAGCCGATGTCGCGGCGCTGGGCGAGATGGAATTCAACCCGTCGCAGGCGTCCGATCCGTTGCTGTACCTGAGCATCAACCAGGGCGTGGGCGCGGGCGTGATCGTCGGCGACCGGCTGCTCACCGGCAGCCGCGGCTTCGCCGGCGAGGTGGGCCACATCATCCTCAAGCGCAACGGCCCGCAGTGCTCGTGCGGTCGCCGGGGCTGTGCCGAGGCCATGATCGGCCTGCGCGCGATGCTGCCGGCCGACGAGGACACGGGCCTGGCGTCGCTGTCCACGCCACTGGCCGAGATCCAGCGCCGCCTCGCCGCCGGCGATGCCGACGTGCTGCGCGCGGTCAAGCGCGCCGGCGGCTACCTGGGCGTGCTGCTGCACAACCTGGCCGCGGCCTACGACCCGGCCTGCATCGTGCTCGGCGGCTTGTGCGTCGACCTCGGCGAGCCGTTCGTCCAGACCGCGCTGCAGACCCTCAACGACTACGCGGCGGCCGCCAACCTGTTGCCGCCCATCGTGCAGACCTCACGCTTCGGCGCCGACGCGGTCGCGGTGGGCGCCGCCGCGCTCGCGCGCTTCCGCCTCACGCGGCCGATGGCCGCCCCCAACTTCGTCGGCGCCGTCGCCGCCTGAACATGTACCTCGGCATCGATCTCGGCACTTCCGAAGTCAAGGCTCTCCTGCTTGACGCCACCGGCCGCATCGTCGGCCAGGCCGGCGCGCCGCTGACCGTGTCGCGCCCGCAACCGCTGTGGTCCGAGCAGGATCCGCTGGACTGGCGCCGCGCGATGGACCTCGCCGTGGCCAGCCTGCGCGGCACGCACGCGGAGGCGTTCGCGCAGGTGCGCGCCATCGGCCTGTCCGGCCAGATGCACGGCGCCGTGCTGCTCGGCGAACGCGACGAGGTGCTGCGCCCGGCCATCCTCTGGAACGACGGCCGCAGCCACGCCGAGTGCGCGGAGCTCACTCGGCTCGCGCCGCGACTGCATGCCATCGCGGGCAACCTCGCGATGCCCGGCTTCACCGCGCCCAAGCTGCTGTGGGTGAGCAGGCACGAGCCCGCGCTGTTCGCGAAAGTTCGCAGCGTGCTGCTGCCCAAGGACTATCTGCGCCTGGTGCTCACCGGCGAGAAGGTCTCCGATCCGTCGGACGCCGCCGGCACGCTGTGGCTCGACGTCGCCGCGCGCGACTGGTCGGACGAACTGCTGGCCGCCTGCGGCATGACGCGCGGGCAGATGCCGCGCCTCGTGGAAAGCAGCGAGCCTTCGGGCTTCCTGCGTCCGCAGGTCGCCAAGGCCTGGGGCCTGGGCCCCGAAGTGGTGATCGCCGGCGGCGCCGGTGACAACGCTGCCAGTGCGATCGGCATCGGCGCGACGCAACCCGGCGACGGCTTCCTGTCGCTCGGCACGTCCGGCGTGCTGTTCGTCGTCAACGACCGCTATCGCCCGAACCCGGCCTCGGCGGTACACGCGTTCTGCCACGCGCTGCCCGGGCGCTGGCACCAGATGAGCGTGATGCTGTCGGCCGCGAGCTGCCTGAAGTGGTTCGTGCAGATCAGCGGCGCCGCCAGCGAGGCCGCGCTGCTGGGCGAGCTCGCCACGTTGCCGGCCCACGCGCTGCGCGAGGCGCCCCTGTTCCTGCCCTACCTCGCGGGCGAGCGCACGCCGCACAACAACCCGTTCGCCAAGGGCGGCTTCCTCGATCTCACGCACGAGCACACGCGCGCCCATTGCACGTACGCCGTGCTCGAAGGCGTCACGTTCGGCCTGTGCGACGGCCTCGCCGCGTTGCAGGAAGCCGGCACCGAGGTGCGCCAGCTGCACCTGGTGGGCGGCGGCGCGCGCAGCTCCTTCTGGGCGCAGCTCCTGGCCGATGCGTTGAACGTGGAGATCCTGGTCAGCGCGGGCGGCGACGCCGGCGGCGCGCTCGGCGCCGCGCGACTCGGCTGGCTTGCCGCGGGCGGCGACGAGGCGCAGGTCTGCGCCAAGCCCGAGGTCGCCGCACGCCATGTTCCCGACGCCGCGCGCCACGCGCACCTGCAACACCGGCTGCAGCGCTTTCGTGCGCTGTACCAGCGAATCGAGAGTCCGTCCCGCAGCGCTGCGGCCGCTTGACAACCACCCGGCCCCCTCCGCCGGTGCCTCATCCAACCCCTTCTCATGACCAGCTACTTCAAAGACCTGCCGCGGATCGACTACCGTGGCCCCGAATCGACCGACCCGCTGTCGTTCCGTCACTACGACAAGAACCGGGTGGTGCTGGGCAAGCGCATGGAAGACCACCTGCGCTTCGCCGTCTGCTACTGGCACACGTTCTGCTGGAACGGCTTCGACGTGTTCGGCGCCGGCACGTTCCAGCGTCCCTGGTTCGAAGGCGGCTCGCCGCTGGAGCTGGCCAAGCTGAAGGCCGAGTCCGCGTTCGACTTCTTCGACAAGCTCGGCGCGCCGTACTACTGCTTCCATGACCGCGACGTCGCGCCCGAAGGCGCCACGCCGCGCGAGAGCCACGAGAACTTCCTGAGCATGGTCGACGTGCTGGGCGAGCAGCAGCAACGCACCGGCATGAAGCTGCTGTGGGGCACGGCCAACCTGTTCAGCCACCGCCGCTTCATGTCGGGCGCGGCCACCAACCCCGATCCGGCCGTGTTCGCGATGGCCGCGCTGCAGGTGCGCGACGCGATGGACGCGACCCTGAAGCTGGGCGGAGAGAACTATGTGCTGTGGGGCGGCCGCGAAGGCTACGAGACGCTGCTGAACACGCGCATCGGCCAGGAGCTCGACCAGCTGGGCCGCTTCCTGAGCATGGCCGTGGAATACAAGCACAAGATCGGTTTCAAGGGCGCGATCCTGATCGAGCCGAAGCCGCGCGAGCCGGCCAAGCACCAGTACGACTTCGACGTGGCCACCGTCTACGGCTTCCTCAAGCGCTACGGCCTGGAGAACGAGGTGAAGGTCAACATCGAGGCCAACCACGCCACGTTGTCGGGCCACAGCTTCGAGCACGAGATCGCCACGGCCGCGGCGCTGGGCATCCTCGGCAGCCTCGACATGAACCGCGGCGACCCGCAGCTGGGCTGGGACACCGACCAGTTCCCCAACAACGTGCCCGAGACCGCGATCGCGATCTACCACGTGCTGCAGGCCGGCGGCTTGGGGCAAGGCGGCATGAACTTCGACTCGAAGGTGCGGCGCCAGTCCATCGACGCGGCCGACCTGCTGTACGGCCACGTCGGCGGCATGGACGTCTGCGCGAACGCGCTGCTGGTGGCCGAAAAGATGATCGTCGACGGCGGCCTGAAGGCGGCGGTCGACGCGCGCTACGCGGGCTGGGACACCACCGGCGCACGCGACATCCTCGACGGCGGCGTGTCGCTGGAGGCGCTCGCCGACCACGTGCTCGCGGCCAATGTCGACCCGCAGCCGAAGTCCGGACGCCAGGAATTCCTGGAAAACCTGGTCAACCGCTTCAACGGCTGACATGACCCCCGCACTGCCATCCACCCCCTCGACGAGCGCGCACGCCGCGCACGCGAGGAGGCAGTGCGTACTCCCCGTTCGTGAGGGCGCGACCGACACGGCGCGTCCGACACCGGACATCGCGTGCCCGTTCCAGAACCGCCTGGACCACGCGATCACGTAGTTGCGACGGCCCAGCCGCGCGCCAAGTTGCCCCATGCCCTGGGGCGAGTCCTGAAACCAAAAAGAGACCATAACATGAGACAATTTCAGAGGACAGCGTTGTCAGTCGCAGCGGCACAAGTTGCGTTGCTGTGGAGTGGGGTCGCGCTGGCGCAAACGCCGCCAGCACCGGCGGCTGCCGCCTCGTCGGCGAACGGCGCCAAGCCGGCCAAGCCGGCCGATCCGTCGGAGGTCACCACCGTGATCGTGACGGGCCAGCGCGCCGCGCTGCAGAACGCCCAGAAGATCAAGCAGGACTCGGACGAGATCGTCGACTCGATCGTCGCCGACGACATCGGCAAGCTGCCGGATCGCTCGGTCACCGAGGTGCTGCAACGCATCGTCGGCGTCACCATCGGCCACCTGATCTCCAACAGCGACCCGGAGCACTATTCCGTGGAAGGTTCGGGCGTGGCCATCCGCGGCCTCACCTACGTGCGCTCCGAGCTGAACGGACGCGACGCGTTCTCGGCCAACGGCGGCCGCTCCCTGAACTTCGAGGACGTCACGCCCGAGCTGATGGCCGGCGTCGACGTCTACAAGAACCCGTCCGCCGAGCAGATCGAAGGCGGCATCGGCGGCCTCGTGAACCTGCGCACGGCGATGCCGTTCGACTTCACCGGCCAGAAGTTCTCGATCTCGACGTCGGACTCGTATTCCACGCTGCGCAGGGAGGGGAGCCCGAAGATCTCCGGCCTCTATTCGAACCGCTGGGACCTCGGCAGCGCGGGCCAGTTCGGCGCGTTGATCGACCTGGCGCATTCGGTGAGCAAGACCCGCACCGACGCGTTCCAGGTCGACCCGTACTTCAACGTCACCTCCAACGGCGCCTCGGTCTGGGTGCCCGAGAGCGCGTCGTGGCGCCGGGTCGACTTCACCAACAAGCGCGACGGCATCTACGGCGCGCTGCAATGGAAGAAGGACGACTTCGCGTCCTCGCTGACGTACTTCAAGTCGCGCTACAACCAGGAGTGGGACGAGAACGCGATCTTCACGCAGGCGTCGACGCCGTACAACCTCACCGTCGACCCGGGTGCGACCTTCAACTCGCAGGGCGTGTTCGAGAAGGGCACGCTGCGCGACGACGCCGACGGCGGCCTGAACTTCGGCCTGGACACCCGCGTGGCCCGGCGCAAGTCGGACACGCAGGACATCTCCTGGAACGGCAACTGGAAGGCCAGCGACCGCTGGAACTTCAACGCCGACCTGCAGATGATCAAGGCGACCACGAAGGACTTCGACTCCACCGTGGCCACCGGCATCCAGGTGCCCGACGAGACGCTGGACCTGACAGGCGGCCTTCCGAAGATCTCCTTCGATTCGGCCGCCGCCGCGACGCTGGCCAACGCCAACAACTACTACTGGGCGTTCACGCAGGAGCATTTCGACAAGGGCATCGCCACCGAGAAGGCGATCAAGCTCGACGCGAAGTACGACTTCGACAATCCGGTGCTGCAGGACATCCGTTTCGGCGTGCGCCTGACCGACCGCGACGCCACGACCCAGAACTCGAACCCGAGCTACAACTGGCAAGCGATCACGCAGACCTGGCAAGAAGGCTGGGACATCACGGGGCTGGCCTACCTCGGCGATCCGCGCTTCAGCGGCAACACGCAGAAAGTCAACTTCTCGAACTTCATGAACGGCAAGGTCTCCGTGCCGTCGCTGATCATGCCGAGCGTGTCGTTGGCCACCGGCTACCCGAACAGCTACGCGACGCTGCACGGCTACACGGACGAGCTCTGCGTCAGCGGGAACACCTGCAGCAGCTACGCGCCCGCGGTCTATGGCGTGAACGATCCGGCCGGCACGAACGTGCAGACCGAGCGCACGCAGACGGCCTATAGCCAGCTGCGCTTCGGCTGGGACGACTGGAAGATCCCGGTCGACGGCAACCTCGGCCTGCGCCTGGTGCGTACCGAGGCGGACGCGCACGGCTACACCGTGTACACGCCGCCGACCGGCCTGCCCACCGGGCTCACGGGCGTTCCCATCCCGGTCATCCCGGCGTTCGCGGTCTCGCAGGACTTCAAGAACACGTACAACGACTTCCTGCCCAGCCTGAACCTGCGCGCGAAGGCGACGAACGACCTGCAATTCAGGTTCGCGCTCGCCAAGGCCATGACGCGCCCCGACTTCTCGCAACTGCAGGCCTACACGGCGCTGAGCACGACGCCGTCCTACACGACCGGCAGCACCACCGACGTGGCGTCCGTCAGCAACACCGGCACGGGATCCGGCAATCCGGACCTGCGACCCATCAAGTCGAACCAGGCCGACGTGACGGCGGAGTGGTACTTCGCCAAGGCCAGCTCGCTGACCTTCGCGGCCTTCGACAAGGAGCTCAAGGACATCATCGTCAACCAGACCTACAACGTGCCGGTCACCGACGCGTCCGGCAACGTGGTCAATTTCACGACGACCGCGCCGGTCAACGGCGCCAAGGGCTACGCGCGTGGCTTCGAGGTGGCCTACCAGCAGTACTTCGACAAGCTGCCGGGCGTCCTGTCGGGCTTCGGCGTGCAGGCGAACTACACCTTCGTCAACAGCCACACGACGCCGTACAACCCGGTGACCTCGGCCTTCTGCGGCTCTACCAGCGGCGGCGCGGACAACCTGAACCTGAACACCAACGGCTGCGACACGAATGGCCAGCCGTTCGGCAACCTGCCGCTGCAAGGGGTGTCGCGCAACACGTTCAACGTGGCGCTGCTGTATGACCAGGGTCCGATCTCGGCGCGCGTGGCCTACAACTGGCGTTCGAGGTACCTGCAGGGCGTGAACGTCAACGGCACCCAGGGCACCGACGGCACCGATCCCGCCAACCCGACCGTGCACAACCTGGCCTGGGGCCTGCCGATCTATGCGGACGGCTACGGCGAGATGGACGCGGGCATCTTCTACAAGTTCGATGACCACATCACCATCGGCCTGGAAGGCACCAACCTGACCGACTCGACCTACAAGCAGTCGATGCAGCAGCACATCGGCTTCATGGGTCGCGCCTACTTCACGTCGGGCCCGAGCTACAACGCCCAGCTGCGCTACACGTTCTGACGTGAGCGCGATGCCCGTGTCGCCGCCCGGCGGCACGGGATTCCTGAAATGGGACGACACCGCCGGATGAGGCGACGGCCCCAAGCCGCCGCCCCGCCCGCGCGGGCTCGTTCCCGCAGAATCCAGCGAGCCAACGAATGCGCAAGATCCTCCAACTCCCGATCGCCGCGCTGGCGTTGGCGACCGCGTGCGTCGCCGGCGCGCAGGCCGCGTCCGCGACGCTGCCCCATCTCGTGCACCAGGGTGGGCACACGGCGCTCTTCGTCGACGGCGCGCCCTTCACCATGCTGGGTGTGCAGGTCAACAACTCCAGCAACTACCCGGCCGTCCTCGACAAGGTCTGGCCGGCGGCACGCGACGTGCATGCCAACACGGTCGAGATCCCGGTGGCCTGGGAGCAGGTCGAGCCCGCCGAGGGCCGCTTCGACTTCAGCTACGTCGACACGCTGCTGGCGCAGGCCCGCCAGCACGACCTGCACCTGGTGCTGCTGTGGTTCGGCACCTGGAAGAACACCGGGCCGGCCTACACGCCCGAGTGGGTCAAGCTCGACAACAAGCGCTTCCCGCGCATGGTCGACGCGCAGGGCAAGCTGAGCTATTGCCTGACGCCGTTCGGCGACGAGACCCTGAAGGCCGACAAGAAGGCCTTCGTCGCGTTCATGACGCACCTGAAGAAGATCGACGACGCCCATCACACCGTGCTGATGGTGCAGGTCGAGAACGAGGTGGGCACCTACGGCCTGGTGCGCGACTTCTCCCCGAAGGCGCAGGCGCAATTCGAACAGGCCGTGCCTGCCGCGGTGCTGCAGCACCAGAAGTCGCCGGTGGCGCTCGCGGCCGCGGGTTCGTGGCGAGAGGTCTACGGCGACTACGCCGACCAGTATTTCCACGCCTGGGCCATCGCCAGCTACATCGAGGAGATCGCCAAGGCCGGACGCGCCGTCTACGACCTGCCGATGTACGTCAACAACGCGCAGCGCAATTCCGCCGCGCCCCTGGCGCCGTGGAAGGACGACTTCGCCAGCGGCGGCCCCACTTACGACGTGATCGGCATCTACAAGGCGGCCGCGCCGCACATCGACATCGCGGCGCCCGACATCTACAACCCGGAGTCGGTGCAGTTCGACGCGACCCTCGACAAGTTCCAGCGCCCCGACAACCCGCTGCTGGTGCCCGAGATGAGCCACGCGGCCGGCTACGGGCGCTTCGTGTACCAGGTGCTGGGCCGCGGCGCGCTGGGCATCGCGCCCTTCGGCATCGACTACACGACCTACTCCAACTTCCCGCTGGGCACCCCGCTCGTCGGCAAGCCCATCGTCGAGCCGTTCGCGGCCACCTACGCGGCGTTCGGTTCCATGCAGCGGCTGTGGTCGCGCTGGGCCTTCGAGGGCCGCACCCACGGCGTGGCCGAACCCGGC
>Ga0302202_10004916_pt1 | contig 13854 bp, 10 predicted proteins | sample II_Bog_N3_3_FD_194579 | JGI IMG/M metagenome (GOLD analysis project Ga0302202, IMG submission 194579) | Peat permafrost microbial communities from Stordalen Mire near Abisko, Sweden - II_Bog_N3_3 | ecosystem: Environmental > Terrestrial > Soil > Wetlands > Peat | place: Sweden: Abisko...
CGTCATCTCGCGGATCAGCGACTCGGTGAACACCGAGGTGCGTTGGGACGTGCGGGGCATGGGCTGTGCCGTGACCCTCGCCTATCGGCCGCCCAGCTTTGCAAAGAGGCCGTCGATCAGCGCGTCAGCCTGAAGGGCGACGTGCCTGACCAGCCCCGGAGGCGCGCATGGAGGCGCCGCCTTCTGCAGCGCTGCGAATGCCGCGTCGGCCTTGGCCAGGGAACCCGTCAGGAACGCCTCCTTTGCAGTGTGCATTTCGCCGCTTTCCGTGAACTGTTTCGCGTCACCGGGCTTCCCAACGAATTTAGGGGTGAGATCGTCCCCGATCCACACCCTCCAGTCGGGGTCGTCCGCGAAAAAGACCACGAGGACGCCCCCTTTGATGACGCCGAGCTTGGTGGCCAAGGCCCGCATGTAGGCTCCCGGCTGCTTGTCCTCGAGCTCAGGCGGCGATTTCGCATGAAATTGGAGAAGGATCCGGACGCCGGTGCTCGCCTCGAAAGCGGCGAGCCTGGAATCCATGTCCGAGGACCACTTCGTGTCGGCCGTAACGAGCCGGCCCGGGTCGTCGATGTGTGAGGGCGCAGCCCGCAGCTGTGGGGCGCAGAGGAGAACTGCGGCCACGGCGGGCCAGATGAGCATTCGCAGCATGGGCATGAGAATCGGGGCTTTGCGGATCAGGGGCAAACCAAAGCCGGCAAGCGTGGCCCTAGGCAACGCCCAGATGCCGCCCCAGGGAGTGAAGGTCCGGGAAAACAGCGTCCGCCGCTGCCTTGGTTAGCTCCTCCTTGGAATGGGTACCGGTCGTTACGACCCAGCAGGGGAGCGAACCGTGGTGCGCCGCTTCGACGTCAAACGGCGAGTCGCCTATAAGAAGGGAGGAACCCAGCACCCCGCCCAGCAGGTTGAGCGCGTGCTCCGTCAGCTCCCGCTGGGGCTTAAGCCACGGCGTATCCCCGGCTCCCACCGTGGACCTCAGGTACGGCGAGAAGCCAAGCTTGTCGCAAATCAGGCGGGAGGAGGGGCCATGCTTGTTCGTTAGGACGCCGAGCACGGCGCCCTGCGCACAGAGACCCTTAAGGAGGTCCAGCGCACCCGGCATGGCTTCCACGTCGTCGAGCATGGTGCGGCCCCAGTAATCGCGGAAAACCTTCAAGGCCTCGGCGACCTTGTCAGGCGGCACGAACTTTAGGAGCGCATGCTCCAGGCCTCCGCCCACGGCGTCCCTCACCTGCTGGGGCGTGGGCTCCGGGTACCCCATCTTGGGAAGCGTGTAGGCGTAGCAGCGATGGATCGCCTTGAAGTGGTCGATGAGCGTGCCATCGAGGTCGAACAGGAAGAATCGGAATGCGGGCATGAAGAGAGACTTGAACGGACACCCTAAAGCATGAACCTGCCCCATTGCCATATCTCGTTGGAGGCCCCCGGGGGCGTTCGCGCCGCTGAATTTGACTTTAAGGGTGGCGGCGGAGAGCGTGGACGCTCCACCCGTTAATCTGGGCGCAGGCTGAGCGCCTCCCTACCCGTCCGTACCGACCCCACCCCTGGATATGCCTTCCATTCCCCTGGCCAGCTTTCCCACCCCATTGCCCGGGCGCCGAAGTCTTGCGGTGACCGTGTTCTGCTGCCTCCTCGCGCTTGCGCCGAAGGCGCTGCCGGCGGACGCGCCCACTCCGGACAACCGCTGGGCCCATATCACGACGGCGCTCTTCTGCACGAGCCAGGACGTCGACAAGCTCCTCACCAAGCCCGAGGATCGCGCGGCGGCCCTCGCCTATTTCGCACCGCTCAAGCTCTCCAAGTTCTACCTGGAGAATGGAAGCGGAGATCCGGCCGTGGTCCCCATCCTGCGCGAGATTGCCGCTGCCCTCAGGTCTCAGGGTTATGAGGTCTCAGGCGCCGTGGTGCCCTCAAACCGCGGCCCCCTCTGCTACAACGACCCGAAGGACATGGCACTCCTCGAGGCCAAGGTGAAGGTGCTGGCGCAGGTGTTCGATGAGATCATCGTCGATGACTGGCTCTTCACGACGTGCACGTGCGCGACATGCGTTGAGGAGCGCGGCAGCCAATCCTGGGCGGACTACCGAAGCCGGCTGGTGGCCGAGCAGTCAAAGATCCACCTCATCGATGCTGCCAGGCAGGTGCGCCCAGGGATCAAGGTGATCATCAAATACCCCAACTGGTACGAGGGGCACCGGCAGAACGGCTATGATGTCGCGCGGCAGACCCCCCAATTCGACGGCGTGAGCGTCGGCATCGAGACGAGGCAGCCGACCACCCAGGACCAGCACATCCCGACCTACTCGGGCTACGTCCTCCAGAAATGGATCGGCGGAAACGCCGGTGCAAAATGGCGCAGCGCGTGGCTGGACAACTACCAGATGGAGGGCGCGGACGACGATTTTGTCGCCGAGGTAGGTCAGGCTGTCCTCGCGCGGGCTCCGGAGATCATCTTCTGGTGCGCAGGCGTCCTTCATCCGCCGAGAGCCTCCGCCTCCAACTATCCGCATCTGACCGCGATGATGCCGGAGTTTGACAGGCTGGCGGGACTGCTCGAGGGCCCATCGCGGGGAATTCCCATGCATATGCCGATCGGATCGGTCGGCGAATACAATATCTTCGGTTATCTCGGCATGATTGGCCTGCCGATCGACCCGAGGGAAAGCGTCCCGGAAGACACCAAGACGGCGATTTTCACGAAGCACTCCCTCGCAGACCCGAAGATCGCGGTCGAGATCCTGGCGCGGATGAGGGCGGGTAAGGAGGTCTTCCTCACATGGCCGCTCCTCCAGGCGCTTCGCCAGAGTGAGCTGGGGAATGTCCTAAACGTGATCAGCGAGGGCGGCACCGTGTCCTCTCCGATCTTCCGCACCCATGACGGCCTGTGGGAAACGAAGCCGATCGACGCCGGGAGGCCCTTCACGTTCCCGAGGATCGAGCTTTCCACGTGGCCCTATGCGCGCGACGTCGGCCTGGTCCGCGAGGACGCCGACTTCGGGATCCTGATGAGATCCCCCTACCTCGGAGGTCATGTCGACGTTCTGAACCTTCCTGACAACACCTACGACCTTCAGCGGCTGCCCGAGCAGGTGCTTGACGCCATCCGGCTCTGCTTCTTTGACGAGCTTGGTGTGCGCCTGATGGGCCCCGGCGGCGTGGCGCTTTACCCGTTCGGCTCACGCCAATACGTGCTCTACAATATGAACGAGGCGCCGGCGAAGGTGTCCTTGCGCCTCCCGAAAACAGCTCCGACAAGCGGGTGGAAGGAGACGATGGGCGGCAAGGACCTCGCAGCCACCCCTGTGGATGGAGGCCAGGGGCCCTGGGCACGCCATGAGATCGATGTCGCGCTGACACTAAAGCCCTTCGAGATAGCCGTCGTGGAGGCGCCCTAGCGCGAAGGCCGGTCCGGCTATGCGCCGCCCAGCGCCACCGCGATCTCCTTCATCTCGGACTGGCGCAACCGGTACTTCCGGGCCACGAGGGCGCTCAGGCCGTAGCATGCGCAGGGGACCAGGGTGAAGAGGGCGACGATGCACAGTCGGGTCGCCGGCGCCTGGGTCGCCCCGCCGGGCACGTAGCCGTTCGCGGCAAGCGCCCATCCTATCGCCGCGCCGCTCAGCGCCAGACCCATCTTCAGGACGAAGAGCGTGCCCGCGAAGCTGATCCCCGTAAGGCGCTTGCCAAACTTCCATTCGCCGTAGTCCACGGTGTCCGACATCATGACCCACTGAATCGGCGTGATCATCTGGTGAAGCAGGCCGATCACGAAAATTAGGCCGAACATGAGGACATTCTGCCGGAGCGGAACGAAGAACATGGCCGCGCTCAGGACCGCCAGCGCGATGTTGGTCCGAATGAACACGCTCACCTTGCACATCCGGTCGGTGAGCGGCTTGGTGATGAGGCATCCTATGATGTTGCCCACGGAGTAGGTCGCCAAGAATGCCGTGAAGAGCCCCGCGTGGCCCATGATGTACGTCACGTAGTACATCATCGCGCCGCCACGGGTCGCCACGCCGATGATGTTCAGGAGGGTTAGTCCTCCCACGACGCGCCACTGGTCGTTGGTCACGATGTCCTTCACGTCCGACCAGAACGAGGTTGCCGCTCCCTGCCTCGGCTGAACCCGCTCCCGGGTGGTCGCGAAGCAGGCGAACAGCATGCCGGCTGCCACGACGGCCAGGACCGCGATGGCGCCCTGGTACCCGTGAGCCTTGTCGGGGCCACCGATCCAGGCCGCAAGCGGCACCATCAAGACCGTGCTCAGCATGCCGCCGGCCGTCGCCAGGACGAAGCGGTAGGATTGGAGCGAGATGCGCTCGGTCTCATCGGCCGTGACCACGCCCCCGAGCGCGCAGTACGGGATGTTGACCACCGTGTAGATGAGCGTCAGCAGCGTGTAGGTGACCCCCGCGAAGACCATCTTGCCGGTCATACCGAAGCCCGGGGTCGTGTAGGCCAGCACGCACGCCAGGCCAAAGGGCACCGCGCCCCAGAGGATGTACGGACGAAATTTGCCCCACCTCGAACGGGTTCGATCCGCGAGCCAGCCCATCACCGGATCACTCACGGCGTCCAGGGCGCGCGCCGCGAGGAAGATGCTGCCCACAAAGGCCGCCGGAAGGCCGAAGACATCGGTATAGAAGAAGGCCATGTAGAACATGACGTTGTCGAAGACGATGTGGCTGGCGGCGTCGCCAAGCCCGTAGCCGATTTTCTCCCGCGCAGAGAGGGGTGTGGTGTCCATGGGGTGGGAGCGCGCGCGGTCCGCCGTGCGACTGGCGCGCAAATGGAAGGTGCCCTGCCTTCCCCTTCCGTTGCAAGCCTTGGTCCCTTGACACCCGACTTGCGGAGGAAGGGGCCCTTAGGGCAGACTGGGTGGTCTCGGACGGCTCCGTCGACCCTCCCTGTAATCCCCGATGAAAACCCCAGCCGTCAGCAGGTTCCTGCGCCCTTTCGCCTTAGCTCCGCTGCTCCTCGCGCGTCTCACTTGCGAGCCGGCTCTGCAGGCCCTCCTTGTGCAGGCGGGCAGCGCCGACGGCACCCCGGCGGACGTATCCATAGCGGCGCCGCTCGACGTGCTTGTCGTGACGGCTGCCACCAAGGGCATCCTTGAAGTCCGGGACGGTCTTGGCCGGCTCTATCTCGAGGCGCCATTTGACGGACGGGCCAGCTTCCGAGCAGGGGGGTCGCTTGGCACCCAGCGGGTGTCCCTGAGGGACCCGTCGGGCGCGGAACGAGCAAGCGCCACGTTCGTCCTCGACGCGCAGACCGCCGTGGAGGACGGGGGAAAATACCACGACATGTTCACGCTGTTTAGGAACGGCATGGGCTCCGACACCCCGGGCGGGGTCGAAACCGCCGAATGGAACGGCCGGACCTACCATTTTTTCGTGAACTGGGTCCTGGACAATTACCACACGGCGAAGGGCATGAGGTACTTCAGCCCCTATGGGACGGACCTCGTGGACATGATGCGCAGCGCCCAGCGCGAGGACGGGATGATCTGGAGCAACCTGAATGCGGGGGCCGTCGCGTACTACAACACGGCCTATGGCCCGTTCGGGTATGTGCGCAAGATCGGCGACCGGACCTTTGTGCGGCAACCCGCCGAGAACCACCCGGAGTACGTCTACGTGAGCACCATCTACCAGACCTGGAAGTCGGGTGGCGACGACGCGTGGATGGCGCAGTGCCTGCCGTCGGCGATGCGGGCCCTGGACTACTGCGTGAACGACCCCGCGCGCTGGAGCCAGCGTTTCCAGCTGCTCAAGAGGGTCTACACGATTGATTCGTGGGACTTCCAGGTCGACGACGCCTACACGCCCGACATCGGCCTCACGAACACGATGCTCATTGACCCCAAGAGGTCCAAGTTCGGGGTGTTCTTCGGCGACAACGTGTACTACGCCGCTGCGTGCGGCGAGTTGGCCGAGATGCTGGCCCACGGCGGGGACAGCGCGGGCGCGGCTGCGTACGCGGCGCGCGGCGTGGAAATCAGGAAGCGCCTTGACCGGCTTTCATGGAACGGCCGCTTCTTCACGCACTTCATCGACGAGGACCCCAATGTCCGGCGCGACCTGGGTGTGGACGAGAAATCCCAGATCGCCCAAGGGAATGCCTACGCGCTCAACCGGGGCGTGACCCACCTGCAGGCCGAGGCGATCCTGCGCACCTATATGGACCTGCGGGCGCACCTGCCGGTGGGCTCCCCGGGCGAGTGGTACGCGATCTACCCACCCTTCCAGCGCGGGTTCGGCCAGCACAATGAGATATGGCAATACATGAACGGCGGTGTGGGAGGCCACGTGGCCGGGGAGCTGGCGCGCGGGGCGTTCGAGAACGGCTTTGAGGCCTACGGCCGGGACATCCTGGACCGACTCACCGAGCTCGGGCACGCGCATGGGGACAAGATCTGGTTCGCCTACACGGGCTCCATCCCAGCCGCGCCCCCGCCGCCGCGTTTTACTCCAATAGACCTCTCTCCGTATGCGAACATGAGCACCGAGTACAAGGGGGGTCCGGGGGCGGCCCCTTGGATGATGATGGGCAAGCCGGGCGACGACATCCGCGGCCTTCCGACAGGTGACCAGGAGTTCGCGGGGACGGCCTACAAGGTGGCGGACCGCAAGGCCAACCAGGGGCGGGTGGCAATCGCGGTTTCCCACCGCCAGGGGCTGCCGCCGTCGGTCGACGTGCCCGTTAACACCATGGCCGGAAGCCTCTATCTCCTGCACACCTCCACAAAGCCCGGCTCCGAGAACGTCTGCGGCAGCGTCGCGTTCAATTACCAGGACGGAACCCGCCACGTCCAATACGTGCTCATGGGGCGCCAGCTGACGTACTGGTGGTTCCCCGAGCTCAAGACCGAGAGCTCCGGTATCGCCTGGCATGGGCCGAGCCCTGTCGCCGCGGACGTGGGGTTGTCGTGGTGCGTGATCGACAACCCCCACCCCGAGCGGAAGATCGCCTCGATCCGCTTCGCCGCCCCCGAGGACGACGGGATCTACACCGTGCTTGGCCTCACCCTCGCCGACCGGACCCACTACCTCCCGCCGAATCCGGTCTCGTTCGGCGGACCGAACGACTGGGCGGCCGCAACCGCCATGGCCGCGATGATCGAGGGCCTGGCCGGCGTGAAGGATGGCCCCCTAAGCCAGACGTACTCCCACCCCGTCGTCGCCCCGCGCTGGGACCCCGCCACCGCACACGCGGTCTCGGCTACGGTGCGCTACCCCGCGTCCAAGGGGTACGTTGCCTATCGGTACGTGAACGACCAGGTCCAGAAGGAGATCGTCGTGACGGTCACGGGCAGCGCCACGTCCATGGAGGGTCACTTCCTGCTTCCCCCGGGGGTGGAGGACATTCGGTCCGTGGACGTGGACGGGGGCGAAGTCGCCTACCGCGTGGCGAAGGTATCGACGTCGGTCTATGTTGACCTCGTGGTCGAGACCCCGAGGGTGAGGACGGTCCGCATAAAGTATTAGCGGATGATGATGCCCCATTATACGGGGGACAATGCCCGCCCAAGGAGGCGAATCCTCTTTCTGATACCCCCGAAGGATCCTATCCTGATGCGCCCGCCCCCTCATGAGACCCCCTACCCTGCTCGCGATAGCCCTGGCCATGCTCGGCGTTAGCGGACGCTGCGAGCCGACGGGGTCGTCTGCCGTCCCCCACCGGTTCTTCTCGGATGACAGCTTCTGGAACCAGGTGATTCCCGCGGACGCGGAGGTGGACCCGCGGACCGACAGGTGGGTGAAGCTTCTTGAGACCGAGCCCACCGGTGATAATTTCTTGGTGAACAGCACGCAGTGGACGATTCCCGTCTACGAGGTGACGTCGGCGACACCCCTCCTAAAGGTCGGGCTTCTGGCGATCGGCGCCAAGGAGAAGATCGTCTGGCACACCGACCGTGACTTCTTCGGCCACGGGCCACGCTTCGATTGGGTTCCCATCCCGCCGGAAGCCACGCCGGACCCGCAGACGGACTCGCATCTCGCGGTCGTCGACTGGCAGAAGAAGCTCGTGTGGGATATGTGGGCCCTTTCCCGCAATCCCGACGGCACATGGAAGTCGGCCACGGGCATGGTCTACCCGTCCGACGGGCCCGGGGTGTTCTCGACCCAGGACCTGGGAGTCAAGGACGGGGAAAGCATCCACTTCCACGGGCCAAGCCGGGCCGCCGGCGTCCCCGCCGTCGCAGGGCTCATCCTGTACGACGAGGTGATGGCCGGGGAAATCCGACACAAGATCGCTGCCGCCTCGCGGTTCTGCGCCTACAAGGAGTTCGTCTTCCCGGCGGCCTGGACGGACGGCTTCACGGAGGAAGGCATCCCCGAGGGCACGCTCATCCAGCTCGACCCAAGCCTCGACCTTTCCAGGTTCCAGCTCACCCGGGAGGAACGCATCGTGTGCGTGGCGCTCCAGCGCTATGGCATGGTCCTCGTCGACATCGCCGAGGGCCAGCCGATCTATGCCGAGGGCCTCTGGGGTCACCCCGGCAAGTCGTGGGCCGGGAAACTGCCCCACGGGGCCGGCGGGATTACCAAGATCCCCTACCGCTGCTACCGCATGATCAAGACGGGGCCTGCCGTCCACATGGGCGACGGCCGCTCAAAGTTCGCCCCCGTCTGGTGAGGGGCGCGAGCACCTGGGTTGCCGTCTCAGGGTTTCAGTGCAAACAGCTCCATGAACTCCTGCACAGGGGTGGCCTCGAGCCGCGCCTGGTCGGCGAAAAGATCCATGATCCGCGCCGCCTTTGCGGCGCCGAAGTGACCGCTGAAGGCGGCCCGGGCCTTTTGCCTTAAAAGCGGGATCCCCTCGGCCCTGCGCCGCCTGTGGCCTATCGGGAAATGGACCTCGACACGGTCCGTCGCATCCCCGCCCCTGAAGAAGACCTGAACGGCGTTGGCGATCGAGCGCTTCCCAGGGTCCAGGTAGTCCTTTGAATAGGTCCGGTCCTCGGCCACGGTCATGCGGGCCCTGAGCGCGTCAATGCGCGGATCGGCCGCAACCCGGTCCTCATAGTCGTCCGCCGTCAGGTTGCCGAAGATGAGACCCACCGCGGTCATGTACTGGATGCAGTGGTCGCGGTCCGCCGGGTTGTGAAGCGGGCCCGTCTTGTCGATGATGCGCAGCGCGGATTCATGGGTCGTTATCTCCACGCGTTCAATCTCGCCAAGGCGGTCCCGGACCGCGGGATGGAGCCTCACGGCGCACTCGACCGCGGTCTGTGCGTGGAATTCCGCGGGAAACGAGATCTTGAAGAGGACATTCTCCATCACGTAGCTGCCCAGGGGGCGCGCTAGCCGGACAGGGTTGCCCTTAAACGACACGTCCTGGAAACCCCAGGTCTTGGCGGAAAGGACCGAGGGATAGCCCATCTCGCCCGTCATCGCGATGAGCGCCAGGCGCACCGCTCGGCTCGTGGCGTCGCCCGCAGCCCACGACTTCCGGGATCCCGTGTTGGGGGCGTGGCGGTAGGTGCGCAGGGATGAGCCGTCGAGCCACGCATGGGACACGGCATTTGTCACCTGCTCGCGGGTTCCGCCCATCATGGCAGCCGCAACGGCGGTGGAGGCCACGCGGACAAGAAGGACATGATCGAGGCCAACCCGGTTGAACGAGTTATCCAAGGCAAGGACGCCTTGGATCTCATGGGCCTTGATCATCGCGGAAAGGACGTCCGCCATCGTGGGCCCCTTTCCAAGGCCGGAAATCGGGGTTCCGAAGGCGGCAACAGGGCTGCCCGAGGCGTGGCTGCGGCCAAGCCAGTCGGCCGTCGCCAGAATGGCACCCAGGTTGTCCGACGGATGCCCCCACTCTGCGGCAAGCCACGTGTCGTTGAAGTCGAGCCACCGGATCGCGGCCCCGATGCTGAAGGCCGCCTGGACGGGATCGAGCTCGTAGGCCGTCCCGGGCACCCTCGCCCCGCCCGGCGTCACGGCGCCCGGAACGACAGGCCCCAAAAGCCGCGTACAGGCCGGGTAGGCCAGGGCCAGGATCCCACATGCAAGCGTGTCCGCGAGGCACCAGCGCGCCGTGTCGCGGGCCTCCTCGCCCGTTGCCGCCCGGTCAAGCGCGTAGTCGGCGATGTCCGTGAGGAGCGGGTCGGGGCTAGGGCGGCTATTTGAGACGTGGAAGGACATGGAAAGGCGCTGCGGCAGGGCTCACCGCCGCTCAATCGGAACATAGGGGCGAGGCTCCGGTCCGGTGTAGGTGGCCCCCGGCCGAATGATCTTACCGTCGACTCTTTGCTCCACGATGTGGGCCGCCCAGCCGGCGATGCGCGCCATGACAAAGAGCGGCGTGAACATCAGCATTGGCACCCCCATCCGGTGGTAGGCCACCGCGCTGTACCAGTCGAGGTTTGGGAACATCCTTTTCTCCGACCACATGAGCGTCTCGATTCGCTCGGCCACCGAGAAAAGGGCCATGTCGCCCTCGAGCGTGCAGAGCGCGCGGGTGAGCTCCTTGATGATCGCGCTCCGGGGGTCGCCGACCGTGTAGACCGGGTGCCCGAATCCGATGACGATCTCCTTGCGGGCAAGCCGGGCGCGTATGTCGCCCTCGGCCTCCTCCGGCGAGCCGTAGCGAAGCAGGATCTCCAGGGCAGCCTCGTTGGCCCCGCCGTGCTTGGGGCCGCGAAGCGCCCCGATCGCTCCGGTCACGCACGAGTGGAAATCGGAGCCCGTGCCCGCAATCACCCGCGCTGCGAAGGTCGACGCGTTGAATTCATGCTCGGCGTAGAGGATCATCGAGCGGTCGAGGATCCTGACGTGCTCGGCGGAAGGGGCGCGCTGGTGCAGCAGGTGCAGGAAGTGCGCGGCAAGGCCCTCCTCGCCCGTCTCCAGGGAGATGCGCCGGCCCGACGTGGAAAAGTGGTGCCAGTAAAGAAGCATCGAGGGAAAACAGGCGATCAAGCGGTCGCCGATCGCCCGCGCGCCCCCAACCGTCGAGGCGTTGCCTCCGGCCGGCGGAAGCTGCTCCATCTCCAGGTTGCCCAGCACGGAGCAGCCCGTGCGCAGGACGTCCATGGGATGCGCCGAGGCCGGGACCCGCTCGAGCACGGCGCGGAGGGGGCCGGGCAACCCGCGCATCCCCTTGAGCCGTGCGCGGTAGGCCTCGAGCACGGGCCTGTCGGGGAGACGCTCATGGACAAGCAGGTGCGCCACTTCCTCGAACGTCCCCTGCGAGGCCACCTCGTTGATGTCGTAACCCCTGTAGTGCAGGTCGTTGCCTGAGCGCCCGACCGTGCAGATCGCGGTCGTCCCGGCTGCCACTCCCGAGAGCGCAACGGACTTCTTCGCCTTGGGGGCCTGTCCGGAAGGGGGGGGCATCGTTGGGGCGGCCGGTGGGGCTATCGGGGTTAGGGTGCGGGAAACTCCTAGACAGGCGGCTTGTAGCCCAAGGTCTCGTAAAGGTCCGCGCGGGTCTGCATCAGGTCTACCACCGCACGCTGCGTGCCGTCCCGCCGGATCGCGGTGTAAACCTCCAGCGAGGCGGCGGCGGCCGCACGGCTCGCGCTCAGCGGATAGAGCACGATCGCCACTCCGGAGGAGCGCAGCTCATCGAGCGTGAAATAAGGCGTCTTTCCGAACTCCGTCAGGTTTGCGAGCACCGGCACCCCGACGGCCGCCGTGAAGCTCCTGAAGTCGTCAAGCGTGCGAAGCGCCTCCGCAAAGATCATGTCGGCACCCGCTGCGACGTAGGACCGAGCCCGCGAGACGGCGGCCTCCACGCCCTCGTTTGCAGCCGCGTCCGTCCGGGCCATGACGACAAAGTCCGGGTCCGGCCGCCCGCGCACCGCCGCCTTGATCCGGGCCACCATCTCGGCGACCGCCACGAGCTGCTTTCCGGGCAGGTGCCCGCACAGCTTGGCCGGAACCTGGTCCTCGATGTGCACGGCGGCCGCGCCCGCGGCCCCCAACTCTCTTACTGCGGCAGCCGGGTCGTCCCATCCGGTGTCGATGTCGACAAGCAGGGGGAGCTCGGAGCGCCGCGTGATGCGCCGCGCATCCACAAGCACGTCCACAAGCTCCGTCCGCCCCGTGTCGGGTATTCCGTAAGAGTGGTTTGCGACGCCGGCTCCGGACAGGTAGAGGGCCCTGAAGCCAGCCCGTTCGGCAAGCAGGGCCGCGTAGGCGTTGATGGCGCCCGCCACCTGCAGGGGCCGTTCTGTGGAAACGGCGGAGCGGAATCGGGAACCGGGTGAAGGCATCGGGATGAAAGGGGCTCGGCAGAAGGCTATGGCCGGCCCCAGAGGCAGCTCAAACGTGTTCGGACGAAAAAGCGAGCGGACGCCGGCTCCCGATCTGGCGAGATTCCTTATCGTGCCCGCTTAAGCAGGCGCTCAATCTCTCTCCTGTAGGGAGCGGACGGCTGCGCCCCCATCCGGGTGACCGAAATGGCCGCGGCCGCCTGGCCGAAGCGGACGGCATCAAGCATCGGGAGACCCTCGGCGAGCGCCACCGTCAGGGCGCCACTGAAAACGTCCCCCGCGGCCGTGGTGTCCACGGCCCGGGCCTTGAAGGCGGGAACCAGCGCGCCCACCCCCTCCCCCGAGACAAACGCGCCGCGCGAACCGAGCGTGATGATCACGGTTTTAACCCCTTTCGCGTGGAGTTTTCGGGCTGCCCTGGCCGCAGCGGCGGCGCCGTCCACCCGTACGCCGGTGAGCGACTCGGCCTCGTGCTCGTTCGGGGTAAGGATGTCCACCTTGCGCAGCAGGGAGTCCGGCAGCGCGCGGGCGGGAGCCGGGTTGAGGATGACCCGCATGCCGGTCTTCGCGGCAAGCGCGACCGCGGAAGCCACCAGATTCAGGGGGGTCTCCAGCTGAACCAAGAGGATGCCGCCCTTCTTGAACGCACCGCGTGCCTTCGCCACGTCCGCCGGGCAAAGGCGCATGTTGGCCCCGGAAGCGACCGCGATGCTGTTCTCGCCCCCACCGCCCACGAAGATGAAGGCGATGCCCGTGGGCTCGCTTGGGTCCTCCGTCAAGTGCGAGACGTTGATCCCGTCACCCTTAAGCCCGGCGACGACCGTCTTCCCGAAGGCGTCAGCCCCCACCCTGCCCACAAAGGTCACGGACGCGCCGGCGCGGACCGCGGTCACGGCCTGGTTGGCTCCCTTCCCCCCGCAGACCGAGTGGAAAACGCCTCCGATCACGGTCTCGCCGACCTTGGGGATGCGGGCCACCTTGACGATCAGGTCGACGCTGCAGCTGCCCACCACCACGACGCGGGACCCTGAGCTGTGTTTTGCAAGTGCCATGGTTTTAGAATCCTGGATTAGAGGCGCGACGCGATGAGGATCGCCAGGCCAGCGCCGTAGAAGAGGAACATGGCCGCCAGGAGCTTCCCTGTGCCGGCGGGCGCAGCCTTGAACTCCTTCCAGACGAACACGCCCCAGAGAGCCCCCACCATGGTCGCGCCCTGGCCGAGCCCGTAGGAGAGGGCGGGTCCCGCCTTGGCGCCGGCAATGATGTTAAGGGACATCCCGACGTTCCATATTGCGCCCCCAAGGATGCCCACCAGGTGCAGGCGGAGATTGCCCTTGCTGAAGTAGTCGCCGAACGGCACCGGATCCCCGACAAAGGGCCGGACCATGATGATGCTGTTCCATACGAAGTTTGAGAGAAGCACTCCGGCCGAGAAGAGGACGATCGCCGTGTAGGGGCTCAGCTTACCGGGCTCGAGTTCGAAGGAGTCGCCCATCGCGTGCATCGGCGCGATCGCGCGCGCCACGTAACTGTAGAAGAATCCCATCAGGACGCCCGCGATGATCGAAAGCAGGATTCCCTTCCCGGGAGTCCGCCCGCCGCCGGACGCAAGCCGCCGGTAAGCAAGG
>Ga0302202_10004926_pt1 | contig 13821 bp, 9 predicted proteins | sample II_Bog_N3_3_FD_194579 | JGI IMG/M metagenome (GOLD analysis project Ga0302202, IMG submission 194579) | Peat permafrost microbial communities from Stordalen Mire near Abisko, Sweden - II_Bog_N3_3 | ecosystem: Environmental > Terrestrial > Soil > Wetlands > Peat | place: Sweden: Abisko, Stordalen...
GAATTTTCCCCGCGTCGCCTGGGCGCGGGCCAGCGCCCCGGCGAGTTCGCGCCGGGTGCGCACCCGCACCCCCTCGCCGCCGAGCGGCCCGGCCAGTTCGGCGAAGCGCCAGTCGTCGAGGTCGCTGAAGCGGCTTTCGGGCTGGAACACCCGCAGCATCTCCCAGCTCATGTTGTTGAACACCAGCACGATCGGGTCCCAGCCATAACGCCGGCAGTTGCCCAGCTCGAACCCGGTCATCTGAAAGGCGCCGTCGCCCACCAGCACCAGCACCCGCTGGCCGGTGGCGACCCCGGCGCCAAGCCCGGCCGGCACGCCGAACCCCATGCCGGCATAGTAGCCCGGCGCCACCAGCGGCGCGTTGGCGATCTCCATGGCGGTGAACAGGCAGTCGCCCATGTCGGCGGCCATCGGCATCGGGCCGTGGCGGGCGAACAGGTCGTTTACCGCGGCGGCCACGTCCGAGGGACGCAACGCCGCGTCGTCCATCACCAGCGTGCTGATGGGCAGCGGCGGCGGCGCCGGCCCGGCCTCTCCCGGCGCGGGGGCGCGCGCCAGCAGCGCGTCGAGCAGATCGTCCAGCGGGATGGCGGCGTAGCTGTGGTGCCCCACCCGCACCTCGCGGTTGATCGCCAGGATGGCCCGGCGCATGTCCACCTTGCGCACCGACACGCCGAAATTGGTGTCGCACAGAATAACCCCGAGCAGCAGCAGCCCGTCGGAGCCTTCCACCAGTTCGGTGACCGCCGGCTCGCCGGCGGCGCCGAGATAGGTGCCGCGCACCACGTCGGGATGCGCCGACAGCAGGCCGCGGCCCATGAAGGTGGTGACCACCGGAATGCCCAGCGCCCGTGCCAGCGCCGCCGCCTTGTCCTCGACCCCGTAGCGGCGGGTTTCGACATCGACCATCACCACCGGGCGCCGCGCCGCGCGCAGGCGGGCGATGATTTCGTCGGCGCATTCGGCCAGCGCCTCGGGGTCGGCCGGGCGATGTGCCAGCACCGGCACCGTGCCGATGTCGGCCCCCACCAGGTCGCGTGGCAGCTCGATATACACGGGCAGCGAGAACTCCCGGGCGCTGCGCAGCACCCGGGCGATGTCGGCGGCGGCATGGGCGGGGTCGTCCAGGATGGCCTGGTCGCAGGTGAGTTCGCGGAACAGCCGCGCCTGGCTGTCCAGCGCGCGCGCCATGTGGTGCAACTGCCAGCCGGCGGCCCGTTCGGGCACGCCCGGCGCGCCGGAGATCACCACCACCGGCGAGCGCTCGGCGAAGGCGCCGGCGATCGGGTTCATCAGGTTGAAGGCGCCCGCCCCCCAGGTGACCACCGCCACCCCGATCGCGCCGTGGAAACGCGCGGCGGCATCGGCGGCGAAGCCCACCGCCGGCTCGTGACTGAGGGTGTAATACGGAAGGATGCCGCTCTCCTCGATGAGCTTGAAGAAGGGCAGCACGAAGTCGCCGGGGATGCCGAAAATCTCGCGGGCGCCATGGGCGCGCAGGGCATCCAGCAAAGCGTGTCCGAGAGTGGGCATGGCAGCCTCCGGGCGGGCCGCGATCGGTGTGCCGGTTAATGGAGGAACTTGAGCAGGCCAGCGACGCAGGCAAGCTGGGCCAGGAACAGCCCGACCGCCCACTGGACCATCGCCCGCTGCGATTCGGCGATCCTGGCGCTCATGGTGGCTTCCAGCGTGCGGTTATCGGCCTTGGCCGCGGCTTCCAAGGCCTGGATATCGGCTTTCAGGGCCTGGATATCGGCCCTGGTGGTGCTTGCCAGGGCCTGGATGTCGGCCCTGGTGGTGCTTGCCAGGGTCTGGATGTCGGCCTTGGTGGTGCTTGCCAGGGTCTGGATGTCGGCCTTGGTGGCGATTTCCGACAGGTCGAACTGCCGCGTCTCCAGCAGCGCGTCCGTGACCGCCCCGGCCTGCTCCTCGGAGAAGCCGACGCCCCTGAGTTTCTTGACCAGCTTGTAGGTGTCGAGCGGGTGCGCATTCATGCGGGCAGGCTAGCTCCTTTCGCTTCTGGATGCACGTGCGCAGCGGGCCGGCGATGGCATGGGTGCGCAAGGCGGCGTCGGGCAGATCGTCGGCGTCCTGGTGCAGGAGGACAGCATGAGCGAAGCGAATATTCTTTGGCGCGTCTGGACGCAGTTTGAGCCGCGCAAGATACCGGTTCCGGCGGCTGCCGGCCTGTTTGCCCTGGCCCTGCTGATCCATGTCGTTCTGCTCGGCGCCAACCGCTTCAACTGGCTCGATGGCCCGAGCCCGCAACGGCCCGTCGGCCAGTTCCTGCCGCCGGTCGTGAAGTAGTCGCCCCGATCGCCTCTCGCAGCGAAGGTGATCACTGGCGCGCCGAAGGAAAGCCGCGCGAAGGCGCGCCTGATAAACACCCGTGAAGGGGCCCGCCCCCTGCCGTTCGGCCATACGGCAACCTGATTTGCCTTGCCTGTTGCCGAGGGACTATCCCGGCGCCGCCACACCACCGGATTCGCTCCTCCATGCCGCTTTCCCGCCTGCTCGCTGCCCTCGTCGAGGGCAGCCGGCGCCGCGCCGGCCTTGTGCTGGCGGGTGCCGCCCTGCTCGCCGCGCTATCGGGCTGGCTCGCCGTGGCCCGGCTCAGCGTCACCACCGACACCGACCAGATGTTCGCCGCCTCGCTGCCCTGGCGCCAGCGGGATCTGGCCTTCGCCCGTGCCTTCCCGCAGTTCACCGACCAGCTGGTGGCGGTGGTGGACGCCGTCACTCCCGAGCAGGCCGACCAGACCGCCGCCGGCCTCGCGCGGGCGCTGGCCGGCGACACCGCGCATCTGCGCAGCGTGCGCCGCCCGGACGCCTCCCCCTTCCTGGAGGCCAACGGGCTGCTGTTCCTCGACGACAAGACGCTGGGCGGCCTGATGGACCGCACCATCGACGCCCAGCCCTTCCTCGGCCAGCTTGCCGCCGACCCCAGCGCGCGCGGCCTGTTCGCGGCGCTGACCCTGCTGGGCATGGGGGTGGAGCGCGGCGAGGCCGACCTCACCACCAGCCAGACGGCGCTGGAGGCGTTCCGCCGCACTCTCTCCGACGCCGCGGATGGCCATGCCCGGCCGATGTCATGGGAGACGCTGCTGGCCGGCGATCTGGCCGCCCAGGCCGGCGGGTATCGTTTCGTCCTTGCCCAGCCCAGGCTGGATTACGGCGCGCTGGAGCCGGGCGGCGCCGCTTCCCGGGCGGTGCGCGAGGCCGCCGCCGCGCTGCCCTGGGTGAAGGCCGGTCAGGCAAGGGTCCGCATCACCGGGTCGGTCGCGCTCGCCGACGAGGAATTCGCCTCGGTGGCGCAGGGCGCCGTCGCCGGCATCATCGGCAGCCTGCTGCTGGTGACGCTGTGGCTGGTGCTGGCGGTGCGCTCCTGGCGGCTGATCGTGCCGATTCTGCTCACTTTGGCGCTGGGGCTGTCGCTGACCACCGGCTTCGCCGCGCTGGCCGTCGGCACGCTGAATCTGGTTTCGGTGGCCTTTGCCATCCTGTTCGTCGGCATCGCGGTGGATTTCGCCATCCAGTTCTGCGTGCGCCTGCGCGAGATGCGGCTGCACACGGACAGCCTGCAAACCGCGCTGGCGGTCACCGCCGCGCGGGTCGGCCCGCAGATACTGGTCGCCGCCGCCGCCACCGCCTGTGGCTTCCTGGCCTTCGTGCCCACCGATTTCCGTGGGGTGGCCGAACTCGGGCTGATCGCCGGTGTCGGCATGCTGATCGCCTTCGCCTGCACGCTGGGTTTCCTGCCGGCGGCGCTGGCGTTGTTCCGCCCGCGCGCCGAGGCGCGCGAGATCGGCATCGCCTGGGGCGACCGGCTGGAAGCCGGGCTGTTCCGCGCCCGCGCGCCGGTGCTGGTGGCGGCCCTGGCGCTGGCCATCCTCGGCGCGTTCCTGGTGCCCCGACTGACCTTCGATTCCGACCCGCTGCACACCAAGGACCCGACCAGCGAGGCGATGCGCACCCTGGCCGACCTGATGACCTCGCCGCTCACCACCCCCTACAGCATCGACATTCTCGCCCCCGACCAGGCGCGCGCCGACGCCCTGGCGGCGCAGCTGCGCGGCTTGCCGCTGGTCGACGACAGCATCACCCTGTCGAGTTTCGTCCCCGCCGGCCAGCCGGCCAAGCTCGCCATCATCGCCGACGCGGCCAGCATCCTGACCGCCACGCTGGCCCCGCGGGCGCCAGCGGCCCCGGTCACCGCCGCCGATCTGCGGCTGGCGGCGCGCACCGCGCTCGCCGGCATGGAGCGCGCCGCGGCCAGGCTGCCGCCCGGCTCGGTCGTGGCCGGCATCGCCGACGCGCTGCGCCGTCTGGTGGCGGCGCCGGATGCCAGGCTGACCGAGGCGGATGCCGCCCTGACCGGCTTCCTGCCGCTGCAACTCTCCCGCCTGCGCACCGCGCTGGACGCGCATCCGCTGACGCTGGCCGACATTCCGCCCGACATCGCCCGCGACTGGCGCCTGCCGGACGGGCGGGTGCGGGTGCAGGTGGCGGCGAAGCCGCAGGCGCATGATTCCGCCGGGTTGCGCGCCTTCGTCGCCGAGGTGCGCGCGGTTGCCCCGGAGGCCGGCGGCTCGGCGGTGACCATCGTGGCGAGCGCGGAAACCATTGTCGGCGCCTTCCGCTCGGCCGCCCTGCTGGCGCTGGTGGCGATCGCGGTCATCCTGGGGCTGGCGCTGCGCCGGCTGACCGATGTCGCGCTGGTGATGGCGCCGCTGCTGCTGTCGGCGCTGCTGACGGTGGTGGTGGCGGTGCTGGCGCCGGTGACCCTGAACTTCGCCAACATCATCGCCCTGCCGCTGCTGCTGGGGGTGGGGGTGTCGTTCAACATCTACTTCGTCATGAACTGGCGGGCCGGCGCCGAGCGCTTCCTGGGCAGCGCGACGGCACGGGCCATCCTGTTCTCGGCGCTGACCACCGGCACCGCCTTCGGCTCGCTGGCTCTGTCGCGCCATCCCGGCACGGCGAGCATGGGGTCGCTGCTGCTGCTCAGCCTGGGCTGCACCCTGCTGGCGACGCTGCTGTTCGTGCCCGCCCTGCTGCGCACGCTGCGGCGCGCCCGCAACTGAGCGTTTGCCGGGGAACGCTGGCGGGCCGCCCGCCGGCGCGATTCCGATTGCCGTGAATCGCCGCGGCAGGGGAGAAGCACCGGGAGCGGCGTCGCGCCCATGACCCGGCCGGCCCACAGCGGTGGGGTGGAGGCAGCCTCGTCGACTCGTGCCGTGACGGAGCGCATAGGAGCAGACCATGGACATCCCGCCCGCCCTGACCAGGGTCGAAGACAGCCTCGCCCCGATCTCGCGGCAGATCTGGGATGCCAAATACCGCCTGAAAGCCGCCGACGGCACGCCGATCGACGCGACCATCGAGGATAGCTGGCGCCGCGCCGCCCGCGCGCTGGCCGCCGCCGAGGCGCAGCCGGCGGACTGGGAGGACAAGTTCTACGCGGCGCTGGAGGATTTCCGCTTCCTCCCGGCCGGCCGCATCCTGTCCGGGGCGGGCAGCGACCGGCGGGTGACGCTGTTCAACTGCTTCGTCATGGGGGCCATCGAGGACGATCTCGGCAGCATTTTTGCTCATCTGCGTGAGGCGGCGCTGACGTTGCAGCAGGGGGGAGGCATCGGCTACGATTTTTCCACCCTGCGGCCGCGCGGGGCGCCGGTGCGCGGCGTCGGGGCGGATGCCTCCGGTCCGCTCAGCTTCATGGATGTGTGGGATTCCATGTGCCGGACCATCATGTCGGCCGGCGCCCGGCGCGGCGCGATGATGGCGACCCTGCGCTGCGACCACCCCGATATCGAGGCGTTCATCGCCGCCAAGCACGCGCCCGGGCGGCTGCGCAACTTCAACCTCTCCGTTCTTGTCACCGACGCCTTCATGGCGGCGGTGGAGCAGGACGCCGACTGGCGGCTGGTGTTCGGCGGCACCACCTGGCGCACCCTCCGCGCGCGGGCGCTGTGGGACGCCATCATCCGCGCGACCTACGACTACGCCGAGCCGGGCGTGATCTTCATCGACCGCATCAATGCGCGCAACAACCTCGCCTATTGCGAGACGATCCACGCCACCAACCCGTGCGGCGAGCAGCCGCTGCCGCCGTACGGCGCCTGCCTGTTGGGCTCGATCAATCTGGCGCGGCTGGTCCGCGACCCCTTCACCCCGCTGGCCCGGATCGACGGCGACGAGCTGGCCGGCCTCGTCGGCACCGCCATCCGCATGCTCGACAACGCCATCGACGTGTCCGGCTTTCCGCTGCCCGAGCAGCGGCAGGAGGCGGTGGCCAAGCGCCGGATCGGCCTGGGCATCACCGGGCTGGCGGACGCGCTGATGATGACCGGCCTGCGCTACGGTTCCCCCCCCGCCGCAGATCAGGCGGAACGCTGGGCCGAGGCGATCAGCCACGCCGCCTATCGCACCTCCTGCGGCCTGGCGGTCGAAAAGGGGGCGTTCCCGCTGTTCGACCGCGACGCCTATCTGGCCGGCGAGACGATCCAGGCGTTGCCGGCCGACATCCGCGACCGGATCGCCGAGGCGGGCATCCGCAACGCCCTGCTCACCTCCATCGCGCCGACCGGCACGATCTCCCTGCTGGCCGACAACGCCTCCAGCGGCATCGAGCCGGTATTCGCGCACAGCTACACAAGGCGGGTGCGCGAGCCGGACGGGTCCACCCGCGAGGAACCGGTGTCCGACCATGCGGTGCGCCTCTACCAGCAGCTTTTCGGCGGCGATGCCCGGCTGCCGGCGCATTTCGTCACCGCGCAGGACCTGTCGCCGGCCGAGCATGTCCGTATGCAGGCGGCGGTGCAGCGCCATGTGGACAGCGCCATCTCCAAGACGGTGAACGTGCCCAAGGACATCAGCTTCGCGGAATTCAAGGAGGTGTACCGCGACGCCTACCGTTCCGGCTGCAAAGGCTGCACCACCTACCGGCCGAACGAGGTGACCGGGTCGGTGCTGACGTTGAATCCGACCGAGCCGGTCCCCGCCATCCCGCCCACCCAGGAATTGCTGGTGCGCGCCGAAAAGCTGAGCGGCGCCACCTACAAGCTGCGCTGGCCGGACACCGACCATGCCTTCTACGTCACCGTCAACGACATCGAACATGACGGCATCCGGCGTCCGCTGGAGGTGTTCATCAACTCCAAGGCGATGGAGCATTACGCCTGGGTGGTGGCGCTCACCCGCATGATCAGCGCCGTGTTCCGCCGTGGCGGGGAGGTTTCGTTCGTCGCGGAGGAACTCAAGCAGGTGTTCGACCCGCGCGGCGGGCAGTGGAGCAATGGCCGCTATGTGCCGTCGCTGGTCGCGGCGATCGGCGATATCCTCGAACGCCACATGATCGAAATCGGCCTGCTGACGCCGGCGGCGGCGGATGGCGGGTTCAGCCCGCCGACGCCTGCCGGCGCCGCCGTGGCCGGGGCGTTCTGTCCCAAGTGCAACCAGCCGGGGCTGATCAAGGAAGAGGGCTGCCTCGCCTGCCCGCATTGCGGCTGGTCGAAATGCGGCTGAACGCCGCCCGCCGGGCGGGTCAGGACGGGTCCTGCTCCCTGCTGGCCGTGGCGCCACCGGCGGGAATCGAGTGCAGCACCTCCCCCGCCATCCACTCGCGCAACCGCTTCGCGACCGGCCTGGTCGATCGCGTGACCAGGAGGTTGAAGCCCGCCTCGGTGACGGTCGTCACCGACTGCACGCTGCCCTTGCTCAACACGGTGGCGTGGCTGCGCTCCGCCTCCGGCACCAGTTGAAGCACCGCGTCCGTGCGGATGCCGAGGATTCGGCAGACGTCGCTGGCGACGATCCACCGGCGTCCATCCCTGGCGAACAGGCGGACCGGCGACGGCTCGGCGCCGCTGGGCCGGAAGACGACGGTGATGGTGGTCTGGATCCCCGTGGCAGCCATGTCGGCAGTGACCCCCTGGCAGAACAAGCCGGGCACAATGTTCCCTTCGGGGTGGGTTGGTCCAGCTTCCGATCCGGTGTGCGGCGATATCGCCGCGTTTCAGGTGTAGGGTGGCAAACAACCCGGATGACCGGGCGAGCACGGCGAGGCGGAGGCTGCGCATGACCCGTTGGACCACCGCCGACATCCCGCCGCGGCACGGGCGGCTGGCCGTTGTCACCGGGGCGACCGGCGGTATTGGCTACGAAACCGCGCTCGCTTTGGCGAAGGCCGGCGCCGAGGTGGTGCTGGCAAGCCGCAACGCCGCCAAGGGGGCTGACGCGCTGGCGCGGGTCCGGGCGGCGCATCCCGGCGCCGCGGCCCGCTTCGAGCAGCTGGATATGGCATCTCTCCGCTCGGTTGCCGCTTTTGCCGACCGGCTGCGCGAAGCCGGCCGGGGCATCGACCTGCTGGTCAACAACGCGGCGGTGATGGGAACGCCCCGGCGGCGGGAAACCGAGGACGGCTTTGAACTGCAAGTCGGCACCAACTACCTCGGCCATTTCGCCCTGACCGCCCGGCTGCTGCCCTTGCTGCGGCGCGGCACCAACCCCCGCGTGGTGAACCTGAGCAGCCTGGCCGCCCGAAGCGGCGCCATCGTTCCCGGTGACATGCAGGCGACACGGGTCTACGCGCCGATGCGGGTCTATGCGATGACCAAGCTGGCGATGCTGATGTTCGCGCTGGAACTGCAACGCCGCGGCGACGCCCATGGCTGGGGCGTGATGAGCACCGCCGCGCATCCCGGCTGGGCGCGGACCGACATCATCGTCAACGGACCCGCCGAGAATGGCCGCGTGCGGGGGCCATGGCGCCTCGGGCAGTTTTTCGCGCCGCTGTTCGCCCAGCCGGCGGCGGCCGGCGCGCTGCCCATCCTGTTTGCCGCGACCTCCCCGAACGCGACCGGCGGGGGTTACTACGGCCCCTCCGGCTTCGGCGAAATCAAGGGATCGCCCGGGCCGGCCGCGGTCCCCCCGCAGGCGAGGGATGCGGCGGTTTCGGCTTGGTTGTGGGAGGCTTCGGAACGTCTGGTCGGCCTGGCCTTCGGCGGCGCCGGCTGACGGGGGCCAAGGTTCAGCGGTCCTGCTCAGCAATCGACGCATCAATCGTGAACGGCGTGCCGCCGGTGTCTGCCATGTCGGACCGGCAAGGCTCGACCGCCCGGCGGCAAGCATGTCCTGTGGGGCTGGGCATTGAAGCGGAATTTCACTAGGTTCCGCTCTCCCCGACTCGTGAGAGCGGATGAAGGACCAGAACACGATGCTTTCCTGCCATGCCGCCTGGAGGCGGCCATGCCGCCTTGTGCTGTTGCTTGCCCTGGCGATGCTTGCCGCCGCCGCCCAGGCCGCCGAACCCGCAAACCCCAAAGCCACCGCGCCGGTCGGCAAGCCCATGCCGGTCACCCCGGAGGAAATCGGCGCCGGTATCGTCAGCAGCGGCACCGTGCTGACCGCCCCGCCGCCGGCCACCGGCACCCGGGCGCAGCCGGTGCCCTCCTGGGGCAAGCCGCTGCCCTGGCCGATCGTCATCGCCGACCGCCGCAACAACCGCCTGCTCGAGGTGGCGCCGGACAAGCGCATCATCTGGGAATTCCCGTCGCCGAACCTGACCGTCTATCGGGGCAATGACGACGTGTATTTCTCCCCCGACGGCAAGACGGTGGTGGTGAACGAGGAGGACAATTACGATCTCCATTTCGTTGACTATGAAAAGAAGGCGCTGGCCCGCACCTTCGGCGTCTCCGACCATCGCGGCAACAGCGGCCCCTACCTCAACTACCCCGATGACGCCCGGCTGATGAACGAAGGCAAGCTGGTGGTGGCCGATATCCGCTCCTGCCGCATCCTGATCGTCAATCCCGAGACGACGCTGATCGACACGCAATGGGGACGGCCCGGCGCCTGCCGCCACGATCCGCCGAACGCCTTCGGCTTCCCCAACGGCGCCCAACCGCTGGAAAACAACGACATCCTGGTCACCGAAATCCCGGACGCCTGGGTCACCTACATGCGCCGCGACGGCACCGTGGCCTGGAGCGTCAAGGCGCCGGATATCCGCTACGCCTCCGACGCCATGCTGATGCGCGACGGCCAGGTGATCATTTCGGACTACGTCAAGCCGGGCGGCATCGTCATCTTCAACCCCAAGACCGGCCGGGTCACCTGGGAATACCGGGTCGCCAGCGGCGAGGGCATGCTCGACCACCCGTCACTCGCCGAGGAACTGCCGACCGGCGACATCCTGCTGAACGACGACCATCGCCACCGGGTGCTGGTGATCGACCGGCAGACCAAGCAGATCATCTGGCAGTACGGGGTGACCGACCAGACCGGCCACGCGCCGGGCTTCCTGTGGAATCCGGACGGGCTTGATCTCGACATGTTCCACGACTGGAAGACGGCACTGGGCGGCCCGCGCTGAGCATGCCCGGGCCGGCCCTCGCCACCGGGTCGAAGGCTTTGCGGCAGTTGCTGGCGGCGCTCACCCTGGGCGGGCTGCTGCTGGCGGCGGTGCTGGGCGGGTTGCAACTGCACGCCGATGTCCTCGTCGCTCAGACGATGACGGGCGAGATGAGCGCGGCCGAGCTGCCCTCGCCGCTGTTCGCCGAGCTGGCCCGCGCCCGGCTGGTGGCGTTGCCGCTGGCGGCGCTGCTGCCCGCGCTGGCGGGGCTTGCCGCCAGCTGGGCACTGGCCTGGGCGCGCGGCCGGGCGGCTGCCGGCGGGCCGGCGCTGGCCTGGCGTGGCGTGGTGCTGCTGCCCGCCGGCACCCCGGCGCTGGTGCGGTCGGTGGCGCGCTGGCCGCAGATTCTGCTGGTCGTGCCGCTATGCGCGCTCGGGCTGGCGGCGGCATGGCTGCTGCCCGCCGGCGCCCCGGTGCCGCCGGAGGTGCCACGGATGGCCTGGCTGCTGGGCGGCGGCCTGATGGCGCTCGGCTTTCCGCTGCTGGTGGCCGAGCTGCCGCCGGCGGCGCTGCCGGAAGCGCCGGCATTGCGGGCGCTGGCCTTTCTGACCACTCTGGCTTTCGTTGCCGCCGGCCTGCTGGAGCTGGCGGCCGGTTTCGGCCTGCCAGGGCTGGCGCTGTGGCTGGCCTCGGTGCTGGCGCTGCTGCCCTGCGCGGTTGCCGCGGAACTGGCCGGGCGGGCGGCCGGGCGTGGCTTCCTGCCGCCACCGCCGGCGGCGACGGCACGGGCCGCAGCAGATTCCATGCTGGCGCGGCTGCTCGCCGAAGGGGCGGCTTCGCGCAGTCTGGCGGCGCCGGTGCGCCGGCATCTCGGCATCGACTTCGCCGGCAGTTGGGCGCTCGCCTATGTGCGGGCCGCCTTCGCCCCGCTCGCCTTGCTGCTGCTGCTGATCGGCTGGGGGCTGAGCGGGGTGGCGCTGGTGCCGCTCGACGAGCGCGCCGTATATGAACGCTTCGGCGCGCCGGTGCGGGTACTGCCGCCCGGCCTGCACCTGACGCTGCCCTGGCCGTTCGGCCGGCTGCGCCCGGTGGAGTTCGGCACCATGCACGAGCTGGCCCTGAAGGGTGACATCGCCCCCGAGCGCTTTCCCGCCGAGGCGGTGCCGCCTTCCAGCGCGGATCGTTTGTGGGAGGTGGAAAGCCCGGCGGAAACCTGGTTCCTGGTCGCCGCCGCGCGGGACCGCGAGCAGGGCTTTCAGATGGTCAGCGCCGATATCCGCCTGTTCTGGCGGGTCGGCCCCGGCGATGCCGACGCGCTGCGCGCCACCTACGCCGCCGCCGACCCGGTCGGCCTGCTGCGCCAGCGCGCCGCGCGGGTGGCCGCCGCGTTCTTCGCCGGGCGCACCCTCGACGACGTGCTGGGCGAAAACCGCGAATCCATGGCCGGCCGGCTGCGCGCGGCAGTGCAGCGGGAACTCGATCAGGCCGGCGTCGGCCTGGAACTCGACGCGGCGGTGATCGAGGCGCTGCATCCGCCGGGCGGCGCCGCCGGCGCCTATCACGCCGTGCAGGCGGCGCAGATCGACGCCGAGGCATCGATCTCGGCCGAACGGGGCCGCGCCTTCGCCAGCCTGTCCGAACAGCGCCAGGTCGCCACCGGCCTGCTGCGCGGCGCCACCGCGGGGGCGGAGGAAACGCTTGGGGGCGCCCGCGCCGATGCTATCTGCTTCGCCGCCGACCGCGACGCCGATCGCGGCGGCGCCCCGCCGTACCGGATGGAACGGCGGCTGGCGGCGTTGCGGGCGGTGCTGGCGGCGGCGGGCGGCCTGACGCTGTTCGACCACCGGCTGCCGCCGGGGGCGGTGCCGCTGCTCGATTTCCGCCCGCTACCCGGCGCCAGCGTGCCGCTTCAGGGCGTGTATGCGCCGCCCAAGGACCCCGGGGAATGAACGACCTCCTGACGACCACCGATATCCAGGCCGATGCCATCCAGAACCCCTCCCAGGGGGAAGCGCCGGTCAGCCGGCTGGGCATGGCGCTGCGTTTCCTGCTGGCCGCCGTGGTGGTGGCTGCCGCGGTGCTGGCCGGCACCGCCGTGATGGTGGGCGCCGGCGAGGCCGTGGTGGTGACCGAGTTCGGCGCCCCGGTGCGGGTGCTGACCGAGCCGGGGCTGGCCTGGAAGCTGCCGGCGCCACTGGAAGGCACCACCACCGTCGATCTGCGGCTGCGCACCAGTTCCACCGGCTTGCAGGATGTCGGCACCCGCGACGGGCTGCGCATCCTGGTGCAGGCTTACGTGGCCTGGCAGGTGCCGGCCGAGCCGGACCGCATCCGCCAGTTTCTGCGCGCCGTCCGCAACGACCCGGACGAGGCGGCCCGGCAGTTGCGCAGCTTCGTCGGCTCGGCGTTGCAGGTCACCGCCAGCAGCTTCGACTTCGCCGAAATGGTCGATACCGACCCGGCCCGGCTGCGGCTGGCCGAGTTCGAGCGCCGCCTGCAAGCGCAGGTGGAAGCGCAGGTGTTGCAGACCTATGGTATCCAGGTGCGGCAGGTGGGCATCGAGACGCTCAGCCTGCCCGATGCCAGCCTGGTGGCGACGGTCGCCCGCATGCGTTCCGAACGCGAGACGGTGGCCGCCGAGCGCACCGCCGAGGGGCTGCGCGCGGCGGCCGAGGTGCGCTCCAACGCCGACCGCGACGGCCGCATCACGGTGGCGCAGGCGCGCACCGAGGCCGCCGAAATCGACGCCCAGGCGCGCCGCGAGGCCGCCGAAATCCAGACCCGCGCCTATCTGAGCGATCCGCTGCTGTACAATCTGCTGCGCTCGCTCGACACCCTGGCGCAGACCGTCGGGCCGGGCACACGGCTGGTGCTGCGCACCGATTCCGCCCCGTTCTCGGTGCTGGTCGAACCCCCCGCGGCGCCGCCGCCATGAGTCCGGTGGCGCGCGCATTCCCCGCCACACCGGGGCCGATCAGCCAGTCGCTGCAGATCACCTTCCGCGTGCTGCTGCTGGGGGTGCTGCTGCTGGCCGCCGGCTGGCTGTTCTCCAACCTGCGGCAGGTGCCGTCGGATGCGCAGGCGGCGGTGCTGCGCTTCGGCCGGGTGGTGCGGGTGCGGCCGGCCGGCCTGCTGCTGGCCTGGCCGCGGCCGATCGAGCAGGTGGAACTGCTGCCCGCGCCGGCGCGGCAGATGGAGCTGAAGGTGGTGGCCCGCCTGCCGGCCGGCGGCCCCGGCATCAGCCGCCGCCCGGCGATGGTGCCGCCCACCAGTGCCGGCGGCTATCTGACCGGCGACGGCGGCGAGGTGCTGCTGGACGCCACCCTGACCTGGCGCATCGCCGATCCGGTCGCCTACCTGATCGCCCGCGACCATGTGGCCGCGGCGTTGCAGCGGCTGTTCGTGGCCGGCGCCACCGAAGTCGCCGCCGGCCGGTCGATCGACGACTTCATGGCGGTGCGGGC
>Ga0302202_10004930_pt1 | contig 13809 bp, 11 predicted proteins | sample II_Bog_N3_3_FD_194579 | JGI IMG/M metagenome (GOLD analysis project Ga0302202, IMG submission 194579) | Peat permafrost microbial communities from Stordalen Mire near Abisko, Sweden - II_Bog_N3_3 | ecosystem: Environmental > Terrestrial > Soil > Wetlands > Peat | place: Sweden: Abisko...
CTACCTCCTGACCCGTGGCCAGGAGCGGGCCAGCAACGTCATCCGCACCGTGTCGGGGCACATCCGGTTCCTCGACGCCGACCGCTTCACGTCCCTGGTGGAGCGCCTGGCCACGAGGTTCGCAGTGCTGGTCGACGACCGACCCCTCCTGTGGCGGGCCGGCGGGTGGGCGGCCGCCAATTGGCTCCTCGACGCGGCGTCGCTCTGGGTCTTCGTCGCGGCCTTCAGCCACGTGATCTCCCCGGTCGACCTGCTCACCGCCTACGGCCTGGCCAACATCCTGGCCGCCATCCCGATCACCCCGGGCGGGCTGGGTGTCGTCGAGTTCGTCCTGGTGACCATGCTGGCCGGTTTCGGTCTCACCGACGGTCAGGCGCTGTCCGGGGTGCTCGCCTACCGTGCCGTGAACTTCTGGCTGCCCATCCCGTTCGGGGGCCTGGCCTATGCGTCGCTCGAGCTGGAGCAGCGCTCGGTCCACCTGCGGATGCACAGGCGCCTCGCCTCGGCTCAGGAACGGGCGACCCGGGTGCTCGCCGCCCCGTTCACACGGACCGGCCGAACAGGCGCCGCCACCACGACGCCCGCCGGGGCGGAGGTCCCGTCGGCGCAGCCGGCACTGTCGGGGCAGCCGGCACGTCCGCTGCGTCCGCCGCTGCAGTCTCCTCCGGTGCCGCCAGTGACGCGGACGGCCCGTCCGCCGGATCCGGCGCACGCAGCGACGGCACGGTCTGTTCCGCGTCGCGTCGACGCTGCAGGCCTGCGAGCGCCTGCGCTCGGCACTGATCCTGGAGGCTGAACCCCGGGTCGCCCGGGGGCGGATCGGCCGCACGGATCCAGACGCCGTCGGCACCGAGGGTCCACGAGTTGGCCCGGTCGGCCAGAGCGGCGTCGAGCACCTCGACCAGACGGCGCCCGATGGCGGCATCCTGGACGGGCACGATCACCTCGACCCGTCGGTCGAGGTTGCGCTCCATCATGTCGGGGGACCCGAAGGATATCCGGGGCGGACGCCCGTGGTCGCCCCCGAAGCGGAAGATCCGCGAGTGCTCGAGGAACCGGCCGACGATGGACCGGACCCGGATGTTGTCCGACAGTCCCTCGACCCCTGGCCGCAGGCTGCACCGGCCCCGCACCACGAGGTCTACCGAGGTCCCGGCCCGTGACGCCCGGTAGAGCGCGTCGATGACCTCGGGATCGGTGAGCCCGTTGGTCTTCAGCACGATGCGGCCGAGCGGCCCGGCCGACGCCTCGGCGTCGATGGCGGAGATCACCTCCGTGCGGGTGGTGAGCGGCGACACCACCAGGCGGCGCAGGCTCACCTCGGACCCGGAGCCGGTCAGGAGGTTGAAGACCTCCGCCACGTCGGCACCGATGTCCGGGTCGGCGGTCAGGAGTCCGATGTCCTCGTAGGTCCGGGCGGTCATCGAGTTGTAGTTGCCGCTCCCCACGTGGCAGTAGCGCCGGGTGTGGTCACCCTCGCGCCGGATGACCAGCGACATCTTCGAGTGGGTCTTGATCCGGCGCAGCCCGTAGACGACCAGGACGCCCGCTTCCTCGAGGGCCCGGGCCCAGGCGATGTTGGCCCGTTCGTCGAACCGGGCCTGCAGCTCCACCACCGCCGTCACCTGCTTTCCGGACTGCGACGCCTTGATCAGCGAGCCCATGATCGGGCTGTCGGTGCCGGTCCGGTAGAGCGTCTGCTTGATGGCCAGGACATCAGGGTCCGAGGCGGCGCGCTCCACGAACGCCTCGATCGAGGCGGCGAAGGACTCGTAGGGGTGGTGCAGGAGGACGTCGCCCTCAGCGAGGACGGCGAACAGGTCGACGTCCCCGGCCAGCTGGGGAGGCGCCAGGGGGGTCCAGGGCTCGGGGGCCAGGTCCGGACGGTCCAGCTCGGCCACGGTGCGCAGGCCGCCGAGGTCGATCGGCACGTCGGCCAGGAAGACGTTGTCCTCGGGCACGTCGACCTCCGCCACCAGCATGTCGAGCAGCTCCGAGGAGATCGCCGCGGACACCTCGAGACGGACCGCCTGGCCGAAGCGGCGCCGGTGGAGCTCGAGCTCGACGGCGGCCAGGAGGTCCTGGGAGTCGTCCTCGTCGACGGTGAGGTCGGCGTTGCGCGTCACCCGGAAGACGTGGTGCTCGGCCACCGACATGGCCGGGAAGAGGCTGTCCAGATGGGCGGTGATGACCTGCTCGACCGGTACGATCCGGCGGGCGTCGGGAAGGACCACGAACCGGGGCAGGAGCGGCGGCACCTTCACCCGGGCGATGCGTTGTTCGTCGGTGCGGGGGTCGATCACCCGGACGACCAGGTTCAGGCAGAGGTTCGAGATGTAGGGGAACGGGTGCCCGGGGTCGACGGCCAGCGGCGTCAGGATCGGGAAGATGGCCCGGTTGTAGACCTCGTCCAGATGCCGACGGTCGGCGGCGTCGAGTTCGTGCCAGTCCGCCAGCACGATGCCCGCCCGGGTCAGGTCGGGCAGGACACCCTCGGCGAACACCCGGCTCTGCCGCTCGACCAGCCGGGTGACCCGTTCGGTGATGGCCGCCAACTGCTCGCCGGCACTCAGTCCGTCCGGCGACCGGGTACGGAGTCCGGCGGCCACCTGGTCCTCCAGACCCGCCACCCGGACCTGGAAGAACTCGTCGAGGCCCTCGGTGAAGATGGCCAGGAACTTCGCCCGCTCGAGCAGGGGCTGGCGTGGGTCGGCCGCCAGGTCGAGGAGCCGGTCGGCAAAGTCGAGCCACGACAGCTCCCGGTTGGCGAACCGCTCCGGTCCCCAGATGGCCTCGGGCGCGCCCTCGGACCCGGATTCAGCGGTGCCGGTCAGGGCCGCCACCGAGTCGGGGGCGACCACAGGCTCCGGTGACCCGACCAGCGGCCGGTCGCGCCGCGGGTCGGCCGGGCCGGACGGACCGGGGCCTCCGGCGGTCGGATCCGGTCCGGTCCGGTCCGTCGATGTCCCCACCCGCCCGTCGCCCGTCGTGGACCCGGGCCGCCCGCCGGCCGCCAGCCGCCCGTCCGGCGCACGCCGCCGGTCGATCACGGGCGACCGGCCCGGCGCCGGCTCGGGCAGTCGCGTCGGCGGGTCATCGTCGACCCATCGTACCGCCGGTCCGGACCCCCGGGCCGAGTCGTCCGGGCCGCTCCCGCCACCTGGCGCTCCCCCGCCCGGGCGCCGGGCGCCGGTAGGCTCGCCGCAGTGCCGCTCCTGACCCTGCGTTCCCCGACCTCCACCCGTGCGCGCCGCGGCGTCAAGGCGCGCCGGCGGACCGAGCTGGGCCTCATGGTGGCGGCCGCCGTCATCATCGTGGCCACCTACGTGCTGATGATCCTGGGCAACACGTCCAAAGTGCCCACCGACCTCGCCCCGCTGCTGGTCTCCATCCTCCTGCTGGGCGGGGTGACCCACCTGGCCAACCGGATCTTCGTCCCCGACGCCAACGCCGTGGTCATGCCCATCGTGTTCCTGCTGAACGGCCTGGGCTACGTGATGATCTCCCGGATCGACCTCGGCGTCGCCAAGCACTACGCGCCGCTCCAGGCGGCCTGGACGGCCGCCGGCGTGGGCGGCTACGTCCTCACACTGGCCGTCGTCCGTCGCTCCCGGGATCTCGACCGCTACCGCTACCTCCTGTTGTCGGGCGGCGTCATCCTGCTGCTGCTGCCGCTGGTGCCCGGGCTCGGGGCCAACATCTACGGCGCCCGGCTGTGGATCCAGGTGGGATCGTTCGAGTTCCAGCCGGTGGAGCTGGCCAAGATCCTGCTGTGCGTCTTCTTCGCCGGGTACTTTGCCGACAAGCGCGAGCTGCTCACCATCCCGACCGCCCGGTTCGGCAACCGGCTGATCCTCGACCCGCGGCCGTTGGTGCCGATCGTGCTGGCGTGGGCGTTCGCCATCCTGGTCATGAGCCTCGAGCACGACATCGGGTTCTCCGCCCTGCTGTTCACCCTGTTCATCGGACTCCTGTGGGTGACGACCGGTCGGACCGGCTACCTGCTGCTCGGCCTGGTCCTCTTCGGGGTCGGCGCGTACATCACGTCCAAGTACTTCTCCCAGACCCACATCAGGGTGGAAGACTGGCTGGACCCGTGGCGTCTGGCCAACGGCAGCGGCCGCCAGCTGGTGCAGTCGTGGTTCGCGCTGGGCAGTGGCGGCATCGGGGGCACCGGGCTCGGGCTCGGGGCCGGGGCGTACCTGATCGCCAATTCGAGGACCGACTTCATCTTCGCCGTCATCGGCGAGGAGATGGGCCTGCTCGGCTCGACCATGGTGGTGGTGGCTTTCCTCCTGTTGGTCGGGGCCGGGCTGCGCATCGCCCAGTCCGCCCGCTCCGAATTCGCCAAACTCGTGGCCACCGGCCTCACCATCATCATCGGGTTCCAGGCGTTCTTCATCATCGGCGGGATCGTGCGGCTGCTGCCCCTGACCGGCATCACCCTGCCCTTCGTCTCCTACGGTGGGTCGGCGCTCATCGCCAACTACATACTGGTCGCCCTGCTCATGCGGATCTCGGACGAGGGGTCGGCCGGCGTCGACTCCGCCGAGCAGGCGAAGTACGACGAGGACCTCGAACGACGACGACGGCTGCTGACCGGTAGCTGAACCGGAACCGGGCGTCGGCCGGCCCCGGGGCGCCGGGCCGAGATGTCGGCGGGCCGTGCGCCGGCGGCCGGGCCGTGCCTCAGCGCCCGGGCCATCCCGTTGACGACCGGGCCCCGGTGAGTACGCGGCGCAGCTCGCGGAGCACGATGAGCTCTGCCTCGTGCAGCAACAGCCGGACGTCGTCGGGGCCGGCCGGGTCGTGGAGGGGCACCCGTTCAGCAACGGGTCCGGCGTCGGGGCCGGCCGCCTGCCCCGAGGGGTGCACCGCCCCGCGCCGGGCTCCCTTCTGCATCCCCGGCGGGAGCCCGACCAGGCCGACGCGGTGCACCGCGGTCCGGTGCAGGTCCCGGTCGAAGGCGCGGATCTCCCGGACCAGGTGGTCCTGGAACGTCCCGCCATCCACGACCGGCAGCACCAGCGGGTCGCCACGCACCAGATCGATCCGAAGCGCCCCGTCAGGCACCCCCTCCGACGCCCCGTCCGACATCCCGGCCGGCGCCCCGTCCGACGCCCCGACCACCGAGGCCAGGACCACGTCCTCCAGCCCGACCCGCCAGGCGATGCCGCCACGTCCGAGCCACAGGGCGGCGTCGGTCAGGGCGACGTAGGGCCGATGGCGCCGCACGGCGGCCGTCGGCGGGCAGGGCACCCGCATGCCCCGTTCGTCGGCCGGTGCCCAGGCCAGGACCACCTCGTCCCTCGGGATGCCCAGGCGACGCCGGACCTTGCTCACACTCCACACCATCCCCGTCCTCCAGGACACTCGATCGACACGCACTCCCCCACAGGCAACAACGACCGACATGCCGATCGGGTTACAGGGGACGGGTCGCCGATGCCGGCTGCTCAGCCCCCGGGCGGGGCGACGTCGCCGTCGGCCTCGAGGAGGCGGGCATCGATCAGGAGGGGCACGCTGACCGGCTGCTGGAGGGCAACCGTCAGGGCGTCACTCGGCCGGCACGACAGGACCGACCGGCCCGAGCGGCCTCGCAGGTCGAGTTCGGCGAAGTAGACCGCACCCGTACGGCCCACGAGACGGACCGCCACGACGTCGATCTCGAATGCCTGGAGCACGTCGCTCATCAACTCGTGGGTCAGCGGACGGGGCGTGGCGATGCGCCGGAAGGCGTGGGACAGGGCCACGGCGTCGGGCATGCCGATCGAGAACGTGAGCTGGCGGCGCGGGGACTCCAGCTCACGCAGCACCACCGTCGGGTGCTGACTGGGTAGGTCGAGCGTGACCGAGGCCACCAGCGCCATCCGGTAGTCGGTGGCGTCGGGGTCCACGGGGGGATGGCCCGCCTCGGCGGCCTCCACCGCTTCGACCTCGGCGGCCTCCACCGCGGCCCCGGCCTCGACGACCTCCGGTTCCGCCACGGCCACCGCCTCGGCCACCGCCGGGCCGAGGTCGGCGCCCCCGGGGGCGGACGCCTGCTCGGGCATCGTCACCGGGTGCTCCGGTAGTGGACGCTCGTGACGATGCCGATGGCGGCCATGAACCCGATCATGGCCGATCCGCCGTAGGAGAGGAACGGCAGGGGGATGCCGGCCACCGGCATGATGCCCATGTTCATCCCCACGTTCTCGAAGACCGAGAAGACCAGCAGGGCGAACACGCCCGAGCACAGGAGCCGGCCGAAGGCGTCCTTGGCCAGCTGGGCCACCCGCAGCACCCGCCAGGCCACGATCCCGTAGAGGACGAGCAGGACCCCGGCCCCGACGAAGCCGAGCTGCTCCCCCACAGCCGAGAAGATGAAGTCGGTCTGCTGCTCGGGCACGTAGGCGAGGTTGGTCTGGGCCCCCTTGAAGAGCCCCTGGCCGAAGATGCCGCCGTGGGCGATGGCCGTCTTGGCCTCGTTCACGTTGTAGGTCACGGTCACGCTGGCGCTGTTGGGCGAGATGAAGCTGGTCAGACGCTGGATCTGGTAGTGCTTCACCAGCCCCAGGTTGAGGGCGACCAGGACCAGCAGCACCGCACCCACCACCAGCAGCAGCAGGAACCGGCCGGGCATACCGGCCACCGCCAGCATGACCAGCAGGATCACCGAGCACACGATGGCCGTCCCCAGGTCGGGCTGCTTGATGATCAGCAGGATGGGGAGCCCGGCCATCAGCACCATGCGCACCAGGTCCCGGAACTCGAGTCCCTCGGGCCGTCGGGCGCAGTAGGTGGCGATGGCGATGATCAGGACCAGTGTGGCGAATTCCGACGGCTGGAGCTGCAGCGGCCCGAGCGAGAACCACCGCTGGGAGCCCAGCGCGTGGCTGCCCACGGGCGACAGGACCGCCAGCAGGGCCACCACGATCCCGACGTACAGGATGGTGGCCAGCTGCTCCCATCTCCGGTAGTCGAACAGGGAGACCACCACCAGCACGGCCAGCGACAGGATGAAGAAGATCAGCTGGCGCTTCAGGTAGTACCGGGGGTCCTCGCCGGCCAGGGCCAGCTTGCCCCTGGTGGCCGAGTAGATCATCACGATCCCGGTCAGGGCGAGCACCATGGTGGTGACCAGGAGGATCGGGTCCATCCGGGCGGACACGTGCCGCGAGCGTGTGGCGAGGGTGTCGGTGGCGTAGGTCACAGGGGGCTCCGGACAGACAGGCTACCCGGCGGCCCGGGCCGGCCCACGGCGGACGACGGGCAGCTCACCGTGGGTGCAGTGGGCGTCGTCAGCGGCCGCCCGGCTCGTCCACGGCGCTCCACATGGCGTCCACAGGGGCCTCCCGGCCGGTCCAGCGCTCGATCTGCAGGGCGGCCTGGTGGACGAGCATTCCGAGGCCGTTCATGGTGGTCGCACCCCGCTCACCCACCGCGGCCAGCCACGGGGTGACCGGCGGGTGGTAGACGAGGTCCACCACCACCTGGCCGGGCCCCAGCAGGTCCGGGGGGACCGGCCAGACGGCCGCGCCCTCGACGTCGTCCATGCCTGCGGGAGTGGCGTTGACCACCAGGTCCGCCGCCCGGGCGTCGTCGGCGGTGCCGACCCGGCCGGCCGGTCCGGCCAGCGCCGCCGCAGCCAGTGCCCGCCCGGGCGTGCGGTTGACCACCACGACCTCGGTGGCGCCGGCGTCAGCCAGCGCGGCGACGACCGCCCGGGCCGCGCCGCCGGCCCCCACCACCACGCATCGTCGGCCCCGGGGTACGAACCGTCCGCCCCGGGCCAGGGCAGCCACCAGTCCGGCGCCGTCGGTGTTGTCGCCCAGCCATGCCCCGCGGTGGTCGGCCACGCAGTTGACCGCGCCCAGCCGCTCGGCCTCGGGCGTCCGCACCGCCACCGCCGCGGCCACGTCCTCCTTGTGGGGCATGGTCACCGAGAGCCCCCGGATGTCCAGCTCACGGGCACCGTCCAGGGCGGCCGCCGCCCGCCCGGGACGGACCGCGAAGGCGACCGACACCCAGTCGAGCCCGAGATGGGCGAAGGCGGTGTTGTGGAGCAGTGGGGACAACGAGTGGGCCACCGGGTACCCCATCACCCCGACGACGCACGTCGAGGCGGACAGCCCGTCCGGCCGCATGATGCCGTGGTGGTCGGGTGCCTCCCCGTCCGGTCCCTGCGGTGCCATGCCCCAGTCTCCCGCGCTCAGCCGAGGCCGCGCTGGCCCGCCAGGGCCTCGTTGGCCTGCTGGCCGGCATAGGTGTCGGAGAACGCCTCGGTGCCGTCCTGGGCGACGACCACGAAGTAGAGCCAGGAACCGGCCGGCGGCTGGAGGGCCGCGACCAGGGCGTCCTCGGAGGGGAAGCACGTCGGCGTGGGCGGCAGTCCCTTGTTGAGGTAGGTGTTGTAGGGACTCACCGTCTTCAGGTCCGCCCCGGTGACCGTCCCCCCGTCGCGACCCAGCGCGTAGAGCACGGTCGAGTCCATCTGGAGCGGCATGTTCCGTTCCAGCCGGTTGTAGACGACCCGGGCCACCGGGCCCATGTTCTTCGTGAGCACACCCTCCTTCTCCACGATGGAGGCGACGATGACCACCTGGTACGGCGTGTACCCGAGCGCCTGGGCGCCCGATGCCAGGCCGATCCGGGCGGCGGTGGCGTCGAACCGGTCCACCATCTTCTGCAGGATCTGCTGGTCGGTCTCCCCGGGCGGGACGATGTAGGTGCCCGGTGCCAGGAGTCCCTCCAGGCTGGTCACGCCGGTCGGCTGCCACGGCGACCGGACCGATCCGTCGGTGGCCGCCTTGGCGAAGCTGTCGGCGAAGTGCCCGGGGAGCTGGCCCACCCGGGTGGCCAGCTCGGACACCGTGAAGCCGGGCGGCACCACCAGCGGGAAGACGTTGGGGCCGGCGGCCAGCACCGACTGCGCCTGCCCGAACGACGAGTTCATCCGGAAGGCGTAGGGGCCGGACCGGATCCCCGGGAGGCTGTTGAACTGCGACCAGATCCGGAAGGCCAACGCACTGGAGATGACGCCCTTCGACGCCAGCAGCGACCCGGCCGCGTTCTCCCCCGAGCCGAGCGGGATGGTGACGATCACCTGGGCGCCCTGGGGGCCCGACGGATCGGCCTGGCTCCGGACCCAGAAGTAGCCGCCCACCAGGACCACCACGCCGACCACGATGACCGCCACGGCGGCCAGCCGCCACGGATGGCGCGCGCGGCCGTGGCCGGCCGCCGGCCGCCGGGGATCCACCGTCCGGGGTGCCTCCCGCGTGTCGTAGGGGACGGCGTCGTCCCCGATCACCGCGGCGGTGTCCGCCCGGGGCAGGCCACCGTCATCCGGTCGGCCACCCGGTTCCGGGGCGGACCCGGGGTCCACGGGCTCGACGGGGCCGGTCACCGGGGTACCCGCCGTCCGTCGAGCCAGGCCATGAGCATGACGGCCGCCGCCGTCTGATCGACCACGGCCCGCTGGTTGCGTCCCCTGGTGCCGCCGGCGGACAGCGCCTGGTGGGCCGTGACCGTGGTGAGCCGCTCGTCGAACAGCTCCACCGGCACGCCGTGGGGCGCCAGGAGCGTGCCGAGGGCCCCGGCCTCGGCCTCGGCGGCCACGGCCGCCGGCCCGCGTGTGCCGTCGAGGGACAGGGGGTGGCCGACCACGACCACCACGGCCTCCTCCTCGAGGGCCAGAGCCACCAGTGCCCGCCGGTCCCGCTCGTGGTCGCCGGACCGGACGATCGTGCCCCTCGGCGTGGCCAGCGTGCCCGCCGAGTCGCTCACCGCGATCCCGATGCGCCGCGCCCCGAGGTCGACGCCCACCGCCCGACCGGGACGGTCCGGGACGCCCTCAGGCACCCGAGGTCAGCCGGCGGGCCTCGTCGAGTGCCGCGTCCACCCCGGACGGGTCCTTGCCCCCGGCGACCGCCACCTCGGGCGAACCGCCGCCGCCGCCGCCGAGCAGCGGGGCGATCTGCTTCACCAGGTCGCCAGCATGGAGCTGTCCGCCCCGGTCGGCGTGCGGGCCCGTACGATCGGCGACCACAGCCACCGACGCCTTCACGCCGTCGGGGCTGCCTCCGAGCACCACCGCCCGCAGGGCACCCTGGGACCGGACCGCCTGGGCCAGGTCACGCAGCTGGTCGGGCGTGATCCCGTCCCGGCGTGCCACCACCACCCCGTCCACGGCGTCGGCCGCCAGCGCACCGGCGCCGGCACGCAGCTCCCGGGCCTGCGCCTGCTCGAGGCCCTTCTCGGCGGCCTTCTGCCGGTCCAACAGCCGCTCGATGGCCTCGCCGACGTGCTCCGGCTCGGTCCGGAGCAGGGCCGCCGCCTCGGCCAGCAGGTGTTCGCGGGCCGCAATGCGGTCCAGCGCACCGGTGCCCGTGACCGCCTCGATGCGCCGGGTGTTCGAACCGATCGACGCCTCGGACACCACCGTGATCGGACCGATCATTCCCAGCGCGGCGACGTGGGTGCCGCCACACAGTTCCATCGAGTGGGGGCCGGCCCGCACTACCCGGACCCGCTCCCCGTACTTGTCGCCGAAGAAGGCCAGGGCGCCCCTGGACTCCGCCTCGGCCTTGGAAGTCTCCTCCACCGTGACGACCGCATCGGTCAGCACGTCGGCATTGGCCATGGCCGTGACCGCGGCGAGCTCCTCGGGGGTGACCGCACCGTGATGGCTGAAGTCGAACCGGAGCCGGTCGGGCGCCACCAGCGAGCCCTGTTGGCGGACCTGGTCGCCGAGGACGGCCCGCAGGGCGGCGTGCAGCAGGTGGGTGCCGGTGTGGTTCCTGCGCAGCGCGTCGCGCCGGGGCCCGTCGATGGTGGCCAGTGCGTCCTGGCCGGCGAAGAGCTCGCCGGTGACCGTGGCCCGGTGCGACGTCAGGCCGGGCAGGGCCGACACGGTGTCGTAGACGAAGGCGGTTCCGGTCTCGGTCACGATGGTGCCGATGTCGCCCTGCTGCCCGCCCGACTCGGCGTAGAAGGGCGTCCGGTCGAGGAAGACCTCCACGTGGCCGGCGCGTTCGGGGTCGTTGTCGACCAGCACGGCCACCACCCGGGCCGGGGCCGAGTACCCGTCGGGCGTCTGACCGACGAACGCGGTCCGTCCCTCGTTGTCCAGGACCGACCGGTAGGCCTCGTCGCCGGCCGTCACCCGGCCGGCACGTGCCGCGGCCCGGGCCAGGGCCCGCTGGCCCTCCATGGCCTGCTCGAAGCCGGCCAGGTCCACCGTCGACCCGGCCTCCTCGGCGATCTCCACCGTCAGTTCGACGGGGAACCCGTACGTGTCGTGGAGCCGGAAGGCGACCTCGCCGGGGACGGTGGCGCCGCCGGTCGCCAGGACCTCCTCGAGGATGGCCGAACCCGTGGCCAGCGTGCGGAGGAAGCCCTCCTCCTCGCGGGCGACGACATCGGCCACCAGGCGGTGCTGCTCGGCCAGGCCCGGATGGGCGGCGCCCAGCATGCCCACCGCGGTGTCGACCAGGCGCTCGGCACACGGCTCGGCCACACCGAGCTGGCGGGCACGGCGCACGGCCCGGCGGATGATGCGTCGCAGGACGTAGCCCCGTCCCTCGTTCGAGGGGAGGACGCCGTCGGCCACCAGCATGGCCATGGCCCGTCCGTGATCGGCCATGATCCGCAGGCCCACGTCGGCCCGCTCGTCCTTGCCGTACGTGGCCCCGGTGATCGACTGCGCCGTCTCGAGCATGGGCAGGAACAGGTCCGTGTCGTACAGCGAGTCCACACCCTGGATCACCGGGAGGATCCGCTCGAGCCCGGCACCGGTGTCGATGCTCGGGCGGGGCAGCGGCTCGGTCGAACCGTCCGTACCCCGGTTGTACTGCATGAACACCAGGTTCCAGATCTCGATGAACCGCTCGGACCCGCCGAACGCCGGCCCGCCGTCCTCGCCGTACGCCGCGCCCTTGTCGATGAAGATCTCGGAGCTCGGACCACAGGGCCCGGTGTCACCCATCTTCCAGAAGTTGTCGTCCCCCAGGCGCTGGATCCGCTCGGGGCGCACCCCGACACCGTCACGCCAGATGGCCTCGGCCTCGTCGTCGGTCTCGTAGACCGTCACCCACAGCCGTTCCGGGTCGATCCCGAGGACCTCGGTGACCAGCTCCCAGGCAAAGGGGATGGCGTCGGACTTGAAGTAGTCGCCGAAGCTGAAGTTGCCCAGCATCTCGAAGAACGTGCAGTGGCGGAGCGTCGTGCCCACGATGTCGATGTCGACGGTGCGGAAGCACTTCTGCACCGACGTGGCCCGCGTCCACGGCGGCACTTCGTCGCCCAGGAAGAACGGCTTGAACGGGACCATGCCGGCGATGGTGAACAGCACCGTGGGGTCGTGCGGGATGAGGCTGGCGGACGGGACGGCCGTGTGCCCGCGCTCGACGAAGAATCGGGTGAAGGCGGCTCGGAGGTGATCGGCGTCGGGCGCCGTGCCGGAGGTCACGACCGGAAATCCTACTTGCCCAGGTGGGAGGCGGATCTCCGGGTCCGGCGGCGGCCCCTGCCGCCCGAGGTGTGCGCGGCAGCCGACCCCGGGGAACCGTCCGGGTCGCCGGCCGGTGCCGCCGGGGTGCCGGCGGCCGGCACGGCCGGCTCGACCTCGGCTGCCCCGTCCGGGGTGGACAGGGCGCCGCTGGCGGCCAGGTCGGCCCACAGCTCCTGCTCGCGCCGTTGCATCGTGGACCGTCCGGTGGCGATCGCCTCACGGACCCGCCCCCCGGTGGTCCGTGCCGCCTGGCGGGCCGAGCGACCGACCTCGGTGACCAGCGCGTCGGGCTGCAGGCGGGCCGAGGCCGCCTCGAGCGTGCGCCGCAGCTTGCGCTCGGCATAGAGGGAGGACGCCGCGCCGGCCACGGCACCGGTCACCAGCCATGCGGTACGGCGGGGCACCGTCACCGGCTCCTGTCGCGTGAGGCATCCACCGGCCGGTCCGCCGGTGCGGTGCCGACCAGGCGGCGCATGCCGCTGGCCGCGCCGGACCGGACGGCGAGCACCTTGACCACCGGGTTGGCGAAGGCCCGGTAGGCCAGGCGGGACGCCGAATCGACGGTGGCGTGGACGGACTCGGTCGAGTCGAGGACGGCCCCGACACGCTCCATCTCGGTGGCGGCCTGGTCGACGACCCGGTGGGCGTCGGCCACCAGCGGGACCGTCTGGCGCTTCAATTCGTCGGCCAACGAACCGATCCGTGTCACCTCGCGGCGCAGCGAGGTGATGGCGACGAGCAGTCCGACGACGGCGAGCGCGCACGCGACGGCGGCCACCAGGACGGCGATCTCTCCAGCGGACATGATCGGGTCAGTGTAGATCGCCGGGCGCCCCGGCACGGGGGTCGGACCGGCCGGTCACGTCCCGGACATCCCGGTGATCGGCTTGTTGAGCGTCAGGTTCCCGGTCGAGCCGAGGAACGGGGCCGACCCGAAGGCGAAGATGCCGCCGTCGGAGGCCACCAGCCAGTAGCCGTCACCGGTCAGGTCGACCGACATGCCCACGATCGGTCGGTTCAACCGGAAGCCACCGGCGGAGCCGTGGAAGCCGGCGTCACCGAAGGCGAAGATGCCGCCGTCGGAGGCCACCAGCCAGTAGCCCCGGCCGTCCTGGGTCGACGCCATCCCCACGATGGGCCGGTTGAGGGGTACGCCACCCGTGGAGCCGTAGAAGCCGGCGTCACCGAAGGCGAAGATGCCGCCGTCGGAGGCCACCAGCCAGTAGCCCCGGCCGTCCTGGGTCGACGCCATCCCCACGATGGGCCGGTTGAGGGCAACGCCACCAGTGGACCCGTAGAAGCCGGCGTCACCGAAG
>Ga0302202_10004934_pt1 | contig 13802 bp, 7 predicted proteins | sample II_Bog_N3_3_FD_194579 | JGI IMG/M metagenome (GOLD analysis project Ga0302202, IMG submission 194579) | Peat permafrost microbial communities from Stordalen Mire near Abisko, Sweden - II_Bog_N3_3 | ecosystem: Environmental > Terrestrial > Soil > Wetlands > Peat | place: Sweden: Abisko, Stordalen...
AAGCGCTTGGGCAATCTCGCGCGCGGCGGAATGCACATAGACCATGTCGGCATAGCCATCGCCCCGACGCGACGGGGTTCCCACTGCGATGAAAATCGCATCGGCGTCGGCGACCGCCCCGGCAATCTGACAAGTAAACTTCAGGCGGCCGGCCGAAACGCCGCTGGCCACCAATTGATCAAGCCCGGGTTCATAAATTGGCATTCGACCAGCCTGAAGCGCGGCAATCTTGCTGGCGTCCTTGTCTACGCAGATCACTTCATGCCCAAAATCGGCAAAGCAGGCGCCGGAAACCAGCCCGACATAACCCGAGCCAATCATCACCAATTTCATGTGGCAGCACTCATTTCCTAAACGGCGCCCACAACTGCGCACGTCGTTGAATTACCCTACTGCCAGCTGACCGGACAGGGCGCCAGATCATAAGCCGCATTGGTCGGCGAGCGAACTCAGGTTCAACCAGCGGGTTTACGGGTATCGGTCAAAGTGTCGATGGCCCAGACCGCATGCAGCGCCGCGCGCATGGCGCCTTCGGCGTCAAGTATCGCTACCGCCTGTTCCAGGAGCTCCTTTGCGCGGGCAAGTCCCAACGACAATTCCTGCTGCTCGATGGCGGGAGATTCTTGTGCATCACCCATTCTGTACAACCTGATGCAGGCCGAATTCTGCAGGCGAGGGCCGCTGTCCATAGTGAAAGCCTTCTTCATCCTCCCAGCCTTCGGGAGAGTTGCGCGCTACGCGGTCAAGAACGAAAAGGCCGCAAATAGAACAGAGCAGATAGGCTCCGGCGAAATACAGTGCCATATGGACCACCGATCGTTACCCAGCGACGACGCGACCATATGGCTCGCATGCGCAGGCAGGCTTGGAAGCTCAAACCTGCCGCGGCAGCCTGCCGCGGGCAAATGCGGAGAATTTCAAGTAGTATGCATGATATGAATTTTTGACGGGGTCTTGGGGGCGAGCCACTATCCCTGTTCAATGTCCCTGCGGGCCCTGTCGAGAATGGCGGTGATGCGTTCCGCCTCTGCTGTCGAAAAGTCGCGACCACGAATTCGTGCGAAAAGAGCGGCGCGGAAGGCGGCAATTGCCCCTCCGATGTTGTGTGTGTCGATGGGCCCAGCCGCCTGGTCGAGTTGGCGGTTGATCGTCGCCAGTTCGTCTGCCTGAGCGGCAAGCCATTCCCGCCCGGCTCCGGTGATCGTAAACAGTCGTTTTTTGCCGTCGGCATTGACTGTAACGAAGCCCACTTCGGTCAGCGATTTCAACAGGGGATAGATGGCGCCGGGGCTGGGGCTGTAAGAGCCTTGGAATCGGTCTTTCAGGTGCCGGATGATGTCATAGCCATGGCGCGGTGCTTCGGCGACAAGGCCGAGCACGACCAGACGCAAGGCGCCGGAATCGAACATGCGCGCGCCGCGCTTGCCGGCAAACGGGCCGCGCCGATGGCTACCGAACAGCCCCCCAAAACGGGGTGCATTGCCTTCGTCGTCGTCCGGCCTGGTGCCGCAGGGTGGTGGAAATGGCAAGCGCATGGGGCTTCTTATCGCTAGTTGGCGGCATTGGACAATCGGTCGCGCACAAATATCTGTGTCCCCGCCGTCGGGCGGGGACACAGCAACGACGCGACGATCCTGGCGTTAGCCGTTGGCTGGATCGTTGCCAGCTTTGGCCGCCTGCGCGATGCGGAAAGCATCAAGCGCGGCACGGTCGCGCGCTTCGCGTTCGGCGCGTTCGTGCGCAGCGAGTTCGCGCGCTTCGGCATCGAGTTTGTTCAGCACCTCGCGACGATGCGCCCGAAAAGCGCTGTTTCCGACGCCCTGCCGGATGAACGGGCTCTCTCCATTCTGGTGGCGCTGCCAGGCCCTCCAGCCGAGGAAAGCCAAGGCGAGAATGCCGAGCGGCGGAAAGATCAGAAAGGCAACCAGAACGCCCAGCGCCTTGACCGGCGGGGGCGGGCCGTTGTGCGCCCAATCGGTACCGGGGCCAAAGCTCCAATCGGGACCACGGCCCCGGGGGCCGCAGCGCCCGCGAGCGCCGGCAGGTGCGGCTTCGTTGTCATCGAGAGTGGTGGTGGTCATGTCGTCTTCCTCAAAGTTGGGCCGCGATGCCACCGTGGCGTCCCGGCTAGCCATATCTATTACACGATATATCGTAATCAAGATCGGTCGAAAAAAATAGTTTGCGCGCGTTGTGCGGTTGCCTTGTCGGGATCGGGGTGTGTCGATGCGGTGTGAAGTGTCCGCTTGCCACAGTCCGCAATAGCTGGCAGAAACCTTGCCATGCGTATCACGCCGGGAAAGTTCAGCCGCCGCGATCTGCTCGCCGCCGGCGCAATAGGCCTGCTGGCAGGATCGGTTCCGGCTGTCGCGCGGCAGCGCGACGCGAATGCCTTCATCCGCAGGCTGGGCAACGGCTTCGTTCGCAATGGCAAGTCATGGCGCCACACTGGCGCCAACGCGTGGTATCTCGCCTGGCTGGGCAGCGAGGCGGCCTATGGAAACCGGGCGCGCCTGATCCGCGAACTTGACGCGCTGCGCGATCTTGACGTCACCAATGTCCGCCTGCTTGCCGGTGATGAGGAGGGGCCGCTGAAAAATGCTGTTTCACCCGGCTTTGTGGACCGCGATGGCCATTTCAACGAGCAGCTCTTCGCTGGACTCGATTACGCAATTGCCGAGATTGCCCGGCGTGGCATGACGGCCGTGCTTTACCTGACCAACAATTGGGAATGGTCTGGCGGGATGATGACGCGGCTGTGGTACGAGACTGGCCACTATATCGATAACAACGATCCCGCGCACCCCTGGCCGGAATTTCCGGACGCGGTCAGTGGCTTTTATGGCAATGCTGACGCGGTGCGGCGTTTTTGCAGTTATGCGGGCACGCTGATTGCGCGCACCAACACCGTCACGGGCGTGACCTACCGGGATGATCCCGCGATCATGGCCTGGCAATTGTGCAACGAACCGCGCCCGGGGAGCAGTCCGTCGGTGATGGCGGCCATTTTGCCCGCCTATTACGGCTGGATCGACAGTTCTGCGGCGTTTATTCGCAAGCTTGATCCCAATCACATGGTTTCGCTGGGCATGGAGGGCACGATTGCCACCAATGGCAACGAGGACATCGTGTTGCGCGCGCACCGCAACATCGATTATCTCACGGCGCATGTCTGGCCGCTCAACTGGGGCTGGGTGGATGGCAAGAACCTTGCCGGCACGTGGGATGCTGGCAAGGCACGGGTCGAGGACTATCTCGCCACCCATATCCGCCTCGCAAACGCTGCTGGCAAACCATTGGTCATCGAGGAATTCGGCTTTCCGCGCGACGACGAACTATATGATCCGGCTGCCTCCACCCGCTTTCGCGAGCGCTATTACGAGCTGATCTATGCCGCTGCGGAGCACAGCCTCGCCAATGCGGGGCCGATAGCGGGAACCAATTTCTGGGCGTGGAACGGTGAGGCGCGCACGTCCAACTCTGACCACCGTTTTCGCCTCGGCGACACTCAGTACATGGGTGATCCACCGCACGAGCCGCAAGGCTGGTATGGTAATTTCAACAGTGACAGCAAAATGCTGGCGATCATCCGGAAACACGCGGCGCACTTCGCCACACCAGGCTGAATTCCGCCCTGCCCGGTTGGGCAATTCTCCGCATGAATGGGTAAGGCAATAACTGTGCATTAGCCCCCACAGGGATGGCTGCTAGCCTTGGATGGCGGGTCATTGTCTTGCCGACCCTGGTTGTTTGCGTGGCAGTCCGCAGAAAAGCGCATCGCGCAACATCTGCTTGACGTTGCCGCGCGCGCGATGGGGATAAACTAACCATGACTTTTGGCAACAAAGCGCACGCCGGGTTCGAAACGTCCATCACACGCGGTGATCACACGACCAGGTTCAGGGGGCTGATGGGCGCGGTCTCGCGCTCGGCGCTGGCGATGGGTCTTGCGGCGATCGGCGGTCTGATGGGGGCTTCATCTGCACTGGCCCAGAGCTGCACCTTGTCGGGCAGCACCTATACCTGCTCTGGAAGCACCACGACCAACACGTCCTTGGGCGGTGTTCCGATCACCGTCAACCTGGACAGCACATTCGTCAATCCAGTGGCCGGTATAAACGGCGATGCGGTCGGAGTGAACGGCTATGGTAGCCTGACGCTGAATCAGGCGGCGGGCAGCAGCGTTATCAGCAACAGCAGCGGCGGTGGCTCCGGCATCTTTATCTATGATTACTATGCACCTATCCCGCCGATTACCTCGACCGATATGACGAATATCACTGTGGCCGGTTCGGTCCAGGCGCAGGCGGCAGGAGGGATCGGCGTGTGGCTCAATGCCACGACCACGCCCACTGTCAACTTTACGCAGGCGGCTACATCGACCATTACGGGCGGGCAAATGGGCGTCTTCCTGCGAGGAGGATACGGCACCGGTCCCATGACGGTCAATCTGGCGGGGGTGATCGCGAATACGACTGTGACGGCGGGCTCTTACGGCTATGGCCTCCAGGCAGGCAATCGGGGCACAGACCTTACCATCAATCAGGCGTCTACTTCCACGATTACGGGGACCGCTATGGGCATCTCCGCTTTCGACCAAGGTACGGGCGCATTGAAGATCACGACCGCTGGTACCGTCACCGGGGGCAGTGCCTCCGGCATCGCCGCATATGGCCTTAGCGGCATCACAGGCGTCACTGTTACGCAAAATGCCGGCTCGATCACGGGCGGCACCGGCATCGCCACCCAGAATTTTGGCACCGGCGCCACGGCGATCACCACGGCAGGGACGGTGACGGCAACGGATGTGAATGGTGCTGGCATCTCCGCTTACAACGGTGCGACCGCCACTGACCTTGCCGTCACGCAGAATGGTGGCACGATCGCGGGGACGGGCGGCGCCAACGGCGTCGCCGTCCAGAACTACGGCACGGGGCTTCTTTCGGTCAATCAGAATGCCGGCTCGATTTCTGGCTTCTGGGGCATCTGGACAGCAAGCGTCGGCACGGGCGCCACGTCGATCAGCACGGCAGGTTCGGTCACGGGAACGGCAGGGTATGGTGCCAGTATCTATGCCCAGAACCTCGGCGCGAACAGCACCGACCTTACGATCAATCAAACTGCCGGCTCGATCTCGGACACGAACGCCGGCGGTATCTATGCCCGAAATCTCGGCACGGGTGTCACCAATATCACCACAGCGGGGGCGGTTACGGGGACAGGAGCAGGCTACAGCGGCATTCTGGCCTATACCGCCGGGAACACCACCGGCCTTGCCGTCACGCAAACGGCAGGGACCATCACCGGCTCCGCTCAGGGTGTTTATTCCGAGAACTACGGCAAGGGTGCCAACTCGGTCACTCAGGATGGTGGGGCGATCACGGCAACGGTTGGCGACGGCGTTGCGGCGGTTAACTCCACCGGCGCGGGCGCGCTGAGCGTCACGCAGGCAAGCGGCGGGACGATCCTGGGGGGAACCAACGGCATCAACGCCCAGAACAACGGGACGGGTGATACCACGATCGCGACGGCAGGGTCGGTTACGGGAACCAGCAGCTACGGCGTTGAAGCCTATAATGCCAGCACGGCTGGCGCGCTCAACGTCACGCAGACGGCTGGCTCGATTTCAGGTGGGCTGCAGGGCGTCTATGCCACGAACTGGGGCTCTGGCGCCACCGCGATTGCGCAATCGGCAGGGGCGAGCATCACCGGGGGCGATGCTATCGCGGTCCAGAATTTTGGCGCAGGCAATGCGACGATCACCGCGGCAGGGGCCATCACGGGAACGGCGGGCCACGGTATTTATGTCGTCAATTCCTCCCCGACGAACGGGACTCTATCCATCGCCGAGGCGAGCACTGGCACGATCACCGGCACTGACAGTGGCATATGGGCACAGGCCTATGGCACGAGTGCCACCACGATCAATATCGCCGGTAGCGTTACCGGGCAAGGTACCGTACCAAGCAGCATCACCGGAGGATATCCGACCAGTGGCCTTGGCGTTTATGTCTCAAACGACACAACCAGCGGCTCGCTCTCGGTGCAGGTTGGCCAGAGCGGTAGCGTAACAGGCGCTAATACTGGCATCTACGCAGAGAACGCCGGCACAGGCGCCACGTTGATCACCACGGCGGGGACGGTCACGGGCACGAGCGGCGATGGCATCTACGCCCAGAACAGCAGCGCCGCGACGGCTCTGCCCTGGAGCATCGACATCGCGACCAGTGGAGCGGTGCTGGGCGGAACGAACGGCATTGTGGCAAACAATTACGGTCAGGGCGGTCTGCGGATCACGGCTAATGCCGATGTGACCGGCACCAGCGGCTATGGCATCCTTGCATATAACAGCAGCAACGACACCACGCATTCGACGCTGATCACGCAGGCAGCGGGCACGACGACCAGCGGCGGGATTGATGGCATCAACGCCAACAACAATGCCGGATCGCTGACGATCAATGCCAATGGCACGTCGAACGGCACGGCCCATGATGGTATCTACGCCGTCAACAATGCTGGCCTTGCTCCCAATCCGGGCACCAATCTGACGATCAGTGCGGCCAATGCGACGGGCGGCACGCGCGGGATCGAGGCCTGGAACTACGGGAACGGGTTTTCCTCCGTAACCACGACCGGCACGGTGACGGGGACAACGAACGAAGGCATTTACGCGGTCAACGCCGCGACCGCCACCAGTCTGGCGGTCGCGCAGCAGAGTGGCGCGATCACGGGTGGCACTTACGGCATCTACACACTGAACAACGGCACGGGCGCGACATCCGTCACCCAGACGGCTGGCTTGATCACCGGGACGAGCAAGACCGGCATTGACGTGATCAATGGCGCGACCGCTACCGACCTGAACATCAATCAAACGGCAGGCACCGTCCTTGGCGGCCAGCACGCCATTCTCGCCAACAATTCCGGCACGGGCGCCACGACAGTCACCACAGCGGGCACGCTCACGGGAACGACGGGGGACAGTTTCGACATATACAATGGCCCAACCGCCACGAACCTCACGGTCAATCAGACCGCCGGTTCGATCACGGGCGGCATGGATGGTATCGACGCGGTGAACGCCGGCACCGGGGCTACGAGCGTTGCCACAGCCGGTTCGATTACCGCAGGGGCGACCGGCAACGGCATCGACGCAACCAATCTCGCGCCCGCAACGAATATCACGATCATCCAGACGGCAGGGTCGGTCACCGCAGGCGTAACGGGCATCAATGCCACCAACAACGGTACGGGCGCGACGACGATCCAGACGGCAGGGTCGGTCACAGGGACGAGTGGGATCGGCGTTGGTGCGTATAATGGCGCAAATACCGGTGCGCTCAACGTCACGCAAGCAAGCGGCGGCACGATCACGGGCGGCACGGATGGCATCTATACCAATAATGTGGGCGCCAATCCGACAACGATCACCGTGAACGGGGCGGTTGCGGGCAGTTCTGGCTGGGGGATCAACACCTTTAGCAACGCTGGCAACACCACGACGATCAATCTGAATGCGGGTGCAAATGTCAGCGCCACCTCGGGCAACGCCATCCAGAACAACGGGGGCGAGAGCACGATCAATGTCGCAAGCGGCGCAACGCTCAGCGGCAATGTATCGCTGGGCAATGGCTCGGACATTGTGAACATCGCGGCCGGGGCAACGGTGACTGCCCTGAACACTGCAGGCCAGAAACTGGATGGTGGCGATGACACCTCGGTCGCCGATGGCTGGATCGACAAGCTCAACCTTAATGGCTGGTCGGGCACAGTGAACGGTGCGAACCTGCTCAACTGGGAATACCTCAACATCAATGGCGGCGATGTCGTGTTGAGTTCGACGCTTACCGCCGGGGTGGTCAATGTGACCAATGGCGGCACGCTGGATGGCTCGAACAGCCCGATCGTCAATGCCCCGGTGAACGTGGATGGCACCTCGACGCTGATTGCCGGCAATGCCGCCGGCAATGCCGCGATGTTCATCAACGGCAATCTCGCCAATGCCGGCACGGTACGCCTGACCGGCCCTGCGGGACAAAAGGTCGCCGGCGACGTACTGACGGTGAACGGCAACTACGCAGGCACCAATGGCAAGGTGGTTCTGGATGTTGTCCTTGGCAACAGCGGCTCTGCGACGGACATGCTCTATGTGAAGGGCAACGTCACCGGCACGAGCAGCCTTCAGATCAACAATGTCGGCGGCACCGGCGCGCTGACCACAGGCAACGGCATCCAGGTGGTGAAGGTGGGAGGCACATCGGCTGCCGGGGCATTTGCCCTGACAAGCGGTCCGATCGACGTGGGCGCGTTCCGCTACAACCTTTTCGCCGGAACCCCCTCCGCCGCCGCAGACCCCAGTTGGTATCTGCGTTCGCGTGCGCGCGACATTGTAGTGCCGAGCGTTGCGGTGGCGCGGATCGGCGCGGATGTGGGGATGGACTTCCTGGGCACCCTGCATGAACGCGTAGGCGATCAGGAACATCTGGGCCTGCAACCCGCTGTGGCGACAGCGGCGCCCGGCGGCATGTGGGCGCGAGCGATCGGCAAGGAATATACCGAGACGGCCCGCTCGTCAGCCTATGGCGACATGCGTTCCAATGGTCAGTATGGCGGCATGGAGATGGGGCTCGATCTCGTGCGCAAAGTGGCCAGCGATGGCGCGCGCACGCTGGTCGGCGTCTATGGCGGCTATGCCTGGACGGGCAGCAACGAAGCGGAACTGGTGCCCTCCTATCTTGGGGTGGGCAAGACCAGCGGCGATGGCTGGATCGCGGGGCTTTATGCGACCCATTACGCGGCCAGCGGCTGGTATGCCGACGCGGTGGTGCAAACCAACCGGCTGACCGAGAATGCCAATGCCAATGACGGCACCACGCTGAAAGCCAAGAGCAAGACCTGGCTGGCCTCGCTTGAGGTGGGCAAGCCCTACGCGTTGGGCTCAAAGCTGTTGCAGATCGAACCGCAGGCGCAGTTGATCTATGGCACGACGAGCCTGAACCCCGCCTATGACAGCACGGGCATTCTCAACACCTGGCAGATGAAGGACAGCCTGACCGGTCGGGTGGGTTTTCGCCTGAAGCGGACGGTGGACTTTGGCCAGAAGAGCGGCGAAAAACTGTTCACCGCCTACCTCAAGGCCAATGTGTGGCGCACGCTGGCGGGCGGCACCACCGATCTGACGGTCGGCGTCTCGGCGCCGGGCGAGGTGACCTATCGCAAGACCTGGGGCGATGTCGGCTTTGGCACGACCTTCAGCCTGTCGAAGACCGCCGAACTCTATGCCGATAGCGGGTATCAGTTCAGCATCGACCAGACCGGGTCAAACGCCATGGTCGGCCATATCGGCGCCAGGATTCGGTTCTGAACCGACACGCCTTTCCGGCCGGGTGGCAATTATGGAAAAGAGTGAGGCTTGTTCAGATGGCATATGTTCCCGCCGAAAACCCAGTCATATTCTTTGAAGCGGGCGAGGATATCGGCTTGGTCGGCGACCCTGAGGTCGAATATTATGCCATGGGTGTGCGCGCGGCTGACGGTGAGGACTATTTCCGCTTCGTGCTGCCCGCCGCCCTCGTGCAAGGCGTTACCTTGCCAAGTTGCGCGTTCCACCTCGATCTCAATGCATTGGGTAAGGTGGTATGTTTCAGCGATAGCAAGGTTGATAAGGGCAATGACGATAACCTTGCCGGCATGTTTGGCGCCATGACGGTCGTAGCCAAAACCACCATTGAACAATTGATAACGCAGGCCGTAAGCAATCTGGACAAGGACGAAGTCGAATTGCTTCCGGCCTTTCTGGCGCAACTGGAGCAGGGGTGCGCTTTGGTTCGCAAGGTGATCGCAGAGTCATCCGATCGAAATAGGACTGTCTGAGCTGAACGCCGTGCGTCGTTGCTGGCAGCGCTAGCGCACAGGGCCGGGCTGTCGCGCGGCATCGATCGCTTGCGCGGGTCGGCTTGGGCGGCGCCATGCGGCGCAAGGGCCATTTGCGACGACTGATCGCGAAGTGAAGGGGGATGCATGGTAGTTTGGGCAATCGTGGCGGGGGTGCTGATCGGCCTGGGGCTGAGCGACATGTCGGGATATGGGGCGGTGTGCGGCGCGATCATCGGGGCGATCATGGGCGCGTGGCTGCGCGGTGCGATCCAAACCGAAATCGCCAGCGCCGTTGCCAAAGCCATCGCCTCACACCCCATCGCCGCGGCCCCCGCCCCAGAGCCAAAAACACAGCACGGTGACGATTTGCCCGTTGTGCAGCCCCAGGCCCGGGCCAAAGCGCAACCGCTTTACGATCAGCCCCCACTCCTGATCGAAAATACAAGCTCCAGCACGATCGCCAAAGTCGAGCCCCCCACCCCATATTTCGCCAGCAATGCCTATACCGCCGAGCCGACCGAGCCCTCGCTGATCGAGCAAGGTTTGGGCAAAGCGCGCGACTGGCTCTTGGGTGGCAACACCATCGTGCGGGTGGGGCTGGTGATCCTGTTTGTGGGGCTGAGCTTCCTTGCGCGGATGGCCGCGCATTTCGGGCTGTTCCCCATCGAGGCGCGGTTGGCGCTGGTCGCATTGGCGGGCACAGGCCTGCTGGCGGTGGGCTTTAACCGGCGCGAGGTACGCCCCGCCTTTGGCCTTGCCTTGCAGGGCACAGGCGTGGGCGTGCTCTATCTCACGGTTTTTGCTGCGGCGCGCATTCTTGAGTTGATGCCGCCGCCGGCCGCCTTTGGCCTGATGGTGGTGTTTGCGGCGCTGGGCTGTGCGCTGGCACTGTTGCAAAATGCGCGCTCGCTGGCGTTTGCTTCGTTTCTGGGCGGCTATAGCGTGCCCATTTTGCTGGGCGGCCATGCTCACAGCCCCATCAGCCTGTTCGCCTATTTCACCATACTCAATCTGGCGCTGCTGGTCATCGCGCGGGCGCGGTCGTGGCGCGAGCTGAACCTTCTGGGCTTTTTCGCAACCTTTGGCACCGCGACCCTCTGGGGCATCACCAGCTATGGCGCGCAGAATTATCTGGTCTGCCAGATGTTTCTTGGTGCCTCGGTGGTGATCTACCTAGCCGCCGCCGTGCTCTATGCGCATAATACGCCTGGCAAGCTGGGCAATGTGGCCGATACCACGCTGCTGTTCGGCCCGGCGATGGCAGGCTTTGGGCTGGAAGTGGGGCTGGTCCATGATCGCGCCATGGGCAGCGCCTTTGCCGCGCTTGCCTTCGCCGCCCTTTACCTCGGCATTGCCGCCTATACCTTGCGCCAGCGCCGCGAGGAGATGCGTTTGCTTAACGAATGCCTGCTGGCGATCGGGGTCGGTTTTATCACGCTGGCGGTGCCGCTGGCGCTTGATGTGCGCTGGACGTCGTCCGCATGGGCACTCGAAGGGGCGGGTGCCTTTTGGGTGGGGGCACGGCAGGCTCGCTGGGTGCCGCGCGCCTTTGGCTTGGCGTTACAAGCGATCGCCGGGCTGATCCTGCTTTCCACGTTATCGGCCAATGTCTCGGCGGTCCCTCTGGCCAATAACGGCTTTATCGGCCCAGCGTTGGTGGCGGTTGCCACGCTGGTCACGGCATGGTGGATGCGCCACGCGCTGCCGCACAGCGGTTCCGCCCTCGCCAAGGCCTATGCACCCGCCGAGTTCGCGCTGCGCCATGCGGTGTTTCTGGCCGGTTTTGCCATGGCAAGCTTTGCGCTGATACAGGAAATCGCACGCCAATTGCCCGCCACACAAGCGCAAGATTACCCTCATAGCGTGTTCGAGCCATGGCAGCAGGTTTTGCTGGGGATGTTGGCGCTGATCATCGCTGCAGGGGCGGCTGAATGGTTCGGGCGACGCAAGGCCTGGAATGTCGCCCTGTGGCCCGCGCGCGCCAGCCTGCCCCTGCTGGGGCTGGGCCTTATGACCTCGGTGGCGCAAGGGCGCCATGTGGCGTTCTGGCCCGATGCGGCGGTATGGGCCGGGGGCCTTGTGGCGCATTACGCGCTGCTGCGAAGGTCCGATAGGGCGGGCGAGGTGCCCGGCTGGAACCGCCTGGCTCATGCAGGCGGTGTATGGCTGATCACCATGATGGTCGCCGACAGCCTCTATCTGGGCAGCGATCGCGGGCAATTGTGGCATAGCTCTTGGGTAAGCGTGGTCTTTCTGATCAGCGTGGTGGCGATATTGGCGGGGCTGACGCGTTGGGCTGGCCGGGCGGCGCCGTTCGCCACCACGCAAGGGCTGGGCTGGCCGCGCCATCCTTGGGCACAGGTCTATTGGTGGATTGCGGCGGCGCCCCTTGCGGTGCTGGCCTATATCGGTGCGTTCGCAGCGGCCTTGTTTGCCGAAGGGCTGACCGACCCGCTGCCCTATCTGCCGCTGATCAATCCGGTGGACTTGTCTGTCGCGCTGACGCTGGTCACGCTGGCCCTGTGGCGGCGGATGCTGGCAGGCGCGCATGACATACCCGCCCCGGCGGCGCCCCTGCTGGGCATGCCCGCGCTGATCGCGGGCGGCGCGCTGGCCTTTGCCGCGCTCAACGGCGTATGGCTGCGCACGGCGCATCATTGGCTGGGCGCCGGGTGGAGCGGGCAGGCGCTGGGCCAGAACCCGGTGGTCGAAGCGGGCCTGTCGATCTTGTGGACGCTGATTGCGATGGCACTGATGCTGTTTGCGCACCGTCGGGCTTTGCGCGTGTCGTGGCTTGTGGGTGCGGGGCTGTTGGCGGCGGTGGTGGCCAAGTTGCTGCTGGTCGATATGTCCAAGGCGCAAGGCTGGGAGCGCGCGACAACCTTCATCGGCGTTGGGCTGTTGATGCTGGTGATCGGCTATTTCGTGCCGCTGCCGCCCCGGCCGACCCTCAGAACAGCAGAGGAGACAGTGCCATGAGCCCAGCCAAATGGGTCATCGCCGCCTGCGCGCTAAGCGCCACAGCCTGTCATCGCGCGCCCGTGGCAGCCCCGGCAAACCCGGAGGCCTATGGCTTGCACATTGCGCTCACCCCAGCCGCTGGCGCGCCACTGCAAAGGCTGGAGCTACCCGCTGCCGCACTCGCCGCCGCGCAACGCGCCGATCTTGGCGATGTGCGGGTGTTTGATGGGCATGGCAAAGTGGTGCCGCTGGCACGCATCGCCGAGACCCCCGACACCGCCCGCCACACGACCACCGTCCCGGTCTACCCGATAACGGGCGCGGCAGCGGCGTTGGGGCGCGATGGCCTGTCGATCAAGGTCGAAAGCCAAGGCGCAACGCGCGTCGTCACCCTCGATTCCAGCCCCACAGCGCCCGCCAGCTACGATGCGCCCGCCGCCGCCCTGCTTGACACCCGCGCCTTGCACGAACCGGCCAGCGGCCTCGCGCTGAATATTGCCATTCCCACGGGCCAACCCGTCACGCTTAACCTGCTGACCAGCGCCAACCTCAAGGATTGGGAGCCGCTCGCACAAAAGGTGCTGTTCCGCCCGACGGATGGCGCAGGGCCGCTTGGTGGTGGCGAGATTGCGCTGCCGGGCATCGATCTGCATGACCGCTATGTCGGGATTAGCTGGGGCGAGGCGCATGGGATCACGCTGAAGGCTGCGCACATCATCACGACAGCCCAAGCCCCGCCCCCACAGATCACCCTTCAGACCCGTGGCGCCCGCTTGAGCAACGCGCATGAACTGCGCTTTGATCTGGCCGCCACCACCACCTTTTCCGCCATGCGCCTGACCGAAACCGGGCCTGACGGGGTCATCCCTGTCCAGCTTTATGGCCGGACAGCACCGCAAGATCCCTGGACACTGCTGAGCGCAGGCCGGTTGGAATCCGGCACAGGCGCCAGTGTGCTCGAT
>Ga0302202_10004952_pt1 | contig 13768 bp, 15 predicted proteins | sample II_Bog_N3_3_FD_194579 | JGI IMG/M metagenome (GOLD analysis project Ga0302202, IMG submission 194579) | Peat permafrost microbial communities from Stordalen Mire near Abisko, Sweden - II_Bog_N3_3 | ecosystem: Environmental > Terrestrial > Soil > Wetlands > Peat | place: Sweden: Abisko...
TTGGAAGCGCGGGCGAACTTGCAGGGAGCCGCCACCACCGCGAATTCAGGCCCGGGATCGACATTGCTTGTCGCCGGATCCCGGGTACCCGACCAAGCCGAAGCTGGCCAAAGCCGGCCCGACCGGTCGGTCAAGCTGCGGTAGGACCTCCGTCCAGCAGCCTCGGATTGCGATCTGGCGACCGCGCCGGACGGAAGCTCCCCCTGCCAACCTCGCCGCCGCCTGCGGCGTCAATCTGAGCGGCCGCGCAACGGCAAGAATGCCGGCAGATCGTCGAGATTTTCGCCGGGCATCCATGGATATGGAATATATATCCGTGCCCGTCCCGGCATGTCGTTGCACCATCAATCGCCGGCGGCAGCGAGCGGTGCTCGGCGCCAACGCCGGGATCCAATGAAGCCCAGCCGCGTTGGGCCCTCCGAGGAGCAGATCATGGAAATCAGGCGAAGCGGTTCACGGCCGTCCGGGAAAGGACCGGCGGAGTATTTCACCGGAACGGTGCGTGTCGATCCCTTGTTCGAGGCACCGCAGCCCGCGCGTGTTCGCGGTGCCAGCGTCACGTTCGAACCCGGTGCGCGGACCGCATGGCACACCCATCCGCTGGGCCAGACCCTGATCGTCATGTCGGGCCTCGGCTGGGTGCAGCGGTTGGGCGGACCGGTCCAGGAAATCCGGCCGGGCGACGTCATCTGGTTCGAGCCTGGCGAGAAGCATTGGCACGGCGCTACGCGCACCACGGCGATGACGCATATCGCCATCCAGGAGGCGCTCAACGGCAGCGTCGTTGACTGGATGGAACAGGTCAGCGACGCGCAATACCCCGAGGGCGTTGCGGGCTGATCGCGGAACGATTCGGCAGCGCGATCACTGGACGCGATTGTCTATACTTATCTGCGGCGAGCGACTGCCACGCCCAACAGGAAAGCGATCAGCAGCGAGCCAAGCGGCGCTTCGCGGGCGATATTGCTCAGGATGCTGAGCGGCATGCCCGGCTTCCGACCTGCATCGATGACATCGGCTATCCGATGAACCGTGCCTGTTACGGCGTCGGAGACCTCTGCAATTGTGGACTTTGGCGCCGGGGCCGGGTCTAGGCCTTCGTATACGAAGGGATGAGGGGGGTTCTCATCATTCATGAAGGAACATCCTGTCTGAAAGGCATATCGAACTCACAAAAAAGCTGCGCCATGCCTGACGCAGCTCATTCGTTGGCCGGCACCCCTGGCAATCCGCGCGAGGCTCGTCCGTGAACGGGCAAAGGCCGCTCGCGAACGAATACCTCTACGGCGATTTTGTTCCTCAGCCGGCCACTTATGTTTCGGGGGCCGCCCGGCCAGCTGCTCCGCTACCGGGAAAGAATGACCTGTGGCGGGCGCGCTCGTTGATCCCCGCGGTTTGCCGATCCCTGGTTCCGGGCCGACAATTGCGAAATGCGACAGGTCTCAAGGCACGGCAAAGCCGCCGCTGGGGCAGTCCCATACGACCGCGGCGGACCGTCAACGCCGGTAGCCTACAATTCATTCAACACCTGTCGGAACGAAAACCTCTCGACAGCACTTTCCATCCGCACCGTTTGCAGGAGGTTTTTGTGAAAATTCGGGCAGGTTACGACATTGCTTTCCAATGTCCTCAGGCAGTTCCCATGGTGCTGATGCTCACCACCCACCCCTCGCGCGATGGCGACATCCTCGGCGATCAGTCGATGCAATTTTCGCCGCAGGTCGATTCGCGCGACTATTTCGATCCCTATGGCAACATCTGCACCCGGTTCGTCGCGCCGCCTGGCCTGCTCGAAGTCCGCAGCGAATTTGTCGTCGAGGACAGCGGCCTGCCGGACGAAATTTTCCCTGCGGCCCGGCAATGGGAGATTGACTCCTTGCCCGCGGATGCCCTGCCTTTCCTGTTGCCGAGCCGCTACTGCGACACCGAGAAGCTTTCCAACCTCGCGTGGTCCCTGTTTGGAGGCATTCAGGGCGGTTGGCAACGGGCGCAGGCCATTTGCGACTATGCTCACGACCGCATCGAGTTCGGCTACCATCACGCGCGAGGTGATCGCACCGCTTCCGAGGGCCACGAGGAACGTCGCGGCGTCTGCCGCGATTTTGCCCATCTCGCTGTAACGCTGTCCCGCTGCATGAATATCCCCGCACGGTATTGCACCGGCTACCTTGGCGACATCGGAGTGCCTGCCGACCCGGCACCGATGGATTTCAGTGCCTGGTACGAGGTGTTTCTCGAAGGACGCTGGTTCACCTTCGACGCCAGACACAACCATCCTCGGATTGGGCGGATCGTGATTGCCCGGGGACGCGATGCGGCTGATGTCGCGATTTCGACGGCGTTCGGTGCTGCCCAATTGGTCCGTTTCAACGTGATTACCGAAGAAGTCAGCGAGGTTGGCCGCGAGATGGCGCTTGAGCAGGCGGCCTAAGCCGGCTCAGCGCAGCTCTGCGAGATTGAACGCCAGTTCGACGGGAAATCCACACCTCCGGCGGGGCAGCAAGCAACAACCTGCCGCACAGGCTATCATCCGCGGCTGCGGGCGCGAGCGGAGCCGCGTCCCCTCCGCGATGCCACGATCCATGCGATGAAAATGCCCGCGGCCGCGGCGGCCAGAATCTGTTTGTGAACACCTCGATTTTCATTCGCTCGGCCTGCGAGCGTTCGTGCCGCTGCGGGCAAGACGAACGATGCCTTCAACAACCTGGATCTGAGATGAGGCCGAGGAAACGAGGAGATCGGTCGATTCCATGATCCGAGCCCGATCGTCATCCCGACCACGCCAAAAAGCAAAAAGCAACCGCCTACAATGGCGAAGGCGATATAAATTCCATAGGTCGTCTCGATGTAGTGAAACAACGCGGAAACGCCGATGCCGAGCGCCACAACCAGAGAAATCGCGGCGGCCAGCATCGTGCCGAGAGCGACGGCGCGGCGGGCCGCAACGCCCATCGCCCAATGGCGGATTTCTTTCGCATAGGCGCGAAGCATCGCTGCCGGATCGAACCGTGCTTGCCCGGAAATACTCATGATATCCCTCAACGGTCGATCAACCCAAACTGCGGCTCAAGGTTCCTTTGCGCCGAGGCGACCCTCGCGACGAATCAGGGATGCCCTCGTGCGCGCTGCTTGCGTGCCAGGCTGGATGCAGGCGGACTGCCTCAGATGAACGGCTTGCCGCCGGTTACGGCCACGGTCGTGCCCGAGACATAGCTCGACATCGGGTCGGCGAGCATGACATAGGTCGTCGCAAGCTCGGCCGGCTGTCCCGGCCGTTTCATTGGAACCTGTTTGCCAAAGTTCTTGATCGCGTCGTCGGGCATCGTCGACGGGATCAGCGGCGTCCAGATCGGGCCGGGTGCCACCGCGTTGACGCGGATGCCCTTTTCCGCGAGCATCTGCGCCAGACCGCCGGTAAAGTTCTGGATCGCTCCCTTGGTGGTCGCGTAGGCCAGCAGGATCGGATTTGGCATGTCCGAATTGACGGACGCGGTGTTGATGATGGCGCTGCCCGGCTTCATGTAGGGCACGGCAGCCTTTGTCAGATAGAACATCGCATGGATGTTGGTCCGAAAGGTCTTCTCCCACTCCTCGTCCGATATATCGCAGATATCCTTGAATGTGGCCTGATGCGCCGCGTTGTTGACGAGGATGTCGATGCCGCCGAGGTCGTCGACCGCCTTCTTGACGATCTCGCGGCAGTGCCGCGCGTGCTGAAGGTCGCCGGGCATCAGCACCGCCTTGCGGCCTTCCTTCTCGACAAGTTTCTTGACCTCGTTCGCCTCTTCGGTCTCGTCGAGAAAGGCAATCAGGACGTCCGCACCTTCGCGCGCATAAGCGATCGCGACGGCACGACCGATCCCGCTGTCGCCACCGGTTATCACGGCCTTCAGCCCCTTGAGACGACCGGAGCCCCGATAGGTTCTTTCGCCATGATCCGGACGTGGCTGCATTGCATCCGTCGCGCCCGGCATCGGCTGTTTCTGGGCAGGGAACGGCGGCTTGGGATATTCGGGCGTCATGGATGTCTCCGGCTCTGTCGTTCTACTCAATGACCGAGCGCGCGCCCGGTTCCGGGGCCGGCGGCATCGAGCGTGGGGATCGAGATCGATGGGGCGGCGGTTTGAGCCGCCCACCGCCTTGCACCCACGGCTCGGTGTCCGCGACGATGCACTTGCCATGCAATGCCTGATTCCGGGCTGGCGATTTCTCACCCCGGTTCAGAGTGCGCTCAAACCGATGCAGGCGGAAAGGCCCTGCAGCTCGGCGCGGACCGGCGGGCGGCGGTCTCTCACGCGAGCGCCACCCGCAATGCTACGCGCTTCAGCCGCGGAATCTCGAGATCGAGCATGCGTTCGCCGCCGATCGAGCGCAGCCAGACACGCACGCTCGACTGCTGCTCGGGCGGCATGGCGCGATGGATGTCCAGCAAACGCTGCATCTTCCAGATCGCGAACGGCATGCCGCCGCGGCGGAATTGGCCGTTGCCCATCGGGCAGACCACCTCGCCGGCATTGCGCGGCAACGGCTGGCCCTCCGGGACGGCCGCCGCCAGCGCCCGGGTGTTTTCGAGAATGGCCTCGATCATCGGCAGGAATTCGCGCACGATGGATTGCCATACCGGATCCAGAGACGGCGGAATCCTGTCGGCAGCCGGCAGATCGCCGCTCGCTCCCGGCACCGGCTTTGCCATCCGATCGATCCAGGCCCGCAGATTTTTTCTGGGATCGACCAGTTCGCGCTTCGGCCACGGATCGCGACCGAGATGCCCGTACATGGTGCCGACCAGGCCGAAATCGCCGATCGTCGGCCGCCCGCCGAGCAGATAGCGGTGCTGGGCGAAATGGGCATCGAGGCTGTCCAGCATCGACCGCGTCCACGCGTCCATCATCGCCAGTTGGTCCGGCACGATGCCGACCTGCGGCAGATAGGAACGCAGCAGCCGCGCTACCCGGGCGACCGCACGCTTCTGCAGGAATCCCGGGAAATACGGCAGCAGCGCCGGGCCCGCATCGCTCTCGAACAGCACGTAGTTCTCCGGATGACTCCACCGCGTATGCATCGCGATCGGGATCCACCACTCGTCGCCCCAGGTCTCGAGCAGCACAGAGGCGAAGCGCTGAACCGGCGTCGCCGGCAGCACGGGGTATTCGGGAAATCGCCGTTCGAGTTCATCGATGATGGCGCTGCTGTCCTGCAGCCAGTCGCCCTCCGGCGTCACCACGACCGGCATGACAACCGCGCCGGTTCGCCGCTTGATCTGTCGTGTCAGCGTGTAGAGGCTCACCTCCCGGTCGCGGAATGGAATTCCCTTGTTGGCGAGATAGCAACGCACCTTGCCGGCGTAGAATGACAGGTGCCAGCCATAGAGCGTGAAAGGCCTGCCCGCCATCAGGCGGCCCGCCACTGCGCGCACAGCGCGGTGTGCGGGACAAAGCCGCCGCGCCTCATGGTGGAGCGCAATAACGGCTGCGAAGCGGCCATGCCGTCACCCTCCCTTCGTCGCCGGAACGCATTGCACGCTGTTCTGCGCGGCGACCTCCGCCTCCATGTGTGCGGGATCGAGCACCAGCAAACGCGCCAGCATCACGCCGCTCGCACCCGGTGCGGCGACGAACCTGGCATTCGGATATTCGGATTTCGCGCGCCCGGCATCCTTGGCCTGACCGAGGATCATTTCCGCGCGGCCGTCTTTGGCGTCTTCCGCGCTCAGCTTGAAGAAGTTGTCGGTGTTGCGTGCGAACAGCGACAGCGACCAGTAGCTCGCCGGCGGCCGGATCGCGATCCGCACCGGCCCACTGCTGAGGTCGTAGATGCACGCGGCATACAGCAGATCCGGGCTCGGCTTGACGACGGCGCGCGATTTGTCGGTAGGCAACGGGCTGGCCAGCACGCGATTGGTGCCTAACCGCGCGCCGATCCGCCGCATGAAGATCGTGGTGATCGCAAATGGAACCGCTTCGACGATGGCGACGTGAAAGGCAGCGGCGAGCGCCAGCGTCACCAGCGCAAGTTTGATCCAGCGGCTCATGCGCAGCTTCCGATTGCCCTGATCGACGGCAAGGCGATCGTCGCCAGGTTGGCCAGCAGCTCCGGCGCGGCGTTGTAGATGCGGAAGGTCAGATTGAAGCCGCCGGCGCCGCCGCCCGTCGGCAGCCAGTGCCCGGGTTGCTCCGTCGGCGCCGCGATCAGCTCGAACGTGCCGTCGGCGCCCGTCTCCAGATTGCCCATGTTGAAGGAGAAGCGGTTCGCCGGGTTGGGTATCAGAAAATTGTCGTCGCCATAGGCCGTGATGGACCACCAGCGCGCCGCTACCGGCTTGCCTGCAACCGCATAGCTGCAAGCGGCGCGCAACGGCTGGCCGATATCGTCGGTTGCCGCGAAAAAGTACACCGCTTCCGATGTGTTCAACGCGAACAATCCCGTCACCGCGATATTGGCGCGCAGATACATGCCGGCATTCTCGCCGCCGACATCGGTGCTGGTGCGCCACGGTCCGATGGTGAGGCGATGGCTGGTCGGCGGATGCATCACCATCCACCACGCCGACCCGGCGCCGAGCAGCAGCGCCACGACCAGCACGCTCAACGGCACCAAAACCCGACCCATCATGCGATTCGCCCCCGGTGACATGACGGTCACGTCGTGATTTTGGCACCGGCGCGCGCACGGCCGCCGGCGGACCGCTGTGCGATGCGGCGCAGCCATTTGTAGTAGCCGACCGGCATCAATCTTTGCAGGCGGTCGATCATGCGCGCATCGCTGCCGATCAGCACGCGGGGATTGTTCTCGAGGATACCGGCAATGATGCTGTCGGCCGCCTGTGCCGGCGTCGAGCGCGCCATCCTTTCGAATCCCTCTTCGAGCTGCGCGCGCTGGTTCGATTTGGACGCGACCGTGCGCGCGTTCCTGACGATGTTGGTCTTGATGCCGCCCGGATGCACCGTCGTGACCTTGATGCGGCCGCCGCGCTCTTCGAGTTCGTATCGCAGCGATTCCGTATAGCCGCGCACCGCGAATTTCGCAGCCGCGTAGGCTGTCTGCCCCGGCGGTCCCATCAGGCCGAATACGCTGGAAATATTGACGATGTGGGCTTCCGGCTGCCGGACAAGGTGCGGCATGAAGGCGCGGCAGCCGTGCACCACGCCCCAGAAGTTGATGTTCATCAGCCATTGCATATCGGCCAGCCCGACTTCGTCATGATCGCCCATCAGCGCCACCCCGGCATTGTTGACGATGATGTTGAGTCCGGGATGCGACGCGGCCGCTGTCGCCGCGAATGCGGCCACGGCGGTGGCGTCGGACACATCGAGCCTGTGCGTCGTGACGGTGATGCCGGGCTTGGCGGCGAGCGGCGCAGCCACCGCGTCGAGCCCGGCCTGGTCGCGGTCGGCGAGCGCGAGGCTGCAGCCGCGCTCGGCGAGCGCGCCTGCAAGAGCCCGCCCGATGCCGCTGGCAGCCCCCGTCACGGCTGCCGCCGCGCCTTGCAGTTTGGTCACGAAAACCTCCTTGCGCCCTATTGCCTGGCTTGCGCCCTGTCCTGGATCAGCTTGGCCTCCCGTAGCGCCGCCTGGCACTCCGGCTCCAACTTTGCGATGTTCTCCCGCATGCAGGCGATCACGCGACCATTGCCTGGAATGACGAGGCTGCAATTCCTGGCATAGTCGGCCATGCACGCCGATCTGACCTTGGGGGGCACATCCTGGCCTGCGGCAGAACCAAGACCAGGCATGCCGAGCACGGCGACGGCGCCTGCGAGCTTCAGTGTGCGCATGCGGCTTGTCTCCCGCATAAAACCTCAGGCACGCGCCTGGCGCCGCCGCGCGATCATGTCGTTGATCAGCCCGGCAAGCTCGGCGGGCTTGTCCTCCTGCAAAAAATGTCCCGCGCCGCGGACCGTGGCATGCGGCTGCCCCTTGGTGCCCGGTATGCGCGCCCGGAGAACGCCATCGCCGCCACGCGTGATCGGATCGCGATCGCTGAATGCGGTAAGAAACGGCTTGTCAAAGCGCTCGAGTGTCAGCCAAGCCTGCCTGTTTTCGGCGACCGAGGGATGGGCGTCGGTTATCGGCACGAGCGCAGGAAAAATCCGCGCACCGGCCTTGAACCGCTCTTCGGGGAACGGCGCGTCGTAAGCGGCCTTCTCTTGGTCAGACAGGCCACGAACGCAGCCCTTGCTGACGAGCCAGCCGACCGGCAGTTTCGGAATATACCGGGAGAATGCCAGCCAGATCCTGAACGCCAAAGGGATTTTGCCGCCACCGGCCGGCATACCGGTATTCGATGCAACCACTCCGGCGAACCTGTCGGGATAGCGCGCCACCAGCCGCAGCCCGATGAGTCCACCCCAGTCCTGACAAAACAGGGTGACGTCGCACAAATCCATCTGCAGCAGCCAGTCGCTCACCCAGTCGACGTGGCGCTCGTAGCTATAGTCGCTCTGCGCTGCCGGCTTGTCGGAGCGGCCGAAGCCGATCAGGTCGGGCACCAGCACCCGGTGCCCCCGCGCGACCAGCGGCGGTATCATCTTGCGATAGAGAAAAGACCAGCTTGGTTCGCCGTGCATCAGCAGCACGACGGCGCCGTCGCGCGGGCCTTCGTCGAGATAATGCAGCCGCAACGGCGTGCCGCGAGCTGCCGGAACAGACACGTAATGCGGCTGAAACGAATAATCCGGCAATCCCGCGAAACGGTCATCCGGGGTTCGCAAAACGTCCATTCGCAACTTCCGTCATTAAGCAATGCGGCGTCGGGTGTCTCTTTGTGACACCATTGGTGCCATAATCTAACATGCCGGTCAATCGCGGATTTGCCGGATGCCCGGCCGCGCCGATCCCCTTGACCTCGCCCCAATTGCATTGCGCTGCCGGACCATCAGCCGAATGATCAAGCGGCGAGGAGTATTTGCGGTCCTGATCACAACCGCCTATTTTGCGTTGCGCATTTCGGCTTTCAACAATCGAACGGGTACAGCATGCCGCATCGAAGGGTCTCAGGGTTCGCCAGTTCAATTGTCTTCGCGGCACTGCTCGGGATGGCGTCGGCCAGTTCGCCGGCCGCCGAACCGGCGCAGCGATTCGCGGGCTGCCCTTCCAGGGAAATCATGGCGACTTTCGAGGAGTTCGGCCGCACCGGCAGGATGCCGCCCGAGGTCGGCGCCTGGCTGCACGATCCCAGCGCGCAATACATCGCACCCTGGAAAGCCTTCGACAACGTCACCTATGTCGGCGTCTGCTGGGTGTCGGCCTGGGCGATCCGGACCAGCGACGGCGTGGTGCTGATCGACACCCTGCATGAGCCGCATGTCGATCAGCTGGTCGCCAATCTGCGAAAGGCCGGCATCGATCCCGCGGACATCAAATATGTGCTGATGACGCACGGCCATTTCGACCATGCCGGCGGCGCTGCCCGGCTCCGGCCGCTGTTGCCGAACGCCAGATTCGCGATGACGCAGATCGGCTGGGACGAGGCGATCGAATCGGCGAAGCGGTCGGAGGGCACACCGGGGCGCTGGACGATGATGCCGCAGGATCTTGTGGTGAAGGACGGCGATGTCATCCGCCTCGGCGACAACAGCTTTGGCGTGCTGGAGACGCCGGGCCATACCCTCGGTACCGCGTCATACACCTACGACGTCAAGGACGGCACCCACACCTACCGTGCCATCACCGTGGGCGGATTGGGCCTCAACGCCATCAGGGATTCAAAACAGGTGGAAGCCTATATCGCCAGCGTCGACAAGATCACCGCACTGGTCAAGCGGCCCGACCAGCCGGTCACGGTTCATCTCACGACGCACCCGTTCTCGAACGGATTGACCGAAGCAGGCGAGCGGCTGGCGGCGCGCAAGCCCGGCGAACCCAATCCGCTGGTCGATCCCGACGGCTTGCTGAAACAGCTCGCCGCACTTCGCCTTGGCGCGGTAGAGCGCCTTGAGATCGAACGCAGGGCAGGCCGATGACGTTGCCGCGCGCCGCAGCCGGATATCGAGCGGCCGGCCCCATTCCAAGGGCATGGATCGCAATGTGGGTGGGTGCCGGGCTGCTGGCATCGCTGCAGGCGGCGATGGCCGGCGCCATCAAGGTGACGCTGCTGGGGACCGGGACGCCGACGCCGCGACTGACGAGTTTCAGCGCATCGACGCTGGTCGAGGCCGGACCCGAGAAGCTCCTGTTCGACCTCGGCCGCGGCTCGACCATCCGGCTGTTTCAGGAACACATCCCGCTCGGGGCCATCACCGCGCATTTCATCACCCATCTGCATTCGGACCACATCGTCGGCCTGCCCGACATGTGGCTCAGCGGCTGGATCGGCACGCCCTGGGCCTCGCGAAAATCGCCGATGGTGGTGTACGGCCCGAAGGGGACGGTCGCGATGACGGAAAACCTGACCAAAGCTTTCTCCGAAGACATCCGGATCCGCGAAGACGACGAGCACCTGCCGCCGGCCGGCGTCGCCTTCGCCGCCCATGATATCGGGCCCGGGCCGGTCTACGACAATAACGGGGTCAAGGTTACGGCGATCGAGGTCAACCATGGCGACAAGATCAAGCCGGCGTTCGGCTATGTCATCGAATATGACGGCAAGAAAGTAGTGCTGTCGGGCGACACCAGGTATGACGAGCGGGTTGCCAATGCCGCCAAGGGCGCGGATCTGCTGGTGCACGAGGTCGCGATCATCGAACCCGAACTCTCCAAGAACTATCCGTCCTATCGCGACATCGAAAACCATCACTCCTCGCCCGAGGACGCCGGACGCATTTTCACCCTGGCCAAGCCGAAGCTCGCCGTCTTTTCGCATATCGTCTTTGCCACCCTCAAGCCGGTTGCGGATGTCCCGGAAGCGGCGCTGATTGCGCGCACCCGGACCACCTATCGCGGGCCGCTGGTGGTCGGCCATGACCTCACCTCGATCGTCATCGACGACGGCGTGCACGTCGTCGATGCGAACGACAATCCGATCCAGCCGCTGCTCGCCGACCGGTAGCCGCTGCTCGGTTTTCTAGGCCTTGAGCACGAACGGGTCCTGGACGTCGCGGCTGAGTTCGCACCAGACGCTCTTGGTCTGCAGGAAGCTCTGGATCGCTTCGGCGCCATTGAGCCGCCCGATGCCGCTGTTCTTGAATCCACCGAACGGAGAGTTGAACGCCATTGCGCGGTAGGTGTTGATCCAGACGGTGCCGGCCTGCAGGCCGCGCGCCATCAGATGGGCACGGCGCAGATCGGCGGTCCAGAGGCCCGCGGCCAGACCAAACCGGGTGCCGTTCGCCAGTGCGAGGACCTCGTCTTCGGTCTCGAAGGGCGTGACGCAGAGCACCGGCCCGAACACCTCGTTCTGCATGATGAAGGCGTCGGGCCTGGTATCGGCGAGGATGGTCGGCGCATAGAAGAAGCCGTTGTCCAGCCCCTCGACCCGGCGGCGCCGGCCGCCGGCCAGGACTTTGGCGCCATCCTCGACCGCGCGCTTGACCATGCTTTCGTCCTTGGCCAGTTGCGCCGCGGTCGCCACCGGTCCCATTTGAGTGTCCGGCTTCAACGGGTCGCCAAGCCTGATACTGTTGGCGCGTTCGATCAGCCGGCCGACGAGACGGTCGTAGATGCCCTTCTGGAAGTAGGCGCGAGAACCCGCGATGCAGGTTTGTCCCGCCGCCGCAAAGATGCCGGCGAGCACACCGGCTTCGACCTGGTCCAGGTCGGCGTCGTCGAACACGATGTTGGCGCTCTTGCCGCCGAGTTCGAGCATGCAGCTGATGAGCCGCTGCCCGGCGCGCGCGGCAATCGCGCGCCCTGCCCCATCGCTGCCGGTGAACGAGACCTTGGCGACCGCGGGATGGTCGACCAGCGCCTCCCCCGCCGCACGTCCGCCGGTGACGACGTTGATGACGCCGGCCGGAACGCCGGCTTGCTCGGCAAGCCTTGCAAGGTCGATGGCCGATGCCGAGGTCACCTCGGAAGGCTTGATGACCACCGTGTTGCCCGCCGCAAGCGCCGGCGCGACCGTCATGATGGTCAGGAAGGTCGGCGAATTCCAGGGAACGATGGCGGCGACGACGCCGAGCGGCTCGTTGACGGTGTAGTTGAGGACGCTGGCGCGGTCGAGCGGAACCACCCGCCCCTCGATCTTGTCGGCCAGGCCACCGAAATAATACAGCCAGTCCTGCGCGAGGCGCGCCTGCAGGCGCATTTCCGCGATCAGCTTGCCGTTCTGCTCGGTCTCGAGCGTTGCGATCCTTTCAGCGTTGTCGGCGATCAAGTCGCCCCAGCGCATCAACAGCCGGCCGCGGCGCGTCGGCGACAGCTTGCGCCAGGGACCGTCGAATGCCGCGCGCGCAGCCTGCACGGCGGCATCGACATCGGCGGGACTCGATTCGACAAATCGGCCAAAGGGCGTGCCGGTGGTCGGGTTGATGGATTCGAACGTCTCGCCCTGTCGGCCATCCTGGTCCTGGCCGTTGACATGGTTGGCGAAGTGACGCGCGGTTTTTGTGTTGATGTTCATCGACCGGTCTCCCTGAGCACACCCCTAACTGAAGGCGCCATTTGTTTGCCGTTAGAATAGGATTGTTGCGCGATCTTGGCGATGGCGTTCTGGCGGGTCGGCGCCCCGGCGGATGCCCGATCTCGGGACGGCCCGCCTCGGTGGCGTTTGCGCTCGGCCAGCCATCGCGGCGCTCGAAACGCCGGTGGCGGCCGGGGGTTGCGATCACCGGCGACCGCGACATTCACTGCGCGATGCGCACTCTGGATCGGTTGCTGCGGCAAGCGGCATTCAATCGGTGGGCCGGGACGACCTTGGGCATCACCGCGCGGCGGAATTTTCGGCCACGGCCTGTCTTGGGCTTGCCGCCAGCCGTCCGACGATCCTGCGCAGGCCGGGCGAGGCCCTCGAAATGCAAAAAACCACCGGCAGGGCATTGCCGGTGGTTTTGGAGGTTCAGCATAAAGGTGGTGTTCTCTCCTCGAGACTGGGCTGCGGCCAAACGGTTCGGCGGCTTACCGAGAGGACAATACACGATTTAGCTTAGTAAGTCATGTTATTTAATCATTAAATATTCGAAAACCGGCGCCGGCCGACGGATCGTGGGCGCCGGGATGTTCGGCCGCCCGGTGTTGGCCAGGGCGACGGGCGCATTAAAAAACCCCCGGCAGTTTCCTGCCGGGGGATCGTATTGTCGGATCGCTGCCGTGCTCGGACGAGAACGATCAGAAGACGCGCTGCACCCGGAGCAGGCCGGACACGGTGCCCTGATTGCCGAACGCGTAGGTCGTGGTCGGGGTCAGGCCGCCCGGCGACAGCACTGCGGTGCCGGTCATGTTCTGCTTGATGTAGGAGTACAGGACTTCGGCGGAGAACGTCAGGTTCTTGACCGGAGTCCAGCTGGTGTAGCTGCCGATCTGCGAGAGGTTGAAGTCCGGGTTGCAGGTGTAGGTCGCGCCCTGACCCGCAATCACGTTCGCCATGCCGGCGCAGTACAAGGCTCCGCCCGTGGAACCGTACCGCTGAGCAACGTAGGAACCGAAGATGGACGTCGCCCAATGCGGATCCCAGTTATGCGTGAAGGCGCCCTGGAAACCGTAGGTATTGGTCTTCGAGATTCCGGTGCCGGGCGAGAAGATGCCGTCGGCGTTGGTTGCCCACGAAACCTTCTGGTATGCGCCGGCGACATTGCTGCCGCCGAACAATCCGAAGCCGTTGCCGCTGACGCCGCCGAGGATGTAGCGGGCTGCGCCATTGGCATAGCCGCCGGTCATGTTGATGGTGTCGCCCG
>Ga0302202_10004953_pt1 | contig 13765 bp, 11 predicted proteins | sample II_Bog_N3_3_FD_194579 | JGI IMG/M metagenome (GOLD analysis project Ga0302202, IMG submission 194579) | Peat permafrost microbial communities from Stordalen Mire near Abisko, Sweden - II_Bog_N3_3 | ecosystem: Environmental > Terrestrial > Soil > Wetlands > Peat | place: Sweden: Abisko...
CACGACGGGCATCTCCAAAATAACCAAGCTCGCCACCCTGTCGCCCCATGAACACCCCGAATCGAGAAAGGCACAGGGAATCAGAAGGCTATCTATTGCACAAGCAAATTGTGTGAATGCCGTAGCCCTTAAGCGGATGGGTTCCAAGGGGTTTCCCCTTGGCGGGGTTTTGGGGCAGAGCCCCAACCTTGCTTAAACCCCGGCGTAAGGCGGCTTGTCGAACCCCGCAGGCGAAAGCGTAAAGATCTCGCAGCCGTCTTCGGTCACGCCCACCATGTGCTCGAACTGCGCCGACAGCGAGCGGTCGCGCGTCACGGCGGTCCAGCCGTCGTCCAGCACCTTCACCTCCGGCCGCCCGGCGTTCACCATCGGCTCGATGGTGAAGAACATGCCTGCCTGCAGCACCGGCCCGGACCGCCGCTTGCCGAAATGCAGAACGTTCGGTGGCTCGTGGAAGCGCCGGCCAATGCCGTGGCCGCAGAAGTCCCGCACCACGCTGTAGCGGTGGCTCTCCACCAGGCCCTGGATGGCGTGGCCGACATCGCCGAAGGTCGCGCCCGGCTTCACCGCCTGGACGCCCCGCATCATCGCCTCGTAGGTCACCTCGATCAGGTTGCGCGCCTTGGTGGAGGGCTCGCCCGCCACGTACATCCGCGACGTGTCACCATGCCATCCGTCCAGGATCACCGTGACGTCGATATTGACGATATCCCCTGCTTCGAGCTTCCGCTCGCCGGGGATGCCGTGGCAGACTACGTGGTTGATCGAGGTGCAGATCGACTTCGGGAAGCCCCGGTAGTTCAGTGGCGCCGCCACCGCGCCATGCGCCGCGATATACTCGTGGCAGAGGGTATCCAGCGTCAGGGTAGTGACGCCCGGCTTCACCTGGGCCGTGATCATGTCCAGCGTCTCGGCAGCGAGGCGCCCGGCGGCGCGCATTCCGACGAAATCCTCCGGCGCGTGGATGGTTATTCGTCTCGCGTCGGCGCCGCCGTCCATGTGTCTCGCTCCGTGCCTTTTTGGCAGAGCCTTTTTGGCAGACCTGCCTGCGGCCCAAAATGCGCAACCGAACGGCCCGGCGCAAGGCCGAGTTCATCGCTCCGTCATATCGGCACGGACGGCAGGCGCAAGCAGCCACGGTTGCGGCCCACGGTACCGGCGCTGGAAGGATGCGTTTTCCTTGCAGCCGGCGCTAGAGCCGGTAGGCTGCTACCCAATGAGAGCATGGGTATGGGGACGTGCCACGGACGCTTGCCCGCGGTGGCCCAGCCAAGCCCGTGCCACCGAAGCAGGAGACGGACAGCACATGAGCAGCCAGACACAGGTCATCCGGACATGAGCGCCGAGGAACAGAAGCGCGTGGCGGCCGAGGCCGCGGTGGCGCTGGTCGAGCCCGGCATGGTGGTGGGCCTCGGCACCGGCTCGACAGCGGCCTACGCCATCGACGCCCTGATCCGCCGGGTGGCCGCGGGACTCGACATTGTCGCCATTCCCACCTCCGAGCGTAGCGCCGCCCAGGCAAAGGCGGGCGGCATAAGGCTGACCGACTACGCGGAATACGCGGAGGTGGACCTGACGATCGACGGCGCCGACGAGATCGCTCCCGGGCTGGAGTTGGTGAAGGGCCTGGGCGGCGCGCTGCTGCGCGAGAAGATCGTCGCCGCATCAAGCCGCCGGCTGGTGATCGTGGCGGACGACAGCAAGCTGGTGCCCCGGCTCGGCAGCAAGGCGCCGGTGCCGGTGGAGGTAGTGGCGTTCGGCTGGCAAAGCACCGCTTCCCGGCTGACGCAGCTTGGCGCCCGGCCGATGCTGCGCGAGGCGGCGGATGGGACGCCGTTCCGCACCGACGGCGGCAACCTGATCCTGGATTGCGCTTTCCACCCGATCGCCGATCCGGCCGCGCTGGAACTGGCGATCAGCCGCGTGGTGGGCGTGGTCGAAAGCGGGCTGTTCATCGGCATGGCCAACCTGGCCCTGGTCGCCGGAGCCGCCGGCGTGCGCCGGATCGAGCGAAGCTAGACGCGCTTTCGCCCCTCAGCCGGCGGTTGCGCGCTGGACGCGCCGCCCGGCTCAGCGGCTGGCGACGACCCGCGGCTCGGGCCGCAGCACCATGCAGCTTGCCTTGCGGCGCAGCGACGTGCAGGCCGATTGCGCCTCCGCCGGCGTCAGCCCGGTGACCTGCGCCCGCCATGCGGTGTGCCGGTTCAGCGTCACCTGCTCGACCCGGGCCTCGCCGCCATAGGCCGCGCGTTGGGCCCATTGCGCCGCGAGTCGCGCTGCCTGCTGGGTGGCGAAGCTACCGACCTGGATGCTCCAGGGGGCCCCCTGCGCGGCGACAAGGCGCGCACGCGGTGCCGGACGGACGGGCGGCTCGGCCGCATGGGCGGCCGAGACCAGCCCTTGCATGCGCCCGGCGACTTGCACGGGAGCGCGCTCCACCGGGATATCGAGCTGTCCGTAGCCCTGGTTGAGCAGCGCGATCATGTGGAGGTCGCGTTCGGAATTGGACTGGGCACCCAGCACCACGCCGATCAGCCGCACCCCGCCGCGCACCGCGCTGGTGATGAGATTATGGCCGGAGGCCTCCGTGTACCCGGTCTTCAGCCCGTCCGCTCCCGGGTATGACTGCAGCAGGTGGTCGTGGTTCGGGATCACGTGCCGCCCATAGGTGAAGCTCGGGACGCTGAAATAGCGATAGTAGTCGGGGAAATCGGCCACCATGCGGCGTGCCAGCAGGGCGAGGTCGCGCGCAGTGGTCCATTGGTCCGGGTCGGGCAGGCCGGACGCGTTGGTGAAGGTGGTGCTGCTCATGCCCAGCGCGCGGGCGCGCAACGTCATCATTTGGGCAAACCGGTCCTCCGTGCCGCCGAGCAGTTCGGCCAGCGCGGCGGCCGCGTCGTTGGCCGATTTGGTGATCAGGCCGAGGATGGCCTGCTCGACGCACAGCCGGCTGGCGGGCACCAGTCCGAGCTTGGTCGGCGCCATAGAGGCGGAATGGCCGGAGACCGGCACCGGCGTTTCCAGCCCGATCCGCCGGTCGCGCAGCGCCTCGAACACCATATACAGCGTCATGACTTTGGTGAGGCTGGCCGGGTGGCGTGGCGCGTCGGCGCTCGCGGCCTCCATCACCTGTCCGTTGCCGGCCTCGACCACGATGGAACTGTAGCGGTCCGAGCCTATCTGGGCCCGGGCGACGCTCGGTAGCGCCATCAGTGCCGCCGCCGGCACTGCCAGCACCAGCACCCAACGCATGACACCCCTGCCTGCCTGGCGCTGCGACGCTGCCATTCCTGCCCTCCTGGATAGCGGCCAGCGGCAGTTTATGCCGGCGCGGCCCCTGCCTGTCCAGCCCAAACGGAAGGGAAAACAGAAAGAATCGAAAGGGTTAACGGACCCAGTTGTGATGGCGCCCAGGGAAAGATGCTGATGGATCACACTTTTGTGCACTGCACCAAATTCGCTTGATTCAGCGGGTGGCCCCGGGATACACAAGGATCGTGCTGCAGTGCAGCAAACAATCAGTGGTTGCGGGAACCCGCGCCGAACAGGAGCAGCGAACATGAGTGCATCCAAAGCCAAGACGTTCGAAACGGCCGGTGAGGAGTTCCCTGCCGTAGTCGCCAAGGGAATCGATGCGACGGTATCGACCCTGAAGGACAACATCGACAAGGCCACTGCCGGGTTCCAGGAGACCCAGGCGAAGGTCAAGGAGAATGTGGAGAAGGCCGTGCAGACCGCGGAAGACTTCGTTGCGTTCGGTCAAGGGAACCTTGAGGCCGTGGTGAAGTCCGGCCAGATCTGGGCCGCCGGCGTGCAGGACATCAGCAAGCAGTTTGCCGCGACGGCGCAGGCCTCGCTGGAAGAGGCGGTTGCCACCTTCAAGGCGCTGGCCGGCGTCAAGTCGCTGAAGGACGCCATCGATCTGCAGGCGACCCTGACCCGCAGCACGCTCGAGAAGGCGCTGGCCGAGTCCGGCAAGCTGACCGATGCCTCCTTCAAGCTGACCGAGCAGGCGCTGGCGCCGATCACCGCGCGCGTCACGCTGGCGGTCGAGAAGTTCGCGAAGACGGCCTAGCGGTCTTCGCCCGCACCGGGCGGCTGGCCGTCCTCCCCCAAGGGCCGTCTGTCCGGTGCGCCCATGGCAAAGGCCCGGGACCCCCGTCCCGGGCCTTTGTCTGTTTGGGCCTTTGTCTGTTTGTCCGCTCGCCGCTGCGCGCTCGGGCCTTCCAACATCCTTTGAAATCCACGGTCTTTTTCCACTCAATGACGGTTTGGCGCGCAATGCCCTTTTAACCGCATGCCAGCTTCCGATATGGTTGGCGCTTCAGAGGACGGCGGCGCCGGGCCGCGGTCGCCACCGGGACCCATTCCTGGCGCGGATGATGAGCGCGGAACAACGAATGAGCGACAGCGACAAGCGCGGTGGCGGCAGTGGCGGGGAAGGCCCAAACACGGGCGTGGTCGTCAAGGCGCGGCCGAAGACACGCAAGCCGGCCATGTACAAGGTGCTGATGTTGAACGACGATTACACGCCGATGGAATTCGTCGTCCATGTGCTGGAGCGGTTCTTCCAGAAGACCCGGGAGGAGGCGACGCGAATCATGCTGCACGTGCATCGCCGTGGCGTCGGGGTGTGCGGGGTGTATACATATGAAGTGGCCGAGACCAAGGTGACCCAGGTTATGGACCTCGCGCGGCAGAACCAGCACCCGCTACAGTGCACAATCGAGAAGGAATGATTGTGTACGCCCGCAGTGGCACCAAATACATGTTTCGAGGCGGGGTGTCCGCCGTCGTTCCCCGCCACGTGGCGGGGTGGACCATCCCGGGCGACCGGGGGCACCATGGAATCGGCCAGCCGAATCCAGCGCGCAGGAGCGTCGTAGACCATGCTGTCACGTAATCTAGAACAGACGCTGCACCGCGCTCTGTCCCTCGCCAGCGAACGCCGGCACGAATACGCTACGCTGGAGCACCTGTTGTTGGGCCTCGCCGACGACAGCGATGCCGCCACCGTGCTTCGCGCCTGCGGCGTCGATCTCGACAAGCTGCGGGCCGACCTTGGCGAATTTCTCGACAAGGACCTGGCCGGGCTCGCCACCGACCGGCCGGGCGATCCGAAGCCGACCGCCGGCTTCCAGCGCGTCGTGCAGCGCGCCGCGATCCACGTGCAGTCCTCCGGCCGCGACGAGGTGACCGGCGCCAATGTGCTGGTCGCGCTGTTCTCGGAGCGGGAGAGCCACGCCGTCTACTTCCTGCAGCTCCAGGACATGACCCGGCTGGACGCCGTCAACTTCATCAGTCACGGGATCGCCAAGGCGCCCGGCCGTTCCACCCAACGCCCGGTCGCGGGGTCGAACCCTCCATCCGAGGGCGGTGGCCACGAGCAGGAGCGCGAGGAAAAACCCGGTCGCCGCAACCAGGACGCGCTGTCCAACTACTGCGTCAACCTGAACAAGAAGGCGATGGCGGGCAAGATCGACCCGCTGATCGGCCGCGACTCGGAAATCGAGCGCACCATCCAGATCCTGTGCCGCCGGACCAAGAACAACCCGCTCTATGTCGGTGATCCGGGCGTCGGCAAGACGGCGATCGCGGAAGGCCTCGCCAAGCGGATCGTCGAAGGCGACGTGCCGGAGGTGCTGGCGCGCTCGACCATCTATGCGTTGGACATGGGCGCACTGCTCGCCGGCACCCGCTACCGCGGCGACTTCGAGGAGCGGCTGAAGGCCGTGGTCACCGAGCTGGAGAACCAGCCCGGCGCCATCCTGTTCATCGACGAGATCCATACCGTGATCGGCGCCGGCGCGACCAGCGGCGGCGCGATGGACGCGTCCAACCTGCTGAAGCCGGCGCTCGCCTCCGGCAACCTGCGCTGCATCGGCAGCACGACCTACAAGGAGTTCCGCAACTACTTCGAGAAGGACCGGGCGCTGGTGCGCCGGTTCCAAAAGATCGACGTCAACGAGCCCAACCTCGAAGACTCGGTCAAGATCCTGCGCGGGCTCAAGGCGAACTACGAGAAGCACCACAAGGTGCGCTACACGGACGAGGCGATCCGCGCCGCGGTGGAGCTGTCGGCCAAATACATCCACGACCGCAAGCTGCCCGACAAGGCGATCGACGTGATCGACGAGGTCGGCGCCAGCCGGATGCTGCAACCCGAGCACAAGCGCCGCAAGACGGTGACGCTGAAGGACGTCGAGGAGATCGTGGCGAAGATCGCCCGCATCCCCCCGAAGTCGGTCTCCTCCGACGACAAGGAGACGCTGCGGAACCTGGAACGCGACCTCAAGGGCATGGTGTTCGGCCAGGACAAGGCGATAGACGCCCTGTCCGCCGCCATCAAGCTGTCGCGCGCCGGCCTGCGGGACGCGGAAAAGCCGATCGGCAACTACCTGTTCTCGGGTCCGACCGGCGTCGGCAAAACGGAAGTTGCCCGCCAGCTCGCCGCCACGCTGGGCATCGAACTGATTCGCTTCGACATGTCGGAGTATATGGAGCGCCACTCCGTGTCCCGGCTGATCGGCGCACCGCCCGGCTATGTAGGCTTCGACCAGGGCGGCCTGCTGACCGATGCGATCGACCAGCATCCGCACGCCGTGCTGCTGCTGGACGAGATCGAGAAGGCCCATCCGGACCTGTTCAACATCATGCTGCAGGTGATGGACCACGGGAAGCTGACCGACCACAACGGCAAGACGGTCGATTTCCGCAACGTGATCCTGATCATGACGACCAATGCCGGCGCGTCCGACATGGCCAAGGAGGCAATCGGCTTCAACCGCGAGGGACGGGAAGGCGAGGACCAGGACGCGATCAAGCGGCTGTTCACACCGGAGTTCCGCAACCGGCTGGATGCGGTGATTGCCTTCGCCGGCCTTACCCCGGAGATCGTCGGACGGGTCGTCGAAAAATTTGTCATGCAGCTTGAGGCGCAGCTCGCCGACCGCAATGTGACGATCGAACTGTCGTCGGCGGCCAAAGAATGGCTGGCCGAGCGCGGCTACGACCGTCTGTATGGCGCGCGGCCGCTGGCTCGGGTGATCCAGGAGCACATTAAGAAGCCTCTCGCCGAGGAGCTGCTGTTCGGCAAGCTGGTGAAGGGTGGCTCGATCAAGGTCACGATGAAGGACGGCAAGCTGGACTTCGAGATCATCGAGGCGCAGGTGCCGGCCTTGCCCAAGCCAGACGAGGATGGCGACGGGTCGGACCGCGAGCAGGAAGCCGAGGTCTGATCAAGGCTCAATGACTGCTCCCGGTTCGCCCGGGAGCGGTCGCTGCGGCACGAAATGACCGGAAAGCTTTGGCAACCCGGCCTTACGTGCTCCCGTTCTGCTCCAGCCGGAACCGCGCGGCGCGGTATACGCCCAGGATGCGCACCTCGGACGAAAAGAACTCCAGTTCCTCCAGCGCGCGCCGCAGCGGCGCCTGTTCCGGATGCCCATCGACGTCGCACAGGAACTGGGTGGCGGTGAACTCGCCGCCCATCATGTAACTTTCGAGCTTGGTCATGTTTACGCCGTTGGTCGCGAACCCCCCGAGCGCCTTGTACAAAGCGGCGGGCACGTTCCGCACCCGGAACACGAAGGTCGTCATCACGTCCGGGTCGGTGGCGGCGGGCTGGTCGGGGCGCGGCGCCATGACCAGGAACCGCGTGGTGTTGTGCGCTGCGTCTTCGACATTGGCGCGCAGGATCTCAAGCCCGTAGATCTCGGCCGACAGCGAGGAGGCGATCGCCGCGTCCGTCTTGCGTCCCCATTCGGCGACGAGTTGCGCCGACCCGGCGGTGTCGGCCTGCACCACCGGCACCAGCCCCATGTCCTTCAGCAGACGCCGCACCTGGCCAAGCGCCACGGTGTGCGAGTGCACACGGCGGATGTCGCCAATGGTGGCGCCCTTCACGCCGAGCAAGCAGTGCTCCACCCGCTGGAAGTGCTCGGCAATCACAAACAGACCGGATTGCGGCAGCAGGTGGTGGATGTCGGGCACCCGGCCAGCGAGGCTGTTCTCGCACGGCAGCATGGCGAGTGCGGCCGAGCCGTCATGCACCGCCTCCATCGCCGCCTCGAAGCTGGCGCAGGGCAGCGTGGTCATCCCGGGATACGCGGTGCGGCACGCCAGGTCGGAGTAGGCGCCGGGCAGGCCCTGGAACGCGATGGTGCCCGTCATCGGTTCGGGTCCAGTTCGCTCCGTGCCCGTTCCAGGTCGGCCGGTGTGTCCACGCCGAACGGCGCGTGGTCCACACGTGCGCACGCGATCCGCATCCCCGCCTCGAGCGCGCGGAGTTGCTCCAGTTTCTCGCGCCGTTCCAGCGGACTTTCCGGCAGCGTCACGTAGCGCGCCAGGGCCGCGCGGTGATAGGCATAGACGCCGATATGGTGCCAGCGCTGCCCGCCGCCCCACGGGATCGGGGCACGCGAGAAATACAGCGCGGCGGAGACGGCGCGGCCGTGGTCGAACACGCAGGCCGCCTTGACCACGGACGGCAGGTTGCCCTCCGCCTCGGTCTCGATCGGCGCCACCAGCGTGGCGATGTCGAATTCCGGGTCCGACAGCGGCGTCACGACCGCCCGGATCTGCATCGGTGGAATGGTCGGCAGGTCCCCCTGTAGGTTCACCACCACGTTGTGCAAGCCGTTCGGGTCCAGCACGGCCAGCGCGGCGTAGACACGGTCGGAGCCGGAGGGAAGCGAGGGGTCGGTCATCACGGCACGGCCGCCGGCGGCCAGCACCGCCTCGGCCACCTCGGGCTCGGCGCAGGCCACGGCGACCGGGCCGATATCGGCCTCCAGCGCGCGTTCCAGCACATGCACGATCATCGGCTTGCCGTGAATGTCGGCAAGCGGCTTGCCGGGCAGGCGCGTGGACGCCATGCGGGACGGGATAACGACGATGGGGTTCACGGCGGCCTTTGCTGCGTGGTTTGCTGGCTGATGTGCGCGTGTGTAAGGTCGCCGCACCTTATGGACGCGCGCCGTGCCGCGCAACGCACTTGGTGTGGACGCACGGTAGGAGATTTGGCGCCGCATGAACGGCATGGAGCCGCCCCCGCTGGACCGGCTGATCGCAGCAGCCGAAGCAGCCGCGGACGTGGCCGGCGCGGTGGTGCGCCCGTTCTTCCGGGCCGGCCTCGCCGCCGATGTGAAGCCGGACCGCAGCCCGGTCACGATCGCCGACCGCAGTGCCGAGCAAGCCATGCGCGCGGTGCTCGCCGAGCGATTCCCGAGTCACGGCATTCTCGGCGAGGAGTTCGGGCTCGACCGGCCCGAAGCGCGCTTCCGCTGGGTGCTCGATCCGATCGACGGCACGCGCGCGTTCATTACCGGCCGCCCGGTGTTCGGGACGCTGATCGGCCTGCTGGACGGCGAACAGCCGATCCTCGGCGTGATCGACCAGCCCGTTACCGGCGAGCGCTGGGTGGGCGCCGCCGGCCGGCCGACCCATTTCTCCGGCCCGTTCGGCGGGCGCGCGGGGTGCCGGCGCTGTCCTGTGCTCGCCGATGCCGAGCTGTCCTGCACCACGCCAGACATGCCGGGCGTGGGCGACCCGCCCTGGCAGCGCCTGGCCGCGTCGGTGCGCCGCGTGTCCTGGGGCGGCGACTGTTACGCGTATGGGCTGCTCGCGCTGGGCCATATCGACGTGATCGCCGAATCCGACATGAAGCCGTGGGACTGGACCGCGCTGGTGACGGTGATCGAGGGCGCCGGGGGGCGTGTCACCGACTGGTCCGGCCAGCCCCTGCGCGCAACCGGCGACGGCCGGGTGCTGGCGGTGGGTGATCCGGACCTGCTGGCGCCGGCCATTGCGCTTCTGAATCACGCGGCAGTTGCCAGCGCCTGAACTCCGCTTCACCCTGCGCCCCGTGCGCACATTCCTGCTCCTGCTGACGTTCTTCCTGGCCTCGCCCGCGTTTGCGGACGACAGCACGGTGACGCGCAGCCACGCCATCGCGGTGCTGGGTACCCCGGCACTCCCGGCGGATTTTCCGTATTTCCCCTACGTGAACCCGGACGCGCCGAAGGGCGGCGAGGTGACGCTGGCGTCGATCGGCACCTTCGACAGCTTCAACCCGTTCATCATGCGCGGCACCGCCGCCGTCGGCATGACGGGCCCGTGGGTGGTACTGCCCGGCGGCTCCGGGTCCGGTTCGGTGATCGGGCATGTGTGGGAGTGCCTGCTCGCCTCGTCGGCCGACGAGATAGCAACCGGCTACGGCCATTTGGCGAAGACCGTCGAACTGCCCGCCGACAAGATGTGGGTGGCGTTCGAATTGCGTCCGGAGGCGCGGTTCTCCGACGGCACGCCGGTCACCGCGGAGGACGTCGCCTGGACCTTCCGCACCTTGATGACGCAGGGCCGGCCGGCCTTCCGAATTGAGATGGGCGAGGTGAAGGACGTCACGGTCGAGGGTCCGCTGCGCGTCGTGTTCCATTTCACCGCCAACGACAACCGCGAGCTGCCGCTGATCCTGGGCGGCCTGCCGGTGCTGCCCAAGCACTACTTCGAAGGCCGCGACTTCACCCGCCCGCTGAGCGATGCCCCGATCGGCTCAGGCCCGTATCGCGTGGCGAATTTCGAGCTGGGGCGCAGCATCACCTATGAGCGGCGCCCCGACTGGTGGGCCGCCAACCTGCCGACCGGCAAGGGCACCAACAACTTCGATCGCGTGCGCATCGAGTATTTCCGCGACAGCACGGTGGCGATGGAGGGCTTCAAAGCCGGCCAGATCGACCTGCGCAGCGAAAACATCGCCAAGAACTGGGCCAATGCCTACGCATTCCCGGCGGTCGGCAACGGTCTTGTCATCAAGAAAAGCTTCGAGCACCGGCTGCCCACCGGCATGCAGGGATTCGCCATGAACACGCGGCGGCCGGTGTTCCAGAACCCGCTGGTGCGCCAAGCGATGGCCTGGGCGTTCGACTTCGAGTGGGCGAACAAGAACCTGTTCTACGGCGCCTATACGCGCACCCTGAGCTATTTCAGCAACAGCGAGCTGGCGTCTTCCGGCATTCCGCAAGACGGCGAGCTGGCGCTGCTGGAGCCCTTCCGCGCCTCGCTGCCTCCCCAGTTGTTCACCCAGCCGTTCCGGCTGCCGGTCACCGATGGTTCAGGCAACAACCGGGAGCAGCTTCGCACGGCGCTGGACCTGCTGCAGCAGGCCGGCTGGCAGGTGAAGGACCGCAAGCTGGTCGGACCGGACGGCCAGCCGATGGCCTTCACCATCCTACTGGATGATCCGTCGCTGGAGCGCGCCGCCCTGCCCTATGTGCAGACGTTGCAGAAGCTCGGCATCGAGGCGCGCGTGCGCACGGTGGACCCGGCGCAATACCAGCACCTGACCGACGATTTCGACTTCGACATGATCATGATGATCTACGCCGAAGGCGACATCCCGGGGAACGAGCTGCGCGACTACTTCACCTGTCCCGCGGCCAAGGCGCAGGGCAGCATGAACGCGCCGGGGATTTGCGATCCGGCGGTGGACGCGCTGGTGCAGGACGTGATCTCCGCGCAGGACCGGGGCTCGCTCGCCGTCGCCGCTCGCGCGCTGGACCGGGTGCTGCTGTGGCAATGGTACATGGTCCCCAACTGGCATAGCAGCGAGTTCCACGTCGCCTGGTGGAACCGCTTCGGCCAGCCGGGCAAGCCGATCCGCGAAGGGTTCAACTTCGATACCTGGTGGGTGGACGCGGACAAGGCGAAAGCGACGGATGCAGCGCGCCACTGATGAAGGTTGGGGCTCCGCCCCAAACCCCGCTAAGGGGCGACGCCCCTTAGAACCCAATACTTTAAGGGATGGGGGTCTGGGGCCTCAGGCCCCAGCGGGGTCCAGGGGCAGAGCCCCTGGCCTTGCTTGATGGGGTCATACCTTGTTCGCCGGCTGCTGCTGGTGATCCCGACCCTGTTCGGCATCATCGCCATCAACTTCGCCGTCATCCAGTTCGCCCCAGGCGGCCCGGTGGAGCAGATGATGGCCGAGCTTCGCGGCAAGGGCTCGATGACGTCGCGGCTGACAGGCGCTGGCACGGAGATGGGCGGCCCCGGCAATTACCGAGGCGCGCGCGGGCTTGACCCGCATATGGTTGAAGACATTAAGAAGATGTTCGGCTTCGACAAGCCGCCGCTCACCCGTTTCATCGACATGGTCGGCGGCTATCTGCGCTTCGATTTCGGCCGCAGCTTTTTCCGCGACCAGAGCGTGCTGCAACTCATGCTGCAGAAGATGCCGGTGTCGATCTCGCTGGGGCTTTGGTCAACGCTGCTGGTCTACGTCATCTCCATCCCGCTCGGCATCGCCAAGGCGGTGCGTGACGGCAGCCGCTTCGACCTCGCCAGCAGCGCCGTGGTGCTGGTCGGCTACGCAATCCCGAGCTTCCTGTTCGCCATCCTGCTGGTCGTGCTGTTCGCCGGCGGCAGCTACTTCCACTGGTTTCCCATGCGCGGCCTGACCAGCGAAGGCGCGCAGCACTGGAGCCTGTGGGCGCGCGCCGTTGACTACGCCTGGCACATGGTCCTGCCGATCACGGCGGTGGTGGCCGGCGGGTTCGCCAGCCTGACCATGCTGACCAAGAACTGTTTCCTGGAAGAAATCCGCAAGCAGTACACCGTGACCGCCCGCGCCAAGGGCGCCTCGGAACGACGCGTGCTGTACGGCCACGTGTTCCGCAACGCCATGCTGCTGATCGTCGCCGGCTTCCCGCAGGCGTTCATCAGCATCCTGTTCACCAGCGCACTGCTGGTGGAGATCGTTTTCTCGCTCGACGGGCTCGGCCTGCTCGGCTTCCAGTCGGCAATCCAGCGCGACTATCCGGTGATGTTCGGGACGCTGTATATCTTCACGCTGCTCGGGCTGCTGATGCAAATCGTCGGCGACACGCTGTACACCGTGGTGGACCCCCGGATCGACTTCGAGTCGCGCCAGTGACGCGATTTTCGCCGATCACCCGCCGCCGGCTCGCAATTTTCCGGCAGAACCGGCGCGGCTACCTGTCGTTCTGGGTGTTCCTGATCCTGTTCGGCCTGTCGCTGTTCGCCGAATTCATCGCCAACGACCGACCGCTGCTGATCCGCTTCGATGGACATTGGTACGTGCCGGTGCTGCGCGACTACAGCGAAGACGCGTTCGGCTCCGATTTCCTGCCGACCGAGGCCGACTACACCGATCCTGAGTTGCAGCGCACCATCAACGCGCGCGGCTGGATGCTGTGGCCCCCGGTGCCTTACAGCTACGGCACCATCGTCAAGGACCTGGCCACCCCGGCGCCATCACCGCCGTCGTGGCAGAATCCGCTCGGCACGGATGATGAGGCCCGCGATGTGCTGGCCCGCGTGATCTACGGCTTCCGCCTGTCGGTGCTGTTCGGCTTCGCGCTGACGGTGCTGTCCTCGGCGGTCGGCGTCGCCGCCGGCGCGGTGCAGGGCTATTACGGCGGCCTGACCGACCTGCTGTTCCAGCGCTTCATCGAGATCTGGAACGGCATGCCTCAGCTCTATCTGCTGATCATCCTGGGCAGCATCATCACCCCCGGCTTCTGGGTGCTGCTGGTGTTCCTGCTGCTGTTTTCCTGGATGAACCTGACCGGCGTGGTGCGGGCGGAGTTCCTGCGCGGACGGAATCTCGACTATGTGCGCGCGGCGAAGGCGCTGGGCGTGGCGGACGGGTTCGTGATGTGGCGCCACATCCTGCCCAACGCGATGGTGGCGACGCTGACCTTCCTGCCGTTCATCCTGTCAGGCTCCGTAACGATCCTGGCCAGCCTCG
>Ga0302202_10004966_pt1 | contig 13748 bp, 10 predicted proteins | sample II_Bog_N3_3_FD_194579 | JGI IMG/M metagenome (GOLD analysis project Ga0302202, IMG submission 194579) | Peat permafrost microbial communities from Stordalen Mire near Abisko, Sweden - II_Bog_N3_3 | ecosystem: Environmental > Terrestrial > Soil > Wetlands > Peat | place: Sweden: Abisko...
CAGTCCCTCGCTGAACGGCAACACGTCGACGACGATTGCCAGGACTCCCCTCTATCCCGCTGGCGAGGCCGACGCTACGGAACCTTCGGGACTCGCTCCGATCAACCCGATCGCCGTCAAAGGGTACGCCGAAACATACGTCAACGATTTCGCCGGGGACTCACTGCCCGCTGGATGGTCCACTTTCAACGGGATACCCGGAGGAGACCCCACCGGTCGATTCAGCCCCGCTCACGTGACCGTGGGCACGGGCCTCCTCTCCATCAACGCGTGGAAGGATCCCGCTTTCAAGGACCAGTGGGTCACCGGGGGACTGTGCCTTTGTGGCAAGCCGCAGACCTACGGCGCGTTCTTCGTCCGGTCACGCCAGACGGGTTCGGGCCCCAACGAAGTTGAACTGCTCTGGCCCCTCGACAATTCGTGGCCGCCGGAGATCGACTTCAACGAGACGGGCGGTCAAACCCGCTTCACCTCCGCCACGGTGCACTGGACCGTGGCGGATCACACGATCCAGGACCACCTCGCCATCAACTTGTCGCAGTGGCACACGTGGGGCGTCATTTGGACCTCGCGGTCCATCGAGTACACGGTCGACGGGCGGCTCTGGGCGGTCGACAACGTGACCGACTCGATCCCTCAACTGCCCATGACCCTGGACATCGAGCAGCGAACTGTCTGCGACCCCCTCTCACAGTGTCCCTCGCGTCCCACGTCACTCCTGGTCGACTGGGTGCAGGACTTCTCTCCCCTCTCAGACGCCGGGTAGGCAGCCATCTCTGACATTCCCGTGACTAATCGCCGTGAGCGGGCTAAGGCGCGTCGTCGAGGGATGATGAAACCCGATCGGATGGCGCCCTATCGCATGTACACCAGCGCCTTCGCGCTCATGGTCTCGGTAGTGGGTTCGGGTTTGCTCGGGCTGGTCTACTGGGATGTTGCCGCACACCTGGCATCTCCCAAATCGGTGGGTCGGGCGGCGGGAGAGATCGCCGCCATCACCCTGCTCTCCACGCTGGCGCAGCTCAGCTTCGGGCCAGTGTTCCAGCGATTCCTCCCTCGCGCCGGTGAGCGCTCGGCGACCTTGGTGAAGACCGGGTACTCCATGTCCGTGATCACCGCGCTCCTCGTTGGCGCGGGGTATATCGCTCTAGGCTTCACCCACCGATTCTTCGCGTCGTCGCCCAGTGCCGACGCCCTCTTTCTGGACACCATCGTCTTCTACACGGTGTTCGCCTTGCAAGACGCCGTATTGATCAGTCTGCGCGTCGCGCGATGGGTCGCGGTGGAGAACATCCTGTTCGGGGTCGCCAAGCTCGCCCTCCTCTTTCCACTCGCGACGTACCTATTGGGGCAGGGAATCGTCATCTCGTGGACAATCCCCCTGGTCGTCACGATCGGGGCGGTCAATTGGTACATCTTCGGTTCTCGACTGAAGACTCACGTACGAACCTCGACCCACTCCGAAGCACTCCCCTCATTGCGCCGGATGCTCACACTGTCGATCCCCCAGTTCGCGGGGACGGTTCTGAGCATCTTCTCCACCTCGGTGGTGTCACTGATCGTGATCGCCAAACTGGGCGACGTGGCCAACGCCCACTACTTCCTCGTCGCCCAGGTGGCGATCGCCCCCACGCTCTTCATCTGGAGCATTTCGCGACTCCTCATCGTCGAGATCTCCCACGATCCCCTCAAACAGCGTCGCCACATCTTTCAATCCACCACCGCCATGAGTGTCGTGACCATCGTCTCGATTGTGGTGGGCGTGGTGTTCGCGCACCAGATTCTCAGCCTCTTTGGTGCGGCGTACGCCAATGAGGGGACGACGCTCCTTCGCCTCCTCCTGCTCTCACTGCCCGGAACGGTGGCGGTCGCCACCTACGCAGCATTGGCGTGGGTCGACGGGCGTGTGTGGTTCCTGATGGTGCGAGAAGGGATGTCGATGCTGGTCTACCTCGTGCTCGTGTTGGTCTTGATCCGCCACCACGGCATCAACTCGGTGGGCTATGCGGCGCTGTCCACCTCGGTGGTCGAGTTCCTCATCTTCGTGCCGCTCTGCGTCACGCGGGTCCGGTCCGTCGCCAAGGTACCCGACAACCAGCCGACCAACGAGGCGAGCAACTAACTGGTCAACGGTCCCCACTTGTTGTAGGCCTGATAGACCTGGGCGGTCGCCCACGACGCCACGACTCGGTAGTTGGCCTTTATCAACTGGGTCCCTAGTTGGTTCTCCCAACCAGGCGGATATCCTCCCACCACCTCACCCCAGGCCTCCTCGGATTGGCTCAAGATGACGAAGTCCGGACGCGTCCGCAACATCGACTTCGCCAGTTGCGCCTGTGTAGGAATGGTGTCACCCCCGAAGGAGATCACGTCCACCGTGCCCACGTCGAGTTGGCCAATGGGCAGGTACGTCGAAATGATCCCGACCACCTGGTTGGCCTTGACGTGTCCATAGACGTAGTTCACGGCGTTGAGCTCGCCCACGGAGAACGACTCGTACGCGTCGTTACCTCCGCGCACCACCGTAGTGAGAATACACATGACTACCAGGACCAGCGTCACGACTATCGGACGCAACACCTCGAGTCGGGTCATCCACTTGATGGGCTGGATCCACGGTCGGACCTCGCCGGTCAAGGTGGGTATCAACGCGGACGCCGCTAAGAGAGACGTGAAGGGTAGCGAGAACAGGACGACGCGCAATAGGCCCTCTCCACCGTATCCTTGCAGGCCAAGGATGACGAAGGGTGCCCCCGCCAGGGCCTCGAGCGTTCGCGAATCTGTCGCACGACGAAGAGTCCCCGCCGCCGCGAAGAGCAGGAGCACACCGGTGATCTCGATTCGCAACGACACGATAAAGCGGTGACTGGCGCTGCCGACGACCCGTGATGCCACGTTGGTACCGAGGGTGCTGCCCACCTGACCCACCGATCCGAAGATGGCTGACAGGTGCCCGATCCAAAAGTCTGACGCGCCGAGACTCAACCACGCAACGGAGAAGACGATGGTCAAGGCCAGTAACTCGGGCCGGCCGAGTCGCGAGGTCACGAGGCACCCCAACAAGGCCAGAATGAGTGCGTAGGGCGTCAACTGATGGCTCATCACTGCCGCCAGTGAGATCAGCGAGAGCAGGACCATCACGAAGTAGATCGTGGCGTCGGACTGCTGTGACACCGTCTGCTCGCCAATCAGCCGATTCCACTTGAGCGCATTGCGCACCTGGTCAAGTTTCGTGCCGATGAGGCCGCGGCCCCGAACAAAGCTGCGCCGACTCGGCGACCAGATCGCCAAGACGCTCGCGATGAAGACGAGGTAGAAGAGATAGTCCAAGGCCTGAGGCGAGAAGTAATCCTGGTAGATCCAATCCATCGCGTAGAAGATCGCCACTCCGAGCCACTTGGTACGCCGCGAGACACCCGAGTTCGACCCGATCACCACTACCGGAGCGAGATACATGGCCTCGATGACCACCGGGAACCAACGCGCGAACGCGAGTGAGTTCGCCTGACCGGTGAAGGCGCTCGTAAGGGCCGCCAGGACGAAACCTCCGGGCCACGAGAATCTCGCGTCGTAGCCATGCAGGACGTGGCCGTTGGTGAGGATGTAGCCAATGAAGCCCGAATGGATCCACGAGTCCGATATCGCGGCCACGGGTTCGATGGCTGGTCCCGTCGCGAAGAGGAAGATGACGATGATCAAGACCAAGAGCGTCAGACGCCCGTCACTCGACTCTCGACGAAAGATCTCGGCGACGAAGCTCACACAGACCACCAGCAGTCCCGCGAAGTAAGGCCAGCGAAGGATAGTCACCAAACCGTTGGCGCCCATGTCCAAGAAGTGCGCCTCCTCCACGGCCAGAACCCAGAGGGCCAGCGACACCACGGCGGCCACTAGCGTCCAATGCCGCACGAGTCGTTTGGTCACCGTTGGAATCGCCAAAGTGTTCATCGCACTACACCAGGTACAGGAATCGAAGGTAGACGAAGACGAGGAAGGCGACGATCAGCACGACGATGGCCGCGTCGAGCCAGATCAGCGATGCCCTCGTGACGGTGATCCTGGATTGATGCACCACCGCGCGCACGACGAGCAGAGCGACGGTCAAGATCATGGACATCAAGGTCAAGGTCGACGGACCGAAGGCGTTCACGGCGGAGAGGAGCGTCGTCATGGCGCCGCAACTTTCGCTTCGTCACCTTGACGACGAAGTTGTTCCACGAGCAGCGCCCCGCAGACCACGGCGAGAATGACCTCCAGAATCTGTAGGTGCCACCACGACGACAGCACGATCTCGCCAATGATGATTTCCAGCGCGAAACTTGTGGCGATGGTCAAAGCGACCAGCCAGGCCAGGTCGCGGATCCGAGCGAAGCCCACGATGCTCCAACCCGGCACGACCACGCTGAACACCAGCGAGACTACGAATCGAATCGGCCCGTGCAATTGCGCGATGTCCATGACCAGCGCGACGCCGTCGATGAGCAAGAGACCTCGGGTCACCGCTGTACGAATTCGGCGTTCCAGTCGCGGCACCTCTCTACTCATGATTTGACCCTTTGACACCTCAACGAAAGAATTACCCGTCCACGTCCCAGCGCACATCGCCCTTACGACACGAGGTACCTACCGCTCCCGCACGGTGGCACCGCCAGGACTGTCACATTCTAGAGAAACGCCGCCTACTCCGAAAATACGCGACGGGGCCATATAGCCAGCCAGCGATCTCCACCCATTTGAATGACGGAGGAAATGAGGGTGCGTCCGTCGGAGCCCGCATCGTGCGCGATTCCTTGAGCTGACGAAATCCCAAGCGCACCATTGCAAGCATTCGGATGATTTGACCGGGGTGATGCAGCACGAAGCGCATGTACATCGCGGTAAGTCCCACCCCGTATCCGAAGACCTGGGATCGGAATTCGTCCTCTTGGCGACGGTGCAGGTGTCGCACGATGGCTCTCGGCTCGAACGCCACTGTCGAACCCGAGGACGCTAGCTCCAAGAAGACGCTGATGTCCTCTCCTCCTAGGGCGGGAGTCCCGGTACCCAGGTCACGGGGGAATCCTCCGATGCGATCAAGCGCGTCGCGGCGAAAGGCCATGTTGGCCCCGGCGGCGTAGCGCCCAGGGGCGAAGGGGAACATCGAGTCGTCATCGTGGTGGCGAAGGTTTGAGCTGATGGGTTTGTAGGACTGGCTGAAGCCGCCGAAGAACTCCTCAAACCACAACTGCGGCTCGGTGTCGACCACGGCGGGCAAGATGAGCCCCCCGATAGCGGCCACGTCGGGCTCAGTGAGAAATCGCGACACGAGTACCCGAAGCCATCGCTGTTCCACCAGCACATCGTCGTCGGTAAAGACCACGAACGGTGCGTTGCTCAACGCCACACCGCAGTTGCGCGCAGACGCCACGCCCGGGACCGGCTCACGCACGGTTCGTACGCGCTCACCCCCGGGGAAATCGGGTAGCGGCGCAAGATCGTCGCCCGTGCGATTGTCGACCACGATGATCTCGAAATCGGGATAGTCCAACTCCGTCAATCGCTCGACCGCCAGCACCAACTCCTCGGGTTCCGAACAAATAGTGGGCACGATCACGCTGAGGAGAGGTAGCTGGTCATCGGGGAACTCGGCCAATGGCTCCAGGCGCGCGTCTCGATAATCCTCGACGAACTCCGACACTCGCGACGCCACGATGACGCCTCCGGGCGCCGCGATGACTTGGCGTCCCAACACGTCGCCCTGGCGTACGGCCTCGACCCAGGCGGCTTCGGTCCCCTCCGTCAGTGTCACGTCGCTCACTTCTTCCTCGACATCGATCTGGAGCATTTCCAGTGGCCGCCACTTTGCCGATGGCGTCGACGTCGTCGCCGGAGCACCGTCAGAGGTGAGAGGCATCGCTAGAGCCGGACTGAGCGGATGGCGGCGAAACTCGAAGGTGCCGCGAACCAACCCCGCGCCGGCCCACACCGCGCCGGCGACCGTATGAAAGGCGCGATTGAACTCGCTCGTGTGTCCCTCTCGCGCCTTGAACAGCGCTTCGGCTACCTCGCGGGGCAGCGCCCGCGCGACGTGGGCGCGCTCGGCTTTCAGACCGTCGCCCGAACCAACGAGCGACGACACCGCTGCCTTCGACACCCCTTCGGCCCAGCACCGCGAGGAGAAATACTTCCAGGTGCAGCGTGAGGGAGGGACCCGATGGTGAACGATTGCTTCACGCACCAGCACAATGCGCTCATCGGGGTGTCGCTGACCGTAGCGGATACACAGTTCAGTCTCTTCGCAACCAAGTGGAACCTTACCCACGCGCCCGATACCGTCGGTGAAACCACCCACTTCTGCAAATACTGATCGCCGCATCGCCATCGACGCGCCAATGGGGTTGCGGATTGTCGAACCCGTGGGTGGCAGACCGTCGTAACTGCATCCGAGCACCCAATAGAAGGTCCGGGGAAACCAGTGCGGTTCGGGTCCCTCCCACAACGGCACGATCCAACCGCCGGTGCCAGCCACCGTCGGGTCGTCGAAGGGCCGCGTCAGATGTTCGAGCCAGGTCTCCTCGGCGTACGCGTCGTCGTCCAAGAAGACGATGACGTCACCCGTACTGGCCAGGACACCCGTATTGCGAGCTCCCGACAGACCTTTGGTGAGGTGGTTCGCCAGCACTCGCACGTCAGGAAACTCGCTGCGCGAACGGTCCTCGAGTTCCTCGTTGTAGTCAATGACCAGAATGATTTCCCCGCAGGGAAGCGTCTGACGGCGACACGAGTCCACCGCTTCTTTCAGCGCGTCCCAGCGCTCCAGGGTGTAGGCGCAGATAACTACCGTTGGGGTCATCAAGCCAACTGCGTCGAACTGTTCTCACTCCAGCCAAGGTCGTCGTTCGTCAGAGCCGCATCCAGTCGGTCCGCCAATTCGAACCAAGCTTGAGGGCTCGGAAAGCGCAATTCTGAGAGGCGCAACGCGTGGCTGTGGGCCACGTGCACCGACGTGGGGCGGTTGATGTCAGCCAGGAGTCCACCGACGTAGCCGCGGCCGACGTCCGTCACCATGTCATTGGCCAGGACCACCGTGGCCACTCCAGCATCCACCGCTGTCGCGTAGGCGCGCGAGTCAAACGCCGGGTCACCGACGCTCATCGCCGAAGAGTCCGAGGCGATCTGTAACAGATCCAGCGACGAGAAGTCCTCCCCGACCAATTGAACGTGATCGGAGTGATAACTCGCCGACACGTGGTCCGGCACCGCACGACCCGAATAACGCATGATGACGCGAAGATCGTAGTTTTCAATCCAGTCAGTGGGAATCGCGTCAAAAGCGGCCAGGACGCTGACCAACGACTGCTCGTCATCCTTGGGCAGGAACGTCGTCAAACGCTTGTGTTCTTGACCAATCGTGCGACCCGTCAACGAGAGAGCGCGATGAACTTCGATCACTGGGCGAGTCGTGCCCAAGGTGGCGCTCAAAATGGTGGCGTCGATGATGTCACCCACCAGCACGAGGTCGGACTGCGCCACCTCGCGAGCCAACGAGGCAGCCGCGTTCTGGCCGGCCGTCGGGTGCGTCACCATCAAAACGACCGACTTCGCGCCGGCCTGGTTGGCGACGTACACGAATTCGCCGATCCAAGAGTTGTCGAGTCCGGGCCAGGCCAAGGCGACCGCCAGGTCAACCCGGTCGGTGAAGTACTGACGAAACTCCTGACGACGTTGGCGAGAAACCAAAGGCGCACGCAGGGAGCGCACTCGTCCCTCGCTGCGGTGGAAAGTGGAACTGAGCGCCGTCGCCCGGTGCAGTCCCGCGTTGAAGTCCTTTCCGAGGTCCACTGCGATGCGAGTGACCTCGGCGTGCGCGGTCAGGGCCCCTACGACCTCTGCGGTCATGAGTCCCGGGACCGTCACCGTCGAGGTGGGGCCGGCGACCACGGCGTTCACCGAGGAACGGGGCCTCGAGGACGTCGGATTATTTGAGTCAGACAGTGGCAGCATGATGTCCTCGCACTTTCTCGCGCACAATGACCTGGGCAATCCGTATTCCATCCTTGAGGGCGCTCAGGTTACTCTCACCATGGATGCGGTTCGCCTCAAAGCACGGGACTTCCGCGATACGTAGACCTGAACGGTACGCACGGATCACGATAAGGATCTCACTTTCGAAACCATTGGTATCGATATTAAGGTGGTCCCGGCAATCTGCACGCACCGCGAAGTACCCGTAAGTCGCGTCACTGTAGCGAGCGCCGAAGAAAAGTCGCAGGAGAAGTCGAATGCCGGCGTCGCCCAAGGCGCGCACCCGAGTGATGTCGGCGGAACCACCGCCGAGCGCGAAACGTGTGCCCTTGACGAACTGCGCCCCCTTGTCCATCACGTCGCGAAACGCCTCGAGGCGCATGCCGTCCATCGAACCGTCGGCGTCCATGATGATCAGGTAATCGCTGGTGGCGGCGTAGAGGCCAGCTTTGAGCGCGGCACCCTTACCCGGCGTGAGTTCGTGAATGACCTTCACGCCTGGATGCAGGAGACGAGCGATCCGCTCGGTGTCGTCGGACGACCTGCCGTCCACGATGACCACTTCTTGAACCCACGAAGGGATGGAGTTCAGTACGTAGGGGATATTTCCCGCCTCGTTCAAGGTCGGGATGATGACTGACACCGTCGACGTCGAAGCGACTTTTTCCGACGCACTGTCACTCGGCGAGCCCGTGGTGACAACGTCTTCGATTGCCGTCTTCATAGCCTTCCTTTTCATCATTGAATAACTCCAAAAGGCTGACACAAGGGGTGAGCAATGTCAACGAACAGATAGGCACTATCACCAGTGAAACCAAGGGTTTTCTCAGGAACAACCCCTAATTTCGCCTCGGTGAGGCGTCCTATCGACGACCGCGTCTTCATCTTTTACCTTTCTTCGTCAGTACGGCTCTTATTCGGCTCACTTCGTGTTCCCGGATTGACGCGCTGTCAACTGTGCGAGTACTCAGCGACCCAGTCGATTTGCATGGACTGCGGGGTGGTCGGGCAGGCGAATCCCGAACTGCACCATGTCTGCTGTGTCAGGTCGAGAGTCATCGCAATGCTGGGGATTTCGGCACTATTGGTGACCGTGCCCCACACGGCACCATCGATCGTGTAAGTGATCGACGTCGGCGTCCAGACCACGCCGTAGGTGTGCCACTGGGTCATGTCGACGTTCGTGGTGCGTTGGTCCTGGTTGTTTGAGTTCGACGAGGTCGTCCAGTGCACGGTGGCCGAGGTGCCCGTGGTGGTGCCGCCGGTCTCGTTGAAGTCAATCTCCGGGGGCCAGACGTTGGCAGCCGGCCACAGTAACTCGACGTTGGTGGGACCGGCACCCGTCACCCGTGATCGGACGAAGTAGGCCCCGTAGGTCTGGGACTGGCCGCACTGGCACAGTCCACCCGTCACCCATTCGTTGTTGTAGGCGGGGTCCTGGAAGGTGTTCAGTGACAAGATACCGTTGGCGACGCTGACGTGTGAGGCACCCCACTGAGAACCCGCGTCACCACCGGGCTGGCCGGTGAAGACGTCCCAACCCGAAGGTAGCGAGGTGCCGGCGAAGTCAGAGACGTAGGTCTGGGAGTAGTTGGCCAACGCAGTGTTGCTCGGCGGGGCGTATCCCGAGGGTTCCGCGGAATCAGGCGTGCCGACGGGGTAATTCGACGTGGTCACCGACGGGGTGGCCACCGTAGTGGTGGTGGTCGGTGCCACGGTAGTGGTCGTGGTCGATCGCACCGTAGTGGTCGTGGTCGGTCGCACCGTGGTGGTCGTGGTCGCTGCTCCGCTCGTTGTCGTAGTCGGTCGCACCGTAGTGGTGGTCGGTGCTCCGCTCGTTGTCGTGGTCGGTCGCACCGTAGTGGTGGTCGGTGCTCCGCTCCTGGTCGTGGTGCGGTGCACCGTGGTCGTCGTGGGAGCGACGGTCGTGGTGGTCACCGAGGCGGTGGTGGTGGGCGTGGGAGCGACGGTCGTCGACGTTGGGGGGACAACCGTCGTCGACGGAGTCGACGACGCGACGACCGTCGTAGAAGTGGTGGGAGAAACCGAGTTCACGGTCGTGCCGTGGTGGCGCGAGCGAGTACTCAGGACGGCCGAGTAGCGCGTCGTGATGTGCAACTCACCGTTCGGGCCCAACTTAGAGGCGAGCCTCGTCACCGGAACTTTGCGGGCAACGACCTCTCTGGCGAAACGAGCATCATTGAGAACTCGCACGTTCGTCGTGAGGTTGGTCGAAGGGTGGACCGTCGCGGCGGTCGCGGCGTAGGAGAAGATCGGCAGGACCAGGGAACTGACGCCGAGCAGGGCAAAGAACTTCGGGAAGCGACCAACCGTCTTTAGCTGGTCCTTCAGGGATTTTCCGCTCTTTGTCACAGAACTAACGTCGCATTGTCACATCACACCCCTCCCTACGGTTTCTCAACAACTCCCCAATTTGGTCAAAGGGACTAAAGCCCTTTGATCCCAAGGGAATTACCACTCCGAGCCAGTGGACAGCGAGCGCATAATCGGCTCAGTCGACATCGAGGACAGAGCCGTACGAACTCAGATCGATTGATGGGCCGCCCACGCGTCCGCCACGATCTCGTCCAGCAGTGATTTCTGGGGCTCCCATCCGAGGAGTTTGCGAGCCTTTTCATTGGACGCCACGGCCTCAGCGGGGTCGCCGGGACGCCGATCAGCGAGGAGAACTGGAATTTCTCGCCCGGTGACACGCTGAACGCTGTCGATCACCTCGAGGATGGACGATCCGGTGCCGGTGCCGAGGTTCAACGTCAACTCTCGGTACTCGTCGAGAGCGTCGATCGCACGCACGTGAGCATCCGCGAGGTCGCTGACGTGGATGTAATCGCGCACGCAAGTTCCGTCCTTGGTGGGATAATCCGTCCCGAAGACTGAGAGCACCTCGCGCCGGCCCACGGCGGCGTCGAGGGCCAGAGGAATCAGGTGGATCTCGGGCCGGTGGCGTTCGGGGTGCGCCAAGGTGCCCCCCGCTGCGTTGAAGTATCGCAGGGTTGCCGCACGCAAGCGACCTCGCTGGGCCATCCAGCGAAGTCCCTGCTCCACCATCAACTTCGATTCGCCATAGGGGCTGTGCGGACTGGTGGCGCGATCCTCGTCAATAGGCATCTCGACCTGATTGCCGTAGACAGCACACGACGACGAGAAGACCACCTTGGTCGTGCCGGTCTCGACGAGGGCTTCGATCATCGTGAAGCTCTGCGCGACGTTGTTGGTGAAGAACGTCTCGGGTGACGACATCGAATCTGCGGGCTCGATTCGCGCGGCAAAGTGGACACAGGCGTCGAAAGCGCCCAGTGAACGGATCAGCCCGGCGTCACCGCACTCCCCCTCGACGAAAGTGGCGCGCTCGGGCACGTTGTCACGGCGTCCACGTATGAGACTGTCCAGCGCCACGACGTCGTGACCCAGGCTCAATAACTGTTCGGCCGTCGTCGACCCAATAAAGCCGGCCGCACCGGTGACGAGCACTCTCATGTGGCTTCCTCCTTCGCTGACGTCATTCGACGCGCACCACGACGCTAGCAACGACACTCGGGGACTAACTGGTATCGTCGCCATCGTGAGAGAAGTGCGTCGTCGCGTCGGCTCTCCCAGAGCCACGAGGAAGGTGGTGGTCGGTGACTAGCGATTCCTTCCACGGGTCCGAACTCGTCGCTGATCTGGGCCGAGCCCTCGACGCCGATGAGTTCTATCTCGTCTACCAACCCGAGATCGATCTGCACACCAACGGGTTCGCTGGCGTCGAGGCTCTCATCCGGTGGCGCCACGCCACCCGAGGCGTCGTCAGCCCCCCCGACTTCATCCCCCTCCTCGAATCCAGCGGCGACATCGTCGCGGTTGGTCGTTGGACACTGGAAACTGCCTGCTACCAGGGAGCCGAGTGGTATGCGAAGGGCTATCGCTTCCCGGTGGCGGTGAATACCTCGTCGCAACAACTGCGCCAGCCATCATTCGTCGAGGATGTCACTCGCAGCCTGCGGGTGAGCCGATTGGACCCCGCGCAACTCACCCTCGAGTTCTCCCACGTCGCCCTCGAGGAGCCGGTGGTCCTCGCGCACTTAGGGGAACTCCACACTCGTGGCGTCCATCTAGCCATCGACGACTTTGCGCCTGATCACCCCAGTTTTGAACAACTCCGTCACTGGCCGATCGACATCGTCAAGTTGGACCGAGCCTTCGTCACGGCCAACGCCGACTCGAACGATGGCGCCTCCGTCATCCACCAATTGGTGCACGACGCCCGGGCGCTGCAGCTTCGCGTCATCGCTTCGGGGGTGGAAGACGCGTCCCAACGCGAACACCTGCGCAACGAACAAGTCGACGTCGGCCAGGGCTTCCACTTCGCACGACCGTTCGAGGCGCACGAGATCGATCGGTTCCTCGAGGACTTCGCCCTCTTCTCAGGTAGACCGCTATGAGGGATGCGTCGCCATCGCGGGCGGTCACCGGGTGAGCGACGCGACGCTCGCGCGCAGTCGACCCTTCGTCCATCGCTACTACGAGGCACGCCACGAGGTCCTGGCCACTGCGCCGCGTGACGCCGATCCGACCCCCCTCTTTGGTCAGCTCGCCCTGGCGGCGCTGCCCGACTTCGCCCACTGGGTCGCCGTCGTCGATCCGTCCAGCCCTCGTTCATTCTCACGATGCACTTTCGACCATGAGCACACCTTCGACGCGTGCCGCACCCACTGGGATGGTGGCCTCGATCTCAACGGCGCGGTCCTCGAGGTCATCAGGTCGGGCGAGAGTGTGACGTGGGGTAACGACGATCAAGGTCCCCGCGGCCTCGTCTCGCGACTCATCGTCGAGGATCAGAGCGCCGGTGTCGTGATCCTGGCGCGTGGCGGCGACGCGAACTCGTGGTCCGACGACGACCTCGGCGCCGCCCACGACGTGGTCACCGCGCTGGGTGTGGACCTCGAGCGTCTGCGCCTGCGCTACCAGTCACGGCTTGCTCTTCGCTCGAGCCAGCGTGTGGCGAGTCAACTGCACCAACTGATCAGCGCGTCACTCGCGGTCGGCACCCTGAACGACGAGAGCGCCATCGCCCAGAGTCTGGCGCGCAGTGCTCGCAGCGTCTTCGACGCCGATCGTGCCATTCTCGGCCTAGGTGACGATGGCGAACTACTGGTGGGCGTAGCCCAACGTGGGCGCGCCGTGCGTGTGCTGGACGCGGAGGCGGCTCGCAGCAGTGATCTCCCCCTTCCGCGAGACCACGCGAGTGAGCCCTGGGAGGAGAGCGGATGGCTCTGCGCCCCCGTGCTCGACAGCCAACGCCGTTCGCGCGGCGTGGTCGCGGCCCGCCGTGGCTCTGGTGCGCCATTCAGCGACGAGGACCGAGAGCTCGCCATGTTGCTGGGCCAATTAGCGGCCTCGTCGCTCGAGGCCCTTGACCTCAACCGAACCATCCACGACAACGAGATTCGTTTGCGCATCCTCGTCGACGCCGCACCCGTGGGCATCGTTGAGTCCGACGAGGTGGGGCGGGTGCGCTGGTGGAACCGTTCGGCGAGTCGATTACTTCGCTGGCCCGACTTCACTGCCGGCGCGCTCGATGAGGTGACGTGGCCCGAAGGAGTCGTCACGGCGCTACGGGACCTCTGGAACGACCTGTTGGCGGGCGGATTGCGCGACACGCACGAGTTCTCCGCCGCCATTGGCGGCCGTGAACGGCTCTTGGCCGTGTCGGCCGCGGTCCTGCCCGGTGGCGGCAACACTCC
>Ga0302202_10004967_pt1 | contig 13747 bp, 12 predicted proteins | sample II_Bog_N3_3_FD_194579 | JGI IMG/M metagenome (GOLD analysis project Ga0302202, IMG submission 194579) | Peat permafrost microbial communities from Stordalen Mire near Abisko, Sweden - II_Bog_N3_3 | ecosystem: Environmental > Terrestrial > Soil > Wetlands > Peat | place: Sweden: Abisko...
CCAACGGGCTCCACGGGGTCTGGACCCGGCGGGCCGTCGACGCCGGAAAGCACGTCCTGTGCGAGAAGCCGTTCACGGCCAACGCGGCGGAGGCCCGGACCGTGGCGGCGCACGTGGCGCTCGGGGACCGTGTGGTCATGGAGGCCTTCCATTACCGCTACCACCCGATGCTGCTTCGGGCACTGGCCATCGTGGGGAGCGGGGAGCTGGGCACCATCGAGCGGGTGGACACGGCGCTGTGCGTCCCCCTGCCGGTGCCCGGTGACATCCGCTTCCGGGCCGACCTGGCCGGCGGCGCCACCATGGACATCGGCTGCTACGCCGTCCACCTGTGGCGGATCTTGGCCAGGAGCGAGCCGACGGTGACCTCGGCCCACGCCAAGTCGATGTCGGCGGGGGTGGACCGGGCGCTGTCGGCCACCCTGCGCACCGGAGACGGGATCGCCGGCGGCCTCGACTGCTCGCTCCTGTCGTCGAAGTTGCTCCGGCTGCACGCCCGGGTGGTCGGGAGCGAGGGATCGCTCACCCTGTTCAACCCGCTCGGGCCGCACCTGGTGAACCGGACCACGGTCCGGGTCGGCCGCAGCCGTCGGGTCGAACACGCCGAGCGCACACCGTCCTACACGTTCCAGATGCGGGCCTTCCGGGACGCCGTCCAATCGGGTCGGCCGTTCCCGACCACGCCGGACGACGCGGTGGCCACCATGGAGGTCGTCGACGCCCTCTACCGGGCGGCCGGGATGTCACCCCGGGAGCCCACCCCCGCCCCCTGAGCGGCTCGGGTTCAGCGCAGGCGCCAGTCGATGCGTTTGCCGGAGGTGAACACGGCCTGGCCCTCGGCCAGGGTGGCCGGGTCGGTGCCCACATGGGTGATGAGGAAGGCATGGTCCAGGGCCTGGCGGCGGGACATCTCGAGGCCCATCCACAGGGCGCGCAGCGTTCCCCCGATGGCCCGCTCGGGCTGGTCGGCGATGGCCTGGGCCGCCCAGCGGGCCCGCTCCTCGAGTTCGGAAGCCGGCACCACCTCGGACACGAATCCGATCTCTCGGGCCCGTTCGGCCGACATCCGCTCGTGGGCCCCCAGCAGCGACAGGCGCATGACCTCCTGGAAGGGCATCTTGTGCATCAGGAAGATCGGTTCGAATGCGGCGGGCATCCCGTAGGTGACGTGCGGGTCGAAGAAGGTGGCCCGGTCCGAGGCGATGATGAAGTCGACCTCACCCAGGATGTAGAAGGCCCCACCGCAGGCCATGCCGTTGACTGCGGCGATCACCGGCTTCCACAGGTGATTCGACTTGGGGCACACGCTCTTGCCCGGGTCGTCGAAGTCCCAAGGGGTGTTGTAGCCGGGGAGCTTGCCCGGTGGCTGGTCCTCGATGGCCCCGATGCCCTCGCGGTCGAGCCCCGTGCAGAACGCCTTGTCGCCGGCGCCGGTGAGCACGATGCAGCGGACGTCGTCGTTGGTCCGGAGCGCCTGCCATAGCTCGCGCAGTTCGCGCTGCATGGTCGGGTCGAAGGCGTTGAGGGCCTGGGGCCGGTTGAGGGTGACCCAGGCCACGCCATCGGATTCGTCGTAGAGCAGGGTCTCTAGTTCGGGCATGGCGGTCATGGTACCGGCCCTGCCGGGCCGGACTCAGTGGCAGTGGTCGGGAGGCGGCACGTCCAGTGTGGGGTTCCGGTCGAAGAAGCCGGCGGCCACCAGGTGGAAGCCGCAGTACTCGACCGGCATGACCGGCCAGTCCTCGGGCCGGGGCGAGTGGGTCACCCCGAAGGTGTGCCACACCACGATCCCGGTCCCGACCAGTGGACGGTCGGCCGCCGTCCACTCCGGGAGCCCGGCCCCGCCGGCGTGCTGGTTTGGGTAGTCGCCGGCGGCACGGTGCTCGTCGGGGCGGTAGGGCGTGACCCACAGGTTGTGGCGGGCGAAGCCGGCGCGCTGTCCGATGCTCGAGTCGGGGAGGGCCAGCAGGGTCGGGGTGGAGCCGGGGACCAGCTTGTAGGCCACCGGCTGGCCGAGCCCGTTGGCGCGCTCGGGGTTGACGATCCGCCAGTGGCGGCTCGAGGCGGCATCGACGTCGCGTCGGGCGGCCGCCTCGGACCCGAGGCGTTCGACCCGGCGCCCGATGGCGTTGCCCAGGGGGTTGGCCGGTCCGGACGGCTCGCCGGCGAAGGAGACCTCGTGGACCTCGTTGACCGGCCCGTCGACGGCGGGGTCGAGCCGCGCACAGAACAGGTGCTGGTGGATGGGGGCGGCCAGGCCGGGCGCGACCACCGTCGCGTGCGAGGTGGTCCCGTCGACCGGGATCCCCTTGGTCGACATGATCACGGTCAGCTTGACCTCGAGCTGGATCGTCCCGTCGAGGTAGAAGTACCAGAAGAAGCCGTACTCGTAGTTGCCGACGGTGGCGATGGAGGAGACCACCAGACGCCGGGACCGGCGGACCTCGGTCCGGCCGGTGACCATGTCCGTGTGCTTCCAGAGGATCCCGTAGTCCTCCTCGTGGATGCACACGGCGTGCTCCAGCACGTAGGGCTTGCCGTGTTCGCTGGCGAACACCGCGTCGAGGTAGGTGATCTCGCCGAGGCAGTCGCACCCGAGGGTCAGCGAGTTGGCCATGCGCCCGAGCCCCCACTCGCCGACGTCGAAGGCGTTCTTCCAGCTGTGCATGGGGTCCGGATCGCCGTAGGGAACCACCATCTCGCTGATGGCGGCCCGGTGCAGGACGGTCCGGGTCTCACCCGACCCGCGGTCGACCCAGCCGATGTCGTGCAGCACCAGTCCCTCGAGCGGCGTCATGGCCACCCGCATGGTCCAGTGCTGCCAGGTCAGCAGGTTGCCGTCCACCGAGAGGCTCGCCCCGTCGGGCTGGGTGATCTCCAGGCTCAACAGGTCGTCCCGGTGGGGCCGGTTGTGCTCGGGCAGGTAGCTGCCCCGTTCGGGGGCGAGCGGCACCACCCCGAAGTCGGCCACCTCCAGGACGTCTCCCCGGGCGGCGTCGACGGTGGCCAGCACGCCCTCCACCGGCCGGGCGTAGCCGTTGTCGGAGGGCTCCTCCCGGTAGTAGCTCAGGCAGCGGGTGATGCGCCGCCCGTCCTCCATGTCCCGTCCGAAATTGCCGGTGGGCCACGGGTCGATCTGCACGCGGTCGTAGTCGGTGATCCCCCGGCGTCCCATGGCGGCCTGCCAGGCCGGGTCGGCCTTGAGGGCGAGGATCGAGCGGTAGGCGTCGTCGTACAGCAGGGCCGGGCGCACGTCGTCGCGGGGGGTCCACTCGACGATGGAACCGTCGGCCACCCGTACCGCCACCTCCACGACCGCCGCCTCGGGCCCGGGAAGGACGACCAATCGGATGCGACGGTCGAGCGGCTCACCGGCGGCGAAGGCGGCCAGCTCGACCCGGTCGGGCTCGTCGACGTCGATGGTGGCGAACAGGGCGGTCCCGGGAACCCGTCCGCTCTCCCGCACCGCCGCCACGGCCTGACGGACCTCGTCGGCGGTCAGCGGGTCGTGCGGGTGGGTGGGCGGCGCAGCGGTCTCGGTCATCTCGGGCTCCTCCTCGACGGGAGCCCCCCGGGCGACCCCGCCGGCGCAGGCTACCCCGCAGGCCGGCCCGGACCCGTCCGCGGCGGTAGTGTGCCCGTCGATGGCCGACGCCCCGTCCACCCACCGCTGCGTCCCGATCGGGGCACGCCACCCGTGACCGTCGTGCGCGTCGTCGTCGACCGCGACCGGTGCATCGGGTCGGGCAACTGCGTCTACTGGGCGCCGACGAGCTTCGAGCTCGACGACGAGGGGCTGTCGGTACCGGCCGATCCCGGGGTCGACCCGGCGGGGGACCTCGTGGAGGCACTTCGGGTGGCCGCTGACGGCTGCCCCACGAGGGCCATCACCGTCGAGGTCGGGGACGCCGGGTCCGGCGGCGGGGACCGGTAGGGGAGCGTGCCGATCCCGCTGACCGATGAGCACGAGGAGCTCCGGCGCTCGGTGGGCCGGTACCTCGGCACCCACAGCGGTCCGGAGGTGGCGAGGGCGCTGCTCGACGCCGAGATCGAGGAGCTCCAGCCGGTGTGGCCCGGCATGGCCGGAGAGGGTTGGCTGGGACTCCACCTACCCGAGGCCCACGGCGGCCAGGGGTTCGGACTGCTGGAGCTGGCGGTGGTCCTGGAGGAGACGGGCTGGGCGGTCACCCCGGGTCCGCTGGTGCCCACCGCCACCGTCTCGGCCCTGTGCTCGCGGTACCTCCCGGCGGACGGGGCCTCCGACGTGCTGCCGGGGCTCGTCGACGGGACGTCCCCGGCCGGGGTGTACCTGGGGGAGGATCGGCTGACGGTGGGGCGCCGGGGGAGCGACGGGTCGCTCGCCGTGTCGGGCACGCTGCGCCCGGTGCTTGGCGCCGGGACGGCGCGCGTGGTGCTGGCCCCTGCGGTGGCGGCGGACGGTGCGGTCGTCTGGTGCCTGCTGGACGTCGACGCAGACGCCGACGGTCCGGTGCGCGCCGTGCCCCTCCCGAGTGTCGACGCCACCCGCCGGGTCGGCCAGCTGGAGGTGGACGGTGTCTTGGTTCCGCTCCGGCGGCAGCTCACCGGCATGCCGTCGCGGCGGGTCGGTGACGTCGCCGTCGCCCTTCTGGCCGCGGAGCACGCCGGTGGGGCGCGGTGGTGCCTCGAGACGGCCACCGGGTACGCCAAGGTGCGGGTCCAGTTCGGTCGACCGATCGGCCAGTTCCAGGCGGTCAAGCACCGGGCCGCCGACATGGCGGTGCGGGTGGACCAGATGGCCTCGGTGGCCTGGGACGCCCTGGTCGCCGTAGACGGTGCCCTCCGGGGCGACGACCGGCCGGGGGGAGGGGGCGACGCCGATGCCGGCGCCGGTCCGGACGACGGCGTCGAGCTGGCGGTCGCCGCCGCCGCCGCCCTGGCGCTCGACGGCTACGTGGCCTGTGCCGAGGACTGCCTGCAGCTCCTCGGGGGGATCGGGTTCACCTGGGAGCACGACCTGCACCTCCACCTCAAACGGGCCCTGGCTGACCGCCAGCTGGTGGGAGGGGGCGACGTGGCCCGCCTGCGACTGACGGCCGCCGCCGTCGGTGGCGCCCGGCGCGAGCTCAGCGCCGACCTGCCCGTCGAGGCCGAACGGTGGCGGGTCGAACTGGCCCCCCTGGTCGCCGAGGTGGCGGCCGCCGAGGGTGACGACCGCCGGGGACTGCTGGTCGACGCCGGCCTGGTCTCCCCCCACTGGCCCGCGCCCTGGGGCCGGGACGCGGGTGCCGTCGAGCAGGTGGTGCTCGACGAGCTGCTGGCCGAGGCCGGGGTGGGCCGCCCCCATCTCGGGGTCGGGGCGTGGGTGCTCCCCGTCCTCATCTCGTGCGGCACGCCGGACCAGCAGGAACGCTGGGTCCGTCCGACGCTCATGGGAGAGTTCTCGTGGTGCCAGCTCTTCTCCGAACCGGGGGCGGGGTCGGACCTGGCCTCGCTGACCATGCGGGCCGAGCGGGTGGACGGCGGCTGGGAGCTCACCGGTCAGAAGGTCTGGACGTCGATGGCCCACCTGTCCCAGTGGGGGATCTGCCTGGCCCGCACCGACCCGGCTGCACCCAAGCACGACGGCATCACCTACTTCATCGTGGACATGGCGTCCGCCGGGCTCGAGGTGCGCCCCCTGCGCGAGCTCACCGGGGCGGCCCTGTTCAACGAGGTCTTCTTCGATCAGGTGTTCGTCCCCGACGACGCCGTCATCGGGGAGGTCCACCGGGGCTGGGGCATCGCCCGGATGACCCTGGCCAACGAGCGGGTCTCCATCTCCTCGGGTGCCACCTTCGGCATCGGGGTGGAGTCCCTGGTCCGCCTGGCCGCCCGGCAGGGCGACGGGGTGTCCGAGGCCACCGCGCTCCGGCTCGGTGCACTGCTGGCCGAGGCCCAGTCGCTCCGACTGATGACCCACCGGTCGGCGCTGCGCTCGTTGGCCGGCTCGGACCCGGGACCGGGGTCGAGCCTGCGCAAGCTGCTGGGGGCCGAGCACGAGCAGCGGGTCCAGGAGCTCGGCCTGGTCATGATGGGCGCCGAAGGGGCGGTCGCCGACGGTCGTGCCGGCCGGTGGTCGCAGGGCACCCTGGCCACCCGCTGCCTCACCATCGCCGGGGGGACCAGCGAGGTCCAGCGCAACGTGATCGGCGAGCGCATCCTCGGCCTGCCCCGCGATCCCGAACCGGAGGAATGACAACATGGCATGGGACTTCTCGACCGAGCCGGAATTCCAGGAGCAGCTCGACTGGATGGACACCTTCGTGCGCGAGGAGGTGCAACCGCTCGACCTGCTGTGGGGTGACCGGGTGTTCCATCCGCTCGACCCCGCGCTGCGGGCCATCGTGGACCCGCTCAAGCACCAGGTGCGGGACCGGGGCCTGTGGGCCTGCCACCTCGGGCCGGAACTGGGGGGCCAGGGCTACGGGCAGGTGAAGCTGGCCCTGATGAACGAGATCCTGGGGCGCTCGCAGTGGGCGTCCGTGGTGTTCGGCACCCAGGCCCCCGACACGGGCAACGCCGAGATCATCGCCCACTACGGCACCGATGCCCAGAAGCGGGACTACCTGGAGCCGCTGCTGTCCGGGGAGCTGTTCTCGGCGTACTCCATGACCGAGCCGCAGGGGGGCTCGGATCCCTCGCTGTTCGAGACCCGGGCCATCCGCGACGGTGACGAATGGATCATCGAGGGCTGGAAGTTCTTCACGTCGAATGCCCGCACCGCCGCCTTCCTCATCGTGATGGCCGTCACCGATCCGGACGTCGAGGTCTACCGTGGGATGTCGATGTTCCTGGTCCCGACGGATACGCCCGGCGTCCGGATCGTGCGCAACATCGGGCTGATGGGGGAGCGGGTCCCCGGCAGCGGGTCGCACGCCCTCATCCACTACGACCAGGTGCGGGTGCCCGCCGACAGCCTGCTCGGGGACGAGGGCCGGGCTTTCGTCATCGCCCAGACCCGGCTGGGCGGCGGGCGGGTCCACCACGCCATGCGGACCGTGGGGATGGCCGGGAAGGCTCTCGACATGCTGTGCGAGCGGGCGGTGAGCCGCCGGACCCGTGACGGCCTGCTGGCCGGCAAGCAGAGCGTGCGGGACTACGTGGCCGACTCCTACATCCAGCTGACCCAGTTCCGGCTGTTCGTCCTCTACGTCGCCTGGTGCATCGATCAGGGGAACGACCCGCGCGCGGTGCGGCGGGACATCGCCGCCATCAAGGTCCTGACGCCCCAGGTGCTGCACGACATCACCCAGCGGGCCGTCCAGGTCCACGGGGCCCTGGGCGTGTCCGACGAGATGCCGCTGGGCGGACTCTGGATGACGGCGCCGGTCATGGGCCTGGTCGACGGTCCGACCGAGGTGCACCGGACCACCGTGGCCCGCCAGGTGCTGAAGGGGTACACCCCGGTCGAGGGCCTGTGGCCGTCCCAGCACCTGCCGGGCCGGGTGGCGGCCGCACGGGACAAGTACGCCGCCCACCCCGACGCACTGGCCACGGCGGCGGTCGGGTGGTCGGCGGAGGACCTGGCCGCCGACCTCGAGCACGAAGTGGGGAACCAGTGAGCGGCCCGGCGGCGGACACCGACGCCACGGGCGGGGACGGCTACGAGCCGCGGCTCGACACCGGGCGCCTGGGTCGGTGGATGGACGACCAGGGGTTGCCCGGGGCGGGCGAGCCGCTCGGTGCGCGGTTCATCACCGGTGGGGCCTCGAACGACCTGTTCGAGATCACCCGGGGCGAGTTCCGGTGCGCGCTCCGGCGCCCGCCGGACCCGGTCCCGGTCGGCCGGGACGCCACCATGCTGCGCGAGCACCGCCTGCTGGTGGCGCTGGCCGACACCGACGTACCCCACCCCCGGGTGGTGGCGGGCTGCGACGACCCGTCCGTGGTCGGTGGCTGCTTCTATCTGATGGAGTTCGTCGACGGCTGGTCACCGATCCAGGAGGGGACCACCTGGCCGGAGCCCTTCGGTTCCGACCTCGATGCCCGGCGGGCCCTGGCCTTCGAGCTCGTCGACGGGATCGCCCGCCTGGCCCGGGTGGACTGGGAGGCCCGGGGCCTCGAGGGCTTCGGCCGCCCCGACGGGTTCCACGAGCGCCAGGTCGACCGGTGGCTCCACCACCTGGAGGCGGTCCAGTTCCGACCGCTCCCCGGTATCGACGAGGCGGCGGCGTGGCTGCGCACCCACCGGCCACGCTCCTACCGTCCCGGGATCATGCACGGTGACTACCAGTTCGCCAACGTCATGTACCGCCACGGGGCGCCGGCCGAGCTGGCCGCCATCGTCGACTGGGAGATGGCCACCGTCGGCGACCCCCTGCTCGACCTCGGGTGGGTGATCAACGGATGGCCGGACGACACCTCGTCGGGCGGCCAGGGCACGGTGAGTTACGTGGACTACACGGGCATGCCGGCCAAGGACGAGCTGCTCGAGGCCTACGCGTCGGCCAGCGGCCGGTCCGTGGACGAGATCGACTACTACGTCATCCTGGCCCGGTTCAAGCTGGCCATCGTGCTCGAGGCCGGCTACGCCCGGGTGGTCGCCGGCGAGGCCGACAATCCCAAGATGGCCAAGTTCGGCGACGTGGTCCTGGACATGGCGGCCAAGGCGGCCGAGTTGGCCGCCACCACACCCCTCCGGTGACCGGGCCCACGGGGACGGGTCCCGCCGAGCGTTTCGACCTGACCGACCGGGTGGTGCTCGTCACCGGCGGCAGCCGGGGGCTGGGACGGGCCATGGCCCTCGGGTTCGCCGATGCCGGTGCCCACGTCATCGTGGCCAGCCGAAAGCTCGACGCCTGCCGGTCGGTGGCCGACGAGATCGAGGCACGGGGCCGCCAGGCCCTGGCCGTGGCCGTCAACGTCAGCCGGTGGGACGAGCTCGACGGCCTCGTCGATGCGGCGTACGACGGGTTCGGGCGGGTCGACGTGCTGGTCAACAACGCCGGGATGTCCCTCCTCTACGGCGATCTGGGCGACGTGGGCGAGGCCATGTGGGACAAGGTGGTCGGACTCAACCTGAAAGGACCGTTCCGCCTGACGGCGCTGGTGGGGCCGCGGATGGTGGCCCAGGGTGGGGGATCGGTAATCAACGTGTCGAGCACCGGGTCGATCCGGCCGGCGCCCTTCATGCTCCCCTACGACGCGGCCAAGGCCGGCCTCAACGCCCTCACGGTCGGTTTCGCCCACGCCTACGGGCCCACGGTCCGGGTCAACTGCATCATGGCCGGGCCGTTCTTCACCGACGTGTCCACGGAGTGGGACCTCGAGGCCTTCGAGGCCGAGGTGCGGCGCCGGCACGCGCTCGGTCGTGGTGGCGAACCGGACGAGGTGGTCGGCGCCGCCCTCTACTTCGCCTCGGACGCCTCCAGCTACACCACCGGTGCCGTGCTGCGAGTCGACGGCGGGATACCGTGAGCTTCCGACCGCCGGCGGTCCCGGAGTACGGGCGGCGATCGTGACGGTCGACCGCACCGAATGACGCCGGGGTGACCGTTTGGTGTCGATTCACCCATGCAGCAAGCTGGGGCGATGTCCGAACGTCCTTCAAGGTGGGCCCAACTCGCACAGCGGCCGCTACCTCCAGATCAGGTCGGTCTCCTCGAGGGGATGGCGTCCACGCGGACGATCCGTCGCTACACGAGGGATCCGGTCCCGTCGGAGGCACTGCGCGCCATGCTCTTCGCCGCCACCAGGGCTCCCAGTGGATCCAATCGCCAGCCGTTCCGGTTCATCGTGCTCACCGATGGCCGGAAAGCGGCGGCGGCGAAGAGGATCGTGGCCACAGGGGCGAGGCAGATCTGGGACGCGAAGCGGATCGCCGATGGCTACGACCGAGGCACCGGAACGGACAGCTCGTCGCCGAAGGCCCGCATGGCGCGCTCGATGCAGCACTACGTCGACCACTTCGAGGAAGTTCCCGTTCTGGTGTTCCCGTGCCTGGTGCGCCATCGGGCCCCGTACCCGACGGAGGGCGCGTCGATCTATCCGGCCTGTCAGAACCTCCTGCTCGCGGCCCGTGCGCTCGGTTACGGTGGCGCTTTCACCGTGATGCACTACCCGGTGGAACCGGAACTGCGCGAGCTCCTCGACATCCCGGAGGACGTCTTCCTGGCCGGGACGATCACCATCGGCAAGCCTGCCGGTGCCCACGGACCAGTCCGACGACGCCCACTTTCCGAGTTCGTGTACGCGGAGGGGTGGGACGTGACGCCGGAGTGGGCGGTCGATCCTCCTGGCACGGAGCACACGTCAGCCGGTCCGCCGGGGGAAGGTACCCGGGGACGGGCGGAGGGTCCGTCCCCCGGCGACTGAGTGGCCCGAACGCAGGAATGGGGGTCGATGGTCGAGGATCCCGTGGGGCCCGAACGAAGTTGGTCCTCCTTGCCGATTCTCGTGACCCCACCCGTTTGCCACGATTCGGGCCCTGAGCCGTGCCGGGGCGGCACGTCGAGGACAGGAGGGATCGGCGAGGGGATACGGAAGGAATCCGTACCCTCCCGGACTCGCTTGCATCGAGCGTCCACGGTGTCGGATCATGAGGACGACCCACACCGGGCGCCTCATGTCGGCATGCGGCCCCGCGGAATGTCCCACGCCGCCCGAATCACCGAGATCCCGACCACATTCGAAGGAGTTCCTCCATGTCATCAGTTCGTGTTCACAATTTTGCCGTCTCCTTGGACGGTTTCGGCACCGGTGAAGGGCAGACACTCGAAGAACCGTTCGGGCACGCCGGAACCCGCCTCGTCGAGGGGTTCGTGGGGACTCGCACGTTCCAGAAGATCCATGGCGGATCGGGCGGGAGCACGGGCGTCGACGAGGCCTTCGCCAGCAACTGGGCGACCGGCATCGGAGCAGAGATCATGGGCCGCAACAAGTTCGGACCCCGGCGCGGTCCGTGGGCCGACGGTGACTGGAGAGGGTGGTGGGGCGACGATCCCGTGTTCCACACTCCGGTGTTCGTCCTGACGCACCATCCGAGGCCCTCCCTCGAGATGGAGGGTGGCACGACCTTTCATTTCATCGATGCCACGCCCGTCGAGGCGCTGAGGATCGCCCGGGAGGCCGCTGGTGAACTCGACGTGCGCATCGGTGGGGGGCCGTCCACCGTGCGCCAGTTCCTCGCGGCAGACCTGATCGACCACATGCACCTCGTGATCGCACCGATCGTCCTCGGGCGCGGCGTACGGCTCTGGGACGGCCTCGAAGGACTGGAGGACCGCTTCGTCATGGAGGCGGTGAGTAGCCCGAGCGGCGTCACACACATGACGTTCTCGCGTCGATAGCTCGACGGTCGGGACCAACCGGGCGAGCAGTGGAGCGGCACGCCGGATCTGGACGCAACGGGGGTGCCCCCGTCGCCGGGCGGTTGGGGTGGGTATCGGGCCGGCTCACTCTTGGGGGACGGCAAAGATCGAGTGCGGACTGAGCGCGTCGACCAGCACCCGGCGCTGGGCGAAGCGCCACTCGCCGTCGACGACGCGGTACTCGTCGAGGTAGCGGCCCCAATGGTCCAACCCGACCGCGGTCAACACGAAGAAGTAGCACCGTCCGGTGGCCGTCGTCTCGTCCACGAGGTCAATCTGGTGCGTGGCGGTGCAATGGCGCAGATAGGCGGGAGGCGCACCCGGCATGACCGTGCTGCCGGACACACCGGAGAACACCCGTCGGAGTTCGTCGGGCCCGTGGCGGGCGACGCCGTTGATCTCGAGCGTCGCATCCGGTGCGAAGAGCCCCATCATGCGGTCGAAGAGCCCGCTGTCGCCGTAGGAGTTGTAGCGGATGACCAGATCTCGGATCGCTTCTCGGGCCAGGAGATCAGAGACGTGGAACATGGCCCGATCATCCCGCAAAGCGCCTGGCCCGTGCGGGAATCGGGCCCCGGCCCGGTCCAGGGTGCCTCTGACACCGGGTCGGTGAGTCACCCCGTTCCCAGGGCACCGGGCATCCTCGGGGCAGCCCCGCCGGGCTGCCATCAGCCCTGTCGCGGGTGGCCGCGGATCAATTGTCGCCGCACCGTCTCCGGAGCCTGACGGCCTCAGTCCTTCTTGACCTTCTTGACGCTGCCGTAGCCGCGTTCGATGGCGGCGGTGATGATTGCTTCGAAGTCCTTGTCGGTCAGCACGCGGGGAGTGCCCATGGACGACGCCCGCCAGTACAGCTCGGCCAGCCACTCCAGGAGCTCGAGGCGTTCGACGGCTTCTGCCATCTTGCTCCCGTAGGCCACGGAGCCGTGGTTCTGCATCATGGCGGCATTGCGGCCCTGCAGCGCCTCGAGGACGTTGCGGGCCAGCTCCTCGGAGCCGAACGTCGCATAGGCCGCGGTGCGCGGTGCCCCCCCGAGACCCAGGCAGCTGTAGTGCAGCGGTGGCAGCTCGTCGAAACAGCACGAGAGTGCGGTCGAGGCCATGGCGTGGGCGTGGGTGATGGCGAGTGCGTTGGTGGCGGCGTAGATGCCGGTGTGCAGGGGCACCTCGGAGGTCGGAGCCAGGTCTCCGTCGACCACCTCGCCGTCGAGGTCGATCACCGTCACCATCTCGGCGGTCACCGTGGACAGGTCGGCACCGGTAGGGGTGACGGCCACCAGGTCACCCTTGCGCGCCGAGATGTTGCCGGCCGTGCCGATCACGAGTCCCTTCTGGGCCAGGTGGCGGCTGGCCGCAGCCACAGCTTCCCGTTCATCTGCAAGCAATAGATCGGTCATTCTCTCCCCAAGTTCGAACTGACCGAGACTACTGTCTGCCGTCGGACGCGCCCAGTGGGAATCCCCGGGGTGACGTGGGTCGGCCCACGGCAGGGTCGTCACGGTCGGTGGTTCTCCGAGGGCACGCCGGGCCGGACGGGGAGTCCGTCGCCGCTCAACCGGCCCAGGGCTGTGGCCCTCCCACCGCGTCCACCTCGTCGGAGGGGTCCGACCCGTCGAGGACGGCGAGCACCCGGGCGGCCACGTCGTCGGGCTCGAGCACCTGGTGGTCCAGGTAGCCCTCCCTCGCCCACCGGTCGAAGTACGGCCCGGCGGTCTCCGGATCCCATCCGTCGGCGAAGGACGTCGCCGTCGGGCCCACCACCACCCGGACCACCCGGAGCCAGGGCTCCTCTTCCCGCAGCCCGCAGGCCAGCTGGTCGAGTGCCGCCTTGGATGCCGCGTAGGGGACCAGGCCCGGCCACGGGCGTCCGACCGAATGTGAGGTGAGCAGGGCGCAGAGGGGGTCCGCAGCGTCCCGCAGGTGGTCGAGGGCGGCCGACATCACGAGTGCGGGACCGACCACGTTGGTGGCCAGGACGTCCCGCCATGCCGGGGCCGAGGTGGACGCCACGGCGCCGAGCGGCGACGACCCGGCGGCGTAGACGACGGCGTCCAGGCCACCCAGCGCGGCGGCGGCCTCGTCGACCATGGTCCGGCAGCGCCGGACGTCGGTGGCGTCCCCCACCAGCCCGGTGGCGGTCGGACCTGCCGCGGCCACCACACCGGTCAACGCGTCCGGCCGGCGCGCGGCCACGGCGACAGGGTGGCCCCGCTGCCCGAGGGCCACGGTGAGGCTCCGGCCGATGCCCGAGGACCCGCCGACCACCAGCACCCGCCGGAGCGGCGGGCTCACGGGACGGCTGGCCCCCGGTCCTGCTGGATCTCGACGGTGTTGCCCGCCGGGTCGACGAACCAGATCTGCACCACAGGGCCCTGAGCTCCCCGGACGTAGGGGATGCGGTCGCGCTCGAGCTCGGC